>Ga0209023_10002955_pt1 | contig 20630 bp, 15 predicted proteins | sample LakOneMetagenome_FD_187468 | JGI IMG/M metagenome (GOLD analysis project Ga0209023, IMG submission 187468) | Freshwater and sediment microbial communities from Lake Erie, Canada (SPAdes) (version 2) | ecosystem: Environmental > Aquatic > Freshwater > Lentic | place: Lake Erie, Canada...
CGATCTCCAGCGCCAGGCTCGCGCACAGCGCCGCGACGCTGCGCCCGCTGAGATCGAACATCACGCCGAACAGCGGCGCGATCAGCACCAGCGGCAGCCCGGTCAGCAGCCAGTGCGACACCGCCTTCGCGATCGCGACCGGCAGGGCGGACATCGTCGAGGTGCCGGCGGCGAGCAGCATCTGCTCGAGCGAGCCGTCGGCCTGGTCGGTCGCGTAGAGCTGCGTCACCGACAGCATCGCCGCGAGCAGCGCGCAGACCCACAGCACGCCGGGCGCGATCTGGCGCAGCGTGTTCGGTTCCGGCCCGACACCCAGCGGGAACAGGCTCACCGCGACCGCGAAGAACGCCAGTGGCAGCAGCGCGTCGACGCGGCGCCGTGCGGCCAGCCGCAGGTCGCGGCCGAGCACCGTGCTGAACACGGGCGCCGAACTCATGCCGCCGCGGCCTCGTCGAGTTGCAGCGTGATCGGGGTCGGCGAGTTCAACGTCAGCGGCACGTGGCTGGTCAACAGCACGCTGCCGCCGCGCATCGCATGCTCCGCCAACAACGCGTTCAGCGCCGACACGCCTTCGGCATCGAGTGCGTCGAACGGCTCGTCGAGCAGCCACAGCGCGTGGGGCGGCGCCAGGCACAGGCGCGCCAGCGCGACGCGCCGGCGCTGGCCCTGCGACAGCGTGCGCACCGGCGCATCGCGGCGACTGGCGAGCCCGAAGCGCTGCAGCGCCATCGCGAGCGCGGCCGGCACACTGTCGAAGCCGTGCAGCCGGCTCAGGAAGCGCAGCGACTCGGTCACGGTCAGGTCGTCCTTGAGCGCGTTCGCGTGGCCGACGTAGACGCGCTCGCGCTGCGGGTCGCGCGCGATGTGGCCCGTGGCCGGCGGGGCCAGGCCGGCAAGCAGGCGCAGCAAGCTGGTCTTGCCGCGGCCGTTGGCGCCACGCAGCCAGACGATCTGGCCGGGCGCGACCGTGAAGTTCAGGTGACGGAACAGGACCCGCTCCCCGCGCCGGCAGGCCAGATCGTTCGCGGCCAGAAGGGTGGCTGCGTCGGTCATCGAGCGGGGCGGCGGGGCGGATGCATAGCCCTCTATCTTGACATGGCGGGGTGCGTGTCCTGTAAAACCCGGTTGCCGCGCCGGTGCGCGGTGCCCCGTCGACCGGCCCGGTCACACCAAGTGGTTACAAATTGAGCAAGGCATTCACCCGCGAGAACGAGAACAGCGGCGACGATGGCGAGGACGACGACGTCGGCCTGCCCGCGCTCCCCGCCGGAACGAAGAACTACCTGACGCCCGCCGGCTACGCGCGGTTGCGCGCCGAATTGATCGCGTTGCTCGACGACGAGCGGCCGAAGATCGTCGAGGTCGTGTCGTGGGCCGCGAAGAATGGCGACCGCTCGGAAAACGGCGACTACCTGTACGGCAAGAAGCGCCTGCGCGAGATCGATCGGCGCATCCGCTTCCTGACCAAGCGCCTGGACATCGCCGAAGTCGCCGATCCGTCGGTGCACCACGGCAACGATCAGGTGTTCTTCGGCGCGACCGTGACCTACGTGAACCAGCGCGACGAGCAGCGCACGATCACGATCAAGGGCATCGACGAAGTCGACAACCTCAACGGCGAGGTGAGCTGGGTCGCGCCGATCGCACGCGCATTGCTCAAGGCGCGTGTCGGCGACGAGGTGCAGCTGATGACGCCGGGGGGCGTGGAGCAGGTGGAGGTGATCGAGGTCAGTTATCCCGCCCCCGACTGATCGCCCTGCGCAGGGCTTCGATACCTCAGCCCGAACGGGGGCGCTTAAGGCTTGACGCGCGCGACGCGCAGCACCGACGGCGACCGTTTCAGGTGCCGCATCACGTCGGCCAGGTGCAAGCGGTCGCGCACGCTGATCAGCAGCTGCAGCTCGGTCGATTCGGCCGCGGGCTCGTTGCCCATCTCGATGTGCGTGATGTCGGCCTCGGCCTCGCTCACCGCCTGCGCCACCTGGGCCAGCACGCCCTTGCCGTTGGTGACGAGCAGCGACACGCCGGTCTCGAAGGGCCGCGTCGGCTGCTCAGCCCAATCGACGCCCATCCAGTGCTCGCTGTCGCGCTCGAACAGGCGTTTGCCGACGCTGCATTCGCCGGTGTGCACGATCAGCCCTTCGCCCCGGCCGAGGTAGCCGACGATCGAGTCGCCCGGGATCGGCCGACAGCAGGGTGCGAGCTGCAGCGAGGCGCCTTCGCTGCCGTCGATCACCACCAGGCCCTGTGCGACCGCGCTGTCGTCGGCGGCGTAGCGGCCCATCGTCAGCGTCAGCGGATCGGGCTTGGTGCCGCGCTCGGCCATCAGGCGCGCCAGGCGCTTCGCGACGATGTTGGCGATCTTGCGGCCCAGGCCGATGTCGGTGTACAGGTCCTCGCGGGTCTTGCTGCCGGCCCAGCGCGTCAGCTGGTGCCAGATCGACGCGTCGGAGCCGTCGGTGCCGGGCATGTGCAGGCCCTCGGCGCGCAGGGCCTGCGCGAGCATCTTCTCGCCCAGCTCCTGCGACTCTTCCTGCTCCATGTTCTTCAGGTAGTGGCGGATCTTCGAGCGCGCGCGGCCGGTGCGCACGAAGTTCAGCCAGGCCGGGTTCGGTCGCGCGCCGGGCGCACCGACGACCTCGACGACGTCGCCGCTGCGCAGTTCGGTGCGCAGCGCCACCGGTTCGCCGTTGACCTTGGCGGCGACGCAGTGATCGCCGACGTCGGTGTGGATCGCGTAGGCGAAGTCGATCGGCGTCGCACCGCGCGGCAGCGCGAGGATCTTGCTCTTCGGCGTGAAGACGTAGACCGCGTCGGGGAACAGGTCGATCTTGACGTGCTCGAGGAACTCGTTCGCGTCGTGGGTCTCGTCCTGGATGTCGATCAGCGACTGCAGCCACATCGCCCCCAGCCGCTGCGCCTCCTGCACCTGCGCGCCGCCGCTCTTGTACAGCCAGTGCGCGGCGATGCCCTTCTCGGCGACGGCATGCATCTGCTCGGTGCGGATCTGGAATTCGACCGAGGTGCCCAGCGGGCTCACCAGCGTGGTGTGCAGCGACTGGTAGCCGTTGGCCTTCGGGATCGCGATGTAGTCCTTGAAGCGACCGGGCAGCGGCTTGAACAGCTGGTGCAGCACGCCGAGCGCCATGTAGCACTCCATCAGCGTGCCGACGACGATCCGAAAGCCGAAGATGTCGTTGACCTGCGCGAACGTCAGGTGTTTCTCGCGCATCTTCTTGTAGATCGAGAAGAGCGTCTTCTCGCGGCCGTAGACCTGCACCGGCAGCTTGGCCTGAATGAACGACCTCTCGACATCGTGCTGGATGCGGTCGACCACATCGCGCCGGTAGCCACGCGCCTTCTGTACCGCCTTGGCCAGCGCGGCCTGGCGCCAGGGCTTCAGGTTCTGGAACGACAGCTCCTGCAGTTCGCGGTAGGTCTGGTTCAGACCGAGCCGGTGCGCGATCGGGGCATAGATGTCCAGCGTCTCGGAGGCGATGCGCGCGCGCTTGGCCGGCAGCACGGCGTCCATCGTGCGCATGTTGTGCAGCCGGTCGGCGAGCTTGATCAGGATCACGCGCACGTCGCGCGCCATCGCGAGCAGCATCTTGCGGAACGATTCGGCCTGCGACTCCTCGCGGGTCGAGAACTGCAGCCGATCCAACTTGGTCAGGCCGTCGACCAGATCGGCGACCGGCACGCCGAAGCGCTCGATCAGCTCGGTCTTGGTGATGCCGCAGTCCTCCATCGCGTCGTGCATCAGCGCGGCCATGATGGCCTGGGCGTCGAGCTTCCAGTCGGCGCACAGGCCGGCGACGGCGATCGGGTGCGTGATGTAGGGCTCGCCGCTGGCGCGGAACTGGCCGAGGTGGGCCTCGTCGGCGAAGCGATAGGCCTCGCGCACCTTCTTGATCTCGGCGGCGTCGAGGTAGTCGAGCTTGTGGGTCAGCGCCGCGAAGGAGGCGGCGGCGGCATCGGAGGGAGGCTTCGAGGCCGAACGCTTCGCGGCGGCCGGCGCTTTGGCCGGCTCGCGTACAGCGTTCGGAATCGGGGCACTCATGCCCCGAATTTAACTTGGATTCAGTCGCCCGTTCAGACCGGGACTTTTCTCAGCATCTCGATGCCGACTTCGCCGGCGGCGATCTCGCGCAGCGCCGTGACGCCCGGCTTGTTCTTCGTCTCGATCTTCGCCGCGTGGCCTTGGCTCAGCATGCGGGCGCGGTAGGTCGCGGCGAGCACGAGCTGGAAGCGGTTCGGGATCTTGACGAGGCAGTCTTCGACGGTGATGCGGGCCATGTCGGCGTTCCAATCGACTCGGTTTAGCTCAGGTTGAGCGCGGCGAACACGGCGGGCTTGCTTCGCTGCAGGGCGGCGTACTTCAGCCGCTGCGAATGCACGATCGCTTTCAGATCGAAAAGCGCCGTTTCGAACAAAGCATTGATTATAACGAAGTCGAATTCCCGCGCCTTGGAGACCTCGACCCGCGCGTTCTCCATCCGCGTCGCGATCACCTCCGGGCGGTCTTCGCCGCGCCGGTGCAGCCGCTGCTTCAGTTCCTCCCAGCTCGGCGGGAGGATGAAGATCAGGATCGCGTTCGGAAACAGCTGCTTGATCTGCAGCGCCCCCTGCCAGTCGATCTCGAGCACCACGTCCTGGCCGCCGGTGATGCGCTCCTCGATCGCGCCGCGCGACGTCCCGTACAGGTGCCCGTGCACTTCGGCGTGCTCGAGGAACTCGCCGCGCGCGATCATCGCCCGGAACTCGGGTTCGTCGATGAAGTGGTACTCGCGGCCGTCCTGCTCCTGCCCGCGCGGGGCGCGCGTGGTGTGCGAGACCGCGACGACGAGGTGCGAATCGACCTGCAGCAGCGCGCTCACGAGGCTCGACTTGCCGGCACCGCTGGGCGCCGCCACGACGTAGAGATTGCCCGGGTAGTCCATGTTCCGAGTATGCCCGGATGAGCTCTCAGGCTCCACGGATGTGCTGGTCCCATTCGGTACAGAGCTTACGAAACGAACGACTGTTCCGAAAGGCCAGTTCAAGATCCATTTGAGCTGAAAAGGCCGGTTGGTCCGTCGTCTCGCCGTAGCTGCCGCCGGGCATGCGAGCCTTGATCCAGCCCTTCGCGTTTCGCGGTGTTTCCGCGTCCACAGCTTCGGATGGCTTGAAGGCAAACCCTCGCCGTCCGATCAGCGAGGCCGCAGAGGCAATGAACCAGGCCTCGTATTCGCGGTTGGCCAAGACGACCGAGATGCGTCTGCCCGGTGCGACGGCTCGTGCGCGGGCCAGAATTTGCGAGCCGGCCGTGGCTGGGCAGTCGTCGTCGGCATCGAGCAGCACGAGGATCCAATCGTTGTGATCGGACTTCGCCACTGCCAAACGCATGTGCCGATCAAACTCCTCCGCGCGATTCAGGAACTTGTCGCGTCGAACGCGTATCGGCGTGGGTACATCGGCCTGAGCATCCGGCGAACGCCATTGAGCGAGCCGGCGCAGAAGCACCGGCAGAGCTGCAACCTCACCGTCCCCCTCGACGATCGCAACGATCTTCACGGCTGCGGTTGTCCGAACAAGTCTGCCTGGCGGGCTTGCTGCTCCGCGAGCGCGACTCGATCTGGCGCGAGTTGATTCAGACGAAGCAGTTCACCGGCTGAGAAGAGTTGATCGCGCATGACGCTGCGGGATCCCTCGTCGAGCGGTGCGATTCGAGTTTCCCCGCCTTCCGACACGACCGCCAGGAACGCGTCTGCGCAGAGAGCGCGATCATCCAGGAGGTCGGGACTGTGGCTCGTGACGATGATTTGGGTGTGCGAGGACGCGCGGGTGAGGGCTTCGCGCAGCGCAGTACTTGCCGCAGGATGCAGCGCAGTCTCCGGCTCCTCGATGCCGACCAGCGTCGGGGAGTAGTCGCGGTTACCCTGAAAGAGCGCGACCAGTACGCCCAGGGCGCGTAGCGTTCCGTCGGACATGCTCTGTGCCAGAAAGCGCCACGGATGTTTGGCGCCGGCCATGTCCTGCTTGAACTCCAGCGTTTCCATCGGCCCGACCTGCCTGCGTTCCACGCCGTGGACCATTGGGACGACTGTCTGCAAGAACTCCTCGATCGAAGCCATTTGCCCATCGCCGACGCGTTCCAGGTGGCCGATCACACTGGCGATGTTCTCACCAGAAGGCTTAAGCAATCTGCCTTCCTGGGGTTTCTGCAGTTCGCGCATCAGCTTCGGGTTGAGGTTGTAAAAGCCGATGCGTGTCAGCGCGTCGAAAACCGGTCGGAAGACCGCAAGCCCAGAAGCGGCGACAAGCGCCAGTCGGTCCGCGGTAACGGCGGGGAAGCTGGGCTCGCTGCATGCTCGCAAGGTACCTCGATTGATCTGGAAGAAGGCACCTCCACCCGCCCCACTCAGCGCGCACTCTTCGGCTTGAACTTCGTAGCCGCGATCCTTCAACGCACCGATATTGAATGCATAGTGCCCTGTTGCGCCGTTGCTGATACGGAATTCCAGCCTGATGCCGAAGTGGGTGGGGTGGCCGCTCGAACGGCGGCGTACTTCGTTCAACCCGCCGCGTTCGTTGATCGCGTTGTCGAGAGATCCGTTGAGTGCGTCACGAACTAGGTGCAGTGCATCGAGAAAGTTGCTCTTTCCGGAGCCATTGACGCCCACAAGGTACGTCAGCGGCCTCAGTCGAACGTCGCAGTAGCCAATGCTCTTGTAGTTGCGCAGGATGATGCGTGTCAAGAATGCGGGAGGGTTGGTGTTCATGCGATTCCCACTCTTACTCGATGTTCTGCACCTGCTCGCGCAACTGCTCGATCGCCACCTTCATCTCGACCGAGATGTTGGTGAGCTCGAGCGCCGACGCCTTGGAGCCGAGCGTATTCGCTTCGCGCAGCAACTCCTGGATCAGGAAGTCGAGCCGCTTGCCGACTTCGCCGCCGGCCTTGAGCAGCCGCGCGATCTCGTCCAGGTGCGAGCGCAGCCGGGCGAGCTCCTCGGCGACGTCGATGCGGATCGCGTAGGCCGCGGCTTCGTTCAGCGCACGTTCCTGCAAGGCCTCGCGCGAGATCGACTGCGCGGCGCCTGTGGCCTCGAGGGCCTCCTGCCAGCGTTCGAGAAAGCGCTGCTGCTGGCGCTGCACGACCGCCGGGATCAGCGGCTCGGCCTGCTGCGCCAGCTCGCGCAGGCGCTTCACGCGCTCCATCAGCACCGCGACGAGCTTGGCGCCTTCACGCTCGCGCGCCTCGCGCAGGCCGGCGATGCAGCGCTTGGCCGCATCCAGTGCCGCATCGTCGAGGTGCTCGGCGGGCGCGCTGCCCTTGCACCACTGCAGCACCTCGTGCACCGACAGGCCCGCGGCCTTCGGCATCCACCCCTGCACGGTGCTCTCGAGCCGCGTGAGCTGGTTGAGCTGATCGGGCTGCGGCTGCGGCCAGTGTGTCTCGCTGGCGCTGCGGGTGTTCAGCCGCAGCTCGATCTTGCCGCGCCTGAACGCGCCGGTCAGCAGCTCGCGCAGGCCGGGCTCCAGCGCGCGGAATTCATCGGGCAGCCGAAACGCCAGGTCGAGGAAGCGCCCGTTGACCGAACGCAACTCGACGCTGACCGCGGCTTTGCCCGCGCCCGCCCGGGGTGCCAAATTGTCCGCGCCCGCGGTCGTTTCCTCCGCGGCGCCGCCGCCCGCAGCGGCGCTGGCGTAGCCGGTCATGCTGTAGACTGCCATCGACCCTCCCTGTCGTTTCACCCAGCCCCAAAGACGCCCGGATTATGTCCAAGCCCAAACCCGCTCCTTTGCCATCCGGCACCGTGGTGGGCGGCTATCAGGTGATCAAGAAGCTGGCCGCGGGCGGGTTCGGCGTCGTCTACTTGTGCGAAGACTCCGAGCGGCATCTGGTCGCGCTGAAGGAGTATCTGCCGTCGTCGCTGGCCGAGCGTTCGCCGGGCGAATTGACCCCGCGCGTCAAGCCCGAGAAGCAGCCGCTGTATCGCCTCGGTCTGAAGAGCTTCTTCGAGGAAGGCCGCTCGCTCGCGCAGATCAGCCACCCGAGCGTCGTCTCGGTGCTGAACTTCTTCCGCGAGAACGAAACCGTCTACATGGTGATGAACTACCTGCAGGGCGACACGCTGCAGGACTTCATCGTCACCGCGCGCGACCTCAAGCGCGATAAGGTGTTCCGCGAGTCGACGATCCGCTCGCTGTTCGACGAGATCCTGCGCGGCTTGCGCATCGTGCACCAGCACAAGATGCTGCACCTGGACATCAAGCCGGCGAACATCTTCATCACCAACGAGAACAAGGCGGTGATGCTCGACTTCGGCGCCGCGCGCGAAGTGCTGAGCAAGGAAGGCAACTTCATCCGCCCGATGTACACCCCCGGCTTCGCCGCGCCGGAGATGTACCGCCGCGACGGCACGCTGGGGCCCTGGACCGACATCTACGCGATCGGCGCCTGCATCTATGCCTGCATGCAGGGCTATCCGCCGAACGACGCGCCGCAGCGCATCGAGAAGGACCGCCTCGCGCTGAGCCTGTCCCGGTTGCGCAACGTCTATTCGGACAACCTGATCGAAGTCACCGAGTGGTGCATGTCGCTCGACCCGCTGTCGCGCCCGCAAAGCGTGTTTGCGCTGCAAAAGGAACTTGCGCGCGAGACCGAGCGGCGCTATACCAAGCTCAGCTTCAGCGAGCGGCTGAAGTTGCAGCTCGAGAACCTGACGACGGGCGCCAAGGCCTGATCGTCGACTGTCATGCGCTTCTCTGTCTATCAGGTCAGCCGCAAGGGCGGCCGCGAGAAGAACGAAGACCGGATGGGCTATTGCTACACCCGGGATGCGGGCCTGTTCGCGCTCGCCGACGGCATGGGTGGGCATCCGGAGGGCGAGGTGGCGTCGCAGCTCGCGCTGCAGACGCTGGCCGCGATGTTCCAGCGCGACTGCAAGCCCACCCTGTCGGACCCGCTGCGCTTCCTGCAGGAAGCGACGATGGCCGGCCACCACCAGCTGTTGCGCTACGCGACGCAGAAGTCGCTCATCGACACGCCGCGCACCACGATCGTCGCCTGCGTGCTGCAGGGCAACGCCGCCTACTGGGCGCACTGCGGTGACTCGCGCTTGTACCTGGTGCGCGGCGACAAGCTGATCGCCCGCACCCGCGACCATTCGTATTCCGAGCTCCAGCAGACGATGAGCCAGGTCGTGCCGATGCCCGACCGCTTCAACCGCAACGTGCTGTTCACCTGCCTCGGCAGCCCGGGCAAGCCGGTGGTCGACACGGTCGGCCCGTTGATGATGCAGGCTGGCGACCGGCTGCTGCTGTGCTCCGACGGTCTGTGGGGCACGGTCGAAGACAGCATCATCACCGAGCAGCTCTCGAAGAACATCATCTCGGACGCGGTCCCCGAGCTGGTCGAGCAGGCGCTGCGCAACGGCGGCCCGAAGTGCGACAACGTCTCGGTGCTCGCGGTCGAATGGGAGTCGGCCGAAGACGACGACAGCAACACCGGCATCGAGACCCAGCAGCTCGGCGAAGAGGTGTTCGCGTCGACGATCCAGGCCAGCGTGGCCGGTGCGGCCGGCGGCGATGCGCCAGACGAGCTGGACGACGCCGAGATCGAGCGCTCGATCCGCGAGATCAACGAAGCGATCCGGCGCTCGTCGCAGAAGAAGTCCTGAGTCGCGGTCGACCGCGGAATCGGCCTCGCTACGGGGCCAGCAGTGCGCGCGCGAGCTCGATCGTTCGTCGCGTGAAGTCGTCATCGTTGTACGGCCAGGGTTGGCCGCCCGGCACGTCTCGTTCGGCGATCTGGCGCACGGCGACCAGTCGCGCGCTCGGCACGACGACGATGAATTGGCCAAGGTAGCCTTCGGCCGTGTAGGCCTCGACCGGGCCGGTGCCGATCAGCGGCTCCAACGACATCTGCCGTTCCTTCGCGCTGTCGCCGAGCGGCTTCAGATCACCACCATAGGCTGCGCGCAGATCGTCGCGCAGGGCACCGAGGGTTGCGTAGCGTCGCCCGCGCAGGGGCTGCAGCCTGTCCAGCAAGTCGGCGCGCACGCCGGCCGCGGCGAGGCGTTCCAGATAGGCGACGTCGAGCACAACGCTCGTCGAGCGGCGCCACCACAACAAGCCGTAAGCCGAGGCGTCGGGCGGTCCCTGGGACAGCATCTCTCGGATGAACGCTGCGTCGATCCATTGCGCATTGCCGAGGCGACCCTCGTCAAGGACGAGCTGACCGACGCGCGCCGCGTCGGACGCGCTCGCCACCCAACCCGCCATGGCGTACGGATGCCCGGTGGCGTCGAAGCCGCCGTCCCTCGCGCCAGCCCAGGCCGGCCCGCGGATGCCGAGCGGCGCAAGCAGTTCGCGCTCGAGATAAGCGTCCATGCGCTCGTGCGCGGCGCGCTCGATGACGCCTGCCAGCAGGTTGGTGGCCTTGTTGCTGTAGAGCCAGGCGCGCCCTGGATCGCGCACGAGTTCCGCCGCCAACGCGAGCTGAATCGCGTCCGGTGCCGGGTAGACCTCGGTGCCGGTCTGCGGCAGATCCTGCAAGCCTGAGGTTTGCGCCATCAGCATGCGCAACGTGATCGTGGCCTTGCGACCCTGCCTCCACTCTGGATAGAAGTCCGCGACCGGCTGGTCGAGGGAACGCAGCCGGCCCTGCGTCAGCAGTCGGCCGATGCCCAGCGCGACCAGCGACTTGGTCGCTGACATCATCTGGATCGGGCCGGCCGCGACGCCCTCGCGTCGATAGTCGAGCCACGTCTGGCCGTCCTTCAGCACGACGACGGCGTCTGCCTCGTGTTGCTGGGCGCTCGCTTGAAAATCGCGCAGCAGGGCCTCCTGCGCGGGTGTTGGTGCAGCTGCCCACGCAACGCCACAACAAGCGCACGCCGCGACGACCGCAGCCAGTCGACTCGAGATCTTCATCGGTTCCTTTTCCTTCCCTGTGCCGAGCATCTTAGGTCGCGCAGCTGTCGAGCTTCGCAACCCGCGTGACAATACGGTCATGACCTTCCAACGATCCGACTCCCGCCCCGCGGACGCTCTGCGTCCGATCACCATCACCCGCCGCTACACCAAGCACGCCGAAGGCTCGGTGCTGATCGAGTTCGGCGCGACCAAGGTGCTGTGCACCGCGTCGGTCGAGGAGAAGGTGCCGCCGCACAAGCGCGGCTCCGGCGAGGGCTGGGTCACGGCGGAGTACGGCATGCTGCCGCGCGCGACCCACACGCGCAGCGACCGCGAGGCCGCACGCGGCAAGCAAAGCGGCCGCACGCAGGAGATCCAGCGCCTGATCGGCCGCTCGCTGCGCTGCGTGTTCGACCTGAAGCTGCTCGGGGAGCGCACGATCTCGCTCGATTGCGACGTGATCCAGGCCGATGGCGGCACGCGCACCGCGGCGATCACCGGCGCGTTCGTCGCCGCGCACGATGCGGTGACGTGGTTGAAGTCGCAGGGCAAGCTCGCGGGCGCGTCGCCGATCCGAGACCACGTCGCCGCGGTCTCGGTCGGCATCGTCGACGGCATGCCGTTGCTCGATCTGGAGTACACCGAGGACTCGGCCTGCGACACCGACATGAACGTCGTGATGACCGGCGCCGGCGGCTTCGTCGAAGTGCAGGGCACGGCCGAGGGCGCGGCGTTCTCGCGCGACGAGATGGGTGTGCTGCTCGGGCTGGCCGACCAGGGCATCCGTGAACTGGTCGCGGCGCAGCGCAAGGCACTCGGCGCCGCAGGATGACGGCGATGCGCCTCGTGCTCGCGTCGAACAACGCGAAGAAGCTCGCCGAACTGCGGACCTTGCTCGCGCCGGCCGGCGTCGACCTCGTCGCGCAAGGCGGGCTGGGCGTCAGCGAGGCCGACGAACCGCACCACACCTTCATCGAGAACGCGCTCACCAAGGCGCGCCACGCGGCGCAGCACACCGGCGGCGCCGCCATTGCGGACGACTCGGGTCTGTGCGTCGATGCGCTCGGCGGCGCGCCCGGCGTGATCTCGGCGCACTACGCGACGCTGGCGGCGCGCGCCGCCGATCGCGAGCAGCACCGGCGCGCGCAGGATGCCGCCAACAACGCGCTGCTGCTCGAACGCCTGCAGGGCGTGGCGGATCGCCGCGCACGCTTCGTCAGCACGCTGGTCGCGATCCGCAGTGCCGACGATCCGGAGCCGCTGGTCGCGGTCGGCCGCTGGCACGGCGAGATCCTCGATGCGGCGCGCGGCGAAGGCGGCTTCGGCTATGACCCGCTGATGTTCATTCCGGTGCTCGCGCGCAGTGTCGCCGAGCTCGACGCGACGACGAAGAACGCGCACAGCCATCGCGCGCTGGCCGCGGCGCAGATGCTGGCGTTGATGCGCGAGGCTTGGCGGCTTGGCTGATCTCGCGCACCTGATGCGGCCCGGCACGCTGTCGCTCGCGGCGATGCCGCCGCTCTCGCTCTACGTTCATCTGCCGTGGTGCTTGAAGAAGTGCCCGTACTGCGACTTCAACTCGCACGAGCTGCGCGGCGAGGTTGCGCAGCAGCGCTACCTCGACGCCTTGCGCGCCGATCTCGAGGCGTCGCTGCCGCTGGTCTGGGGCCGGCGCGTGCAGACGATCTTCATCGGCGGCGGCACGCCGAGCCTGTTCGACCCCGACGCGATCGATCGGCTGCTCGGCGACATCCGCGCCCGTTTGCCGCTGGAGGCTGGCTGCGAGATCACGCTCGAAGCGAACCCCGGCACTTTCGAGCGCGAGCGCTTCCGCGGCTATCGCGCGGCCGGCGTGACGCGGCTGTCGGTCGGTGTGCAGAGTTTCGACGACGCCAAGCTGGCCGCGCTCGGCCGCGTGCACGACAGTGCGCAGGCGCGCGCCGCGGTCGAGGAGGCGCGCAGTGCGTTCGACACCTTCAACATCGACCTGATGTACGCGCTGCCCGGCCAGACGCTGGCCGAGTTCGAGGCCGACCTCGGGGCCGCGCTGGCGCTGAAGCCGCCGCACTTGTCGATCTACCACCTGACGCTGGAGCCGAACACGCTGTTCGCGAAGTTCCCGCCGAAGAACCTGCCCGATGACGACAGCGCGTACGACATGCTGGACCTGATCGTCGCGCGCACCGCCGAGGTCGGCCTGCGCCGCTACGAAGTGTCGGCCTTCGCCCAGGCCGGCCATCGCTGCGAGCACAACCTGAACTATTGGCAGTTCGGCGACTACCTCGGCATCGGCGCGGGTGCGCACGGCAAGCTGTCGTTCGCGCATCGCGTGATCCGCCAGACGCGCTATCGCGATCCGGCCAGCTACATGGATCACGCGTTGCGAGGCAACGCGATCGCGAGCGAAGACGAAGTGCCGCGCGCGCAGTTGCCGTTCGAGTACATGCTCAACGCGCTGCGCCTGACCGAGGGCTTCGAACTCGCGCGCTACACCGAGCGCACCGGGCTGTCGATCGCGACGATCCAGCAGGGCCTGGAGCGCGCCGAGCGCGACGGCCTGCTCGCGCGCGACCTCGCACGCGCCTGGCCGACCTCGCGTGGTCTGGATTTCCTGAGCGATCTGCAGGGCCTGTTCCTGCCCTGAGCGACCAGGCGTGCGCTCAGCCGAGCGCGCGCAGCCCGTTCATCACCGGGGTCAGTTCGTTCGCGACCTGCTCCAGCAGCATCGCGACGACCGAGCCTTCGCCGCCGCTGCGGCACTCGGCTTCGAGCAGTTGCGCCTGGCGTTCGAGTTGCTTCGCGCCGAGCGTGCCTGAGACCGCGCGCAGGTCGTGCGCGAGGCGTGTCGCGCCGACCGGGTCGCCGCGCTCGCGGGCGGCGCGGAACGTCGCGACGAAGTCGGCCTGCCCCTCGCGGAACTTGACCAACAAGCGGCGATACAGCTTCTCGTTGCCCGCGGTGCTGGCCAGCCCGATGCGCGTGTCGATGCCGGGCAGCAGGGCCGCCAGATCGCGCGTCTCGATCGTCGCCAGCAGCGGCGTGTCCCTCGAATCGGCACCCGCCGGCTGCGGCCCACGCACCCAGCGGGCGATCGTCTGGTACATCGTCGCGACGTCGATCGGCTTGGCGATGTGATCGTTCATGCCGGCGGCGAGCACCTTGCGCTGGTCGCTGGCCATCGCGTTGGCCGTCATCGCGATGATCGGCAGGTTGACCCATTCCGGCCGACGCCGGATCTCGCGCGTCGCTTCGTAGCCGTCCATCACCGGCATCTGGCAGTCCATCAGCACACCGTCGAAGCGTTCGCGCTCGAGGATCTCGATCGCTTCGCGCCCGTGCGCGGCGACCGCCACCGAGACGCCGGCGTCGCGCAGCAACTCGAGCGCGAGTTCCTGGTTGATCGGGTTGTCCTCGACGAGCAGGATGCGTGCGCCGCGCAACTGCAGGCGCTCGCGCGAGTCGACCGGCTCGGGTCGCTGCACGCGCGCATCGTCCGGTCGGCGCGTGCCGAGCGCGGCGGCGCAGACGTCGAACAGACTCTCGATCATCACCGGCTTGGCCAGCACGCCCGCCGGCACCACCCGCAGCGTGGCGACGCGCTTCATCAGCGCGTCACGTGCGTACGGCGCGCACATCAGCACGACCGCGCGCCGGCCGTGATCCGACTCGGCCAATCGCTGGGCGCACTCGACGCCGTCCATGCCCGGCATCGACGCGTCCGCGAGCACGAGGTGGTAGGGATCGCCGGCCTGCGCGGCGAGCGTGACGGCGCGCAGCGCGTCCCAGCCGGTCGCCACGGCCTCGGTGTCCCAGCCGAGCTCGCGACACATCGCGACGATCACGCGCGCGGCCGCGGCGTTGTCGTCGACGACGAGGACGCGCGACCCGTGCAGCGGTCCATCCGCCCGCGCCGCGGCCTGCTGGGGCTGCATCCGGACCCGGATCTCGAACGAGAACGAACTGCCCTGGCCGCGCTCGCTCTCGACCTGGATGCTGCCGCCGAGCAGCTGCACCAGCTCGCGACTGATCGCCAGGCCCAGACCGGTGCCGCCGTAGCGGCGCGAGGTCGACGCGTCCGCCTGCGTGAACGCGGTGAACAGCCGCTGGCGCTCCTCGGCGGACATGCCCACGCCGGTATCGATCATCCAGAAGCGCAGCAGCACGTCGTCGGCGGTGCGTTCGCTGGCTTCGATGCGCACCGTCACCTCGCCCTGGTCGGTGAACTTGACGGCGTTGTTGCCCAGATTGACGAGGATCTGGCCGAGACGCAGCGCATCGCCGACGAGCGCCGTGGGCACGTCGGCGCCGCAGTCGACGATCAGCTCCAGGCCCTTCTCGGCGGCCTGCAGGCCGATCACGCTGTCCAGGTTGTCGAGCACGTCGCGCAGATCGAACGGGCGCGACTCCAGGTCGAGCTTGCCGGCCTCGATCTTCGAGAAGTCCAGGATGTCGTTGAGCAGCCCGAGCAGCGAGCGCGCCGAGTGCTCGACCTTCTGCACGTAGTTGTGCTGCTGCGCGTTGAGGCCGCTGCGCAGCGCCAGGTGCGCCATGCCGAGGATCGCGTTCATCGGCGTGCGGATCTCGTGGCTCATGTTGGCGAGGAACTGGCTCTTCGCCTCGGCGGCGGCCTCCGCCGCGGACCGTGACGCCTTCAGATCGGTCACGTCGATCGCGATCGCTCCGATGCCATCGACCTGCCCGAGATCGTCGCGGATCGGAAACTTGTGGATCTGGAACGTGCGCGGCCCGCCGACGATCTGCATCTCTTCCTCGAAGCGCAGGCCCGCTTCGCTGGCGAGGACCTGCGCGTCCTGCGCATGCACGCGCTCGGCGGTCGCCGCGCTGGCGAGGTCGTCGATCCGCAGGCCGACGAACGAGCCGCCCGGACGCCCCATCGCCTCGGCGTACTGGCGGTTGTGCAGCACGTAGCGGCCGGCGCGGTCCTTCATCGAGATCATCGCCGGCAGTCCGTCGAGCATGGTCTGCAGCACCGCGCGGCTGCGTTCCAGTTCCTGGGTGCGCGCTTCGACCTTGGCTTCGAGGGTGAGCTTGTGTTCGCCGAGCTCGGCGTAGAGCTGCGCGGTCTCGAGCGATATCGCCGCCTGGGCCGCGAGCTGCTCGATGACCGCAGCGCTTTCGAGCGTGAACACGTGCGCCGCGGCGCGGTGTTCGAGGTACAGCACGCCGGTCACGCGCGCCTGGCGAACGATCGGCACGGCCAGCACGGAGCGCGCCTGGTTCGCGGCCAGGGTCGCATCGTCCGCGTAGCGGTTTGGCGCGTGGGCGTCGTCGATCAGCACGCGCTCGCCACTGCGCCAGACGTACGTGGCGATGCTGCTCGGCACCACGGGTGCGGTGCCGCCGGGCGGCCGCGCCGACTCGACGAGGTCGACGACGATCTGCGGACCGTCGCCGCGGGCCGTGGCGGCGAGTTCGAGCGCGTCGCCGCGCACCAGCAGCAGCGCGCCGAACTGTGCGCCGGCCTGCTGCAGCACGATCGCCAGCAACTCGCGCAGCAACTGCTCCGGGCGGAGCTGGCCGGTGATCGCCTGCGCGGCGCGCACGATCGCCAGCGCGTCGATCTGCGCCGCGGGGTTGACCCGCGAGTCCGACGTGGCGTCGACTTCGCTGCGGCTGCGCGCGAGGTGCGGGTACTGCTTGTCGAGCAGCCGCAGCTTCGCCTCGGCGCCCCAGCGCGCATAGGCCAGGCGCGCGGCGCGCACGAAGCCGTCGGCGACCGAGGCCGCGCCGTGGCGGCGGTAGGAGCGCGCGGCGCGTTCGTTGGCGAGCGCCTCGATCTGGACGAAACCGTGCGCGCGCGCAGCGGCGATGGCCTGCTCGTAGAGTCCCATCGCCCGGGTCGGCTCGCCGTCGACGCGCGCGAGTTCGGCCGCGACCAGCAGCTGGCTGTGGCCGAAGGTCTGGGCGTTCACGCCGCTCCAGCGCTGCAGGTAGCTCTCATGACCTTTCAGTCGCCCGCGCCAGGCTGCGCGCTGCACGGGCTCGGCGTCGTCGATCATGCCGGCGACGCACAGGGCGTCGTAGAAGTAGTAGTCGTGCGCACTCAGCAAGCCGTCGACGTGCGCGAACCAGGGTTCGGCGGCGAGAGCGGCTTCGTGGCCGCGCGCGTCGTCGCCCGCGATGCAGGCGGTGGCCAGGCGCGCGAGGTGGAACCAGCAGTTCACGGCGGGCGCGCGTGCCGCCGTCGACTGCGCGATGAACGCCTCCTCGTCGAACGAGGGGTCGTCGAGGCTGCCGAGAAACCGCGTCTCGCCGCGCAGCGAGCGCACTTGCTGGCGCCGTATTGTCAGTGTCTCCACGCCGTGCGCATAGCGCGCCTGCGTCGCCATCGCGAGGTACTCGTCGACGCGCGGGGCCAGCGCCACCAGCGGCTCGGCCTGCATCAGGGCGTCCATCGCGACGCGGTGGGCGCAGACGCAGGCGATCAGCCGGTCGCCGACATCGATGAATCCCTGCAGCGCCTGGCGCTCCAGCACCAGCACTTCGCGCAGCGGTCGTACCCATGAGCCGATCAGCGCACGGTGGTATTGCACGCTCGCGAAGTAGTGCGGCGTGCCGTCGCGCACCATCAGGTCGAACGCCAGTTCGCCGTAGCGGAACGCCGACTGGTGGTCGCCGAAGTACGAGCCGACGACGAAGCCGAAAACCGCGAAGCAGGTCGGCGAGGCGTCGTTGCGCCCGTAGCGCATCATCGTCATCACCATCTCGCAGGTCTGCACCGCCCACAGCTCGCGGTTCGTGAAGAAGACGACCGCGTGGACGCTCGCGATGATGCGCATCGCCGCGATGCGGCGCAGGTCGGTCATGCGCGGCAGCTCGGCGAGCGAGTCGATCGGCCGATCGCCGAGCAGCGCGAGGAAGCGCGCGTACGTCTGTTGCGCGTCCTCGCGCGTCGGATGCGCCGCAAGGTCCATGCCGAGGCGGCGCAGGCAGACGATGGCGGCTTCGCAGGCCGTGATCGTGTCGTGCTGCGTCACCTTCAGCTCGACGCCGATCTGCGCTGCGCTGGCCCACTCGATGTCGTCGCGCGCGCGCGCCTGCAGGTCCTCGACAAGCCGGCCGGCGGTGTCGAAGTCACCGGTCAGCCAGGCGCTCTTGGCGCGGCCGAGCTGAAGCGCGAACATCAATTCGTGCTGCGAGGCCCAATCGGTTTCGTCGAGGAAGGCGGCACCGGCCGCAAAGTGCCGCACTGCGGCCGGGTAGGCAGTCGATGCGAGCGCCTTCTCGCCGGCGCGCAGATTCAGCCGCGCGGCGCTCAGGCGGTGCGCGGGATCGGCGCACGCGGCCTCGGTCGCGGCACCTTGGTTCAGATGCTCGGCGACCTCGAAACAGGCGTCGTCGAGGGCCTGGACGTCGAGCCCGTCGTGCAGCCGGCAACCGATGTGCCAGTGGCGCAGCGCGCGTTCGCTTTCCGGAATGAGCGCCAGCGCCGCTTCCTGGACGCGGTCGTGCAGAAAGCGGTAGGAGTCGGCGCCGCGCGCGACCAAGCCGAGTTCGAGCGCGGGATGCAACGCGGCTTCGGTCGACGCGAGCGAGTGTTCGCCGACGATCGCCAGCGCGCCGCGCGTGTAGCGGTTGCCCAGCAGCCCGGCGAGCGCGAGGGCGTCGCGCGTGGCCTGGGGAAGGCGTTGCAGTTCGGCGAGCATGAGCTCGACCACGTTGTCGGTGAAGTTGCGCGAGGCGATCGCCGACATGTCCCACCGCCAGCGCTGTTCGGCCTCGTCGAAGGTGATGTAACCGTCGCCGTGCAGCGCGGTCAGGAACTGGAACGCGAAGAACGGATTGCCGCGCGTCTTCGCGAACACCAGCTCGGCGAGCTGCTCGGCGCGGGGCGCATCGCAATGCAGCGCGTCGGCAACGAGCTGAGCGACATGCTCGCGCTGCAGCGGCGCGAGCGTGATGCAGCCGTTCGCGACCGAACGCCGTTCGAGCTCGGCGCGCATCGCCGGCAGCGCGTGCTCGGGGCCGACCTCGTTGTCGCGGTACGCGCCGAGCACGAGCAGATGGCGCGTCTGCGGCGCGCTCAGCAAGTGCACGAGCAACGCGGCGGTGCCGGCGTCGATCCACTGCAGGTCGTCGAGAAACAGCACCAGCGGATGCTCGGGCTGCGTGAACACCGAGATGAACTGGCGCACGCTGCGGTGCACCCGGTGCTGGGCCTGTTCGGCCGGCAGCTCCGGCGGCCTGGGCTGCGCGCCGACGATCAGGTGCAGCTGCGGGACGAGGTCGACGATGATCTGCGCGTTGTCGCCGAGGGCCTCGGCGATGCGCTTGCGCCACGTCTCCAGACGCACCGCGGGTTCGGCCAGCACCTGCTGGATCAGCCCTCGCAAGGCCGCGACCAGCGCGGCGTACGGCACCTCGCGTCGAAACTGGTCGACCTTGCCGTCGATGAAATGACCGCGGCGCGCGACGATCGGCTTGTGCAGTTCCGCAACCAGCGTGGATTTGCCGGCGCCCGAGTAGCCCGCCACCAGCATCAGCTCGGGTCGACCGCTGCTGGCCACGCGTGCGAATGCGCCGAGCAGCATGCGCGACTCCGCTTCGCGGCCGTACAGCCGCTGCGGCAGCACGAAGCGGTTCGACGTGTCGGCGCGGCCGAGCGTGAACGGCTCGATCCGCTCCGCGCTCGCCCAGGCGCGCGCGCAGTGTTCGAGATCGGCGCGCAACCCGGCGATGCTCTGGTAGCGTTCTTCCGCGAGCTTCGCGAGCAGCTTCAGCACGACCGCCGAGAGCGCCGGCGGCACCTGCGGTCGCCGCTCGCTCGGCGAGACCGGCGTGCGCGCGAGGTGGCAATGCACCAGCTCCAGCGTGTGCTGCGCGATGAACGGCGGCTCGCCGGTGAGCATCTCGTAGAAGGTCGCGCCGAGCGCGTAGTAGTCGGCGCGGTAGTCGACCGCGCGGTTCATCCGGCCGGTCTGCTCCGGCGACATGTAGGCGAGCGTGCCTTCGAGCTGATCGAGCGGCATCGGCTGACGCAACTCGCGTGCGAGCTTCGAGGCGGCACCGAAATCGACGATCTGCAGCCGGCCGTTCGAGAGATTGACGACGACGTTGCGCGGCCGCAGGTCGCGGTGGATCACCTGATGGCGATGCACGCGGGCGAGGGCGTCGACGAGCTTGAGCGCGATCTCGAAGAAGCGCGGCATCGCGAGCGGGCCGTCGCGCAGGATCGCGTCGAGGCGCTGGCCGACGATGTCTTCGAGCACGAGGACCTGCGTCCGACCCAGCGGCACGAGCGCGCGCGCCACCGGCACGCCTTCGCCGCGCAGCTCGCGCAACAGGTCGTACTCGACGCGGACGCGCTCGAGCGACCGCGGCTCCGGCGAGGCCCCTTGCGGTGTCTTGAGGATCACCGGCGCGTCGTCGCGCAGGTCGGTGCCGCGGTAGACGCGATGGCGCGCATCCTCATCGATCAGGGCCAGGACGTGGTACCCGGGCAGGGTCAGCATGGCGCGGCTCCCAACGGCGCCGGCATGGAAAACATGAGAGAAGCGACTCCTCGGCGGAAGTTTTGCCTGCATTCTGCATGCAGGCGGCCGCGCCGGGAATCGGTGTCAGACGCGGTTCTGCGACAACCCGGCGGTGCTGCGCAGCCGCTCGATGAGGCGCGGGGCGATCTGAGTCAGCGGCAGCACCTCGTGGGCGGCGCCGGCCGCGATGGCCTCGCGCGGCATGCCGAAGACGACGCAGCTCGCCTCGTCCTG
>Ga0209023_10002956_pt1 | contig 20629 bp, 19 predicted proteins | sample LakOneMetagenome_FD_187468 | JGI IMG/M metagenome (GOLD analysis project Ga0209023, IMG submission 187468) | Freshwater and sediment microbial communities from Lake Erie, Canada (SPAdes) (version 2) | ecosystem: Environmental > Aquatic > Freshwater > Lentic | place: Lake Erie, Canada...
GCTCTCCGGCCTCTTCGCGGATCGCGTCGATGTCACTTCTCAGAAGTCCGGCCCCGCGACCTTCGAGCAGGCGTGAACCCTCCTGCACGTAGCGGTAGAGATCACCGGTTTCCGGCTGGTCCCAGGACCACTTCACGGCCGCGTCATCGAGGTTCCGCCAGGGCTGATCGAGCAGCGGCGAACTGTAGTCACGGGCCGTCTGATTCATCTCGTCCTGGGTCAGTGATCCCTGGCTGGTCACGTATTTGCCGGTCTTCTCCGGCAGCTTCCGTTCGCCCTTGATCGAGGTGGTCCCGTCGGGGTTGACCCTGAGCGAATAGTCGTGATCGGTCAGCACGCTTGCCGGCACGAATTCGCGGGTGCGTCCGGACTGCGGCAGCGGATCGGTTCCGCCACCTCGACGCCAGACCCCGTAGGCAATCGGGTGCAGGTAGTACTCGCTCTGGGACCCGAGCTTGCCGACCATCATGTTGAAGTGGTCGATGTAGGAGTCGAGTGAATACTCCTCGTTGTTCAGGGTCCAGAGCCGCCGGGTCCGGTCCTCGATCGTGTCCCATTCGGACTGCTCGAAGATCCCGGCCATCCGCATCACGTCGATCGGTGCCTGGTAGTAGGTGATGATCCCGGCCTCGGTCATCTGGTCCATCGAGAAACCGCTGAAGCGCCGGTAGAGGCGACGGGTCGCCTCGGTCATCTGTACGGTCAGTTCATTCAGGGTGTCGGTCAGTTCCTTGCGGGAACCCATGCCGACCGGTCGGTAGCGGTCGGTCAGGAAGTCCGAGGTGTAGAGACCGACTCCGATGACCCGGTCCTGATGGGCTTCGGGCTGGGTGTAGGCGGTGGCCCAGTCGGTCACCTCGATCGAAACGCCGTCGGTGATCTCGACCAGGGACAGGTTGTTGAAGGGGATGCCATCCGAAATCCCGTCCATCCACGGCAGGGTGCTGTCGCTGATGTTGAGGAAGTCCCGCAAATGCATCAGGCGGTGATCATCGAGCCGGTAGGGGCCGGCCGAATGAAGACCGGAACGGCTTTCGCAGTGGATCAGGAAGTTGTACTGGGTGGCGATCGCATTGAAACGGGCCGCCGCCGCACTCAGCTCCGAATCGCAGGCATAGGCGTCGGCTTCGAAAACCTGCAACACCCTTTCCTCGTGGATCGGCGAGATATCACCGGCGTCGAGGGCGCTCACGTGGCCGTTGGTCCGGTTGAAGGCACGGGCGAACCGGCGGTACCAGTCGCAGACCAGCCAGAGATCCTCGAGGTTGTCGGTCGGGCTGATCAGACCGAGACGGATCAGGTTCGAGCGGCCGTTCAGGTAGTAGTTCGGCACCGCCCAGCTGGTCATCCGGTTGAAGATCGCGCCGGAGTTGCGGGCCCGGTGGCCGACGTCCTCGGGCGAGATAACTTCCATCGACCGGCGGAGCTGATCGGGATAGCGCCAGTAGGCCTCGATCATGCTCATCATCAGGTACGGCAGGACCGGGAACAGCTTCGATTCCTGCGCGGTCCGGGTCAGGCAGTTGTGCACCAGCACGTCGTCACTTCGCTGCAGAAACGAGTTCAGGTCCAGCAGCTGCTCTTCGGTGATCCGCCAGTCGCTCATGCCTTCTCCTCGATCTCGGTCAGTTCAATTCGGGCGCTGAGCAGGCTGGCCGCCCACTCGTTGTCCCCGCTGGTGACGATCGCCGTCCATGACGCGGCCGGGGGCCTGAGGTCCACCCCGCAAAGCGAGGGCGGCAGGGCGAGCACCAGCTCACGGCCTTCGGTTTCCACATTCAGCTCGGAGACGATCCGCTCCAGCAACTTGGCGGAATCGGATCCCTCCCACGGCACGTCGACCAGAACCTTGCTTCCGGCCTCCGCCGTGTCACCGACGTCGGCGACGAGATCGTGACCGTCGGGGGCGGCCGGGACGATCGGCACCCGCTGGCGTTCCTCGCACCAGGCAAGCAGCCTGGCCAGACGCGGGTCCGGCTGTGACGGGACCATCTCGACCTCTCCGGCGATCACCCTGCCGGCGTGACCGTCAACCGAGATCACAGCGCCTTCGTTGATCACCCGGCCCTTGGCGGTGGTGGCGGTTCCGGCGTCTTCATCCACGACGAGACCGGTGACTCCACAGATCGCGGGGCGACCGATTCCGCGGGCGACCACCGCCGCGTGGCTGGCCCGGCCACCGAGCGCGGTGACGATTCCCTTCGAGGCGATCATTCCGCCGATGTCGGCCGGGGAAGTCTCGGGCCGGATCAGGATCACGTCCTCGCCCCGCTCGGCCATCTCTTCGGCGAAGTCGGAAGTGAAGGCGGCCTTGCCGATCGCCGCTCCCGGCGAGGCGGCAGCACCGGTGCCGAGCAGATCGATCTTCTGGTCGGTCGCGAAGACCGGTCGCTGGAGGTCCTCGAGTGCCGAGAGCGGCACCCGCTCGAGGGCGGTCTCGATGTCGATCAGCCCCTGGTCGACCAGGTCGACAGCGATCCGCACCGCGGCGGCCCCGCTTCTTTGACCGACCCGGGCCTGGAGGATCCAGAGCTTGTCGGTCTCGATCGTGAATTCGATGTCACACATGTCGCGGTAGCTGGCTTCCAGCACCGGCAGCGCTTCCTCGAGCTTGGCGAAAGCCTCTGGCAGCTTCGCCTCGGCAGCTTCGATCGGTTCCGGGTCATGTGATCCGGCGACCACGTCCTCGCCCTGAGCCTTGAGCAGAAAATCTCCGTAGGCACCGGGGGTGCCGGTGCCGGGATCCCGGGTGAAGACGACTCCTGTGCCGGAACGCTCGTCACGGTTGCCGAAGACCATCGCCTGGACGGTCACCCCGGTCCCCAGGGAATCGGAGATCCCCGAAAAGCGGCGATAACGCTTGGCCCGCGGGGAGTCCCATGACTTCCAGACCGCGACCACGCCGTCCTCGATCTGCTGACGGGCATCCTGGGGGAATGGATCGCCATGAGCGGCGATGACCGACTTCCAGCTCTCGGCCAGTTCCGGCAGCGGCGCATCCAGATCGATCTCGTCGCCGAGCTTCTTCACCTTGATGCCGCGAACCACTTCCGCGTAGGTAGCGAGCAGCCTCACATATATGTCCCAGGCGAATTCGGGACCGATCCGCTCCGCCATCGAGGCGACGGTCTCGTCATTCAGCCCGACGTTCAGGAGGGTGTCCATCATTCCCGGCATCGAGACCGGAGCACCGGAGCGGACCGAAACGAGCAACGGATCATCGAGGTCGCCGAGCTTGCGCCCGATCGACTTCTCGAGATCATCGATGCCGGAGTTGACCTCGTCGATCAGCCCGGCCGGAATCTCTTCCGCTTCGGCCCACGCCTGATAGGCGCCGGTGCCAATCACGAAACCGGGCGGGATCGGAAGTCCCAGGTTGGTCATGCGGGCAAGGCTCGCTCCCTTCCCTCCCAGGATGCGGGGGCTCTCCGTCCCTGACCCAAACTCGTAGACAAACTTCGCCGTGGTCATTGATGTCGATATTGCCGCTTCGATCTCCTCACGCGGCAAGGATGTTGCCACGCGCTTGGCCATTCCTCCAAATCGCTCCGGTGAATCACAGGTTCTTCTTGTGACTGCCTCCAAAGGGTTCGAAAAACGGTTTCGACTTGTCGGCCGCGGACGGTCAGTCTGGCCTCGTGTCCCGCCAACCCACTTCCACCGATCTCGTCGACATAGTCGAGACCCGCGATGAAGCCGACCGGCTCGAGATCCCGCCGCTGCTGATCAGGGAGAGCCTCGGCGAGGCTCTTCCCGGTTCCGGCGAGGTGGAGATCGAGCGGGTCCGGGCCGGCCACTCCAACCTGACCTTCTTCATCACCAGGGGCGATGACCACTGGGTCCTGAGGCGTCCGCCCAGGCCCCCGTTCCCGCCCAAGGCACACGACGTCCTGCGCGAACACCGGCTGATGTCGGCCCTCTTCGAGACCGGGGTCCCGGTACCGAGGGCGATCATGGCCTGCGACGACGACTCGGTGATCGGCGCTCCCTTCTATGTAATGGAGCGGCTCGAAGGCGAAGTGGTCAGGTCGGAGCTGCCGGCAGACATGGACACCCCCGAGCAGGGCCGGGCGGCGGCCGAAGGACTGGTCGACGCCCTGGTCAAACTCCACGGGGTCGAGGTCGAAAGCGGACCGCTGTCCGGGCTCGGCAAGCCCGACGGATACCTCAAGCGGCAGGTTGCGTTGTGGGCCCGGCAGTGGGAACACAACAAGACCCGCGAGATCCCCGAGATAGTCCAGGTCGGGGCGAAGCTCGCCACGACCATCCCGGAATCGGGCCGGCCCGCCGTGGTCCACGGGGACTACAAGCTCGACAACGTGATCTTCTACCCCGGTCCGCCGGCGAGCGTCGCGGGAATCCTCGACTGGGAGATGGCAACCCTCGGCGATCCGCTCGCCGACGTCGGATATCTCGCCGCGATGTGGCTCGGCCACGACGGACCGTCCAGCCTCCTGCTCGGACTTTCGCTGGCCACCGGCAGCCGCAACTTCCCGCCGATCGAGGAACTTCTCGAGCGCTACGCAGCCGGATCGGGCCGTTCGCTCGAAAAGCTCCCCTGGTACCGCTGCCTGGCGATCTGGAAGCTGGCGATCCTGCTCGAGGGATCCCGTAAACGCCACCTCGCCGGAACCACCGACGATCCCTTCTTCGCCAGCCTCGACGAAGGCATCCCCCAGCTCGCCGAATACGCCGGCGAGCTGGCGAGACGGATCTAGAGCCTCCGGGCCCGCAGCCTGGCCCGCAGGGCCAGGCCAGCCCCGGCGAAGGCCGGCGCCAGGGTGAGAAATTCCTCGACTGGCACCGGGCCGATGTGGGCCAGGATGATCATGAAACGACCTTACCCGGGATCCCCGTGCCGTTGGCATTCCTGTTTCGCTCGATCTGCTCGGCCATCTCCTTCGCCGCTTCTTCCATGTCGTATTCGTCGTGGCGGCGCCACCACTGGTACGGCGGGGTCTGCGGGTAGCCGGCCGGGGAGTCCTCCCAGGCTTCCTGCCGGCCGAGTGCGGTCAGGTCGAGGTGGGCCCAGGTGCTGCCCATGTGTTCGTCACCGCGCGCATCGATGAAACCGGTGCGGTAGACGTTGCCTTCGTCGTCGCGAATGAAGGCATTGGTCCCGTGCCACTCGCCGACCCCCATGTCCTTGTCGAAGTCGTCGAGCACCGTGTACCAGGGGATCTGCTGCCAGCCCATCTTTTCCTTGAGGCGCCTGATGTTCTCCTGGGTTCCGCGCGAGACATGCGCGAAGGTGGTGTCGCGGGCGTTCAGGTGACGGAGGTCGGCAACCTGGTCGGCCCCGAAAGAGCAGCCGGGGCATCCCGCGTCTGGATGGCCGGTCACGTCGGGATCGAAGAAGAACCGGTAGATGATCAGCTGGCGTCGGCCTTCGAAGAGGTCGAGCAGGGAGACCTTGCCATCAGGCCCGTCGAACTCATAGTCCTTTTCGATCTTCAGCCAGGGCATCCGGCGCCGCTCGGCGGCGAGCGCATCCCTTGCCCGGGTCACTTCCTTTTCCCGGACCAACAGGTCCTTGCGGGCGGCGTCCCATTCCCCGGCCGATACGACCGGTGGCGTTTCCATGTTCTCGAACATGTTCATTCCTCTCCTTCTTGTTCAAAGTGTCGCCCGAGGCTGTCGAGAGCCTGGGTCCAGCCTGTGTTGACCCCCATGTGTCCGCCCGGGGGTGCCTCGCCGAGCCGGTCGTGGATCAGGGTGACCTCGGTCGCGCCGGGGTCCGTTTCTCTAAGTTCGATGGTCAGTACGGAGCGGGTTCCGTCGGGATCCATTCCCGCCCCGCCGAACTGCCAGTCCATGACCAGGCGGCGGTTCGGTTCGATCTCCAGATAGGTCCAGTTGAAACCGCCGACCTCTTCACCGTCCATGGCGTGGATCAACTCGCCCTGGCCTCCGACCCTTGGATCGGTACTGGCCGATACTCCGGTGAAGCTGTCCGGATGCATCCAGCGGACCAGTTCGTCGGGATCGATGAAGGCCCGGTAAACCAGTTCGACCGGAGCCCGGACTTCCTTAACGATCCGCACCGAATCACCTGTTGCGGTCATTTCTTCTCCTTTGCCATGTCTTCTTCGATCACCGCGGCCAGACGGTCGAGGTTGTCGCTCCAGAACTTCTCGTAGAAGCTCAGCCATTCGTTTGCTTCCCGAAGTGGTTCGGACCGAAGCGAGCAGAGATGCTGGCGGCCGGCGACCCGGCGATTGACCAGGCCCGCCTTCTCCAGCACCTTCACGTGTTTTGAGGCGGCGGCGAAAGTCATTGCGGCCGGTTTGGCGAGATCTCCGACGCTGCATTCACCGGTCGACAGTTGCCTCACCATGCCCCTTCTGGTCCGGTTCGAGAGCGCGTGAAATACGCGATCGACCTTCTCTGAATCTTCAACCATGTGGTTGAACATAAAGCAGGTTCTCGCAATTGTCAACCAATTGGTTGAATGTTCTCCCTCCGGCCCCTTCCGGGCGACGCAGCTTTACCGGCCGGACGGTGTTCAGTACGGTGAGATCAACCGACCTGTCCTAGGGGGACCGTCTTGCGCAAGATCACGATGTTCGTTGCGACTCTGCTGTGCCTGCTCGCCGTACCCGCCGCCGCTTCGGCAATGAAATTCGAATCGGCACCCGGAACTCCGCTGCTTCCCGGACCTTCTGAGAGCGACCCCTCACCGACCATGCCCCCGGGTTTCGCACCGGTGGACATCGCAGCTGGTGACTTCAACAAGGACGGCTTCGATGACGTCGCGGTGATCACCGACTACATCTACGAAGGAAGCGTCGATGGGCCGACGGTCAGCCACCTCTCGGGCAACATCTACCTCTACCTCGGTAGCGAGGACGGCAGCCTCGAGCCGTCAGCCAGCAATCCGATCGGCTCGAACTCGGGCACCGCCGGCCGCTTCATGCTCCGCGCGATCGACGTCGACGGAGACGGTGACCTTGATTTGGTCGCACAGAGCAGTCCGAAGAAAATCGAGATTTACAAGAACAATTTATCTGGAAGCAACGAAGCTTTCGGCACAGTGCCGAGCGAAACGCTCAATTTGGACAGTGTCGAGCCTGCTGCGGGCTACAGGTCAGTTTCACTCGGAGATAAGGACGGAGACGGCGACGTCGACATGGTCATCGGGCTCTACAACAACAGCTACGTGCTGATCAGAAACCGATCCGATTCCAGCGGCCTCGAGATCGCAAACGGGAGCGTCGAGGTGCCACACGATGGATCCCAAACCATGGATGGGATCACCTCTACCGCCCTTGGCAGGTTCAGCAACAGCACCCACGAGGACCTCGTGATGATCTCCAACCCGGGCTTCATCCCCGACAGCCAGAAGCCGGACCGGCTGCTTTTCGCGAAGTCCAACGGTGACTCCGACTTCGATGTTCCGACCGAACTTGCGAGAGCTGGGGCCGGCGAATATCTGACTTGGGTCAAGACGGTCAACCTGAACGGCGACCAGTACGACGACCTCGTCTTCAAGCAGCAGACTTCTACCGGGGACGACATCGTCAAGACTGCGCTCGGGAGCGCCAGCGGTCCGGTCATCCAGACTGGCGACGACACCAAGATCCCCGTATACGGAGCCCAGCCGCCCGCCCTCGGAGATTTCAACGCGGACGGAAACCAGGACGTGGCGATTCCGCAGTTCGTTGACGCCGGATTCGAGATGGCCCTCGGTGACGGCACCGGCAAGCTTGCCCTGGACACCGCTGGACCGTTTGCCCTTCCGGCGATCGGCGATACCGATTTCTACCCGCAGGCAACCGCCGCTCTCGACGTCAACGGAGATGACCGCCTCGACTTCGCCGCGGTCAGCGGCCACTCGGGTTCCCCAAACCAGGGTCGTGGAGTCGCGATCATGCTGAACGAGCCGATCCCGGGAATCTCGGTCTCCCCGAAGTCGATCGATTTCGGCGAGGTTCCGTTTGACGCCGAACTTGTCGCGCCGGTTCCGGTGACCATCCAGTCCAACGGCGATCTTCCGCTCAACCTCGGGGACATCAGCCTCAGCGGCGCCGCGACGGATGGGTTCCAGCTGGACCGGGGTGACTGCCCCACCGGCAACCTTGCGACCGGTTCTTCCTGCACCCTGGAAGTCGCGATGAAGCAGAGCCAGCCCGGCTACTTCAACGGTTACCTCGACATCACCAATGACGCCACCGCCGAACCGATTCACATCGAAGTGATCGGACAGGTCGAGGAACCGGATCCGACAGCTAGGTTCCTCAGCCTGAAAGTGAAGTCGGCGAAGAAGGTCAAGGCTGGCAAACAACTGGTGGTCACGGCCCTGATCCGGAACTCGGGTGACTACCGGTCAGCCAAATTCGACCTGAGGGCGAGCGCCCCGAAGAAGTTGACCGGGAAGATCAAATACACGCCGCTGCGCAATCTCTCGATCGGAGACCGGAGCAGTTCGGCAATCAAGTTCAAGGTACCGGTCAAGCGAAATGCCAAGGGCAAGCTCCAGGTGAAGATCAGCCTCGTCTCGTCCAACCGGACGATCACCAGGAAGACCGGCAAGGTCATCGTCGTTCGCAAGAAGCGCCGATAGGTAAAGGGCCAGTTGGGGGACGTCATGACACTGAAGAGGAAGTTCATCGCAGTCCTGATCGCGGTCACCGGGCTGGCCCTGCTGCCCGGGACCGCGTCGGCTCTCAGGTTCGACAACTCCCCGGCGGGCCCGATCGCGGTTCCCTCGCCCGACAACGTGGTCAATGACATCGCGATCGCCGACCTCAATGGAGACGGCAACGACGACATCGTCAAGGTCGGCGCCACCAACAAGATCCATGTCTTCCTCGCCGACAACGACGGCAACGGATTCCACACCGCTCCCGGCGGCCCGTTCGGGACTGATTCCACGGTCGAGTACAAGAACTTCGTCTACGCCGGCGACTTCGGCGGCGACAGCGCGACCGACCTCCTGGTCGGCAACAACGCCGTGTTCGAGGTTTTTCTCGGAAACGGAGCCGGGACCTTTCCGTCTTCCTCGAGCTTCTTCTCCGGTCTGCTGATCGGAGGATCGGTTCCCGGAAATCCGACCGCGCTTTCAGACGTCAACCACGACGGACATCCGGACCTGATCTCGGCGGGCAATTCCCACACCGTCTACGTCGCCCTCGGCACGGGCAACGCGAGCGGCACGTTCACAGCGGCGCCGGGCAGTCCGTTCAACGTCCCGACCGCGAACAACAACTCCGGCGATTCGTTCTGGCAGATCACGGTCGGTGACTTCGACGGGAATAGCGATCCCGACCTCGCTCTCCTGAACAAGAAGCCCTCCGAAGCAGGCTCGCCCGACGGGATCTACGTCGCCTACGGAAGCGGCAACGGAACCTTCTCGGCACCCCCGACCGGAATCCCCGTTGCGACAGCGGGTGCCGGCGAACAGATCTACGACGTGGCCGCGATCGACCTGACCGGCGGAGGGACAAACGACGATCTCGCCTACTCGATCAGTTCCGAGTCGGCCCAGATGAACGAAGTGCGGACCATGGTCGGTACCGGTTCCGGATTGATTCCCAACGAGGCCGCGGACGGAAAGTTCGCTTTCAACTATGCGACGACTTCAACCGATCTCGTCGTCACCGACGTCAACGGAGATCTCCGCGACGACATCATCGTCCTTCTGGGGTTGAGCACGAAGGTCGGAGTCCTCTTGAGCAACGGGGACGAAACGGTCACCCTGGCACCCGGCGACGTCATCAGAGTGCCCGACGAATTGAGCGGTCTCCCGACTTTCCCCAATAGCCTCAAGTCAGGGGACTTCAACGGCGATGGCTTCCCGGATTTCGCCGTCACGAGCGGACACTCCGGTGCGCCCAGCTACGGCCGCGGCGTCCTGCCGATGGTCAATGTGCCCGACCCGGTGCTCTCGGCGGCGAGCTTCGATTTCGCCGTGACCCGACCCCTGCAGACTTCTGCGACGAAGACCTTCACCCTCTTCAACGAGGGTGCCCCGCCGCTGGAGATCGATGACGTGAACATCACCGGGGACACCGGTGAATTCGACTGGGACTACTCGGGCTGCCCCGAAGAAGTTCTCTCAGGCGAGTCCTGCTCCTTGAGCGTGAAGTTCAAGCCGACGACCCACGGGAGTTTCAGCTCCGTGCTCCACTTCACCTTCGGCACCGGTGGCGACACGATCAGCGTCTCGGGAGAAACCGGTACCGACGCCACGCCCAATCCGACCTCGGGAACATTCGGGGAAGTCGTCACGAACTATGAAGCGGGGGCTGCAACCCAGAACTTCACGATCACTTCGACTGGTGGCAGCGCCCTGACCCTCGGCGCGCCCGAAATCACCGGAAATGACGCCCAGTTCTTTTCGGTCATCTCAAACAACTGCCCCGCTTCACTCCCGAAGCCGCAAAGTTGCATCGTGACGGTCAAGCTTGCGCCCACCGGCACCGCCAACGGATTCGTTGAAGGCAAGCTTGAATTTCCGGACTCGAACCTCGCTGATCCCCTGACAATCGCTCTCGGTGGCTACGCCCGGCAAGCCGATTACATGGTCACTCCCGAATCCCAGGACTTCGGTTCAGCCGAGGTCGGCAACGGACTCAACCGAACATCAATGAACTTCACGGTCTCCGCCTCCGGCGCGATCGGACTGCCGATCAACGGCGTCGCCATCAACGGTCCGGATGCCGATTCGTTCTCGATCACTTCAAATGACTGTCCGCCGGTTCTCGCCTTGACCAGCGAATGCACCATCGGAGTCGCCTTCGACCCGAGTACCGGTAGCGCCGGCGCCAGGTCCGCCACTCTCGACATCGCCGCCTTCAGCTCGACCAAGGCCTCGCCCTCGATCCCCCTGACCGGCATCGCCACCGTGACGCCGGCGGGGAAACCGAAGCTCTCGGTCAAGCTGAAGGCACCGAAGAAGGCCAAGGCCGGAAAGAAGGCTGTGGTCAAGGTGACTGTCAGGAACAGCGGTACCGCCGCCTCCGGCCCGTTCTCCCTTCAGGCCAGCGCGCCAGCGAAACTGACCGGCAAGGTCAAGGACATCAGGAGCCAGCCGATGGGCCGCGGCAAGTCGATCACGAAGACCTTCCGGATCCCGGTCAAGAAGACCGCGAAGGGCAGGTTCAAGGTGAAGGTCAAGCTGATCCCCCAGGGAAAGACCAAACCCCTGCTCACCACCAGCACTCCGTTCATCTCGGTCTGGGGTTCGACCAACAAACCAGGTTGAACCGAACCGGGCGGCTCAGTTCATTCGCTTAGCCAGACGGATCACCGCGGTGGCATGCCGCCTGACCGTCGCCCGGGACTGGACTCCTGACCCGAACTCGACCACGAAGGCCGTTGTCCCCAGAGCGTGGTGCTGCCAGGAGACGGCACTGCCGGGATAGCTGCCGCGGTCGCAGCTTCCTCCCGTTCCGAGACCTGACAGACGGGCATAGAGAAAGGCCCAGCGGCGCTGCGAGTCGCATGGGGCCAGGGTGCGGCCCCATGGCTGGTGGAACCAGATCGCGAGATCGAATCCGGTCTGGCGGCTGAACTTCATCATCGCCTTTGTCTCCGGCTCCGAGGCGGGTCGGGGTCCCGAGTTGTAGCCGCCGTCGAGGCTGCCATCCCAGCGATACGGAAAGTTCCGGTTGAGATCCACCCGCCGGGCATTGCGGCGGGAATCGGCAACTGTGCCGTCAGGGTTCGCCGTCTTCACGGTCCAGATTCCGATTCCCCGGGGACCGGATCTTCCGGCGAGCTGCTGCCTCAACCGGGACACCACCCGCATGCCCTGACGTTCGTCGCCGTGGATGGAACCGACCACCAGGACCCGGAAGTCGGGATCTGGATCTCCCTGCTGCCAGCTGACGATCGGCCGGTCCTCGATGGATCTCCCGATCACCTGGCGCTTTGCCGCTTCGGCGGATCCGGCGACGATCCCGATAAAGGCGAAGACCAGAGCGAGGGCTGTCAGATGGCGTTGCCTCACCCGACCAACCTATCCCCCGCGGCTGGAAGAATGGCCGGGTGAGCGCTCTCGAAGACGACGGAATCTCCCGCTGCAGCTGGGCCAACGGCAGCGAAATGATGCGGACCTACCACGACGAGGAATGGGGTTGTCCGATCGTCGGCGAACAGGACATGTTCGAGAGGCTGTCGCTCGAGGCATTCCAGGCTGGCCTCAGCTGGGCGACGATTCTCCGCAAGCGCCCGGCCTTCCGGGACGCCTTCCGCGACTTCGATCTCGACTATTGCGCCGGACTCACCGACGCAGACGTGGAGGAGCTGATGGGCAACGAGGGCATCGTCCGGGCCCGGGCCAAGATCCTGGCGACCCGGACCAACGCCGTCGCGACGATCGCCCTGCGCGAGGATGGCGGAATCGAAGACCTGATCCATTCCTTCGCCCCGGAACGCCAGCCGGAGCCGAAGAACCAGTCGGAGGTGCCGACCAGCTCCGAAGAATCAGAGGCGCTCGCGAAGGAGCTCAGGAAACGCGGATTCAAGTTCGTCGGCCCGACCAACATGTACGCGCTGATGGAAGCCGCGGGAGTGGTCAACACCCACCTGGTCAGCTGCTTCCGCAGGTCTGCCGCAGCGGGCTAGGCAAGCTCCTTCGAGACTCCCGGTTCCAGCCAGGTGACCGAGTCCCTGAAGGACTGCGGAGCATGGGCGAATTCCGCTTCGACCGCTTGCTGGCCCTGACGGAAATGCTTCCAGCCTTCGTAATGGATCGGAACCACGGTGTTCGGCTTGATCTGCTCGCAGAGTTTCACCGCATCCGCAGCATCCATCGTGTACTTGAGCGGGCCGGAAACCGGGAATTTGACCCCTCCGAGGTGGATGATCGCCGTGTCCACGTCGATCCGTTCAGCGACTTCCACCACTCCCTTGTAGAGGACCGTGTCGCCGGAGATCCACAGGGCCCCGGGCCGCCCCTCCCATTCGAGTGCGAATCCGATCACGTCACCGGTGATCGGGTGACTGAGCGGTGGACCGTGGCGGCACGGTGTGGCGGTGACCTTGATGGTCGGCTTGCCTTCCGCTTCGAGGATCGTCGCGTCCCAGTCATGGAGTCCGGTGGCCACCGCCGCCCCGGCCAGAGTCCGGGCACCGGAAACCGTGGTAATCACCTTGCCTGCTTTCGGCAGGAGCTTCCGCCCCTCGGCATCCAGGTTGTCCTCGTGATGCTCGTGGGAGAGCAGGACCGCATCGATCGCGCCGATCTCGCCGGCGGCGATGAAGGGGTCCTTGAGCTTTTCGGAGCGGGTGCCCCAGCCGAAGTTGTACTGGCCTCCGGCGGGGTCGAAGGTGGGGTCAGTCAGTAGCCGCCAGCCGTCGATCTCGATCAGCACCGTCGGTCCGCCGATGTGGGTCAGGCTGAATCCGCTGTTCGTGCTCATTGGCGGAGGCTATCCCCTCCGGTCCCGGTTTCCACCCGGGTCCCTTGAAGGCATATCCGAGCCGGTCCCTCCAGTTGTCGGATGCCTTCACGTCCTTCCAGATGTTCATGTATTCGCCGTAGGCGACCTTGACCGGGTGGAAGGTCTCGATGTTCTTGGTCAGTCCGTAACAGACCCGCTCCTCCTCCGGTTCGAAGGTGCCGAACATGCGGTCCCAGATGATCAGGATCCCGGCGTAGTTCTTGTCGAGGTACTGCTCCTGGGAGCCGTGATGGACCCGGTGGTGGCTGGGCGTATTGAAGATGAATTCGATCGGGCGCGGCAGCTTGCGAACGGCCTCGGTGTGGAGCAGGAACTGGTAGAGCAGGCTCCAGGAGAAGGCTAGGTAGATCATCCACGGCTCGAAGAGCAGCGCCCCGGGCATCCAGAAGAAGATCGAACTGAAGGGAGACCAGTCCTGGCGCAGCGCGGTCGAGAAGTTGTAGTGCTCCGAGGAGTGGTGAACCACATGCATCGCCCAGAAGAGACGGATCCTGTGGTGGCTGCGGTGGAAGCAGTAGTAGGCGAGGTCGTCGACGAAGAAGAGCAGGACCCAGGTCCACCAGTCCGAGGGTGAAAGCTGGATCGGACTGACCGAATAGATCGCCGCGTATATGAAGAGAACGACCAGCTTCCATGCCCCGGCGATGAAGAGATGACCCACCCCCATGCTGAGGCTGGTCGCGGTGTCCTTGGCTTCGAAGCCGATCGCCGCATCGGGGTTCTCCGTTCCGTGCTCTTCCGCATGTTCATGCGCCGCGTGACGGAGGGTCAGGTACTCCAGACCCATCGCCAGGAAGAAGAACGGGATCGCATAGATGATCAGGTCGCCCATGTTCAACTGGTTATACCAGTTGAACTACAGTTGTGCAAGTGACCTCAGGAAGCGCGTTCGATGTCGCCGCTCAGCATGTGAGCGGCAACCTCTTCTGCGGTTCCTGAATCCCCGCTGCCGATCGCCCGGCCCAACCGGGCGATCAGTTTGCCGTCCTCGGGACGAACCAGGTTCGCGACGTCACCGAAACCGAGCATCGCCGCGAGCAGTGAGTTGAGGGAAAGTCGATAGGCGATGTTTCCGGAACCGCCGACAATCGCCAGCCAGAACTCGGCGAAGGCCTGATCCAGGGCCCCGTCGTCCCCCGAGCCGACCAGTCCGGCCGCCCGCTCCCCCAGCTCTTCGATCTGGCTGCGATCGCCGTCGCTCGCCCGTTCTGCGCAGAGCCGGGCCGCATCGGCACCGATCGAGGCCCGCATCTCCAGCACCGACCGGACGATCTCTGCCGGGGGATCAACCGGGTCGCCACCGAGGTCCAGCAAGACCTCCAGGCCGCCCGAATCACGCCAGTCGAGAACCCGGGTCGCACCACCGTGGGTGATCCGCACCAGACCCGCCTGCTCGAGCCGCTTGAGCGCCTCCCGAACCGCGTGGCGATTGACTCCGAACTCCTCGGCCAGCACCCTCTCCGAAGGGATCCGGTCACCCGGCGCGAGTTGCCCGTCGAGGATCTGCTGGCGCATCGCGTCATGCACCCGGCGGGAAACTGTTTCTGAAGCTGAGCTCGGCATCAAGCGAGGTTTTACCATCTCCCCATGCCCCGTCTTAAACTGCTGCGGTCCGTTGATCCCTGAATTCACGCCTTTCCACCGCGGAGGCTCCGGCCCGCCGCTCGTCCTGGTCCACGGCTTCACCGACACCTGGCGCACCTGGGAGCTGGTGATCCCGCGGCTCGAGCGGTCATTTGACGTGCTCGCGGTCACCCTGCCCGGCCACGCCGGTGGACCTCCGCTTGACCCGGAGAATTTCGACCTCGACACCCTTCCAGACGGGGTCGAAAATGCGATGGAACAGGCAGGGTTCGAATCGGCCCATCTGGCCGGCAATTCGCTGGGCGGGTTCATCGCTCTGCAGCTGGCGGCCAGCGGGCGGGGACTTTCGGTCACCCCGATTGCGCCGGCCGGTGGCTGGTCTGCCGAATTTCAGGACCAGCATGCGCTCGACTACTTTCTCGTCCAGCAGGAGGCGGTGAAGAAGGCCGCGCCCTTCGCCGACCAGATCGCTTCGACCCCCGAAGGCCGCCGCCAGGCGACCAGGTTCATCGTTGAAGACGACAGTCTGATCAGCCCGGATCTGGTCGCCCATCAGATCGTCGGGGCCGCAAAGTGTCCCGCCGCCCTGCCGATGATCGAATACGCGAGGCGGGAAGGCTTCAAACTCGATGCAGACCAGATCGACTGCCCAGTCCGATTCCTGTGGGGAACCGAAGACAAGCTGCTGTGCTGGCCCGACACGGCGGTCCGCTTCCGCGAGGAATGGCTGCCCCGGGCGGAATACATCGAACTCGACGGGATCGGTCATTCACCCCAGCTCGAATCTCCGGTCGAGGTCGCCGAGCTGATCGCGGGTACCGCCGGACTGACCTGAACCCGGTGGGCGGTCAGGGTTTGCGGCCGAAGATGACCGCGAATCCGTGGTCCTTCAGCAGACAGTCAACATCGGTGAAGCCGATCTCCCCTAGCCAGCCGAGCTGGGTCGAGAGCGGGGTCAGATGGTCGTGGCTCATCCGCTCGACCGTGTCGGTCCACTCGGCTTCGGTCAGGCCCTTCTCGAAGGCCTGGAGCCGGTGCCATTCGGCGTAGTGCTCCTGTAGTTCCTGGGTCTCACCGAGGATGTGTTCGGCGTTGACGAATATTCCACCGGACTCGAGCTCGTCGAAGACCGCTTCGTAGACCGAGCGTTTGCCTTCGTCGGTCATGTGGTGGATCGCCAGGGCCGAGATGACCGCGTCCCAGGGTCCGGCCGGGATTCCCTCGTACATGTCGCCAACCTTCACCTCGGCCCGGTCCCCGAGAATCTCCCCGGCCTGCTCCAGCATCCGCGGTGAATAGTCGAAGAGGGTGAAGCGGGCATCCGGGAAGGATTCAGCGACCACCGCCGAGAGCATCCCGGTGCCGGCACCGAGGTCGAGGATCCTCGCCGGTGAGCCGGCCAGACCCACCGCCTCCGGGACCATGCCGTAGAAGCGGTCCAGCTGGGGAATCAGCTTTTCCCGCGGGCCGCGATAGTTCGCGGCCTGCTTGTCGAAGACGGAAGTTGCGCGGGCCACCGGCCGATCCTACCGGCCGGCAGCCCTCACAACTGCTGTTTCAGGTAGCTAGAAGCCGCGGCGCTCCGCCTTGGCCCCACCGCCGAAGCGCTTGACCTTCAGACCGGGCGAACGCTTCTGCTGGTTGGCGCAGAAACGGTCCTTGACCCAGCCCTTCTTCGAGAAGAGCTTCGTCTGGTCGGCGTAATGCTTCGACTTCGGATTCTCCGACTGCGAGTAGGTGAGGATCATGCTCGCCTGGGGGCACTTTGCCCCGGTCACGTGGACGACCTGGATGAAGCTGGATCCGTCACTCACCTCGGTGATCCCCTTGCCGGGAACCCACGGACCCCAGATCGTGTTGAACGATCCGTAAGGCTCGTAATCCCCTCCGTGGATCGGGATCTTGACCCCGGCCCGGGTCACCGTCTGGAACTTGCGGCGGGTCGCGGTCAGGGGGATGTCCTGGGTCACGAATTCGCTGACCGTGTCAGCGAAAGCGATCGGCAGCTCGGGATTGAGGGTGTTCAGGCCCTTCGGTGTGCCGATCGGATCGTCCACGTTGAACGCGTCGGCGTAAACCGGAAGGGTGCTGTTGCCGAAGAGCCGGCCGATGAACCTCTGGAAGAAGAGGCCGCCCTTCGCATCGAGGTTGTTGGTGCCGTCCCAGCCTTCCAGCGCATCGCAGCCCGCACTGACCGCCACGGCGCCGCTTGATCCGACCATGATCGGGTTCGCGTTGCAGTAGTCGATCACCGGCTGGAGCAGAAGCTCTGCGCTCATCACCCGGTCGTTGAACTCCATCTTCTTCAGCGAAGCGAAGGTGAACTTGCCACCCCCGGCCAGGTTCTCGTTGACCATCTTGTGGCCGAGCCGCGTGCGCTCGGTCTGGGCGATGCCTTCCTCGCCGATGATCCGGTCATAGCCGTCGAGAGTGTGGTTCACGTTGGTGAACCAGTACGAGTCGTTCGAATTCTCGACGTAGTCGGGACGGATCTCATACGGCATCTCGTTCGCCGAAAGCAGACCCGGACCGGCGGCACCGACCTTCCTCTTGCTCATGTCGCATCCCGAGTTGGAACCGTCGAAGACGGGCAGCCTGAACGAAGGCCAGGCGATCGCGCCGATGCCGGTGTTGCATTCGGCGATCCGATCGTTCGAGGCATCCGGGACCGCCCCGATGTCCGCGTACATCGCCCGGCCCTTTGAATCGGAGACGATCGTGTTGACCCAGGGGATGCCCTGGTACTTCTTGAGGATCTTCAGGACCTCGGGCGTGCTCTGGGCCCGGTTCATCGAATAGAAGTGGTTCATCATCCGGAAGTTCCCGGAGTTCGCGTCATACAAGGTGTAGGCCGTGGTCGGTGACCAGGCGAAGAGCGGCGTGCCCTGGACCGAATCAGTGACGTAACCGTGTTCGGTCGAGTAGAGGGTCCGGGTCTGCGCCGGTCCTTCCTTGTCCTGGACCGTGACCGTAGTCGCCTTCATCGGCTTCGATTGCCCATCGACGATGTAGCGGGTCGGATCGGTCGGGTCGAGGGTCTCCTGGAAGATGATGAAGCGGCGCGCGGTGGAAACCGTGTGGCTCCAGGCCATGTTCCGGGTGTGGCCGATCAGGATCACCGGCACGCCGAGCAGGCTGGCACCGGAAACGTTGACCTTGCCGGGGATGGTCAGCTGGGCTTCGAAGAAACGCTGCGCCCCGTGCCAGGGGAAATGCGGGTTGCCGAGCAGAAGTCCCTTGCCGCCCTTGACCGCGTTCTTGCCGAGGCCGACTGCATTCGAGCCGAGGCCGCCGGTGAAGTTTCCGAAGTCCGAACCGAAATCTTCGGCGGTGATCGTGGATGGATCAGGGGCTGATTCGGTGGCGCCCTTGCTACGCATCATGACCGGCGAGGGAGGCTGGGCTTCGGCGATGCCGTCCATCGAAGGATCCGTGCTGCCGTAGCCGAGCAGCTGGTAGAAGCGGTGATAAGCGTCGAGCACGGTGATCGGCTTGACCCAGGCCTTGCCGCGACAGGTCGGATCGGGAAGCTTCTTCACCCCGGTCTTCTTGAGGTAGGCGTTGTAGCCCGCCACGTAGCCCTTGACCACCTGCTTGACATCCGGCAGCGGGCCGTTCGGCGGCTTCAGGTTCATCATCTTCCTGACGGTGCCTTCCTTGCGCGCGCGCTTCCAGAAGAAGTCGGAATCGAGGTTGGAGATGCCGTTCGGGGCGCTGACCGAACCGCCGAAGTACTTGGAGCGCTCGCCCCTGACGGTCGTGTAGGTGTCAGCCAGGGTGCAGATCTGCTGGCTGGCGATCGACCAGCCGTAGCCGTATCCGAGGCCGTAGGTGGTGTCGGAGAGAATCCTCGGGATCCCGTATTCGGTCGTCCGGACCGTGACCCTCGGCGGCTTCTTCGCCGCGTCGGCCTTGCCGGCCAGCGGAAGCGCGAAGAGGGCCAGGACGATTGCGCCCAGACCGATCAGAACCCGAAACGAAACATTGCCGGGACGGAAGTCCCCGGACAAAGACACCTGCCGCATTGCCCCTCCTTAGATTGATTCCCTCGGGCGCAGCCTACCTGCTGTAAATACCTAATAGGGTGAAATCATGGGTGAAGCGGAACAGCATCTTACCGGCACCTGTGTCTGCGGCCGGGTGAACTTCGAGATCGACCAACCCCTGATCGGCGCGGCACTTTGTTACTGCGGCCGCTGCCAGCACCGGACCGGAACCGGGGTGTCAGCCACCGGCCTGACCCAGCCGGGTTCGTTCAGGGTCACCTCGGGCCAGGAATTCGTCAAGGGTTACGAGCCGGGCGACGGCGGTTTCAACAAGTTCTTCTGCCAGGAATGCGGAGGCCACCTCTACACCAGTCACCCTGACAATCCGGAGGTCCTGGCGGTCCGCCTGGGAGCACTGAACGAAGATCCGGGAGTCCGCCCGCTCGCCCACCAGTTCACCGACTACGCAGCCCCCTGGTTCCCGGTCCCAGACGACGATCTCCCGAAGTTCCCGGAACGCCTCGACTGGACCCAGCTGGACCTGAACCAGTAACCCAACCCGGGGGAACTAGCGCTTCAGGAGCAGGGCGTCCAGCTTGGCGTAGCCCTGGTTCATTCCCTGTTCCATTCCGGACTGGAGCATTCCGTCCCGGTTTTCCTTCGTCTCGAAGGTGGTCAGGGTGACCAGACGAGTTCGGCCATCTTCGAGCGGAATCAGCTCGAGCTGGTCGATCGACGGTGGGGGCTGCGGTTCCATCACGAAATTGAAGGTCTGGACCAGCTTCACCGGTTCATCGATCTCCAGGAATTCGCCGAAGAACACATACTCAGCCCCGGTCCCGGGGTCCTTGTGGATGTAGCGGTAGCTGCCGCCGGGCCGGACGTCGTACTCCTCGACGGTCATCTCGAGCCGGTCGGGGCCAAGCCATTGGGACAGCAGGCCCGGGTCCGTCCAGAATTCGAAGATCACCTCGGGTGGAGCATCGAAGATCCTCTCGGTCCGGATCGTCAGGTCCGTGGGGGTGGTTACGACGGTCTTGTGGAGTTCGGTCAATTCGGTCATCACTGCCCTTCCCTCTTGCGCTTTTCGATTGCCTGCTCGAGGCGATTCAGCTTCCGGTGCTGTCGGCGACGGAACTCATCGAGCCAGAACGCCGCTTCGTCGAACCCCTCTTCGGAGAGTTCGCAGACCCTTGTCCGACCCTGCTTTTCGGTCCTCACGAGCTTTGCTTCCTCGAGGATCCGGACGTGCTTCTTCATGCCCGTAAGGGTCATGCCCGCGGGTTCGGCCAACTCTGAAACAGAAGCCGGCCCTTCACCGAGCCGGTCAACTATCGCCATCCGCGCCGGATCGGCCAGAGCAGAAAAAGCCCTCACCACCAAGTCCGAATCAGCATCCAAATACTGAACCATAAAGTTCACTATATAGCCAGACGCATGCCACCAACATCCAGCGGGTTTTGCCCGGAGGCCTTACCGGGTGTAGGTGATCTGTTCGGACTTCTTGCTGCGGCGGTTGCTCGACGGGTAGGGGTCGAGCTCGACCGGTGCGCTGGCGATCGCCTGCGTCCTCAGGTCGGACCAGGTGAGGCCTTCGCGCAGCAGGGCCGGTACGCCCAGCGCGGCGGCGGTTGCCATTTCAACTGCCTG
>Ga0209023_10002957_pt1 | contig 20615 bp, 22 predicted proteins | sample LakOneMetagenome_FD_187468 | JGI IMG/M metagenome (GOLD analysis project Ga0209023, IMG submission 187468) | Freshwater and sediment microbial communities from Lake Erie, Canada (SPAdes) (version 2) | ecosystem: Environmental > Aquatic > Freshwater > Lentic | place: Lake Erie, Canada...
ATGCCACAGGCAGCCAATGTTCCAGAAATAGCAGCACTGACCATGACGGGGTGCTGGCGTGTATAGCGTGCCAGTGCGACAGTTGCAGCTGTAGAAGATGCCAAACCACCCAATAGACCTGTCCAGAGTATGCCTCTTTCTGAACCGGTGAGCCGCATGGCAAAATGACCTGCCAGAGAGAGTCCGGTAATCAGGATCACTGCCCACCATAACTGGTAAGGATTTAATGCAGCAAAAGGTCCCATACCCGTATTGGGTAAGTAAGGTAATATAACGACAGAAAGTACCAGTAACTGCAGGGATGCGGTTAATTCACGATGTTCGATCAAGCGTAACCAACCATGTAAGGTTGGCTTGAGATCCAAAAATACAGCCACGATGACAGCCGCGGTTAATGCTAAAGTAACATTACCATGGGATGCATATGCACCTAAAACTAATGTCAACAGCATCGCGATCGTCGTGGTAGCGCTTAAATTACCGGAAATTTTTGCGGTACGCGCGTAGGATACCGTAAGTAAAAGGGAAAGCCCTAATACGGCTGCGACTAGTGGCCAAGGCCCAAAGTTTGGCTGTAAATGACCGAGCACTCCTCCGAGTAATCCTGTCAATGTGAAGGTACGTAGGCCTGCTACTCGGCTGCCTTCTGGCAGTTCACGATCATTCCATCCTCGTTCTAAACCAATGAGCAGGCCGATGGCAAGTGCTGCAATCAGGCCTGATACATCTGGTGGAAGAAAAAGACTCTCTATCATAGCTTTTTATGTCGCAGGCGAAGGGCATTGGTGATCACTGAAGCGGAGCTAAAACTCATGGCCAAGGCCGCAATCATGGGTGACAACAACCAACCGGTAAATGGGTAGAGTACGCCAGCTGCTATTGGGATACCCAAGGCATTATAAAGGAAAGCAAACATGAGGTTCTGTTTCATGTTGCCAACAGTAGCTTCCGAAAGTGAACGGGCAACCGCGATACCGCGTAAATCTCCCTTGACCAAGGTAACTTGAGCACTATTCATTGCGACATCAGTTCCGGTCCCCATAGCGATACCGACATCAGCTTTAGCCAAGGCTGGTGCATCATTGATGCCATCGCCGGCCATTGCCACGATGCGACCTTGCTTCTGCAATTTGCTGACAAGTTCGAGTTTATCTGCGGGTTTAACTTCACCATGTACCTCATCAATACCCAGACGTGATGCGACTGAACGGGCAGTGGTGAGACCATCTCCTGTTGCCATCACGATACGTAGTCCAGCTTCCTTCAGGGTGGCAAGTGCTTCAGGGGTACTTTTTTTGATGGGATCGGATACTGCAAGCAGGCCGGCCAATTCACCATTGATGGCTAGATGCATCACACTTGCACCTTCTGAACGCAGCTCTTCGGCTTGCGGAATCAGAGATTGTACCGAGATACCTAATTGCTCCATCAGTGCTGTGTTGCCCAAAGCTAACTGACGATCGCCCACTTGACCTCGAACACCAATCCCTGAGCCTGATTCAAAATTATCTGGTGTTTCAAGAGGCAGGCCACGTTCGTGTGCTGCGTTTACAATCGCTTCGGCTAGCGGGTGTTCACTGCCTTGATCAAGACTGGCGGCTAAACGTAATACTTCAGATTCATCGAAACCTGATGCGGCAACCACACGATCGAATACAGGGCGTCCTTCAGTTAACGTACCTGTTTTATCGATGATTAGTGTGTCAATCTTGCGTAGATTCTCAATGGCTGCTGCATCGCGGAACAACACACCATGAGTAGCACCTTGACCCGTTGCAACCATGATAGACATTGGAGTTGCCAAGCCTAGTGCACAAGGACAGGCAATAATGAGTACTGCCACAGCATTGATTAATGCATAAACCCAGCTCGACTCTTCTGGGCCGAACAGTCCCCATCCAAAGAAGGTAAGCAAGGCAATGGCTACTACAGCCATGACAAACCAACCTGCAACCTGATCAGCCATGCGTTGCATTGGTGCTCTCGATCGTTGAGCTTGCGCCACCATCTGTACGATCTGGGATAACATGGTACTTGAACCAATTTTCTCTGAACGCATGATTAGGGAACCATTGGTATTCAGGGTAGCACCAATGACTTTATCACCGATGCGTTTAGTGATAGGTAAAGGTTCACCTGTCAGCATCGATTCATCCACTGAACTACTTCCTTCAGTGATTACACCATCCACAGGCACTTTTTCACCTGGGCGAATTCTGAGTAAATCTCCTACATGGACATGCGTTAGAGGAACATCTTCTTCAGTTCCATCAGGCAGGATTCGGCGAGCTGTTTTAGGAGCGAGCCCAAGGAGTGACTTAATTGCAGCAGAAGTTTGCGAACGTGCTTTTAACTCCAATATTTGTCCCAGTAGGGTCAATGAAATGATGACCGCTGAAGCTTCAAAGTAAACAGCGACACGACCCATGGAAATAAATGAGTCTGGGAAGATTTGCGGTGCAATGGTTGCGACCACACTATAAATAAATGCAGCTCCAGTGCCCAAACCAATCAGCGTCCACATGTTCGGGCTGCGATTCACAACCGATTGCCAACCCCGGGAAAAAAATGGCCAACCTGCCCAAAGTACAATTGGGAGTGACAACACCAGTTCAATCCAGCTCTGAACAGCCATATTGAACAGGTTCATTTGATGACCAAACATCGCCAAAAAAGTCACGATGATGGTCAATGGCAGTGTCCACCAGAAGCGTCGGCGGAAATCACGTAACTCCGGATTCTCATCTTCCTCTAATTCAGGAATGAGTGGCTCCAGTGTCATTCCGCATTTAGGACAGTTTCCAGGATGATCTTGCCTGATTTCTGGATGCATTGGGCATGTATAGATGGTCGTACCTGTTGTGCTTGCCGCATTAACGTGTTGAACAGTCTGATGATGCTGTGTATGTGCATCGGCAGTCGTCGTTGCGGGTTTAGCGATATATTGCACCGGGCTGCTATGAAACTTTGATTGACATTTATCACTGCAAAAAAAGTAAGTTTTCCCCTTAAATTCCTCATGGTATTTCGATTCTTCAGTGACGGTCATACCACAGACTGGGTCTTTCAGTACGTCTGTTGTAGCCTGTGCCATATGGTCCTGGTTATGATTTTTTTGATCTGACATAAATAATTCTCTTATGGTAAAGTGGTTTTATGGCCGAATTTTGGAATAAATCTCGGAGTCTGTTGAGCATAGCTGTCATAGACAGCGCCAAACTGTTTACTCATTTCAGCCTCTTCCTTAATTGCCAAGCGGCTGTACATTAAGAGTAGGATTGGAAACATAATCAGTGTCAGTAAAGTTGGCCATTGCAATAAAAAACCCAGCAAGATCATCACAAAAGCCACGTATTGTGGGTGACGTATACGTGCATAAGGGCCTGTGATCGCTAAAGAATGCTGACGTTGCGCGTTGTACAGCACGTGCCATGACGTTGATAACAGGTAAAATCCATAGCCCAAGAAAACGTAACTGGCGATATGCAAAATGCCAAAATGTGGATCACCTTTTTCACCTAATAGCGTTGACCACAAGTGACCTGCATTATGAGAAAGTAAGTCAAGTTGAGGGAAGCGAGTTTGAAGCCAACCAGATAACAGGTAAATGGTTAAAGGAAAACCATACATTTCGACAAATAGAGCAATGATAAAAGCCGAAAAGGCCCCAAATGTACGCCAATCGCGCGCAGTGGAAGGTCTAAAAAAACTGAAAGCGAACATGATAAAAACTGCTGAGTTAATGATAACCAGCGTCCATAAACCATAAGCCGATTCCGCATGATTCATGATGGATCTCCTGATAAGAGCTATTTTTTGTTATCAGATATATCGGATTTTTTTTGCTGCGAGTGGTTATGCCCATGACCACCATGCATAAAAATATGCATCAGTGGACACGCTAAAAGGAATAAATAAGGCAAAGCACCGATAACGTGGGCTAAATGTTCCGTTAATAGAAAATAAGCTGCGATACCACCCAGCACGATTAGACCAATGGCATAACGTGTAGACCAGAAGTTAGGTACTGAATTATTTTCTTGGTGTTGGTGATTCATGGTGCTTTCCCCTAATTCATGGGTAACTATTTAGTTGCTGACGGAGGCATACAGTCCATCATCATCTGCATCATGGATTGCATCATGTCCATACGTTTTTCCATCATCTGCTGACGGTCAGCCATATTTGCATTCATGCTTTGGCTGCCCATCTGTTTCATCATACTCATACCTCCTTGCATGAGTTTCATGTGCTCAGCCATAAGTTTCTGACGTTCTTGTGGGGTTTTTGCAGCCATCATCTTCTCATGCATGGCTTGCATCGCCTTCATGTGTTGATCCATTGCAGCCATTTTATCTGTAGCAGTGGTGCTGGTAACTGTTTGCTTAATTGTTACTGCAGATGGTGCTGTTTTTTCAGGGTGGTGATCTTTGTGTTCATCGGATTGCTGTGCAAATGTATTCAATGACGCGGCTGCGATACATAAGCCCAAAAAAATGTTTTTGAATTTCATCATAATTTTTTCCTTTAAATAATTTGGAAGTAAAAGCTATGTTTTAGTACTGAACAGAGTCTAGGAATTTGACTACTAAACTGATGAAATTTTTGGTTATTCTCTGTCTCTCTTAAAAATTTTAGCACTATTAATTAATTATTTTTAAAAATGACAAAAATGTAATTTTGAGATCTTCTCGAAATATATAGTCTATGCTGAGATGACAAAAATTTTATTTAATATTAATCTTTTAAAACTATTAAAGTTGTTATGATTTTATGTGCTTAAAAAAATAAAAATGAAATGATTAGATGACTCCAAGGCTAGTTAGAGACACATTCTTAATGTAATTTACACTGTTATTCCTTTAAAGAAAAAATACAGTTGATCAAAATAGTTTTTTATAGAAAAAAGGGTGGATAATTTAATTATTAAACTTATTGGTATATTTATTAGATAGAAGGTAAAGAAGATTATTTTTAATATTAGGGTTTATAATCCAAATTTCAGAGTAAGGAATCTACTACTTATATAATAGAGATTCCATCTCCAAAACAGTACTACTGTATGAATGAGTTGTATTCAATGCAGGGAAGAATGTAGATCCTTAATACTAACGGAAAATTATTTTACTGAATTTTCATGTAAAGACTCATTTAATTGATCAATCACTGTCGTCCATTCACCATCAGAGTGTAGTTTTTCTTCTAAAAAATGACGTTGAGCATCAGTCCAAAAAATTGCTTGTGTTAAAAAAACATCTCCAGCTAGCTGATGGCTCTCTATGAATTTTGCAATTGCTTCTTCAGTAGAAGCTAAACCAAGCTGTTCAAATAATTTGGTCATTCTTGGACGTGTTTGAGTCATGTGCTTAGCCCACAAATTTATATTAGATCAAATTAAACATAACATGTTTATATTTAAACTAAAATATAAAAAATTAAATAGCTACTATTTTCTTAGACAAAATGATTACTACATTTCATAAATCAACCACCTACATAATTTGTTTGTTAAATGATCATTATTTTTCAATAAGATTATTTTAATAGTTAAAGATTTTAAATTTTAAAAATGACAAAAATGTAATTTTGAAGTCATCGCTCTGTTTCTGTCTCTCACTAATAATTGAAATATAAGAGGAGATGATGTGGTCTCATTAAATATAGATTTTATAAAGTCATCTCTAATGAACTAACGAATCAAGAGGAAACGTAAATGAAATTATTTCAAAATAAAATGACTGCTCTACGTAATGTTGTAGTAGCTGCAACGATGATTGTGGCTACTACAACTACGTTCGCTCATGTGAGTTTAGTGAGTGCGATTCCTGCGGAAAATGCATCTATCCTTAGTCAACCAAAGAACTTGACCCTTAACTTTGGTGCAGAGGTTATGTTGATGAATATTAAGTTACTGGATGCTCAGCGAAGAGATGTTCCTTTAAAATATAAAGTTACTCATGACTTAAAGAAATCCTTTGATGTCGCTCTTCCGAAACTGAAAAAAGGTAAATATACCGTTGTCTGGACAACAATGGGGAAAGATGGTCACAACATGAATGGTGAATATAGTTTCACTATCAAATCAACTAAATAAGAATTGATTACCTTTCAACATGTCAGTGAGGTGCTGGCATGTTGTTCTAGAATGGACAAAAATAATGATTTCTGAATATTGGATGTGGGCCACTTGGTTAACTAAGGTTATTTTATATTTAAGTGTAGCTTTTGTCGTTGGTGGAGCCTTTTGCTATTTTTTACTTAGACAATATCTTGAACTAAAAGAATCGATTCTTAAATATATTACAATTGGCGCTGGATTAGGCCTAATTTCCAGTACCTTGGGATTTTTTATTCTGATTGGTAGTTTTGCCAATACTGGTATTACAGGGATGGTGGACCCCACGTATATTAATATATTGGTTAATACTCCGACGGGGTATATATACGTTCTTCGTTCTATTAGTTTTGCTCTTTTACTTCTTCTCATGGTGGTTAAACTTAACAGGAACAAAGGTCAGTTTTCTATAATTGAAAGTTCAATATTTTGTATTTTACTTATCCCGATTATTTTTAGTTTTTCCCAGCTCGGACATGTCGCTAATTTAACCTTACTTGCTCAAATTTTATTATCAATCCATATTCTAGTTATGTCGTTATGGATGGGGTCTTTATATCCGTTATGGAAAACCAGCCGGGAAATAAGTGGTTTACCTTTAAAAGATCGCATGCATGTATTTGGACGTATTGCTGCTTTCATTGTTGGGATATTAATCGCCTGTGGCGCTAGTGTAGCTCTTCTTTTAATTAAAGATTTTAATACCTTAATCAATACTGCATATGGCTATGGTTTCATGGTTAAAATGTTTTTTGTTATAGGTATTCTACTTTTAGCTGCCTTCAACAAATGGTATTTCACCCCGCATCTTCAACATCCTAAATTTGCTAAACACCTTAGTCATGCCATTTTATTTGAGATGTTATTAGGTCTATCAATTCTATTAACAACAGGCTATATAACCACTGTCGTGGGTATTGAATAAGAGAATTTCAAAATAAGGTTATTGAGGAAATTTAACATTAGTACTTTTATCTTTTGTAGCTGAGCAATAAAGTTTCTACTGGACTGCCAGCTTACGACAATCAGAACAGTAAAATCGCATCATAAGGCATTTATATATTAAAGGTAGTCACCGGTTTTTAGCTTCAATCCATAAGAGTCTCATCTATTCAGTTCACTACTATTGATTGAAATAACTATCTTATAAATTTCAAAGTGATCGTAGATGACAAAAATGTCATTTTTAAGTCACGTTAATGTTGGTTAAGTACTTTTACTGTAGTCATTAGAACGCTATGCTTTAGAATACTCTGATGAAAACTATGGATGTAAACAGACCAAGTTACAGCAAGTAACTGATTCAGAGAAAGGCTGGTTGTATGGTGAAAGTTTAGAGTTACTGTTCTAATGGTTTAAACAAATATTTTGTTAAAAAGGAGCAACATATGAAATTTCACATCGCTAATATGACTTGTGGTGGTTGTGCACGCGGCATTACTACTGCAATTAAAGAGCTCGACTCGAATGCTTCACTCGATATTGATTTACAAAACCGTATCGTTGAAATCAACACAACAGTGAGTCAGGATAAAGTCATTGCCACTCTCAGTGAGCGTGGATTTACAGCTGATCCTGCTTAATCTCTGTTAGAGTAACAGTGGGAATTCCTTACCACTTTTACTCTCTCTTATTTTCCTCATCGTACAGATAAAATCTGTACTTGCTTGCAATAAAAGTAGCCCCTGAATTCCCCATAATCTTGGTTCGAGCTGATCTTCGCATATAGAACTCAGCATATCTAAATGATAGAGATCGTATATGAGTACCGAAATGACTGATACGCCACACTACAGTGAAACATTAGAGATTGAGGGGATGACATGTGCTTCTTGTGTAGGCCGTGTGGAAAAAGCCTTAAAATCTCTTAAGGGTGTTGAATCGGCTCATGTAAATCTGGCTACCGAAAAAGCAGTCATTTATTCGCATCGTCCCCTTGATCGTTCTAGTTTAATTAAAGTTGTAGAAAAGGCTGGCTACGAAGTGGAAGCGCTGCAACCAATAGAGCTTACGATTGAGGGTATGTCATGTGCTTCTTGTGTAGGTCGAGTAGAAAAAGCCTTAAAATCTGTTGAGGGTGTGGAATCAGCACATGTAAATCTGGCTACTGAAAAAGCGACTATTCAGGCAAGCTCATCTGTCACTCGTGACTCGTTAATTCAGGCTGTCACCAAAGCAGGGTTTGAAGCAAAGTCAGTTCATCAAACTACGGAAAGCTTTCAAGATAAAAAAAATATTGAATTAGAAAAACTTAAAAAAGATTTAATTTTGTCAGTCTTATTGACTCTACCCGTTTTTATTTTAGAAATGGGATCACACCTGATTCCCGCCTTTCATACGTTTATGATGGATAACATTGGCCAACAAAATAGCTGGTTAATGCAATTTTTCTTGACCACAGTAGCATTAATTTTTCCAGGCCGACGCTTCTTCAAAAAGGGCATCCCAAGTTTATTCCGCTTAGCACCAGACATGAATTCCTTGGTGGCTGTAGGAACATTGGCTGCTTATCTTTATTCAGTGGTTGCTACTTTCTTTCCAAGTGTCCTGCCACAAGGCACGGTCAATGTTTATTATGAAGCTGCAGCGGTTATTATCACTTTAATTCTATTAGGTAGATTTTTTGAAGCCAAGGCAAAAGGCCGAACGTCTTTAGCAATTCAACATCTAGTTGGAATGCAGCCTAAAGTTGCCAGAATACAGCTCAATAATCAGGTGATAGAAGTTCCGATTGCCGAAGTTCAAACAGGAACGATTGTAGAGATTAGACCAGGTGAGCGTATCCCTGTCGATGGTGAAGTTATTCACGGCCAAAGTTTTATTGATGAATCCATGATTACTGGCGAGCCTATGCCCGTTGAAAAAACGATAGGCTCTACTGTGGTAGGAGGAACAATTAACCAAAGTGGCAGCTTAAATATCAAAGCCACCTCTGTTGGTAGTTCATCAGTGCTTTCTCAAATCATCCGAATGGTTGAACAGGCACAGGGTTCCAAGCTGCCTATTCAGGCATTGGTTGATAAAATTACCATGCGGTTTGTACCTGTAGTAATGGGTCTCTCTCTTTTAACTTTTCTTACGTGGTTTATCTTCGGCCCTGAACCAGCCCTAACTTTTAGTTTAGTGAACGCGGTTGCTGTACTCATTATTGCATGTCCTTGTGCGATGGGACTTGCAACGCCTACATCAATCATGGTGGGAACTGGGCGGGGTGCTGAAATGGGGGTTTTATTTCGTAAAGGTGAAGCTTTACAGCTGCTCAAAGAAACTAAAGTGGTTGCAGTTGATAAAACAGGGACTCTGACTGAAGGGAAACCAATTTTAACCGATCTGCATGTCTTAGAAGGTTTTGAATACAATACCGTACTTTCACTGATGGCAGCCGTTGAATCAAAGTCTGAGCATCCTATTGCTCGAGCAATTGTACAAGCCGCTATAGATAAGGAATTAATCCTGTCTCCTGTTGCTGATTTCAAGTCAGTCACGGGCTATGGAATAGAAGCAACGGTGTCTGAACATTTGGTTCATATTGGTGCAGATCGATATATGGAAAAACTAGGTTTGAATCCTAATGTTTTTTCTCAATTTTCGGATCGTTTGGGAGAAGAAGGAAAAACCCCTCTCTATGTTGCGATTGACCAGAAACTTGCTGCCATTATTGCTGTAGCAGATCCAATTAAAGAATCAACATTTGCTGCAATTGAAGCGTTACATCAGTTAGGTTTAAAGGTTGCCATGATTACAGGTGATAACCGTCATACAGCTCAAGCGATTGCAAAAAAACTAGGTATTGATGAGGTTATTGCAGAAGTCTTACCAGAAGGTAAAATAGAGGCCGTTAAAAAATTAAAAAATCAATATGGTAAACTCGCATATGTTGGAGATGGCATTAATGATGCCCCTGCACTTGCAGAAGCAGATATTGGTTTAGCAATAGGTACAGGTACAGACGTAGCTATTGAAGCTGCTGATGTGGTTTTGATGTCTGGCAACCTGAAAGGAGTGCCAAATGCTATCGCTTTAAGCAAAGCGACTATAACCAATATTCGTGAAAATTTATTTTGGGCATTTGTTTACAATGCAGCTCTGATTCCTATTGCAGCAGGTGTACTTTATCCGCAATTTGGACTGCTACTTTCTCCTGTATTTGCTGCTGGTGCAATGGCTCTCTCGTCAATATTTGTACTAGGAAATGCTTTACGATTAAAACGTTTTAAAGCCCCCCTTGCAATTATTTAACCATTTTTTATATACATTTAAAGTTTTGTTGGCTTTACTTTATATATTTGGAAATAGTCTAAGCCATGTTGGCTTTTATTAAATATCATACAGTTGATATTCTAATTATTTGAGAGGGATTAAGATGAAAAGAATTTTATTAATATGCTTTATAGGCATGTCATTTACCTATGCGAATGCTCATTCTGGGGGAACGAACTCACAGGGTTGTCATACCAACAGTAAAACTGGTGATTACCACTGTCATTAATAGGTGCGCACACAGTTTTTTATTTAAAAGACTGTGCTTTAAAGTTATAAGTAGCGTTTAACTAAAGCTAAAAATTCATTTAGTTCTTTTTCCTTTATTTTCTCAGTATCACCGAGTACATGTTCTCTAAGATGAAGTTCTATTAACTCATTCATTAAGCCATTTATCGCACCTTTAATTGCTGCAACTTGCTGTAATACCTCAATACAAGAATTTTCAGAATTTAAAATATTCTGTTCAAGGGCATTAGTTTGACCTTGAATTCGTCTAATCCGATTTAAAATTTTTTTGTTCTGATTTAAGTGAGACATACTATTCAACCTCAAGAACATATACTATGGGGGAGTATTAATTGTGGTGCAATAAAATGTAATATCTAAATAATGTTAAAAGTGACCATTCGCATCAATTTGACGAAGGAAATCCTTTAGCACAAAAGAAAATTTTAATCGCAACCATCCTCACTGGTGTAATGATGGTGTTTGAAATTTTTGGAGGATGGTTCTTTAATTCCATGGCTTTATTGGCTGATGGATGGCATATGAGTTCTCATATGTTGGCATTGGGCTTAGCTTATTTTGCCTATAAAATGGCTCGAAAATATGCTCGTGATCAGAGATTCTGTTTCGGTACATGGAAGATAGAAATCTTAGCTGGATATTCGAGTGCCATTTTATTGATGGTTGTTGCTGTATTCATGGGTGTTCAATCGATAGAACGTTTATTCAATCCTGTGAATATTCACTACAACGAGGCAATTTCAATTGCGATTGTTGGCTTGATCGTTAATTTTATTTGTGCCTGGTTACTACGTGAAAATGGTCACCACCACCATCATCATCACTCTCATGATGACCATGACCACCACCACGATCATCATCACTCTCATGATGACCATGACTTAAACCAGAAAGCCGCTTTTCTTCATGTAGTAGCAGATGCAGTAACTTCTGTATTAGCGATTATTGCACTTTTCGCAGGGAAGTATTTTGGATGGGATTTTTTAGATGCAATTCTAGGGATCGTAGGTGCAGTGCTTGTAGCACAATGGTCTTGGGGATTGATTAGAGAAACAGGTAAAACATTGCTTGATGCAGAGATGGAACATCCTGTAGTAAAGGAGATTCAGGAAGTTGTAGAGGAATTAGATAACCAAATTACGATTACTGATCTGCATGTCTGGAAAGTAGGTAGAAGTAAATTTTCATGTATTTTATCCCTAAATACAGTTAATGACTCCTTAACAGCAGAGGTAGTTCGTAAAGCTTTGTCAATTCATGAAGAGATTGTTCATATTTCTGTTGAAATTAACAAGAATTTCCATGTTGTTTAAATTAATATTTATTCCTTTTAAACTTTATCAGTCTATTTATGTAAATCTTAGATTAGAATTTGTTTGTTGTAGAGCGTCGGGGCGCCTCGGCAATTCTGCGTGTTGAAATAGAAAGGAAAATTCATTACTTTAAAGCGCAAAGCGTGTTGCAGATGCAGCTCTTATTCCGAGGAATTTTACACTGGTATCGCCCGCCGATAGAAACACCAGATCCGGCAGTCAGGACGTAAATAACCATTCCTCCAGTTTAAATAAAAAAACCTGCAGATTCGATGCAGGTTTTTTTTAGAGATAATCAATCGCGTCTTATTTGGCTTTACGCTCTTTCTCGATCAGGTAATTCACCACCTGAATGACTTTGGCATCATTACCCTGCACAATATATTTACCATTCACGGTCACTGCCGGAACACCACTTAACTGATACTGAGCAGCCAGATTTTTGGCTTGGGCAATTTTCGAAGTGATCGGGAAAGATTTATAAGTGCTGTTAAATTTCGCTTCAGGAATACCATAGCGGGTATAGAACTTGGCCAATTGCGCCTGTTCTAAAATTGGACGTTGCTTATCATGAATATCATGGAATAATTGTAAATGTGCTTTTTGACGCACACCCAATGCTTCAGACACATAATAAGCACGCGCTGCCTGCTCCCAGAGTGGATTCATTGCAGCCGGCGTACGTACAAAACGTACATCTTTTGGTAATTTTTTCAACCAGCCCTGCATATGTGGTTCAAGCGCGAAACAGTGACCACAGCCGTACCAGAAGAATTCACGTACCTCAATTCTGCCCGGTTTTTCGACTTTGACTGGTTTTGCAACCACCTGATAGTCCTGACCTGCCACAAAATTGGCCATAGCATTGCCTGAAAAGGCCAAAACAGATGCGGCAACAGCTCCTAAAAGGAATTTTTTCATTGGGATTATCGTCCTCTAAATCATTATGCTTAGTGTATGGGTTCACTATAAATCAATTATGCCGGTTCCGTTTTCATGCTGCGAACTTTTGTGCTATCAGAACCGCTACATTAAAGTATGCGACTGATTTTAAGTCAGTTAATATGGCCATTCGACCGCTATGTGTTTTTAGATAATCACAAAAGTTAAACTTTGAGTAATAAAAACGGTTATAATTTCTACGATTAAAACGTAGTGGTCAAACCTACAGTAAATATTAGCTTCTTACTATTCTCTTCAGTAACAGCCGCGTGGCTATGATAATTGCTGGAATTTACAACATAGAACTGAGCAAAAAATGATTTATGAAAGGTTTATTAAATTAAATAAATTATTTATATAGTTAAAATTCACCTGATAAATCACTTTTTAATTTAAATTACTATGTTAATTATTTGTTAATTATTTCTAAATTTTTCTCTAAGAAACGGAGTCCCCCATCAGCAAAACTACTGGTTGAAAAAACTATAGTAAAAATAACTAAAATAATCTTCATGTACATATTATTGAATCTGATCATATCTTGGACCAAAAAAATCTTTACTTATAATAATGAGTAAATATATACATCCGAATGACGACAAAATTACAAACTTGTAATTTTGTTAAGGTTTGTTCTCAAAAAAATAAATTAATACTATTTTAAAAAAGATAAATCGTTGCTGAAAAAGCTAGATTGCAATCGAGTTAATTAATTATAAATCAAAAACTTATATTGTATAAAATTAGTAACTCTTTGCTTTCTGCACTTATTATTTAATCAACGTTTCACGATTTTCATAAGCTAAACTAAATATAGTCGCCAATTTCAATTGAGTTATTTCCCGGCTTTTAAATACCGATATACCGCTTGGCGACTAATTCCAAATGCCTGGCCTAATGCCATTTTTGAAGGGTACTTCCCTTCCTTCCAGTCTTGTCGCAAAGCTTCAGCCTGATCAGGTTTCAATTTATGTACCCGGCCTTTGTACTTCCCTTGAGAAGAGGCAAGTTTAATTCCTTCCTTTTGCCGCTCTAAAATGATCTCACGTTCAAACTGTGCAAAAGCACCCATCAGTTGCAGCATCAAATTATCCATCGGGGTGGATTGGGCCGTAAAAGTAATATTTTCTTTTACAAACTGGATGGCAATCCCTCGTTTGACCAGTTTATCCACTTCAGTCACCAAATCTTTTAAGCTTCGCGCAAAACGATCCATGGAATGTACTATCACCCGGTCTCCTTCCCGGACATAATTCAACATTTCCTGAAATTTCGGTCGGTCGGTATTTTTACCTGAAGCACGGTCAACAAAAATCCGGTCGACTTCAATTCCCTCAAGTTGACGTCCCGTATTTTGCTCGACCGAACTCACTCGCACATAGCCTACTTTTTGGCCTTTCACTTTTTACGCTCCAATTGGATAAAAATGAACAATTTCGTAAATTATAAATCTTTAATACCAAAGTTACATGTTACTTATGATTAAAAAACATTTAAATGGTACATGTTTTTAAGAACTTTTAAAATGTAATTTTAGGGTATACTCTATAGTTACATAAATTAGATTTAAAAACTTGTCTCCAATAAACCCAGTATGGTTCACCTAAACAGATTGCTACCCCTGAACAACCAGAATCCGAAAAAAGGGGCTTTTGGAGCCGTTTTTTTAGACCCTATGATTAACCACGATTGTTTAACTAATATGAACAAAGTCGTGAAACATTGCTTAAATAATAGGCGTGGAACGTGAAAAATCATAAAAAAAGCCCGAACAGGGATGTTCGGGCTATAAACTAGAAACTACAGCATTGATTTCTATAGATAATTATAACGCATTTCGTATAAGGTGTATTATGTTAATTTTAGGAAATCTTAAGCTTTAGCCAACATAATCTTCAGTTGATATTACTTGAGCATATGCAAATTCAAAAGCGGCCATTAATGTTGCATGGACATGACCAGCAGGTACTTTAACGCCATTAAATTCCAAGTCAGCTCTGGCCCTAGAATCATTTTTTTAACTTTTCATAACGAAGAATAAAAATAACTCAATGTTTACTTTAGGTTTTATACGCTTTTTCTTTTCAGGAGATAATGCTAGGATCAAAATTGGCTAACATTAAATAATCATAATGAAGAATCTTCAAATAGTTATAGCACAAGCTCTACATTCATATGAATTTGAACATATGGAGCAATCAATAAGTAAATCCATTAGCGACACTATATTGGAAATATTGGTCAATGATGGGCCTTTTGAAAAAATTGATTGTTATCTGTATTCAAAAAAAGATTCTAAAAAAATTCTGAAAAGCTCTATACACTATGTAATTGCTGTCTTAGAAAGGGCGAAGTATAGAGTACAGAAAGCTCAGCAAGATAATCTGGGTCCTTTGTATATCTGCTTATACGTGATTAAGAAAATTGAGGGCTTTATCGAATACTTAAATACTAAATTTTAACTGTGAAAGCCTCCATTTAACATAATGGGCGTTATACGAAATCCATTTTAAAAAGTTATTATTTTTCAATATTTTATTTAATTTTAAAATAGCCATTCATCACCCAAAAAGCGACTTGGAAACATGTCGCTTTGTTTTTGAGCAGTTTTGATATATTCCGCCAATAAAATTGATTATTTTTTAATCAAAAAGAAATTTTTCTCAATGTTTGCTGTCTTCTCGGGGCCAAAAATACCCCCAATTTCTGTGGATAAAATTTAGGCTATTTTGTACGCTTTGGCGCACATCAATCTCGGCCCTTTGCTACTACCTGGAACAGTGGAATTTTCCTATGATCAAGTCATCAGGAACAGGATGTTCCATAACATAAAACAAAAATTATAAGTTATTGCACATGGACCAGAGGGTACAACAGCACAATCAGCAACGATGAAAAACCCCGGCAGGATGCCGGGGTTTTTTATTTCTAAGATTAATCCTTAATTTCTAAATTTCATTCTGAATGTGATGTGGTTCCGTTAATTAGACCACTCAATCTAGTTTTATAAGTGATAAATCCGCTCTAAATATTTAAATTATGCTGCCATTACTTTTGGTAAATGTCGATCTCCGTTGGGGTATACCCATATAATATCCATTATATTCTTAGCATTTTTCTTTGGTTTAAAAGCTATTAACGATCAAAAATTTTATCTAAACATCAAGAATGATGCAGGTTGTGGTGGCATGGGCATATAATTTGCCATCAGGCCCTACAATTTTGCCTTCAGCAGTCGCTGTTCTCCGACCAGCATGAATGACTTTGCCTTCAGCCCGTACTAAAGGTGTTGCCACTGTCAAAGCTCGCACCATATTTACTTTTATCTCTAAAGTTGTGTAGGTTTTTCCTGCTGGCAAAAGGGTATGGACAGCGCAGCCAACAGCGGAATCTAAAAGCGTGCAGAACCAGCCGCCGTGGACTGTACCTAATGGGTTGTAATGATGAAGCTTTGGACGCCCTTGAAAAACGGCAATACCTTTTTCCATATAAATAGGAGTGTAGTCGAGCGTTAGACCAATAGGAGGATGAGGCAGCTCTCCTGCAAACATAGCATTAAAAATGTCCATACCGCTGCGAGTGGTTAAGTCTGATAATGGAATGACGTCAGCGTCACCTAGCTTTTCTCTAATGAGTGCTTCTTCTGTTTCCCATGTTGCTATAGTTTCTTCAACATTCATTTTCAATTCCTTAAAACGATAAATAAGATGTTAGCTCATTCTTATAAAGACCAAAGTTTTATCAATTAGTGTTCTTAATGCCCACTTTTATTTTTAAAATACATCGTTACATAGCCGATTAACCAAAAAGCACATATTGCTTGAAACCAGATAAGACTGTGCATGGTGATCGTCATAATATTATCAGTCTTAACGTTGTAGTGTAGTAATGACAATAAACCCATCAAGGCATACAAATAAAGCCACCAATGCCCCTTGCTCATCTGGCTTTTGACAGCCACGATCAAGCCGTAGATACCGATTGGTGTCATGACGAACCAAAAAGCATCTACCAGATGAGGGGATAACCAATCAGGCTCAGGATAGTGATCAAAATGAACCACATTATGAACATAGTGCAAAATGCTCGAGAACACATTAAGTAATACAATAAAAATCAAGGTTTTACAATGTTTGTAACGATTTATCATGGTGTACCTTGTTGATCGTCTCTAAAATATCTTGCCAAATATGAGTGTTTTTACTTCTAAAATAGCCAAAATGCCCAATTGATTGGTCTGATCCCTTGCTAATGGTATAGCGTTTAAAAGTGATGGGTTGATCGCTAGTCACATTTTTCCAAAAATTATGCAGGTTGCGTTCAGTACAGATTTCATCATCATCGGCAGTGAAGACGAAAGTTGGCACATTAAAATTCTTGTAAGTCCCAAGGGGAATGGTTTTCCCATAGAATTTATCCGAGAAAAACAGCTCTTTTTCTCGGCACCAAGCACCCCATTCCTCTGTAAAACCAGCTGGCAAATCTTCCATGAGTTTGAAGCTTTTAGCCGGCACATAATTAAAGACTTTATTACTAAGCGGTGCTAAAAAACGGAAAAAGAAGTTAGCCTTAAGACGATAGCGAAGCGGCATATAGCTAAAGTATCCTGCTGAGACAGCCACTGCGATTAAAGCATCCAATTGATCAGCATTATGAGCAAGGCCAACTTGTTGACCTCCAGCGCTATGCCCTACGCAATACAAGGGTAAGTCATTGAACAGGCGCTTGGCTGTATCGATAACAGCTGGAATGTCGTACCGTCCGATATCAGAATACTGATAATGACAATCCTTTAGATGACTCACTTTAGAATCGCAAAACCCTCTGTAATTCCATAGAATGACATGGAAACCATGCTCTCTTAAATATTTAGCAAAAGGTAAATAATAAGAAGTATTGGTAGCGGTTCCTGGGTTTATTAGAACAACGGCTTTAGGATTAGCAGCTTTATAAAGAGTTGCACGCAGCTCGACGTTATCATCCGTCAATATATTAATATCCATAAAAAACCCTACTTGTTGTTAATTAATGGCTACTCTAAACTATGGATATTACTCCATAGTCAAACGTTAAGTGAGCGTGCTCGATAATGAATACAAAAGAATTAACTGAAATAGTCGGATTAAGCAGAGATACAATTCGTTTTTATGAGAGAGAAGGGTTGATATTGCCACCATCTAGAACAGCTAATGGCTATAGAGACTATACTAATAAGACAGTCGACCAGCTTAATATGATCTCCATGGCGAAAGAGTTAGGTTTTACCTTAAAAGAGATTAAAGAGTTAACAGAGCTACTGTATACAAACAACCTGACCCAATCACAAATGGGTGAAAAGCTTCTAGAAAAAAACAAGCAAATTGAAGTTAAGATTCTAGAGTTATCTAAAATGAAAGCGTTGATAGATGATGCATTAAAAGGCATGTGTGAATATAAGGATAAGTTGGCGCTTTGAGACCTTCCTAAATTTTGTGTAAGTATTTAATCTAAACGTCAGTTACACAGAATCTGGGATGGTCTCTTCAAGTCCTCACTAGAGCACCGATCATAGATAGAATATCTATGGTAAGTACATCATGAAGTACACTGTGGCTATCTCAGCAAGTTGAAACCTTAATACCATTAGCCTACAGCTTAAGGTTCTAGTCCTCACTAGGGTACTGAATACCTATCAAAATCCTGGTCTAGAACTTGGGCTATAATTTTCTGTAGGGGCTGGTTTAGCAACTTCCAGCTCCCGCTTAGCCTCTACATCTGCCACCAATGATACAGCTATAGCTGGACTTCCGTATCTCTTTTGATGATAAGCCTCTTTTATCTCTATTCCAGTAGCGAATATTGGGATTTTTATAACACGATACGTCCTCATTCAAGCTTGAATAAGGCAACACCAAATGAATTTTATGATCGACATTTACCAAAAGTAATGGCAGCATAATTTAAATATTTAGAGCGGATTTATCACTTATAAAACTAGATTGAGTGGTCTAATTAACGGAACCACATCACTGTCGCTACTACATTTCTTTTTTTTATAAAATTAGGATACCCGTTAGATCCTTGAAAAATTGTCTTTAGGATTTCAAATACTTCATTGTAAGCATCAATATATTCACCATCAGATGGGGTTTGAGAGCCATTTGCCAAAAAGTTAATTAAATTTTGTTCAACCGATGTTCTATCAGAAGAATTGTATAAGGCAGACATAGTTATCTCTTATAAAGTAAAGTCCTGTACTCTAATAGAGATAAGATATTTAAAGAAATTTTTTTTATTTAACATAAAATCTCTTATGCGAAATTTAAGCTACTTTGGTAGTTTTTGACAACTATTTATACTAAGCGATACAGAAAAATGAAAAAGGATACCTTTATAAAGAATCCTTTTTTTCTTTTATATCTTCAGTGACTTGTATCATCCAGTACATAAGCGCAAAGAATGGGATAAGCAAAATTAAAAGATAAAGGATACTAAAATTTAGAAAGTATCTGGCAAAAGATAAGGCTGTCAGTAAGACTAATAATCCACAAATCGTATAGACAATTTTATTGCGTTTACTAACCAACTCGACAATAGAAAGATCCTGATTTTTCATTCTATGATCCTTAGTAACTTGTGCAATACTGCATTTCTCTATAACCATGCAGCATATTCACCAGAATCATTAATTGATTTAAGTACGTACAAGGTAGCCCATTTAATTCAGGGAATTTTTCCCACATTAAATATTTATCTTTGTAGAGAAAGGTATTTTTCTTAAATTTTTCTTGGCTTGATAACTCAATTTTCATTTGTTCAAGCTGTTTAAAATGCTCAACCACATCGTCTGGAATTGGCATATTTAGAGCTACACTCTTACCATTTAACCAATATTGAATTGGTCGGACGTTAATAGATTCATTGAATCCTATAGCTTTGAAATAATCCTTTACCGCTTCAGGGTTATAGAACCCCAATGATTCAACTAGCAGTTTAAAATCTGCATTTGTCATTATATACCGTCCATAATTTGATAAATTTGATTATATAGTCCACAGGTGGACAATACAAGCAATATCCAAAGTTTAACCTTCTATTGGTTTTAGTAGATTATGGACTGCCAATGTTATTGTCTGGTCCATAATCTCTAAAACGTCTAATCCCGATGCTTGGATAAAAGCTGCAAGCTGCAGCGTTTATCCAGGCATCTATATTACCTATCTAATCCAGATCCATAGCAGATATATCAGAGCAAAGTGTCTACTTTGAGAACTGACGCAATCAGTTAAATTTCCCCTTCCCTGATTACCGTTGATTTTCAAGTGAGCTTTAAAAAGCTGTGCTTTTTAAATGGCGACCGCAGAAAATAAACTGCTCCTATTTGATCTAGTAGCGGGATATAAAAAAAACACCCTTAATGGGTGTTTTCGTGGCCTAGATTATCGAGATATATCTTTATTTTTGTTTCTCTCTTGAGTTTTAACTTGTGGCTGCTGTACTGGCTGCTGTTTTGGAGCATTGGCATCATAAGCCGTTAATTTTGGCTTATGAAATTTCTGATTTTGAATATCGGCATTATGTTGAATCTGAAGCTTAGTTTTATCATTTTTGGTTAAAGCTTTTTCAGTTGTTTCTTTCAATTTACTCAAGCTTTGAGCTTCCCACTTCCCTTTATTTGCCAATGTTTGAACTCTTGCGCCTGTTGGCAGTCCAGTTTTAGGATCAATTTCTTTAGTATTCACTTCGACTTTGTTAGA
>Ga0209023_10002958_pt1 | contig 20602 bp, 18 predicted proteins | sample LakOneMetagenome_FD_187468 | JGI IMG/M metagenome (GOLD analysis project Ga0209023, IMG submission 187468) | Freshwater and sediment microbial communities from Lake Erie, Canada (SPAdes) (version 2) | ecosystem: Environmental > Aquatic > Freshwater > Lentic | place: Lake Erie, Canada...
AGGCCGGCGACGCGCATGGTGAACGTCTTGCCCGCCCCGGCGAGCCCGACGCCGGCCTGGACAGGTCGCCCGGAGCGGGTGAACGCCGTGACCATCGCCGCTTGCTCGTCGCTGATCGTGTCGTGGCCCACGAGCGCAGCGGCCACGGTGCCGGCATCCACCTGGCCACGGCCGTCCGGGGCGGCGTGGAACAGGGCGAGGAGCTTCTCCTGGCGGCGCAGCGCAGCCACGGTCGTGAACACCGGTTCATGAGCGGTGGTTCGCACGGTGCGCCCGTCGCGTCGGCTGATGCGGTCTGACGTTCGTGCGGTTCCGTCGGCTTCGATCGAGGCGACCTGGACCGAGGCGAGCCAGTCGTCGGTCTGGCGGATGATCTCCGCTGCCGGCATGAGGAGGCCCTTGCCGTCTGGGCCGGGGTAGTCCGCGATGGCGATGATGACATCGCGTCGGCTGAACGTGGAGTGCTCCGCGGTCACTCCGTGTTCGCCTTCGAGCCAGTCCCGCAGCTCGGCTTGCTGATCCAGGTCGAGCTGGTCGTGCAGGGTGACGTTGCGGCCGGTGCACCGGTCGAGTGCCCGAGCATCGAGGCCGTGTGCGGCGGCGCGGTCCCGCCAGCCTGCAACGAGTTCGTCTCGGGTCGAGGGCTGCTTGTCGCCTCGGGTTCGGACGGCAGCCATGTCGCGCCCGTGGGCATCGGCGGTGGTGCCGTCGTTGACCTCGCTGAGTGCCTCGAGGATCTCGCGGCGGCGGGTGGAGAACTCCATGATCACGGCCTCACCGATGCCGTCGACCTCCCACGTCCCCCGCGGTGAACGGACCCACCGCACCCCGAGCTCTGCGGAGAGTCGGTAGCGAAGCTCCGCCGTCGCCAGCGCATCTGCTGGGTGCGATTGCCGCCAGAGGGCCGTGCTGTCGAGGGCCTTGTGGTCGCCGTTGCGGTCGATGGCGGCGTTGGCGACGATGTTGTGGCGGTGCAGGAACGGGTCGAGGGCTCGCGACGTGCCGTGGAGGAACGACCCGACGACGAGCCCTTCGGTCGGGACTCGCTTCCCGTTGCGGCGGGTGAAGGCGGCGTTGTGCTCCAGCCAGTCGATCGCGACGGCGTTGGCGGCGTCGAAAGCTTCGACCACGGTGTCCTGGTGGTCGCCGTCGGTGAGCAGCCCGAGGACCGAGACCGACTTCTGGACGGTGAAGGTCAGGTCGAAGCCGACCCGCACCGCGGGTGGTTCCCGGCGATCGAGGAACTGGGCGAGCGCCTCGCGGGTCACGAAGCGACGCTTCGAGGTGGACGGTGGTGCCCGGTGGGCTTCGTGGTGGCGGTCCGACAGGTAGGACGCGAGTTCGGCCCGACCGACTATCCACTTGTGGCCCGGTTCCCGCCCTGGCCGCTCGACGGCTTGGCGCTCGGCGCTGATGGCTCCCGAGTGGAACAGCCGGTAGATGCTCCGCGTCTGCGCCAGACCGAGGTGGCCGGCTGCTTCGGTGGCGTCGAAGGGTGCGCCGGTGAGGTCGAACGGGGGTTCGAACGCCGGGGGCTCCGGGGCCGCTTCGGCGATGGTCACGGTGTCGAGCCAGTCGCGTTCGGGCGTGCGACCTTCGGCCAGTGCAGCGTCGATCTCGGAGCGCATGTCGACGGTGCGGTTGGCGACTCGCCGGAGGTACTCCGCGCTGACCCCGATGCGCGCTGCGGCCTCGTTCATGGAGAGCAGGTCGCTCGGCCGGCCGTCTGACCGGAGGTGGTCGCCGGTGGCGAGTGCCCGGTTGGCGGTCTCCCAACGGACCAGCTCGGCGTCGGTCACGAACGCCTCTCCGTCGATGTCGATCGCCTGGAGGGCTTCGTTGTCGAGACGCTCGGAGCCGTCCCGGTCCCGTCCGTTGGCGATGAGGATTTCGACATCTTCGGGTCGCAATCCGAGGGCAGATGCGGTGTCCTCGACGCCGTAGAGGACCTCGCCGTCGGGGCCGGTGCGGGTGTGGTTCCCGACCTTCAACGAGGTACGCCCGGCCGATCCGCGCGCCGTGAGAAGCCGTGCTCCGGTTGCGGGGTCGCGCCCGCTGAGAACGCGTTCGAAGGCTTCCCGGTTGACCACGCCTTGTAGTTCCAGGCGGGCGGCACCGTGGCCGATCCACTGCCCCGGCCCCTCGATCGAGTCGGCGTAGTACCGGCCTTGCTGCTCGGTGCCGGCCACCGGCGACAGCAACTGAGCGGTCGCCCGCTCCTGATCCTCGGCTGGGCCGAGGAGGTACGACGCGACCCCGGACGCAGCGCCAGCGGCGCTCTGAGTGCTCGATCCGAGCGCCGTGACCTTCAGCATGACCCGTTCCGGGCCAGGTCAGAGGGGGTGGACGGCGTGTCGTTCGCGCAGGTTCCGCAGAGCGGGACCTGCCTCTGTGTGTCCGTCGGGCGTTGCCTGCGGCTTCGCCCCTCGTTTGGCCCTCCTCGGTGGCGGTTCCGCCCTTCGCCCTGCCCTTCGGTGCCCTCCCCCGGTCCCCGCCGGTGGGGGCCGGTCGGGTCGGTGCTGCCGCTCGCTCCTCGGCCGGCTTCGCTGGCTGGCTCGGGCCTGGCCCGGTCGGGCCGGCACTCGGTCCGGCCCAGCGGGGGGAACTCCGCGCCGTGGGTGAGTTCGTGCTTCATAGAGCCAAGATAGTTCAGAACATGCGAAACCAAGCTGAACCATGCCGGAAAGTGCGACCACGGAGAGTAGCGGCGCGGCGGCGGATGTCGGAGCGTGGTGGAACCGCTCTGAACGAGTCGGAGCAGGTCGGATCGGCTCAACCGGTGCCGGGTGTGCGGATAGGGTGACCGCCGTGGACGAGGGGAACACGACCGAGATCGAGTGGCTCAGCACCAAGGAAGCAGCGGCGTTCCTCGGGGTCCAGGTGGCCGTTGTGCTCAAGGTGATCAACAACGGATCGCTGCGGGCCTACCGGCCCGGACTACGCAACATCCGCATCCGCCGATCCGACCTCGAGGCCTACCTCGAAACTCGGGTGATTGAGCCGGGCTCGCTGGAGGCCGAGGACGACGAGGACACCGGCGACGAGTGACGGGTTCGCCGCCGACCTGCTGAACGAGGGTCCCTCCTAGCTATCGCTCCGGTCCTGAGCGAACCATTCGAGGATCTCGGCTTCGGTCCTGAGCCAGCGGCCGTCATCGGTCTCGATCCCAACGTCATCGGCCCGCGGTGGCGGCACCTTCGACCAGTCGATGGCAGCAATCCGGGCGCGAGCATCAACGATCGGAAGGCCTTCGGCGTTCACCCGGCCGGTGTCCACGATCGGGAGAAGTTCCTCGGCGTCCACGACTATGAGTGTGCCCTCCGAACTGCCAAGCATGCACAGGGGTCAGCGCTTCGTTGTCATACCCCCTGCGTAGGGTCCGGGCATGGGTCGCGGAAAGACCAGGCGGTCAACAAAGAAGGGCCGGACTAGGGCTGGCACGACATGTTCGAGCGGGAAGATCCGGTACCGCGATCGTCTTGCTGCCCAGATCGCCGTCGCAAGCACTCAGCGATCGGCTTCGTCCCAGCGCAACGAGAACCGGATCTATCGCTGCCCGGACTGCCACGGCTGGCATCTGACCTCGAACGGTCGGCGGGGCTGGTGATGCCGGCCCAGGCTGCGGCTTCTGGCATGGCGGGACCGCACTGATGGCGATCGTTGCTGGTGTAGCGGTGGCGGTCGCTGGATGGCTGGTGAACGAATACTTCTCCCGTCGAGCAGCGAGACGAAACATCCGCATCGAGTACCTACTGTCCGCGTTTCGACGACTGGAGTACGCCAGCAACCGGACCATGACTCCGGCGCACCAGGCCGCGGTCGAGGAGGCGGTGAGCGATGTGCAGCTTCTCGGATCACCCGCGCAGGTGCGGATGGCGATTCAGTTCGCCCGGCAGATGGCGAAGGAGCAGTCGGCCGATACCGAGCTGCTGCTTCTGGACCTTCGAGCCACGCTTCGCAAGGAGCTTCAACTTGAGGAAGTTCCTCGCGAGCGCGTCTGGCTCCGTCTCGACCCACTGCGAGGGGCCGACGGTCCCTCGGTGGGTGTTGGGGCCCTTGCGCGCTGGGAACAACAGACGCGTGAGGTCGAGGCGAGTATCCGGGCGTCCGTCCCGGAACTTCCTCGGCTTGCATCGGGTGTGTGGGATCGGGTCGAGCAAGGGGGCCTGTCGAGTTTCGCTATCGAGATGCTGGATGAGAGCGAACGCTCGTCGCCCATCGGAGCGATCAGTGCTTGCGAGCGCGTCGTCACCGACCAGGTTCGTTCGATGCTTGAGCGAGCCGATGTCGATGTCACGGAGACCCGGGGTCTTGCGGACCTTGCGGCGGTTGCCCATCGGCACGGCTTAATCGCGGAGGCCACCAGCAACGGCCTCCGAGGCCTTGAGACGATGCACTCGATGGCGCTTCTGGACGAGGGCGGGCGTCGGGTGACGGAGCGGGAGCTCCGCCAGTACATCGGCTTGGCCGATGGGCTTCTGCTTGCGCTTCAACTGCCCTACGAACCTCGCTAGGGTCCGACGAAGTACACACGGCGGATCGAGGGAGAGATATGGCGAGGACAGGGTGCGACATCTGCGGGCGCGAGGTTGACGCCGACGAGATCGACCCTTGCGGCCACTTCGCCCTGGACGATGATGGCGAAGACTGCCCCGTTGCGGGCTGCGACGCCAAGCTCGTCGAGTTCGGCTCAGTGTCTGGCGGCTCCGAGCAGGCCACCAAAGGGACTCTTGACTGCGCCGTCTGCGCGAGGGGCCACAACGTCTTCTCACGCGGCGGATCGCCCTGGGACCCCGACACCGACTGAACTGCCCCAGGAGGTCGGAGATGAGCAATCTGGGTGCGTACCAGACGATGACGAGACTTGCGAAGAAGGTCGGTGGCCCGATCGCGTTGGGCGCGTTCACCTTCGTCGGCGGGTACGCCGTCCTTCGTCCGGTGGAAGCGGGCACGAAGCGCGTCATCCGACGGGTCAAGAATTCGACTCCGCCGTGCGAATCGAAGGGGAAGACCTTTCAGGTCACCGTTGACGGTGATGAGAAGGACGTGAGCCTCCGTGTCGGTGGCAGCTACCGAGTATTGGAGTGCGATGGGGACGCGATCCTGATCGAGGTCGTGGGCGACCCCGACAACCCCTACTTCGTGTCGAGCAAGTTCCTACGGTCCGTCTCGAGCTTTCCCGGTGGGCGGCTCGACGACCGCTGAGTAGCTGCTGCGCGTGATGACCGCCGAGGAGCGCGAACGCTACGGGCGGCCACCCGCCGACTGAACGGTCACGGGGGCCTTGCCTCGGCGGAAGGCCGGCCCCCGTGACCGAGGACTCAATCCTCGTCGGATGCGGGCCGGTCGAGCCAGTCGATCTCTCGGGCCACGATGACTATGCGCTCCCGCTTCTGACCGTCGGTCTCCCACCGCTCCTGCTGGAGACGGCCAGTGATGGCGACCTGACGTCCCTTGGTGAGGTACTCGGCCTGTGCGTCAGCGAGAGACCCGAAGGCCTTGACCGTGAAGTAGTCGGTGCCGTCGTCTCGGCGGTCGACCGCCAGGCGCAGCTCGGTCACTGACGTTCCGCCCCCGGTGACGCTGCCCTCGGGGTCCTTGGTCAGGTTCCCGGTGATGGTGACGATGTTCATGTGCTCGGTCCTTTCGGTTGTGGCGCTGGCCGCCCCTGCTGTGGGTCCCGTCACGGCCAGGGCCGGAAGGCCCGGCCTGGCCGGTGGGGTGCAACCGGACTGGGGAGTTCCGACGGCGAATCGGTTCTCGTCAGAGGAAGTTCTGCGAGCCTGCGAAGCGGGCGCAGCACCTGCAGGGCCAGGCGGTTGCGGCCCATCGGCTGGTGGCCGAGGGTCAAGGCGACGCAAGTGGCCGACCACGAGCAGGAGGCCTGCCCCGAACTGCGGGCGTCACTTGATGGCGTCACCTAGCGCGATCCGTCGATGGGCGAGAGCGGCACGCTCGGCTCTGGCGGAGGCGCCGTAGCGACTGAGCATCTGCGATGAACGCCACCCGGCAAGCGTTTGAAGGTCCGTCTCGTTGCCACCGGCCACAAGCCAGCGGTGCGCAAACGTGTGCCGGAACCTGTGCGGGAACACGCCCTCGACTCCGGCCTGAGCGGACCGCTGGTCGACCATGTAGCGGACGCCATCGCCGGTCATCGGCCCCCGGAGCCCGAGCCACAGGTGCCGGTCGTCGCTGTAGGGGTGCTCCGCTCGGACCTTGAGATAACCGATGAGCGCAGCGGTGGACTCACTACCGAACGACACGGCCCGCACCTGCCCTCCCTTGCCGTTGATGGTGATGAACTGGTGGTCCAGGTCGAGGGCCTCGAGCGCCATCGTGGCGAGCTCCTCCCGTCGGGTGCCAGCGTCGATCAGCAGACGGAGCATGGCGAAGTCCCGCACCTCCCGGAACTCCGTGCCGTCGCAAGCTCGAAGTAGACGGACAAGCTCGTGATCGCGTAACACCGGCACCGGTGCGTCCCTGACCTTCGGCGGGCGCAGCCCAGCCATTGGCGAGGCCTCGACGTAGCCGCCGCACTCCGCGAACCGGAACAGCTGCTGGAGGCACCGGAAACGAGTCGCCGCCGTGGACGGAGTCCATTCGGTGAGCTGCGAGGCGATGTAGGTGTTCACATGCTCGTCCGTCACCTGGTCGAGTTCGAGCGGACCGAACTGCTCATCGCAGAACACAGCGAATGCTTCGGCCGTGTCGAGGTAGTTGCGGATCGTCCGTGCGGACAGGTTGCGCGCTCGGAGCGTCGACTCGAATCTCGTGAACGCTCTCCGCACTCCAACCTTCCGAGCTTCGCCGGGTCCGGAATGCCCCGCAGGTACCCCTATCAAGCCTGTGACCTGCGAAATCATGACGCCGCAGTCCGATTTCACTACTGATCTGTCGCTCCATGCCTCGCTCCTCCGGTCGGCTGTGTCACTGCCGGGTAGACATCCCACGCCTGGAGGGTCTGTCAGGGGACCGGTGCAACTGGGCTGGCTTGATTGCCGGGCGTGGAGCCGGTTCCGGAGGGCGGGCGTGGAGCCTGCTCCGGAAGGACAGACAGTTATCGATGACACCGTAGGAATGCCTGTTGGATCGAGCGGGCAGGGTCCCGTGGACGCAATGTTGCTGCCGCCGATGTCGGGGAGGGGGTGTCCGAGGAGCTCGCTGCGCTGCTCGTGGAGGAGGTTCGGGCGGAGGTTGTTTAGTTGCTCGGGCCGGGTGGGTTGCTCGGTGATCTGACCGAACGAGTGCTCAAGGCGTCGCTCGAGGCCGAGCTCGATCAGCACCTCGACCTCCTAGCCGCAGTGCTGGGGGACGACGTCGGCATCTTGCTCATCGATGAGGAGGGCTGGACCGATGATGGCGCACCCTTCGTGGTCGGCAGTGCCCGGCCGACCCAGAGGGCGACGAGGGCTTCTGGGTTCCCGCTCGACCGACGACGGGATGACCGAGTCGTGGATCTTCGTGAACGCCCGAGGCCATTGCCTCCTCGAGACGGATGGTCTGGTGACCGGCGGGTGAAGGTGACGACCCACTGGTGGACGACCTCACCGCTGGTTCCTCTGCTGTCCTCGCCGACGAGGTCGGTCGCACGCCGACCGCACCCCAGAGCAAGCAGCGCGCCGAGCGCCTCCGTGGCGGAGCGCCCGGCCCTCTTGACGAGCAGGAACCGACAGCGCGCCGCAAGGGGTTGCGCCGCCTGTTCAGTCGCAGGCGGACGGTTGGTAGGTGGCCGGTTCGGTGTAGGTGCGGAATCGGTTGCCGGTCGGGCGGAGGGTGCCGGGGTTGGTTGGTTCGAAGAGGCCGTGGGCGGGTTCGCCGTCGGCATCGAACCAGATCACGAGGGCGAGCTTGCGCTCGGTGATGAGCTCGTCGAGGGTGTCGGTGACTGCGGCGGTGTCGGTGCCGTGCTGGCCGATCTCGTTGGTGACGACGGGAAGGTCGGTGATCGCGTGGAGGGCGTCGACGGTGTCGGCGAGGGCTTGGCGGTCGGTGTAGCTCGTCGGGTTGGTCTCGTCGGGGGTGTACCAGTGGAAGTTGACGTAGTCGACGGGCACCTGTCCGGGTGCGGTGCCGTAGGCGGCGAGCATGGTCTCGGCGTCGGTCCAGTTGCTTCGGAGCTCTGCGCTGGCGAGGTGCCCGTACGGGTTGGGATCGCCGGCGGCAACGCCGAGCAGTTGGTCGCGGATGCCGGTGTCGTTGGGGTTGGTCGTCGATCGGAACACGGTGCGTAGATAGTCGTCGGCGGCGGCGGTGCCCTTGGTGGTGCGGAGGTGGTTCCAGGCGACCAGCTTGATCGACTTGGTGCCGATCCCGCTGTCGGTGGCTTTGACGCCGCGTTGGTGGGCGACGTCGACCCCGGCGGCGAGCTCGGTGAGGTAGTCCTGGGCGCTGCCGTCGTAGAAGCCGCCGTGGTTGGCTTCGTTCTCGAACGCGACGATGGGCGCCTTGGTGCCGGTGAGCGCCTGGTACTCGTCGAGCCGGGCACCGACTCCGGCACGGAACTCGGTGATGGTGGTACCCGCCGCCGCGTTCTCGTCTCCGGGGATCGCCGGATCATCGGGAAGGAGCGCCGCGGAGAGGCCCTTGTTGGCTTTGAACACGAGGTGGCTGTCGATCCCGGCGTCGGCAAGCGCTACGACGAGCGGGTCAAGGCTGCTGGCGTCCGCGACCTGCTGGACGCGTTGGATGTCGACGCCGAGTGCCTGGGCTTCCTTGACGATGTCGCAGTTCGAGTAGGCGTAGGTGCCGTTGACGGCTTTGGGCAGGAACGTGCCGAGCCGGGGCTGACAGGCGGTCGCCCCGATGCCGAGGGCGGCGGCGAGGGCGATGGTCGAGGCGGTGGCGAGCGGTCGCATGAGCGTTCTCCGTGGATCGGGTTCGGGTGGGTCAGGTGCAGAAGGGGGCGGCGCTTGGGGGTCGCATGTCGGTGTAGAGGCCGAGCTCGCGTGCGAGGAAGTTGGTCCAGGCGTCGTCGGTTGCGGCCTTGTTCGGGTTGTAGATCGCTTTCGAATGGGCGGAGGAGTTGCAGTAGGAGGTGAGCTCGGCGACGAGTCCGGCCTTGCGGGCTGCGGAGATGGTGTCGGTCACGCAGGTGTACGGGGTGATCGGGTCATTCCTCGAGGCGATGAGCGCGATCGGGGCGTCACCGGTGCCCATCTGGGTCGGTGGCAGGAAGTCCTCGGTGACGAAGCAGCCTGAGGCACCGAACGCGGCGCGCACCCGGGACGCGTCGGTGGAACGGCCGTCGCCGGCGAAGTAGGCCCTGTCGCCGACCTCTTCTGGCGCGTAGGCGACGAGCGACGCGATGACCGCACCGGCGGAGAATCCGCCGATCGCGATCTTGTTCGGGTCGATGTCGTACTCGGTGGCGTGGGCGCGGACCCACCGGACTGCGGCGAGGGCGTCCTCTCGTGCGGCGTCGATGTTGGCGACGCACTTGGTGTACCGGGCCACCCATGCCGCGTCGTCGGGATCGATGTTGTCCTGGACCCACTGGCACAGCGACGGTGGCCGGCCGAGTGCCGGGACGGTGGCCCCGTAAAGGGTGGTGTCGATGCGGTACTCGAACGAGAAGCTGACGTAGCCACGCTCGGCGTACTCCGCTCCTTCGCCACGGGCGAGTTCGTCGCTCGATCCGACGCCCATGGCAAACCCGCCCCCGTGGAACCACAAGATCGCGGGGCGCTTCTTGACGGTGTTGTCAGGCTCGGCGACCCACACTCGCAGCGGCTGGTCACCGGTCGTGGTTGCGGCGGGCCGGGGATCCTTCGTCTCGAACTTCGTGCCCCCGTACAGGGTCCTGCCGTACTGAGGATCGATGACCGGCGCCGTGCCCCAGACGATCCCGTCGCGTTCGGGGGTGATGGTCGGCGTGATCGACGACTGCGTGCCCAGGTAGAGGCCGGTCGTGCCCGGGTTCTTGGGGACGCAGGCGGTGGCGACGAGCATGATCGTCATCGCTCCGCAGAGCGCCGCGATGAGGGGCCGGGTGCTTCGGGCGGTGTGCATGGTCGTGTCCTTGGGTGCGGGCGGCTACGGGCAGGTGGCGGGGTGGGTGATCGTGGTGGTGTGGCCGGCAGGGAGCAGACCGTCGATCAGGCCACCGGCGACGGGCGGCGAGGGCCAGGCCAAGGTCCCGGTGAGCGTGACGGGCAGCGCAGGCGTCGCGGGCGCGACGAGCACCGCGGCCCGAGACGGAGCGAGGAGGTAGCTGTCCTGGTCGGGGTGCGGGTCCTGGGCGGCGTTGCCGCCGCAGCCGACGACGTTGCGGACCGTGATGGATTCGAACCCGCCGTTGGGACCGTCGCCCTGGTGGTCAGCGATGACCAGCAGCTCGCCCATCGAGGTTCCTCGGAGATCGGAGATATCTGCGGTCCCGTTGGGGAGGCAGTGCGGGGTGAACATGGCGACTCGGTTGCCGTAGGCGCCTTCGATGCGTTGCGCTCGGAGGCCGTCGACGATCGCGTATTCGCGGAACCCGGTGCCGTCGGTCCCGGTTGCGCGGCAGTCCGCTTCGACGGGCCGGATGCCGTCGGTCTCGACCCGCAGGGGCACGCCGCCGTGGCTGTAGATGCGGGCGAAGGTGCAGTCCCGGCAGGCACGGATCTGGTTGGCGCCCTGCCCGGAGGGGGACAGGATGTTGTAGTGGTTGACCACCGTGACGCGGTGGGGGAGCTTCTGGTCCTCGACCACCGGCGTGTACGCGGCGCCGTCGGGCGGGTCGAACATCATCGCCACCGTTCGGCTGGTGACGTTCGCGATCGGTCCGATCCCGGTGGAGGTGCGCGCTGCGTTCTGGATGGTGAGCACGTTCGCCACAGTGACGTCGTAGGACCACCGGAAGTAGAAGCCGGTCACCTGCTCGCCGGCTCCGGTGGCCTTCGGGTCGAGGTCCATCACCCACATCGCATCGGTGTTCCATCGCGACGATGACGGCACCGGGGCGTTGGCCATCCCACCGTTTGCCGGGTCGTTGCCTCGGAACGAAGTGGACGCGGGCTTGTTCGACTTGGTCGCTGCACCGACGCCGCCACACCCGTCCCCGCTGGTGAACGTCACGTTGCGGGTCGGGTCAGTGGCGGTGCCGAACACCAGGAGCCCCCAGTCGGTGCGGGCGTTCGGCTCGTAGCCGGCGACCGATCGAAGCGTCGCTCCGGGTGCGATCTCGACTCGAACGTCGTCGGGAACGACGATGCTGCGGAACCGGTACTCTCCGGGGCCGAGATACACACGGCCCTGGGGCTGACCCGAGGGCCCGACGAGCCCGTCGACCGGATTGGCGCTCGCGGTCGCCAGCGCAGCGCTGAACGCCGAGGTCACGTCGGTGCCGGGCGCAACCGTCGTCCCGTCGCAGGTGCGCGGCTCGCATGCGGGCACCACGAACAGGGCGACCAGCACTAGGGTGAACGAGAGCAATCGTCGCACGATGACCTCCAAGATGGATCGACGTGCCCACAGCGTGCAGCCGCTCCCTGGCAATCTCCTGACAGCGCCGAAGATCCCCGGACGATGGACCGCGCTCGACGGGAGGGCTGGACAACGTCGCTACGTTGACGGCGTGCCGTCCGCGAAACCAACGATCCCGTCACCCCCGGTAGTGCTCGCCGTCGACGACGAGCCATCAATTCTCGACGTCATCGTCTCGGCACTCGAGCTCGACGGCTGCCGAGTCAGCCAAGCCACCACCGGGACCCAAGCGCTCGCACTCTTGCGTTCGAAGACCTTCGACCTCGCCGTGCTCGACGTGATGCTCCCAGATCGAGACGGCTTCGAGATCGTCGAGGTGCTGCGTCGCGAGGGCCGACACGTGCCCGTGCTGTTCCTCACGGCACGCACCGAGAGTGCGAGCGCCGTCCAGGGTCTCGCCGTGGGCGGCGACGACTACCTGCGCAAGCCCTTCGACATCGACGAGCTCCTGGCCCGAGCCCACGCACTGCTACGCCGCACTCGCCCCACGCGACCCGGCTCGGCATCGTCGTTCCGCGACGTGGTCCTCGATCACACCGCGGTGGTGGCTCGCAGAGGCGACCGGCTCCTCGATCTGACCCCGACCGAGCGCCGCCTCCTCGAGGTGCTCGTGGCCCATGGGGGTCAGGTGCTCTCCAAGGCCCAGCTCATCGACCACGTGTGGGACGACCCAGCCGGTGTCGACGAGGCCACGGTCGAGACGGTGGTCTCCCGGCTGCGCCGCAAGCTCGACGGGCCGGGAGAGCCCCAGCTGCTCGTCACCCGGCGAGGCATCGGCTACGGGTTGCTCGACGAGGGCCGCTGACGTGTCGCTACGGACGAGGATCACCGCGCTCAGCGTGCTGGTGCTCGCAGCGGCCCTGGTCGCCTCGACGGTCCTCACCATCCGCCAGACAACCCGGGCGCTCGAGGACCGCGGCGACCAGGAGCTCGCCGCCCTCGCATCGGGACTCCGGGGCTTCGCCGTCAACCAGGTCCAACGGGCCGACGCTGGTCGACGGCCCCTGCAGTTCCAGGCGCTCGAGAAGCTCCAGCTCCCCGGCGGCATGGAGGGCTATGCCGTGGTCATCGACGCCGACGGCACCGCGCTCCCCCTCCCCCGCCTCGCCCGCCAGCCGGTCACCCCACCCGAGCTGCCCGACGACCTCGAAGCCCGAGCCGGAGGCGACACGTTCACCATCCGCACGGCAACGGGCGAGCGATACCGCGCCCTCGCCGTCGGACTTCCCGACACGGACGCCACCATGGTGGTCTCCCTCTCCGAGGACTGGCTCGGCACCACGACCTCCTCGCTGATCCGGATCTACGTGCTCACCGGCATCGTGCTCGTGCTCGTGTTCACCGCGCTCATCGCCCTCGTGATCGACCTCGGGCTCCGACCCCTCCGAGCCGTGACGGCAGGCGCACGGTCGATCGCAGCAGGCGAGGTCGACCGACGCCTCCCCGATGCCCCATCGGGCACCGAGGTCGGCGAGCTCAGCGATGCGCTCAACACGATGGTCGACGCCCTTCGCGAGGCAGCAGAACGGGCCGACGCCGAACGGAACCGCACCGAGCAGTTCGCGGCCGACGCCGCTCACGAACTGCGCACCCCCATCACCGCCATCCTCGGATACACCGACCTCCACGCCCGCAACGCCTTCACCGACCAACGACGCCTCGACGAGGTCATGACCAGGATCGGCCGCGAGGCCGCCCGACTGCGCGACCTCTCCGAAGACCTGCTCACCCTCGACCTCGTCGACCCCAACCCTCACGACGAGACCGCGGACATGGTCACGGTGACCAACGAAGCCGCGGCCGATTCTCAGACGATCGATCCCGACCACCCGATCAACGTCACCGCCGGGGCACACGCGCCCGCTCGTATCGCACCACACGCAGCGTTCCAGCTCGTTGCGAACGTCCTCGCCAACGTTCGAGCCCACACCCCAGCGGGCACCCACACCGAGATCACCGTCACCGAGGCCGAAAGCCAGACCACCATCACCATCGACGACGACGGACCCGGCGTCCCCGACGAGCACCTCGGCACCATCTTCGACCGCTTCCGTCGCCTCCAACCCGACCGGGGCCGCACCGCCGACAGCGGAACCGGCCTCGGCCTCGCCATCGTCGCCTCGATGGCGTCACGCGTCGGCGGCCGAGCTAGCGCGTCCCGTTCACCGAAGGGCGGCCTCCGGGTCACGATCGCACTCCCTCAGCCCCAGCAACCGCCCGCAGAGACCACGACGGCTCCTCACGCGTCACCTGAGCGACGCTGAACCGGCCAAGCGCTCCAGGATCCACGAACCAATGTTTGGAGTGCGCAGCCAACCGCGCCGGCCCCGAGCCCGAGCGACATCCAGACGACCTGCTGAGCGACGCCGGGAGAGAGCGTGGTCGGCAGCTGCGAGTTGGTGAGGAAGGGACTGCCGCGCTCGGCAACTTCCCCCTCGAGTCGGCGTCGGTGATCGTGGTCGGCACGGTTGCCTCTGAAACCCTCGAGTGGACAAGGCCAGCCTTGCGTGCGGCAGCCATTGGCTGATGTCCGCGGCAGCTCATCTTGACAGCTTGACCTGCCCGAGGGGCTGGATCGCCCTGGGCTTGATGGAGGCTCGAGCTAGTAGGTTTCCAACCCTGACGGGTCGCTCCAGAACCTACGACGTAGCCACTGCGAACTCATCAGTGGCGCTCATCATGCGCTGACCGTCGCCGCTGCACTCGACGAACCTGTAGTTGCGATCTGACAGCTACGACGATCCTCCGAGGCAACATTCCCATCGGAGCCGTCGAGGTCCGGGAGCCTCACGTCGGGCACTACGAGATCGGGTGGCTCGTCGGCCACGATCGCCAGGGCCGACGCCTCGTTTCGGGCGGTGACCACGTCGCAGCCCGAGAAGTCGAGCGCCTACTCGAGGACCTCCCAGGATCACGCGCCCGGCATCGACGCCGAGCGCGTTCAGTCGATCTGCGGGTTCTTGCTCCCCCGCCACGCACCAAGAATTGCCCAGCGCCGCCCGCCGCGGGCCCGATCGGACGACATCTCGGGGTCCGCGCGAGGGCCGCACCGGGCAGGACCTCGATCAGCCTCCGAAGTTGGGCGCGGCGGCAGCCTCGGCTCGGAAGCAGCTGACGGAGTACGGGAAGTCCTGGGTCATGACGTAGTGGTACATCTCCACCATCTCGCCATCGATCTCGACCTCGCTGGTGATGCCGTGGCACTCGTCGAGATCGACCGTGGTCAAGATGTTCCCGTCGCTGACGGTGGGCCCGGTGATCGGGAAGCCGTCGAGGGCCCAGCCGATCACGGTCGACGTCGAGACGTCGTCGATGCACGCCGAGAGCGTGTGGTAGTGGTACTCGCCCGTCACCTGGGGGTGGCCGTCGCAGTCGTCCTGGGTCTCCCATGCGCCAGCATCGCGGTTGCCGGCATCAAGCGCGTTGAACAGCGGTACGCCGTTGACCATCACCCCGACCTCGCCCCCCATGCACGCCGGCTCGTCCAGCAGTTCGGGTTCGGCGGTGACCCGGTACTCGAGCTCCTGCTCGGAGATGGCGTTCGGGTTGCGGTCGTACTGATAGGCCGGATCGTCTGAGGCCACCGGGAACTCGCCGGTGGTGTGGTCGTCCGGGACGGCATTGGTCTCGATGACCCGCTCGCCGCCCTCCACCGTCAGGTCGTACTCGCCGTCCCAGGTGACGCTGCCCTCGACGTAGATCTTCTGGTTGATGTCGTACTCGGTGTTGTCGTTGATGAACCAGGGACCCCGCTCCTGCGCGCCGCCCACGCTGGCGTCGCCGCCGTCGTGGCACAGGTAGACCTGACCGACCTCGGGCTCGTCGAGGACGACCTTGCCGTCGCCCACGGGCAGGATCCCATCGGCGTAGAGGTCGCCGTAGTCCTTGGAGGGATCGAGCACGAGGTCCGTGGTGGGCCACGTGCTGGTGGCGGTGGCCGCCGCCGTGGTCGACGACGTCGACGCGGACGTCGCAGTCGTGGTGGTGGCGCTGGCTCCGTCGCCCTCCGATGCCGAGGAGCCGCACGCAGCGAGCGAGACGGTGAACGCGACGGCCAGGAGGGCGAAGAACCGCGTGCGGGTCGGACCGTTGGGTGGGCGCATGGAATGGCTCCTAGGTTCCTGGTGTCGGTCGACGTCGTCGGTCCTGGGAATGGGGACCGACGCGGAAGGTACCAACGGCCGTCTTGCTCTGGTGTGAACGGTCGCATCGGATCCGTTGTGTTGAGCTTCGTCACGCCGAGACAGAAGGGACACCGTTCACCGCCGCAACCGCCACGACCGGGCCCTCGAGATGCTCGCCCTCGACGCCGGCACTGCTGCCCACGCGTGGGTTCCTGAGCTGGTGGCCCGAACCGCTTTACGTGATGGTGTCGCCGAGTGCGAGGCGTTGGTGGGCGTGGATGGCTCGTTCGGCTCGGGCGGAGGCGCCGTAGCGGGTGAGCATTTGGGGTGATTGCCAGCCGGCGAGGGTTTGGAGGTCGGTCTCGTTGCCGCCTGCTAGGAGCCAGCGGTGGGCGAAGGTGTGTCGGAAGCGGTGGGGGAACACGCCGTCGATGCCGGCTTGGGTGGCGCGGCGGTCGACCATGTAGCGGATGCCTGATCCGGTCATGGGGCCTCGGAGCCCGAGCCACAGGTGCCGGTCGCTGCTCGCCGGGTGTCCGGAGCGGGCCTCGAGGTAGCGGGTGAGCGCGGCGGTGGTTTCGTTGCCGAACGAGACGGTGCGGACACGTTGGCCTTTGCCGGTAACGGTGATGAGGTGGTGGTCGAGGTCGAGTGCCCGGGTGGTCATGGTGGCGAGTTCTTGGCGTCGGGTCCCGGCGTCGATGAGCAGGCGGAGCATGGCGAGGTCGCGGCGGTCTCGGAAGCTGGTGCCGTCACACGTGTGAAGGAGCCGGGTCAGTTCTTCGTCGCGCAGCACCGGGACGGGGGCGTCGGTGACCCTCGGCGGGCGGAGGTCAGCCATCGGCGATGTCTCGATGTGGCCGCTGTACTCCGCGTACCGGAAGAACTGTTGGAGGCACCGAAACCGGGTCGCCGCGGTCGACGCGGTCCATGCGGAGAGCTGGTAGGCGATGTAGGCGTTCACGTGCTCAGCAGTCACCTGGTCGAGGTCAAGGGGTCCGTACTGGTCGTCGCAGAACACGGCGAAGGCTTCGGCGGCGTCGAGGTAGTTGCGGATCGTGCGCGGTGAAAGGTTCCGGGCGCGCAGCGTCGCGTCGAATCGTGCGAACGCTCGACGCACCCCGGGCCTGGGCTGGTCGCCGTCGCTGGTGCGCTTCTGTTGGTCCATGGCTCGCCCCTCCGATCGGCTGGATCGCTACCGGGTAGGGTCAGGCCGCTCGAGCGTCCTCCGTGCCGATCTGAGCAGATAACTCGTAATGAGCAGGTCAGGAGTTCGATTCTCCTCTCGGGCTCCACTTCTCCCGTGAACCGCTGGCAGGTCCAGCCGTGGTCAACCGGCGCCGATCAAATCCAGACAGTTCCGGCCGATGGGATCGGATGTCCGGCGAGCGTGGACCCGAGCGTCATCCAGGTGAAGGCATCTGGGGGGCTGTGTTGCCACTCGTCTTCCTCGGATTCTGGTTCTTGATACTCCGATTGACTGGAGGTCGGGGCCCGTCTCTACTCGCACTGGTGCCAGCGACCCTCTATTTCGGCCTGGTCACGCTCGACCTCGCTGCAGCATCGTGGAAGGCGATTGACCGGCGCAGTGGGCGGAGCACGGGCAACTACAGCAGCATGGTGGTCGTGGGGGTGATGCTCCTCGGGATCTGGCTTGTCTCTGGTACGACGGATTTCTCTGGCCGGGGTTGGCCCACGTCGCCCGGGTTCATCGTCACGATCGGACTCGTCGCACTGGTCGTCGAGGCGGTGGGAGTGCATCGGCTTGGTCGCATTGCGAAACCGCCGACGGGTGTAGCCAATCCACATCCGTCAGCGTGAGCCCACTCCTGAGGCAGCGTGGCGCGGCTGGTCCTCGGTAGCCTGAACCCGTGACCTCGCGACCGAAGCCCTCAGCTGAGTCGTGGGAGCGCGCATCGCGATCGGGTCGGCCAAGTCGGGCCGACGACACGGTCGTGATCTCCGGTGGCAAGCGGGCGACGAGGGCCGAAGTGCTCGCGTTGGTCGAGGCCGACGACGAAGCACGAAGGGCCGAGGCCGCAACGCCCGATGGGTGACCCCGACGGGCCGCTGCTACGACGGGCCGAGGTGCTCCGTGCGCTGACCCGTCACGAGGTGGAGTTCGTTCTCGTCGGTGGGCAGGCCGCTGCTGCTCACGGCGCGGCAAGTCGGACCCGATCGCGTCGATGCTCGGCTGATCAGCGCGGCGTTCATGGATTGATCATGACCTCGGGCGCATGGTGACGGTGGCTGGAGATCCAGTCCCCCCCACCTGGCCCCTGTGCCTTGAAAGGAACCACCATGAACCGCTCGCTCGCACTGGCCGTGACCTCCGTCGCCGTGGCCGCCACCGCCATCCTCGGTGTCCACCCCGCTTCTGCCGATGCCGACCTCGACATCCGTGCCGACGGCCAGTCCATCTACAGCGGCGGCGTCGCTGTGGCCGGTAGCCGCATCACCTTCGACGCGACCGGCTGTCTCGACCAAGACCAGCCCGGTTACGTGGGCATGTTCGTCTCGGGCACCGGTGACCCGCTCACCCACGAAGCAGACCACGGCGAGGCGCCGGCGGGCCTGGACGGGACCTTCCACGCCGACTTCGGCGTGACGCCCATGGACCCGGGCAACGGCACCGAGCTCACGTCGTATCTGCGCTGGTACTGCTCCTCGTCACCGATCGAGTCCCTGTCGGACCCGACGCTCTACAGCTCGGAGCTGATCACCATGACCATCGGCACCCCACCGGCCGGTGCTCCAGCGGGTCGCGCCAAGGTCTCCGTGACCGTCGGTTCAGCCAAGGCGAGCCCTTCCGCCTCCGCCCCAGCCACCTACGGAACCCGCGTGACGACCGATCCGAACGCCCTTCCCCTCGCTGATCACCTCGGCATCGAGGGCAACCGGGCCGCCATCCTCAAGCAGAAGGTGGACAGCGCAGCAGGTGTGAGCCGGAACAAGCCCGTGGGCAACTCCGACTACGTGAAGGCCGCCTACAAGGTCCTCGCAAAGAAGGCGCCCACGACCAAGCAGCTTGCCCAGGGCGTCGCCTCCCTCGATCGTGGCAGCAGCCGGGTTCGGGTCGTCGAGGGTGTCGCCCTCACGGTCAACCCCAGCGCCAAGCTGTGGAACGGCCTGCCGCTGATCCTGCTGTACCTGCTCTGATCGGAACCGACCTCAGCACGAACGGTCCGGCACCTCGGTGCCGGGCCGTTCTCGCGTCCGGGCGTCCAGTTCGGGCGATGCGACCATCTCGGAGCTGTGAGGTCCAGACGACCTCTGTCATGGCAGTTGGCTCCACTTCGCCGTAGGGCCCGGCACCGCCGACCGCCGAATCTGGGACCTTGGACCCTGGGCCGAGCCGCCGATCCGGGCCACGCTGACTCCACCGTCAGTCGAGGAGCGAAGTCCGTGGATCATGTGAGCGCCTCGGATGCCTTCACCTTGCACTTGGAGGACGATCCGGGCCTTCGCGCCACCGTCGTCGCCGTGGCTCTCCTCGACCGAGCACCCGACTGGGACCGCCTGGTCGACCGCATGGACCGAGCCACCCGCGAGGCCCCGAGCATGCGGGCCAAGCTCGCGGTCTCGCCGCTGCGCCTGGCGCCGCCACGTTGGGTCCCCGACCCCGAGTTCGATCTGAGCTGGCACCTTCGGCGCACCCGCCTTCCCGCCGGCGGTGGCCGATCCGAGCTGCTCGACCTGGCTCGTACCGAACTCATGCACGCGTTCGACCATGACCGTCCGCTGTGGGAGTTCACCCTGGTGGAGGGGCTCGATGGAGAGGCCGCTGCGCTGGTGCTGAAGATCCACCACGCCCTGACCGACGGGATCGGTGGCATCCAGATCGCTGGCCTGGTGGTCGATCTCGACCGCGAGGGCGCCGCGCTCGGCCCCATGCCCGTCGCCCCGGTGATCCGGCCGCAGTGGCCCTTCGAACCGGTGGTGGAGGCGCTCGGCTTCGACCTCCGCCGGGCGGCCGACATCGCCCACGACCTGGTGACGGGAGCCCCTGGGCTGTTGGGCCAGGCCGTGACCCATCCGCTCCAGACGGCCTCGGGTGCACTCGAAGACCTGCGGTCCCTGGTTCGCATGGTGCGCCCGGTGACCACGACGCGGTCACCGATCATGCGGACCCGGAGCCTGGGCCGGCACCTCGAGACCATGGACGTGTCGCTCGCCCACATGCGCGCGGCGGCCGCCACCGCCGAGGCCTCGGTGAACGACGCCTTCATCGCCGGGATCGCCGGCGGCCTGCGCCTCTACCACCAGGAGCACTGCGCCTGCATCTACGAGCTCCGCGTCACCATGCCCATGAGCGTGCGCAGCGACGACGACGACGTCGGCGGCAACCACGTCACCCTCGTCCGGTTCGACCTGCCCGTGGGGATCACCGATCCGGCCACGCGGCTCGAACACGTGAAGCAGACGTGCGCCGACCAGCGCCACGAGTCGGCCGTCAGCCACACCGAAGCCATCGCCGAGGTGTTGAACCTGCTGCCCATCGGCGTCACCGGGGGCATGCTCCGACACGTCGACCTGCTCGCCAGCAACGTCCCGGGCTTCGGCTCGTCGGTCTACCTGGCCGGCGCCCAGGTCGAGGGCTTCTACCCGTTCGGGGCGACGCTCGGGTCTGCAGCCAACGTCACCCTCATGTCGTACAACGGCACCTGCAACATCGGGATCGACACCGATGGCTCGGCCGTGCCCGACCCGGATCTGTTCGTCCGTTGCATGCGTGACGGCTTCGCCGAAGTGCTGGCTCTGGCCCCGCGATGAGGTTCCGGTCCGCGGCCGCCGGCCTGGCGGGGGCGTTGGGCGTGACGGCCGCCTTCGATCTGCTCCAGAAGCGCCACACCATCCTGCGGAACTACCCGGTGGTCGGGCACCTTCGGTTCCTCCTCGAGGCGGTCGGTCCCGAGTTGCGCCAGTACATCGTCACCGACAACGACCAGGAGCGCCCGTTCAGCCGGGACCAGAGACGGTGGGTCTACACGTCGGCCAAGGTCCAGAACCGG
>Ga0209023_10002959_pt1 | contig 20599 bp, 11 predicted proteins | sample LakOneMetagenome_FD_187468 | JGI IMG/M metagenome (GOLD analysis project Ga0209023, IMG submission 187468) | Freshwater and sediment microbial communities from Lake Erie, Canada (SPAdes) (version 2) | ecosystem: Environmental > Aquatic > Freshwater > Lentic | place: Lake Erie, Canada...
GATCGCCTCGGGCGAGTTTCGAACGGTGCTGCTGACCTTCAAGCGGCTGCACTCCTACATCGACGCGGGCTCGCCCGGCCGCAACTGGAACGATGCCACCTCGCTGCTGATCACCGGCCGCGCCGGCGTGCAGATCATGGGCGATTGGGTCAAGGCGGAGTTTGCGACAGCGCACCAGGCCGCTGGCAGGGATTACGGCTGCATCCCGGGTTTCGGCGCGCGCTCGCCCTACATCGTGCAGGGCGATGCGTTCGTGTTCCCGAAATCGGCGGACCCACAGGCGCCGCGCGCGCAGCAGTTGCTGGCGGGCGTCATCACCTCGCCCGCGGCGCAGCTCGCCTTCAGCAGCCGCAAGGGATCGATTCCGATCCGGGCCGACATCGACGCGCATACGCTCGACGCCTGCGCGCAGCTCGGCGTCGCCATCATGAAGGACCGCACGCGACAACTCGGGAACGACGAGAGCTACCTGACGCCGGACCAGAACGGCGCCATGGCCGACGTGCTGACCGACTACTGGAACAGCGACCGCGACGTCGCCGCCGTGCAGAGGAACATCGCGGCGGCGCTGCGTGACTAGGCGCGCGCTGAACCCGGCGTACCTCGCGCTGCTGCCGATGGCGCTGGCCGCCGTCGTGGTCTACCTGGGTTCGATGCTCTGGTCGCTGCGCGTGTCGATGAGCAGTTCACGCAGCCTGCCGCTGCGCGATTTCGTCGGCCTGGCGCAATACGAGCGGCTGTTCGCCAACGAGCGCTGGCTGCATTCGCTCCACAACCTCGCGATCTACACGCCGCTGTTCATCATCGCCTGCCTGGGGCTAGGCTGGCTGCTGGCGCTGCTCGTCGATCGGCAGGCATCGAGCGGCGGATTGCTGCGCGCGGTTTTCCTGTATCCGTACGCGCTGTCGTTCATCGCCACCGGATTGATCTGGCAATGGCTGCTGAATCCCGAGCTCGGCATCCAGCAGGCCGTGCACGAATGGGGCTTCGGCGGATTCCGCTTCGACTGGCTCGTCGACCCGGATCGCGTCATCTACACGCTCGTCGTCGCGACCGTGTGGCAATGCGCCGGGCTCGTCATGGCGATCCTGCTGGCGGGCCTGCGGGGAATCGATGCGGATGTGCTGCGCGCGGCGCGCCTCGATGGCATACCGGCGTGGCGCATCCAGGTGTCGATCGTCGCGCCGATGCTGGCGTACTCGTTCGCCACGGCGACGCTGCTGCTGCTGACCGCCGCGATGAAACTCTACGACGCCGTCATCGCGATGACGCAGGGCGGGCCCGGCACCGCGAGCGAAGTGCCGGCGAAATTCATCATGGATCACCTGTTTGGCCGCGCCAACATCGCGCTCGCCTCCGCCGGCGCCACCGTCATGGTGCTCACCGCGGTGGCGCTGCTCGCACCGCTGTTCTACGCGCGGCATCGCGCGCTGCGCGCGGCACGATGAACGCGCATCGCGCATACCGTGACCCGGCGCGATGGGGACTCGCGGCGCTGGCCCTGTCCGCCGCGGCATTCTTCCTGCTGCCGCTGTATGTCATGGCCATCACGTCGATGAAGCCGATGGACGAGATCCGGCTCGGCCACCTGTTCGCTTGGCCAACGCAGGCGTCGCTTGATGCGTGGCGGGCCGCGTGGAGTGGCGCCTGCACCGGCGTGGCCTGCGAGGGCATCCGCGGCGGATTCTGGAATTCCGTCGGCATCGTGCTGCCGAGCACGATCATTGCGATCACGCTCGGCGCGCTGAACGGCTATGCGCTGGCGTACTGGCGCGCGCGCGGCGCCGCGCTGCTGTTCGGGCTGCTGATGATCGGCGCGTTCATCCCGGTGCAGGTGCTGATGTTTCCGCTGGTGCGCATGCTCGGGCCGCTGCACCTGGTGGGCTCGCTCCCCGGCATCGTGCTGGTGCACGTGATCTTCAGCATGCCGATCATGACGCTGATCTTCCGCAACCATTTCGCCGCGCTGCCGCGCGAGCTGTTCCTCGCCGCGCGGCTCGATGGCGCCGGGTTCGCGCGCATCTTCGTGCAGCTGATGCTGCCGCTGTCGGTGCCGATGCTGGTGGTCGCGGCGATCATGCAGGCCACCGGCGTGTGGAACGACTACATCCTCGGACTGGTGTTCGCGGGCCGCGAACACCTGCCGATGACCGTGCAACTCAACAACCTGGTCAACACGACGACCGGCACGAAGCTTTACAACGTCGACATGGCCGCGACGCTGCTGACTTCGCTCGTGCCGCTCACGATCTACGTGCTGTCCGGACGCTGGTTCGTGCGCGGCATCGCCGCCGGCGCGGTCAGGGGCTGATCCAGGTGGCGAGCGTCACGGTGCGAAACCTGAGCGTCATGCTCGGCGCGCAGCCGGTCATCGACGCGCTCGACCTCGACGTGGCCGACGGTGAATTCCTGGTGCTGCTGGGGCCGTCCGGCTGCGGCAAGTCGACGTTGCTGAATGCGATGGCGGGCCTCGTCGAAACCAGCGGCGGCCGCATCGAGATCGATGGCGTCGACGCCACGTGGGCGAGCCCGCGAGAGCGCAACATCGGCATGGTGTTCCAGTCCTACGCGCTGTATCCGACCATGTCGGTGGAGAAGAACCTGTCGTTCGGACTGCGGGCGCGCGGCATGCCACGGGCCGAAGTGGCGCAGCGCGTGCAACGCGCGGCCGCGCTGCTGCAGCTCGAACCGCTGCTGACGCGCAAGCCCGCGCAGCTCTCGGGCGGCCAGCGCCAGCGCGTCGCGATCGGACGCGCGCTGGTGCGCGATGCGCGCGTCTTCCTGCTCGACGAGCCGCTGTCGAACCTCGATGCGAACCTGCGTGCCTCGCTGCGCCGCGAATTGAAGCTCCTGCACCAGCGCCTCGGCGCGACGATGATCTACGTGACGCACGACCAGGTCGAGGCCCTGACGCTGGCCACGCGCATCGCCGTGCTGCACGGCGGCCGCATCCAGCAGCTCGGCACGCCCGCCGAAGTCTACGAGCGGCCTGCCAACCGCTTCGTCGCGGGGTTCATCGGTGCGCCGCCGATGAATTTCTGCAACGGGAACATCGCGGTCGACGCCACCGGGCCGCGCTTCATCGCTCCCTCATTGAACGTGGACCTGCGCGACCACGTATTCGACCACGGTCCGCCCGTCGACGGCGAAGCCGTGACGCTGGGCATTCGCCCGGAGCAATTGCGTCCGCAGCAGGGCGCCGGTACGCCAGGCACGGGAACCCGCGGCGCGAGCTGCTCCGGCGTCGTGACGCTGGTCGAGCCGATGGGCAATCACCACGTGCTCTGGTTCGAATGCAACGGCGAGAGCTGGTCGGCGCTGGCGCAACAGGACCAAGCCCACCAGGGCGGGCAGACCGTGGCGTTCGATGTCGATGCGCGATCGGTTGCGCTGTTCCGCGGCAGCGATGGGATGCGGCGTTGATGCGACGCGTCGTCATCGTCGGCGGCGGCACGGCCGGCTGGATGACCGCCGCACTGCTGTCGAAGCTGCTGTCGGTGGGCTATCAGATACGGCTCGTCGAATCCGATGCGATTGCCACCGTCGGCGTGGGCGAGGCCACGATTCCGGCCATCGCCAAGTTCAACAAGGCGCTCGAGCTCGACGAAGACGAGTTCATGCGCAAGACCCAGGCGACGTTCAAGCTGGGCATCGAGTTCGTCAACTGGGGCCGGCTGGGCGATGCGTACGTGCACGGCTTCGGTCGCATCGGCCAGGACTGGGGTGCATTCAAGTGCTACCAGTATTGGCTGCGCCAGCGCCTGAACGGCACGGCCTCCGATCTCGCCAACTATTCAATCAACACGGCGGCGCCCCGGCAGGCCAAGTTCATGCGCAGTCGCCCGGACATGAAGGATTCGCCGCTCGCGGACATCGCCTACGCGTTCCATTTCGATGCCAGCCTGTATGCGCGCTTCCTGCGCCAATACGCCGAAGCGCGCGGCGTCGTGCGCACCGAAGGAAGGATCATCGATGTGCCGTTGCGGGCGGCCGACGGATTCATCGAGGCCGTGGTGCTCGAGGGCGGCGAGCGCATTGCGGGCGACCTGTTCATCGATTGCTCGGGCACGCGCGGCCTGCTGATCGAACAGGCGCTGCACACGGGCTACGAAGACTGGAGCCATTGGCTCCCCTGCGATCGCGCGATCGCCGTGCCTTGCGTGTCGGATCAGGTGATGCTGCCGATGACGCGCTCGACCGCGCACCGCGCCGGTTGGCAGTGGCGCATTCCGCTGCAGCATCGCACCGGCAACGGCCACGTCTACTCGAGCCGCTTCATGGGCGAGGACGAAGCGACCGCGATCCTGCTCGGCAACCTCGACGGCGAGCCCCTCGGCGCGCCGCGCACGATTCCATTCCAGCCCGGCCGCCGGCGCCAGGCGTGGAACCGCAACTGCGTGGCCGTGGGCCTGGCCGGCGGCTTCCTGGAGCCGCTCGAGTCCACCAGCATCCACATGATCCAGACCGCGATCATGCGGCTGACGCGCCTCTTTCCACACCACGAGTTCAATGCGACGGAGATCGACCTCTACAACCGCGAATCGGAATTCGAATACGAGCGCATCCGCGACTTCATCATCCTCCACTACCACGCGACCGAACGGACGGATTCGCCGATGTGGGACTATTGCCGCACGATGACGATACCGGAGACGCTCCAGCGCAAGATCGACCTGTTCCGCGTCAACGGCCGCATCTTCCGGGAGAACGAAGAGCTGTTCGCGGAGGAAAGCTGGCTGCAGGTCATGATCGGCCAGCGCATCCTGCCGCGCAGCTACGATCCGCTGGTCGACATGCTGTCGCCCGACCTGATCACGCGCTACCTCGCCGACATCGAGAAGGTCATCGCGCGCTGCGTGGACATCATGCCGTTGCACCGCGACTTCATCGCGCGCAACTGCGCCGCGGGCAAGGGTTGAAGGGCTCATGAATACCGAGACGCCGGTGCGTGACATCGTGATCGTCGGTGGCGGTACCGCCGGGTGGATGTCGGCCGCGTTGATGTCGAGGATGCTGACGCGTGGCTATCGGATCCGCTTGGTCGAGTCGGATGAGATCGGCACGATCGGCGTCGGCGAGGCGACGATTCCGCCGATCCGGGCCTTCAACACCGCGTTGCAGCTGGACGAGGATGATTTCATCCGCCAGACGCAGGGCAGTTTCAAGCTCGGCATCGAGTTCGTCGACTGGTGCCGGCTCGGCGATCGCTACATCCACGGTTTCGGGCGCATCGGCCAGGAGCTCGGGCCGGTACGCTGCTACCAGTATTGGCTGCGCCAGCGGCAACAGGGCGCTGCGCCGGCGCTCGGCGAATACTCGATCAACACGGTCGCGCCGCGCGAAGGCAAATTCATGCGCAGCCGTCCCGACCTGGTGAACTCCCCGCTCGCCGACATCGTGCACGCCTTCCACTTCGACGCCAGCCTGTACGCCCGCTACCTGCGCCGCTACAGCGAGGCGCGTGGCGTCGTGCGCAGCGAAGGCCGCATCGTCGACACGCAGCTGCGCGAGCCGGACGGGTTCATCGAATCGGTGCGGCTGGCAAGCGGGGAACGCATCTCCGGCGACCTGTTCATCGATTGCTCGGGCAGCCGCGGATTGCTGATCGAGCAGGCGCTGCGCACCGGCTACGACGACTGGAGCCACTGGCTGCCCTGCGATCGCGCGATCGCCGTGCCCTGTGAATCGACGCCCGTGCTGCTGCCGATGACGCGCTCGACGGCGCGCACGGCGGGTTGGCAATGGCGCATTCCGCTGCAGCATCGCACCGGCAACGGCCACGTCTACGCCAGCCACTACATGGATGAAGACGAGGCCACCTCGATCCTGTTGGCGCATCTCGATGGCAAGCCGACCGCCGCGCCGCGCACGATTCCATTCGTGCCCGGCAAGCGGCGCAGGATCTGGAACCGCAATTGCGTGGCCGTGGGCCTGGCCGGCGGTTTCCTCGAACCGCTGGAGTCGACCAGCATCCACATGATCCAGTCCACGCTGCTGCGGCTGATGCGCCTGTTCCCGCATCGAGGCTTCGATGCGGCCGAGACCGCCCAGTTCAACCGCGCCGCTGATTTTGAGTACGAGCGGATCCGTGATTTCGTCATCCTGCACTACAAGGCGAATGAACGCGACGATTCGGAGATGTGGAAGTACTGCCGCAACATGGATATTCCCGACACGCTCGCGCACAAGATCGAGCTGTTCAGCGCGAACGGCCGCGTCTTCCGCGAGGGCGACGAGTTGTTCACCGAAGAGAACTGGCTGCAGGTCATGATCGGCCAGCGCATCGTGCCGCGCGGCTATGATCCATTGGTCGACCTGGAGACACCCGAGACGATCGCGACATTCCTGGGCAACATCGAAACCGTGATCAGGCGCTGCGTGGCCATGATGCCGACGCACCGTGATTTCATCGCGCAGCATTGCGCGGCGGCGGCTGTTTGAGGCCGCGCACCCGGACCCTGGCGCTGGCGGCCGTGGCGGCGACGCTCGCCGTCGCACTGCAGGGCTGCCGCAACAATCCGGCGCCACAGCAGCATTCACCGCCGGCACCGATGCCCGCGCCGCCGATGAAGACGGAGCCGGTCCGTGTCGCGCCGTGGCCGACCGAGGTGCAGGTGTGGATCACGACGGCAGACCGCTCCATGCTGCTGGCGCGCGAAGCCGACGTGAAGCTGCACGAACAAGCCGTGCTGCCGTTGGTCATCGACGTCGACGAGAACACGCGCTACCAGGAGATGGTGGGCTTCGGCGCCGCGGTGACCGACGCCACGATCACGGTCATCGACAAGCGGCTGCCGCCGAAGAAACGCAACGAGTTGATGAAGGAACTGTTCGGGCCTGCGCCCGGCATCGGATTGAGCTTCGTGCGGGTGCCAATCGGCGCCTCCGATTTCTCCGCCTCGCACTACAGCCTCGATGATCGTCCACCCGGCGAGACCGACTACACGCTGACGCATTTCGCGCTGGATGCCAATCACACGCAGCTCACGCCGTTCCTGCACGCGGCACGCGCGATCAACCCGCAACTCAGGGTGGTGGCCTCGCCCTGGAGCGCGCCGGGCTGGATGAAGGATTCGGGCAACCTCGTGACCGGCAAGCTCAGGCCGGAAGCCTACGACGTGTTCGCCGCCTACTTGCTGCGCTACGCGGACGCCAGCGCGAAGGCCGGCGTGCCGATCTACGCCTTGACCGTGCAGAACGAACCCGGATTCGAACCGACGGATTATCCGGGCATGCTGTTCGACCCGCCGACGCGGGCGCGCTTCATCGCCGAATTCCTCGGCCCGCGGCTGGCGCTGGAAAAGCATGCGCCGTTGATCCTCGACTGGGACCACAACTGGGACAAGCCCGAAGCGCCGCTCGAGGTGCTCGCCGATCCGAAGGCCGCCCGCTACATCTCCGGCGTCGCCTGGCACTGCTACTACGGCGAAGTACAGGCGCAGCAGGAGGTGCACGCGGCATTTCCGGACAAGGATGCCTACGTAACCGAGTGCTCCGGCGGCGGCTGGTCACCGCGCTGGAGCGAAGCGCTGAAGCAATTCGTCGGCCACCTGATGATCGGCTCGACGCGCGGCTGGGCGAAGGGCGTGATCCTGTGGAACCTGGCTCTCGATGAACGCCATGGGCCGCATGCCGGCGGCTGCAAGAACTGCCGCGGCGTCATCACGGTCGACTCCGCCACCGGCCATGTCACGCGCAATGTCGAGTACTACAGCCTCGCGCACCTGAGCCGCTTCGTACGGCCCGGCGCGCGGCGGATCGAATCGAGCAATGACATCGAGGGATTGCAGACCGTCGCATTCCGCAATGCGGATGACGGTTCGACGGTGCTGCTGGTGCTGAACGGCGCCGACGAAGCACGCGAATTCTCCGTGCGCGTCGCAGCGCGGAGCTTCCACTACCAGCTGCCCCCGGGGAGCGTGGCCACTTTTCGATGGCCACGCGCCCTGGGGCGCTAGGAAGCGGGACTCGCTCAGTTCAACTTGTAGGTCGCACCGAGCAGGTATTCGCGTCCGAACGTCGTGTACCGCTCTGGCATCAGCGCCAGCGGGTTTGCGCCGCCCACCGAGATGCTCACCTGCGTGCGATACGGCTCGTTGCCGACGTTGTTGACCTGGAACAGCAGCTGCAGGCCCTTCAGGCTGCCGTGTTCGAACGAATACCCCATCTGCATGTCGGTGATCGTCTCGGCCAGGATCGCCGAGGACACCGCGTCGCCGAACGTGCCGCGAACGGTCGTCTGGAACTTGGAACGATGATGCTCGCTGAGCCGGAACGAGAATCCGTACTGCTCGTAGTAACCCGTCAGGGCGTTGGTCGTTCCTGACAGCCCATCCAGCGGCACCGACGGATTGTTTCCCTCGTGCAGCGAGCTGCGCGTGTCCGAGGCGCTCAGCACCACGCCGAATCCATCCAGCACCGGCGAGAGATTGCCCAGGCTGTAGGACACCGTGTATTCCTGGCCCGCGACCAGGCCGCCGTGGCCGTTCGCCAGCGTGTCCAGGAAGCAACCCGGCGTGCACGACGGCGTGAACTGCGGCTTCGGGTTCACGAGGCCGGTGGGGTCGAACGGCACCGACTGCTCGTAGACGAAGTTGCGCAGGTTCTTGTAGAAGGTCGCGACCGAAATGTAGCTGGCCTTGCCGAAATAGTGCTCCAGCGAAAGGTCGTAGGCATCGGAACGCCAGGACTCGAGGCCGGGGTTGCCGCCGCTCGCCGACCAGTTGTGCGGTGGCGTGTCGGCGACGTCGACGCTGAGTCCCGCGCGCATGTCTTCCATGTTCGGCCGCGCGAGTTCCTTCGCGAATCCGAAGCGAAGGTAGGTGTTGGGCGTGAGATCGAACACCAGGTTCAGGCTCGGGATGATGTCCGTGTAGGCCTTGCCGGCACCGTACGGCAGGTCGCTGTTACTGACCGCGTCGTAGTAGAAGCCCGTGGAATGCTGCTTGGCGTGCACGGCCTGCACGCCGATGTTGCCGTGGATGGGAATCGCGGTGTCCGTCTTGATGCCCAGCTTGGCGTAGGCCGTGGTCACTTTCTCGCCGACCGTCCAGATGCGGGCCGGAATATTGGACGTCTGCAGCACCTGCGGATCGTAGTACTTGCCCAGCACGCCGTAGAAATTGAAGGCCATCAGGTTGCCCGGAATGCCGCCGAAGGACAGCGAGGTGGGCCGCAACAGCAGGTCAGACGACACTCCGGTGGGCGCCCGGCCGCTCTTCAGGAAGTAGTAGTACTCGTTGCGGCTGTAGTCCTTGAACCGATCGGAGTAGTTCAGGCCCGCCTCGAAATTGTTGAACACGCCCGGCAGGTCGCGCTTGACGCCGAACCGGATCGACTTCAACTCGTCGTCGACGCGCGGGAACTCGGTGCGCCCATCGCGGCCCCAGCCGGCCGGGTCGCTGAGCACGTTGACCGACGGATCGGAGTAGTTGATCGACGGCGTCAGCGACGTGCGTCCGTCGGGAGTCGTCGCAATGTGCAGGTTGTTGAAGCTCACCGGCAGCGCGCCCGCGCCGCTCGCGGAACCCGCTTCCAGTTCGGCGTTCTGTTCGTCGCGATGCGCCTTCGAGTAGCTCAGGTCGGCGATGCCGGTCCAGTTGCCGCCCATGCCAAACTGCAGGTTCCAGCCGAAGGCCTTGATCGTGTCCTGGCGCTTGTTCAGCGTGCTCAAATCGACCGGATGCAGGCCGACCAGGTTGCCGCTGGTGATGACGGTGTTGCCTTGCACCTGGCTCGTCGCGGGATCCGTGTAATAGGCGCCGCCCCAACCACTGTCGGCGGCGCTGAAGTCCGCCATCAACGTGCGACGATTTTCCACCTGGTCGAACTTCGAGTAATACAGGTCGAGGGTGCTGCGGATGTTGTCATTCGGCCTCCACTCGACCACGGCCATCAGGCCCGTGCGCGCCTGCTTCGTCGAAGCAGCGCCGGCCTCGAGGCCTTGCAACCCGATCGCGTCGATCCGCGTGCCCGGATCGGTGGGGCCGCCGCAGGGATTGCCGTTCTGGCAGATGTTGGCGCCCCATGCCGCCGTGTCCGCCCACCACCACGACTTGTAGTGCTCTTCCTGTTGCGGCGTGTTCAGGTAGGCAATGCCCAGCGCCACGCCCAGGGTATTGTCGGCGAACTGGTTGATGTACGAGGCGCTCAGGCGCGCGCCGTGCGCACTGGTGTCCGCGTTGAGCTGTCCGTTCGAATTGTTTTCGCCGCGCGCATTGAATACGACCTGGCGCGAATTGAAATCAAGCGGACGGACGCTCTGCAGGTTGACGGTACCGGACAGGCCCATGCCGACCAATGTCGCGTCGGGCGTCTTGTAGACCGTCACGCCATTGATCAACTCCGACGGAAACTGGTCGTACTCCACCGAGCGGTTGTCGCCGGTGCTGACCATCTCGCGGCCGTTCAGCAGCGTCGATGCGTAGCGAGGCGCAAGGCCGCGGATGGAAATCACCTGCGCGCGACCGTTGACGCGTTGCGCCGCTAGTCCCGGCAGGCGCGCGAGCGACTCGGCGATGCTCACATCGGGCAGCTTGCCGATGTCTTCGGCCGAAATGGTCTCGACGATCGAATCGTTCTTCTTCTTGGCCGCGACGGAGGTCGCGATTGCGTGGCGAATGCCGGTGACGGTGACTTCCTCGATCGGCTGGTCACCCGGGGCTGCAGTCTGTGCCCAGGCCTGGCCGGCGGTGCCGGCGATGATCGCGGCGACCGCAATCGCGATCGCATCGCGAGACGTGGCGCGCGGCCGAGTGAGTTGCTTGGCACGGTTCTTCATCGGTCGATTCCCCCTCAATAGACTGACCAGTGGAAAGGCATCCATGCCGGACGACTTTCGTTCTATCTCGTGAAAGGCCTTCCTTGCCGGGATGCAGCGATTTCAGGCCGCGCGGCGCACTATCGGATGCGCTGCGGGCTCGCTGGTCGCGCGAATGGAAACCTTCCCACTTTCCTGTGCCGGAATGTACCGGTGCTGCGCCATGGTGTCAACGGCGTGTCGCGTCCGAGCCACAGTAGAAACTGTTCGCATCGTCGGTGCTGCCCTGCCCGCGATACTGCGCCGTCGCCGGATAGGGGCACAACGGCCGCGTGCGCAACACGCCGCGCTGCGGATCGCCTGCGATGGATTTCGTCGCCACGATGCGCCGCGGCGCAACACCGCGCTCGACCCAGCGCTCAAGCGCAGCGAGCATGTCGAAGCGGTTGGGCCCTGGGCCGCCGCCGCAGTGGCCCATGCCCGGCACCATGAACAGCCGGTAGAAGTCACCGGCGTTTGCGCCGACGCGGGCGATGACCTGGTCGTGGTACGCGATGCTCGCGCGCGGCGGAATATCCGGGTCGCTGAAGCCGTGATAGTGGATCAGCTTGCCGCCTGCGCGCCGGAACGGCCGCAAGTCGGCATCCGTCGCATCGAGCGCCTCGCCGAGCATCGCATCGATGCGCGCCGGCGCGGTGGCGTAGTCGAAGCTGCGGAAATCCCAGGCCGGATCGCCGTAGACGAAAAACCGGAAGAAAGGCAGGCCGAGCGCGCCGTGCGTGTTCTCGTCCGCCGACGGCGCGTCGATCCATCCGTCCCACAGTTCGGCTTCGCCGCCGCGCTCGAGTCCAGGGTAGTACGCCGCGCCGATTTTTCCGTCGGGACCGGCCCACAGTTTTCGCACCGCCTGCACCTGCGCGGCGCCGAGGCAATCGCTCGACCGGGCGCCCCGGCATTGCAGTGCGGCCGCATCGAAATCGCAGCGACGCGGATCCTCGAGCACGCCGTCGGTGACGCCATCGAGTGCGTCGCAGGCGCGATTGACCGCGGCTCCGATGAGCTTCGCCTCGCGTGCGCCGAGCCTCGCGCCGCCGGCGCCGTAGAGCGTGTCGACGACCCAGAGGTGCGCGCCGACTTCATGGTGCGTCTGGTTGTAGTCCGGATCGCCGGCGACGATGCCGTCGTAGTCGGCCGGATAGCGCTGCGCTTCCATCAACGCTTCCTGCCCACCCTGCGAGCAGCCGACGAAATAGCGATGGCGCGGAGTCCGCCGGTAATACGCGGCCGTGACGGCCTGGCCGGCGACGGCCGTGGCATGGATCGCGCGGTGGCCGTAGTCCGCGATCTTCCCGGGCGCGCCGAGCGCGAAACGCCCGACGCCCGCCGCGTTGTCGTGGCCGGTGTCGGTCGCCGCGGTGGCGTAGCCGCGGCGCAGGCCTTCGGCCAGCGTCGCATAGGGAATATCACCGGCGAGGCCGCCGTTGCCGACGCCCTCGAACTTGCCGTTCCAGCGCTCCGGCACGGGCAGCCAGATCTCGCTGCGGATCAACGAGGCCGGTGCCGGCCTGAGCCGCAGCGACACGCGGCAATAGGCGCCGACGCGTTCATCGCTTTCGACCGCGGCGCGGATGACCTCGCCGCCCTGCAGTTTGAGTGCGCGCAGCCCTTCGCACGCACCAGCGCTCGCCGCGACGCGAGCCGCGATGCAGGCCAGCGGCGCGATCAACGCCATCGCGAACGCGAGGCGCGCGCTGCCGCGCGTCATGACGGCGCCCACACGAACGTCGCCACCGACTGCGCCGGCAGGCTGTAGTCGAAACGCGTGGCGTGCCACGCCACCGAGAAGGCCTGTGTCGTCGCCGCGGGGTTCAATACCAGCAGCACGATCGATCCGTCGGGATTCCGGAATGCGACATCCTCGATGCCGCCGCTCGCGAATGAATTCGAGGCGATGCGTCGCGCGCCGCCGGCCGCGAATCGCGACAGCTGCCCGAGCGCGTAGTACTCGACGTTGCGCGTGATCGTCACCGGCGTCGTGCGCCTGTCGATCGTGACGACGCCGCGGCAACCCATGCAGCCGCCATTGGTCGGACCGGAATCCTCATCCAGCGCGAGGTTCCACAGCGTGACGCCCCGCGCCCAGTTGCGCGTCGCGCCGATCAGCAGGTTCTCGGTGTTCCACACCAGGTCGCCGGCAAAATCCGAGCCGACCGTGCCGCTGCATTCGGTGAACCAGATGTCCTTGTCGGGATAGGCATCGTGCACCGTCGACTGCGCGCCGACATCACCGGCGTAGCAATGGAATGCGCTGCCCGCCAGGTACGGCGCGGCCGCGCTCGCCAGCAGCGATTCGGCGTATGAAGTGTTGTCCCAGTTGTGGTCGTAACCCAGGATCTTCACGGCGCCGAAGCCCGCGCCGGCCAGCGCCGGGCCGAGGTCGTTCGCGATGAAGCCGGCCTCGACATCGGCGGGCACGCTGGCACTGGGATAAGCGCTGGTCGAATTGAGCGGCTCGTTCTGCATCGAGACCGCGTAGAGGCCGATGCCATCCTGCTGGTAGGCCTGCAGGAAGCGCAGGAAATACTGCGCGAGCTGCGGCAGGTATTGCGTGTCGAGCCCGCCGCCGTTCATCGTGCCGGAGCTTTTCATCCAGGCCGGCGCGCTCCACGGCACGGCAATGATCTTCAGCGCCGGATTGATTGCCTGCGCCTGCTGCAGCAGCGGAATGATGTAGGCCTCGTCGTGCGCGATCGAAAATGCCGCGAGCGTGGGATCGGACATTCCGGGCGCCACGTCGTCGTAGCTGTAGTTGCCGTTCACGGCGAAATCGCTGGCGCCCATCGGCTGGCGCAGCACGCCCAAGGCAATGCCCGGCGACGGACCGAACAGATCAAGCAGCAATGCGCTGCGTTGCGTGGCATCAAGGTCATGCTGGATGACGAAGGCCGACGAATCGGTCAGCGAAGCGCCGAGTCCATCCAGCGCCTGGTATTGAAGCGATTCATCGACGCTGATCAGCTGCGTCGCGGCGCTCCCCCCGGTGCCGAAAGACACCGGCGTGCGAGCCGACAACAGCATCGATTGGTCGCCGGTGGTTTCGGTGACCTGCACCGACGGCCCGCTGGCCGTGAATGGCGGCGGTGACGCGCCGCCTGCGCCACGGCTCCCGCCGCCGCAGGCAGCGAGCGTACTGGCTGCAGCAATGGCGACCGCCGCACGAAGGGCCCGTGACATCCGCTGAGTATAACCGCGCACTCCGAGGCGGCACGGCCGCACACGATTGCCCGTCGTCGCGACATTGCGGCGCACTGAGCGCGGACGCAGGCGCCGACCGGTGCTCCACCCAATCTATTCTCCAGTCCACATGGCGTCGGCGCCCGTCCGCGCGAAGGCATGGCAGAAAAAGCCGTCCGCGGCTCTTTCTGATCCATGCGCCGCACGGAGCGACGACGGGCAATCGTGTGCGGTCGCGTTGCTTAGGGGTTCGCGGCGACTGTCTCGTCCGCGATCATCGCTTCGAGCCGCTCGAGATCGGGAATCCACGGTGATTCATTGAGCATGCGCACGCGGCACACGATCGGGTCATCCTCCGGCACGGCGGCGCTCATGTCAGGCTGGATGACCTCGGCGCTGACGCGCACGAGCTGCGGGAAACCCTGCGACACGATCGCGTAGGCGCCGGCATCGATGCGATCGCCGATCGCATGCAGCACGACGAGCCGCGCGCGCGCGCCGGGCGCCGGCACGGGTTGCCCACAGACGCCTTCGAAGGAAACCAGCGGCACGTGGCGGCCGTTCCAGCTGATGATTCCGAGGTACCACGGCGGAGCGCCCACCATCGCCGCGGCCACCTGGTAGCCGGTGATCTCGGCGACGCAGGCGCGCGGCACCAGCAATCGCCCGGTGCCGAGCGGCACCAGCAGGCTGTAGATCTCGCTGCCCGTTTCACTCATGAAAAGGCGCTCAACGCGCGGCGCCGGCGGCCAGGCTCGCGCGGCGGCGCGCGACCAAGGGCGCAATGGCGTCGATCAGCTGGCTTTCCTGGTAAGGCTTGCCGAGGTAATCGTCGACACCCAGTTCGATGGCGCGCGCGCGGTGCTTGTCGCCGACGCGCGAGGTGATCATGATGATCGGCACGTCGGCCAGGCGCGGGTCGGAGCGCACCTGCGCGGCGACTTCGTAGCCGTCCATGCGCGGCATCTCGATGTCGAGCAATATGATGTCGGGCACGTTGTCGGCCAGCAGCGCCACCGCATCGGCGCCGTCGCGCGCCGTCATGACGCGCATGCCGTTGCGTTCGAGCAGGCGCTGCGTCACGCGGCGCACGGTGATCGAATCGTCGACAACGAGCGCAAACGTGCGCCGGTCGCCGCGTTCCTTCAATGGAGTCGGCGCGGCGCGCACGCGCCACTCGGCGCGCACCAGCGCGGCGATGTCGAGGATCACGACCACGCGCCCGTCGCTCAATATCGTCGCGCCGGATATGCCGCGGATCGAAGCGATCTGCGGCCCCAGCGGTTTGACGACGATCTCGCGGCTGCCGATCAGTTCGTCGGCCACGAGGCCCGTGGAATGCTCGCCGGCGCGCACCAGCACGACCGGGATCGCCGCGTCGGTCTCGGGCAGCGGCGCTGCTTCCATGCCGACATACACCGCCAGCGGCTGCAGGCGGTACTTGTGTTCCCCGTACGTGAACGTCGCGCTCTCGCTGCGCAGGTGCGCCGCGACTTCCTCGCGCGGCAGGCGCACGACGCCTTCGATCGTCGGCAGCGGCAGCGCGTAGTACTCATCGCCAGTGCGCACGACGAGCGCGTGGCTCACGGCCAGCGTCAGCGGCAGTCGTATCGTGAAGCGCGTGCCTTGGCCCGCCTTGCTCTCCATGTGCAATGCGCCGCCGAGCTTCTTGATCTCGGTCGCGACGACATCCATGCCGACGCCGCGGCCCGCCTGCTGCGTCACGGTGCCGGCGGTGGAAAAACCCGGCTCCAGCACGAGTTGCATGACATCGTCGTCGGAGAGCACCTGGTCGGCGTTGATGAGGCCCAGCGCCTGGCCCTTGTTGCGGATCGCGGCGAGGTCCATGCCCGCGCCGTCGTCCTTGACGTCGACGATCACCTCGGCGCCTTCGCGCTGGAGCTTCAGGTGGATGCGTCCGGTCGCATTCTTGCCGGCCGCCTCGCGCTGCGCGGGCGTCTCGATGCCGTGCACGACCGCGTTGCGCAGCAGGTGTTCGAACGGCGGCAGCATGCGCTCGAGCACCTGCCGGTCGAGTTCGCCGGTGGCGCCCTCGACGACAAACTCGGCCTGCTTGCCGGTGTCGGCCGCGGCCTGCCGCACAATGCGCGCCAGGCGTTGCACGTGCCGCTGGAACGACACCATGCGCGTGCGCATCAGGCCGTTCTGCAATTCGGTGACGGTGCGCGCCTGCTGTTGCAGCTGGTTCTGCGCCTCGCCCACCTGGCTTTCGATCAGCTGCTGCAGGCTCGCGACGTCGTTGGCCGACTCGGCCAGCGCGCGCGAATACTGCTGGATCGACGAATAGCGATCGAGTTCGAGCGGATCGAATTCCTGCCGATGGCCCGGCTCCTGTTCGTGCCGATGCAGCACCTGCGCCTCGGTTTCGATCTCGAGCTTGCGCAGCTGTTCCTTGAGTCGCGTCACGGTGCGCGACAGTTCGGCGAGGTTGAATTCCACCGAACCGAGTTGCTGTTCGAGCCGCGCGCGCGAGATGTTCACTTCGCCGGCGTTGTTGAGCAGCAGGTCGAGCAGTTCCGCGCTGACGCGCGCCATCTCGCCGCGCTCGGCGCCGGCCACCGGTTCGCGTCCCGGCGGTACGGCGGTCGCCTGCGCCGCCAAGACGGGCGCGGGCGACACGGGCGTCGCCAACACGGGCGTCGGCGCCGCGTCGGGCAGTTCCTGCAATTGCGCCGCCGTGTGCGCCGCCGTGTGCGCGGCAGCGGCGGGCGGCGTCAATTCCTCGAGTGTCAACGGCGCCGACGGCGGCATCGGTGGCGCCGGCGGCGGCAGTACGATCGGTGCGCGCGGCGGCGGCGCAGTGGCGACCGGCGTTGCAGCCGGTACGGCTGCGCCGGGTGCTGCCGGCGCGGCGTCGGTCGCCAGCGTGGCGCCGCGCGCGATGGCCTGGATGTTCGCGATCAGCGCCTGCGCCGGAGGCGCGGCGCGTCCTGCCGCGACCTGTTCGCGCATGCGCGCCAGTTCGTCGATGGCTTCCTGCGCGATGGCGCGTGCGCGCTCATCGCCCGCGGCCGTGCCGTTGCCGATCTGCACGATCAGGCTCTCGAGTTCGTGCGACAGGTCGCCCATCGCGCCGATGCCGGCCATGCGCGCGCCGCCCTTGAACGTGTGCAGCGAGCGCTTCAACGAAGCCAGGTGATCGACCGACGCGGGCGAAGCGCGCCAGGCCTGCAGCGCGGTCTGCGCGGATTCGAGCAGCTCGCTCGCTTCCTCGCAGAAGATCGCGGCCACGTCCGGATCGAAATCGAGCGCCGGCGCACGCGCGCTCGGCGCCGGCGGCGGCGGAACCAGCGCGGCCTGCTGCAACGCGTGCATCATCGGCAGCGCGTGCACGCCGCTGCGCGAACTGTGCTCGCTCGCTTCCGCGATGCGACGGTCGAGGTCGTGTTCCGCGCGCGAGATGCGCGCGCGCAATGTGTCGTGGACGACGAAGTAGCTGGTGCTTTCGTCCAGGTGCGCGGCGACGGTGGCCATCGCGGTCATGCAATCGGACAGCAACAGCAGGTCGGAGGCATCGAGCCCGATGCCGCTGTCGAAAGACTTGCGCAACCAGTGGTTCAACGGCTCGGACAAACGGATGCCGTGGCGCGCCTCGGCCATCTTCGAGCTGCCCGACAGCGTATGGCAGGCGCGATAGACCTCTTCGGTCAGCACGTGCGGCGCCGGATGCGGTTCCTCGCGCGTCAGCCAGTTGCGCACCGTCGCCACGTGCGCGGCGGTTTCGCGTGCGTAGATCTCGCGCAGCGCCGCGTCGCCTTCGGCAGCGGCAACCGCTTCGCTCGCGGCGGCCCTGGCGGCCGCGGCTTCGGTCGCGGCATCGGCCGCGACACCGACCGAGGCGTGTTCGGATGCTGCGCCCTGGGCGGCCTGTCGGACCACGGGCTCGACGGCGGCCGGACTCGCCGGTGCCGGTGCCGGCGTCGCCGCCGCGATGATCGCGGCCGCCTCGGCCGGCGTCAGCCGCTCGGTCGCCGCCCAGGCCAGCGTCACGTCTTCCGAACGCGAGGCCAGCGTGGACTCTGCCGGCTCGTCGGTCGCCGGGGGAACCGCTGTGTTGAGCGCCGTTTCCGCCGCGGATTCCGGCGCGACATCGTGCGTCGCCACGCCATCGTGCGTCGGGGCGGCGGCGGCCGCGGCAGTTGTCGCGTCGCGTCCCGCCGCGAGCGCGTGCGCGCGCGCGACCAGTTGCGCGGCGGCATCCGGGTTCGAGGGCGGCTTGCCGATTTCGTCGACGAGTCGCGGCAACAACTGCACGGCGGCGCGCAACGTGCCGAGGATTTCAGCCGAGCGCGCCTGCGTGCCATCCATGACGCGGTTGATCAGGTTTTCCATCGCCCAGGCGAATTCGCTGAGCTCGCGCGCGCCGACCATGCGCCCGCTGCCCTTGAGCGTGTGGAACGAGCGGCAGACCGTCGTCAGTGCGGACGATTCCAGCGGGTTCTGGTCCCACACCGGATACTGCTCGCGGATCTTCTCCAGCTCTTCGTGCGCCTCCTCGGCGAAAAGCGAGAGCATTTCCGGATCGGCGGGCGGCACGTGATCGATCGGCGGCGGCGCGGCGGCGAGCACCGGCGGCGTGCGCACGCGTCCGGTGCTGTCGGGATCGTGCGCCGCGCCGGGCAGCGTTTCGGCCTGCGGCGGCGGGATGCGCATCGTGCGCGCGTAGTTGGCGGCGCTGACCGGCGCCACGGTGGGCACGACCTGCTCCGGCTCGCGCCCGAGCACTTCGAGGCAGGCCTGCGCGTTGTCGAGCATGTACCACGGATCGCTGCGCCCGGCCTGCAGCGTCTCGATGTAGTACTCGAGGCTGACGATGGCGTCCGCGAGCCGATCGAGGTAGGCGCCGGACAAGGCCCGCCCGCCCGGCTGCATGATGCGCTTGAGCTGCGCCGTGATCGCGTCGATGACGTCGACGGCGCGACCCTTGCCGAGCATGAGCAACCCGGCCTTGATGCCGCGCATCAGCTCGAGCCAGGAGTCGAAACCCGCTGCATCGAGCGTGCCGCTGACATTCTGCGCGATGCTTTCCTTGACGCGCGCGAGGTTGACGACGCACTCGCGCAGCACCGCGCCCTGCACCTGCTCGAAATCCTGGTCGGTGCCGTCGGCCGCGTCGGCGCTGGAGGCCTCGACGGCAGCGTGCGCGTCGCCGCGCGGCGCCTTGGGCAGGATCAGCCCGACCAGTTCGCTGTCGAGGTGGTCTTCGACCTTGATCAGCGTCGCGGCGACCTGCACCAGCGTCGCTTCATCGGGATTCTCACGGCCCGCGACCACGGCCTCGAGCCGTGCATTCGCCTCCTGCACCCGCGCGCGCAGCTCGCCGAGGCCCAGCACGCCGAGCGTGTCGCCGATCTTGCGCAGCATCTCGATCTGCGGCGAGAGCTCCTCGACCTGGCCGCCGCCGCGGCGCACGAAGATATCGAGCACGTCCTTGACGCGCGTCAGGTCTTCGCGGATCGCGGCCGCGACGGTGTGCATCAGCTTGACCGACGGCGCGGAGAGGTTCTCGCGTTCCTGCTCGATGCCCTCGTCGACCGGCAGCAGTTCGTTCAGGCGGAACGAAGCGCGCACGGCCGCGACGCGCGGACCCGCGGTCGTCGAGCGCGCGACGTAGTACAGCAGGTTGTTCAGCAGCTCGATCGGCGGCGTCTGCGCGTAGCGCACTTCGCCGATTTCATGCAGGCGCTTGATCTCGCGGTCAGCGAGGCCGAGCAGGCGCTTGATCGTCACGCTGCTCTCGACGCCGTGTTCGCGCAGCGCCTCGAGCAGGGCGCCGACGACCCACCACAGCTGGAACACACATTGCTGCGTGGCGACCTGCTCGAGCCGCGTCGCGACCGTCGCGAGGATTTCGAGGTTCTGCTCGAGCCGCTCGCCGCGGATCCAGCCCACCAGCCCCGACTGGAATCGGGAACGCAGCCGGCGCGCCCATTGCGCGGGCGACAGCGGCGCCTCGCCGGGCGCGGGCGCCGTCGGCTGCGCCTGCCGATCGGATTTCAGGTTCAGCAGCAGCAGCGTGCCTTCCGACAGCAGCGAACTGCCGCGCACAGCGCGCAGGTCGTTCAGCAGCGGCAGCAACACCAGCGCCAGGTCGCGGCCGCCCGCGAGCACGCGCTCGAGGTAGCCCGGCAACTGCACCATCGCGCGCATCAGCGCGTCGAGCGACTCGGACTGGTTCTTGGATTCGCCGCGCGCACTGATCAGGTAGCGCGCGACCTGCTCCATTTCTTCCGCCAGCAGCGCGGCGCCGTAGATCTCGAGCACGCGCAGCGCGCCCTGCACCTGGTGCAGCTCGAAGGCACAGCGTTCGAGCAGCGCGCTGTTGGCCGGCTGCTCGACGTGCGTCTCGAGCGCGGTGCGCGCATCGGCCAACGCGACGCTGATCTCGCGCGCGGCCTGTTGCATCGTCTGCGTGGCTAGTTCGGTCATGGTTGCTGGAGGCTAGGCCCCGAGCAGTTTCTTCAGCCGCGACTGGCTGGATTCGATGTTGACCGCATTGGAACCCGGGCCCGGCGCGGCGGCGGGCGCAGCGGGCGCGCTGCCCTGCGTGCCCGCCGGCGCGGCGCGCGCCGCGGCCGGCGCGGC
>Ga0209023_10002960_pt1 | contig 20593 bp, 18 predicted proteins | sample LakOneMetagenome_FD_187468 | JGI IMG/M metagenome (GOLD analysis project Ga0209023, IMG submission 187468) | Freshwater and sediment microbial communities from Lake Erie, Canada (SPAdes) (version 2) | ecosystem: Environmental > Aquatic > Freshwater > Lentic | place: Lake Erie, Canada...
CACGGTGATCGGCATCGACCCGACGTGGAACCAGGTGCGTGTCGCCGCCGAACGCGGCGGCGCGTCCGCCTTCCTGCGCGCGGGCGCGGGGGAGCTCCCGTTCGCCGACGGCAGCTTCGATGCCGTCGTCGCGTGCCTCGTCTTCGAGCACATCCGCGACGTGGACGACGCGATCGCCGAGGTGGCCCGCGTGCTCACGATGGGCGGGCGGTTCTGCTTCTTCCTCAACCACCCGTTGCTGCAGACACCGAACAGCGGCTGGATCGACGATCAGGTGCTCGACCCGCCGGAGCAGTACTGGCGCATCGGGCCCTACCTGATCGAGGACGAGACGATCGAGGAGGTGGAGAAGGGCGTGTTCATCCCGTTCATCCACCGTCCGCTGAGCCGCTACATCAACGCCCTGGCCGACAACGGGTTGCTCGTGGAGCGGATGGTCGAGCCCGCCCCGCCGCCCGGGTTCCTCGCCAAGGCGGAGGAGTACGAGGACGCGTCCACGATCCCTCGGTTGCTGTACCTGCGCACGCGCAAGTTGCGGAGCGTACGATCCGCAACGTGACCGACGTCCTCGTCATCACCGGGCTCTCCGGCGCAGGCCGCTCTCAGGCCGCGGACTTCCTCGAAGACCTCGAGTGGTTCGTGGTCGACAACCTGCCGATCGAGCTGCTCGACAAGATCGTCGAGCTGGGCAGCTGGCCCGGGTCGTTCTCCAAGCTCGGCCTCGTCGTCGGACCGACGGCGCATCCCGAGTCCGTGCTCGACGCGGTGCGCAGGCTGCGCACCCACCACCGTGTGCGCGTGCTGTTCCTCGACGCGGCCACACCGGTGCTCGTCAAGCGCTACGGGACGAGCCGCCGCAAGCATCCGCTGGACGACGGCACACTCGGCATGGTCGACACGATCGAGCGCGAGCGCACGTTGCTCGAACCGGTGAAGGCGGAGGCCGACGTCGTCGTCGACACCAGCGAGCTCAACGTGCACCAGTTGAAGTCGTTCGTGACGCACACCTTCGGGAGCGGCTCGGCCGACGTGTCCATGCAGATCGCGGTCACGTCGTTCGGGTTCAAGCAGGGCCTGCCGCTCGACGTCGACCTCGTGATGGACGTGCGCTTCCTGCCGAACCCGCACTGGGTCGAGGACCTGCGACCGATGACCGGCCTCGACGCGCCCGTGCGCGAGTACGTGCTGGCGCAGCCCGCGACGAGCGAGTTCCTCGCACGGTTCGAGCACCTGCTCGAGTTGTTGCTGCCCGCGTACGAAGCCGAGGGCAAGAGCTACCTGTCGTTGGCGATCGGGTGCACGGGCGGTCGCCATCGCTCGGTCGCGCTCGCGGAGGAGCTGGCCGCATGGATGCGCATGCACGGCCATCAGCCCCGCGTGACGCACCGGGATCTCGGTGACTGACCCGGTCGGAAGGTAGGGTTCGTGGTGGCGAGCAGGCCGCTCGCGCCGACCTCGGTGCGCGTCGCCGCCACAACCCCTCGCCCTGACAGACCCACATGGAAAGGTCCACGGACATGACCGTTCGCGTCGGCATCAACGGCTTCGGCCGCATCGGCCGCAACTTCTTCCGCGCCGCCAAGCAGCGCGGCGTCGACATCGACATCGTCGCGGTGAACGACCTCGGCTCGCTCGAGACGATGGCGCATCTGCTCAAGTACGACTCGATCCTCGGCACGCTGCCGCAGACGATCAAGGCCTCGGCGGGCGGCATCAGCGTGGATGGTGACGAGCTGAAGGTGCTGTCCGTCCGCGACCCGAAGGAACTGCCGTGGGGCGACCTCGGAGTCGACGTCGTCATCGAGTCGACCGGCATCTTCACCAAGCGCGACACCGCCGCCTACCACCTCGAGGGTGGCGCCCCGCTCGTCATCGTGTCGGCCCCGTGCGACGGCGCCGATGCGACGTTCGTCTACGGCGTGAACCACAAGGACTTCGACTTCAAGACGCAGAAGGTCATCTCCAACGCCAGCTGCACGACCAACTGCTTCGTCCCGGTCGTGAAGGTGCTCGACGACGCGTTCGGCATCGAGCAGGGTCTGATGCAGACGGTGCACGCCTACACCGGCGATCAGCAGCTCGTCGATGGCCCCCACAAGGATCTCCGCCGCGCCCGTGGCGCCGCGATCAACATCGTGCCCACGTCCACGGGCGCCGCCCGCGCCACGTCGCTCGTGCTCGAGTCGATGAAGGGCAAGCTCGACGGCACGTCGCTGCGCGTCCCCGTGCCGACCGGCTCGATCGTGGACTTCACCGCCAACCTCAAGACCGAGGCGTCGGTCGCGCAGATCAACGCCGCGTTCAAGAAGGCCGCCAACGGTCCGCTCAAGGGCATCCTCAAGTACACCGAGGACCCGATCGTGTCGAGCGACATCCAGGGCGACCCGCACAGCGCGATCTTCGACAGCGGGCTCACGATGAGCATGGGCAAGATGGTCAAGGTGCTTGCGTGGTACGACAACGAGTGGGGTTACTCCAACCGTCTCGTCGACACCACGCTCTACGCGGGCGCCAAGGCCGCGAAGCGCAAGAAGTAGGCCGCCGTGTCTGATCCTGTCGGTCGGATCCCGACCCTGGAGGACCTCGGAGACGTGCGCGGCAAGCGCGTGCTGGTCCGCACGGACTTCAACGTCCCGATGGAGGGCGGCACGATCACGGACGACTTCCGCATCCGCGCCGCGCTGCCCACCATCGAGTGGCTGCGCGAGCGCGGTGCCACCGTCGTGACCGCGTCGCACCTCGGCCGTCCGAAGGGCGCGCCGAACCCGAAGTACTCGATGGACGCGGTGCGCGCTCGTCTGGCCGAGCTCGCGCCCGGCGTCGAGCTGCTGGAGAACCTCCGCTTCGATCCGGGCGAGGAGGGCAACGACCCCGCGTTCGTCGCGAAGCTGATCGACGGGATCGATGCCTACGTCGACGATGCGTTCGGAGCGTGTCACCGTGCGCATGCGTCGATCGTCGGCCCGCCGCAGACGCTGCCGTCGGCGATGGGGCTGCTGCTGCAGAAGGAGGTCGACGTCCTGCTCGGCCTCCGCAACCACCCGAAGCACCCGTTCGTCGCGGTGCTCGGCGGATCGAAGATCTCCGACAAGCTCGGGGTCGTCGAGGCGTTGCTGGAGGTGGTCGACGCCTTGGTCATCGGTGGGGCGATGTGCTTCACGTTCCTCGCCGCGCAGGGGTACCCGATCGGCGCGTCGCTGTGGGAGCCGGATCAGGTCGACACCTGCAAGCGGCTGTTGGAGACGTCGGTCGCGAAGGGCAAGGCGATCCACCTGCCCGACGACATCGTCGGCGTCGATGCCAACGGCAACTTCGCCACGTACGGCAACCGTCTGCCCGATGGCGCGAAGGGCTTCGACATCGGGCCGGGATCGGCTGCCGCGTTCAGCGACATCATCATGGACGCGCGCACCGTGTTCTGGAACGGCCCGATGGGCATGTTCGAGGACGACCGGTTCGCTGCCGGCACCCGCACGGTCGCCCAGGCCATGGCGGACACGAAGGCGTTCACCGTCGTCGGCGGTGGCGACTCCGCGGCGGCGCTCGCGCAGTTCCGCCTCGACGACGAGGTCGATCATGTCTCCACTGGCGGCGGCGCGTCGCTCGAACTGCTGGAGCTCGGCGACCTGCCCGGCCTCGAGGCACTGCGAAAGGCACCGAACGCTCATGGCTGACGCACCGTCACCCCGACGCCCGCTCATCTCCGGCAACTGGAAGATGAATCACAACCACTACGACGCCATCCAGTTCGTGCAGAAGCTCGCCTACCTGCTCGGCAAGGACGACGTCGAGCAGGTGGACGTCAGCATCCATCCGCCGTTCACCGACATCCGTTCGGTGCAGACCGTGATCGACGGCGACAAGCTGCCGTACGCGCTCGGCGCCCAGCACTGCCACTGGGAGGAGAAGGGCGCGTACACCGGCGAGGTCTCACCCGTGTTCCTCGCGAAGCTCGGCGTGCAGTACGTCATCGCCGGTCACAGCGAGCGACGCGAGCTGTTCGGTGAGACCGACGAGATGGTGGCGAAGAAGGTCGCTGCGATCCAGCAGCTCGGGATGACACCGATCCTGTGCGTCGGCGAGACGCTCGAGGAGCGCGAGGCGGGGGAGACGGCGACCAAGGTGGTCGGCCAGGTTCGCGCCGGCCTCACCGGCCGTACGGCCGATCAGGTCGGTGCGCTCGTGATCGCGTACGAGCCGATCTGGGCGATCGGCACCGGCCGCACCGCCACGTCGGACGACGCGCAGCAGGTGTGCGCCGCCATTCGCGCCGCGGTGAGCGAGCAGTTCGGGTCGATCGCCGCCGCTGCCGTGCGGATCCAGTACGGCGGTTCGGTGAAGTCGTCGAACATCGGCGAGCTCATCGCGCAGCCGGACATCGATGGCGCGCTCGTCGGTGGCGCGAGCCTCGACGCCGACGAGTTCGCTCGCATCGCGAAGCTCGGCGGCTGAGGGGCACGGCCCGGCCAGGTCCACGACGCGGACCGCGTCGGCGTGCCCGCAGAGCGTTGCCACCCGCTCGGGGGACTGCCGGAACGTTCGCGCCGGATCGTCTGCAATCTGAAACACGAACGCTGTTGTGACGCCCGTCCACCTGCTAGCGTTCGCGCACTCGCACTGATCGGGGAGGACAGTGCGGGCGAGAGAACAAACCCAGTCGAACGCCGGATTCCCCGGGCGGTTCCTGAGAGCAAGCAACCTCCCTCCGAACCCACATCAGGAGGACAACCACGTGAGCACCACGAGGCGCGGCACGAAATTTGCCGCACTCGCCCTGGGTCTTGCGCTCGTCGCCGCAGCTTGCGGTAGCGACAGCAAGACTTCGGGCGACACCACTGGCGTCACCACCGGTGCGACCGAGGCTCCGGCCGTCACCACCGGTGACACGACCGCCCCGACCGACACCGCGAGCGGCGACACCACGGCCCCGACCGACACCGCGAGCGGCGACAGCACCGCCCCGACGGACACGACCGGGCCGGCCACCGCAGCGATGCGCATCACCTACGACATCAGCCCCGATGCCGTGTGGGACGACGGTTCGCCGATCACGGCCGACGACTTCATCTGCACGTACGACGCCATCATGGGCACCGTCGGCTCGTTGAGCACGGTCGGTTACGACCAGATCATCAACATCGCCGCCGGTGACAGCGACAAGCAGGTCGTCGCCGAGTTCAAGACCGTCTACGCGCCGTACCGCGGCCTGTTCGGTGGCGGCTCGCTGCTGAAGAAGGCAGCGTTCGCCGACTGCAACGACATCTCCGGTGACCTGCAGACGGAGTTCACGTTCTCCGATCGTCCGTACAAGCTCGATTCGTGGGACGAGTCCCAGGCAGTGTTCGTGCCGAACGACAACTACTTCGGTCCGGACAAGGCCGTGACGCAGAAGGTCGTCATGGTCCCGAAGGCCGACCAGGAGACGGAGATCTCCTCGCTGCTCGCCGGCGAGACCGACTTCATCTACCCGCAGTACAGCCCCGAGACGGCGGCCGCCGTTGCCGGCGACCCGAACGTCAAGGTCAGCATCCAGTACGGCGGCGACTTCGAGGGTCTGTACTTCCAGCAGCAGAAGGGCCCGTTCGCGGACCCGATCTTCCGCCAGGCGTTCGCCCAGTCGATCGACCGTGAGGCACTGTTCCAGCAGATCTACATCCCGATCGCGCCGGACGCCAAGCTGCTCGACTGTGGTCCGATCATCCCGGGCAAGTACTGCGATGACGCCTTCAAGAACACCTACGACCCCGCCAACGCCGAGAAGATCCTGACCGATGCCGGTTGGGCGAAGAACGGTGACGGCATGTGGGCCAAGGATGGCGCCGATGCGCCGGAGATCAAGTGGATGGTCAACGCCGGCAACACCCGTCGTGAGAACACCCAGGCGTACCTCATCCCGCTGCTGCAGGCCGCCGGCTTCAACGTCGTGGCCGACAACTGCGAGGCCGAGTGCGTCTTCCAGCAGCGTCTCCCAAGCCTGGACTACGACCTGGCGATGTACATCTCGACCGCACCGCCGGACCCGCAGTACCTCACCAGCTCGTTCACCTGTGACCAGGTCCCGACGGAAGCGAACCAGTTCGCCGGCCAGAACAGCCAGGGCTGGTGCAACCAGGACGCGACCGACCTCCTCCACAAGGCCGACGCCACCGTCGACGTCGACGAGCGTGCCGGCTACATCAAGCAGGCCATCGACCTCATGGCGAAGGACTGGGTCATGCTGCCCACGTTCCAGTTCCCGAAGTCCGGCGTCTACCGTGCCGACAAGGTCGGTGGCCCGGTCGAGGGCGACCTGAACAACTACTCGGCGTTCCTCAACTTCAACCAGTGGACCGACGTCGACGGTGATGGCCAGATCGTCATCGGTGCCGAGCAGTGGCCGGGTTGCCTCAACCCGATCACCGAGTGCGCCAACTCGTCGTGGTACGTGTGGACCATCGCGTTCCCGCTCATGATGGGCGTCTACGACACCACCAACGACGGTGACTACGTGCTCACCCCGTTGATGGCCAGCGAGCCGGTCGTCGAGATCCTCTGATCTCACCGATCTCGGTGCATTCAGTACATCTGTAAGCAATTCAGTCAGTAGTGCGCAGCGGGGTCGGTCGTGCGATCGACCCCGCTGTGCATGAGTAGTAGCGTTCCATGAACTAGGAGGCAGTGTGCTGCGGTTCATCCTTCGTCGTTTGCTGTGGGCGGTCCCCACGCTGCTCGTCGTCACCTTCATGGTGTACTGCGCGCTGCGGCTCGCAACGAACCCCCTCGCCAGTTACGCCCGCTCGAACCCGCGCATCGCGTCGCAGCCGGCGAAGCGGGCGCAGTACATCGAGGCCAACGGCCTCTGGGACGGCCTCGGTGGCTACTGCCGCGGCTACGTCAAGTGGCTCGGCGGGTTCCTCTCGGGCGACTGGCAGCGCAGCATCAAGGGCAGCCGTCCCGTGTGGCCGAACCTGAAGGACGCACTGGTCAACTCGATCCGCCTCGGGCTCGTCGCCTCGTTCGTCGGCATCTCCATCGGGCTCTCGCTCGGCGTGTTCGCCGCCCTGAAGCCCGGCAAGCTGCGTGACAGCGCGGTGAACACCGGTGCGCTCGTCGGCTTCTCCGTGCAGCCGTTCATCAGCGCCGTCATCCTCCAGCTGCTGTTCTCCGTGCAGTGGAAGAAGTGGTTCGGTTCACCGCTCCTGCCGACCTCCGGCATGTACCCGGCCGGTCACCACGGCTTCGATCTGTTCCTGATGCTCAAGTACATGGCGCTGCCGGTCGTGGTGGTGTCCATCCAGACCATCGCCCTGTACAGCCGCTACATGCGGGCATCGTTGCTCGACGTGCTGAGCAGCGACTACCTGCGCACGGCGCGGGCGAAGGGCATCAGCGAGCGCACCGTGCTGGTCAAGCACGCGCTGCGCAATGCGCTCGTCCCGATCGTCACGCTCGCCGCGCTCGACATCGGCGCCATCGTCGGCGGCCTCATCATCTCCGAGAACATCTTCGAGTACCCGGGGATGGGCAAGTTCTTCTTGAACGCCGTCGGCAACGGCGACTTCCCGGAGCTCATGCCGTGGATGGTGATCATCACCACCTCGGTGATCCTGTTCAACCTCCTCGCGGATCTTGCGTACGCGTGGCTCGACCCAAGGATCCGACTTGACTGACCTCAAACCACTCCCCGTGGACGCGACGCCGACGCCGCTCGAGACGCTGCCCGGCAGCGGCCCCACGACCACCAACGAGTCGATCGGTGTGCTCCGCCAGAGCCTGTCGCCGAAGCGGATGGCGTTCAAGCGGTTCATGAACCACCGCGCCGCGGTGGTGTCCACCGTGGTGCTGTTCCTGATCGTGACGTTCGTGATCTTGTCGCCGATCACCACTCGGTACGGCGTCAACCAGGCGATCTTCAAGGCCCAGGCCGGCGTCGCGAACCAGAACCTCGCGCCGCGGTCGGCGGCGTGGTTCGGCACCGACGCCAATGGCCGCGACCTGTACAGCCGCATGATCTACGGCGCGCAGATCTCACTGCTGATCGGTCTGTTCACCGCCATCGTGTCGGTCGCGGTCGGCACGTTCGTCGGTGCCATCGCCGGCCTCAAGGGCGGCAAGCTCGACGACATCCTGATGCGTGTCACCGACATCTTCCTCGCCCTGCCGCTGCTCGTCATCCTCGTCGTCGTGCGCGGCATGTTGAAGAACGTCGACTGGGTCACGGGGATCATGGGCAAGCCGACGTCGGTGCGGTTCCTCGTGATCCTGCTGTCGGTGATCGGTTGGATGGGCGTCGCCCGGTTGGTGCGCGGCCAGGTCAAGCAGTTGAAGGAACGTGAGTTCATCGAGGCGGCCCGTGCCCTGGGCGCTTCGACGCCGCGGATCATGATGCGCCACCTGCTGCCCAACTCGGTCGGTCAGATCATGGTGGCGCTCACGTTCTCCGTCGTCGGTGCCATCACCGCCGAGGCGACGCTGAGCTTCTTCGGCTTCGGCCCCGATGCCGGTTCCGGCATGACGTCGCTCGGTCTGCTCATCAGTGGTTCCAAGAAGGCAGTCCCGGCGGGGTACTGGTGGCTGGTGGTGTACCCCGGCGCGCTGTTGATCCTCATCTCGCTGTGCATCAACTTCATCGGTGATGGTCTGCGGGACGCGGTCGACCCCAAGATGCTCCAGGACGGATGATGGAAACCCCCTTTGCGTTGTCGATCCGCGATCTGCGGGTCACCTTCAAGACGCTCCTGGGCGAGGTGCAGGCCGTCCGTGGCGTGAGCCTCGACGTCGCTCCCGGCGAGGTCGTCGGCGTGGTCGGCGAGTCCGGGTCCGGCAAGTCGGTCTCGTTCCTCGCAGTGATGGGGCTGTTGCCTCGTTCCGCGCGCATCACCGGTTCGGCGATCGTCGGCAACACCCAGCTGATCGCTGCCAACCAGCGGACGATGCGCAAGGCCCGCGGCAGCGAGATCGCGATGATCTTCCAGGATCCGCTGTCGGCGCTGAACCCGGTCCAGCGCGTGGGGAACCAGATCGTCGAGATGATCCGTGCCCACCAGTCGATGTCGAAGGCAGAGGCGCACACCCGTGCGATCGAGCTGCTCGACATCGTCGGCATCCCGCAGCCGAAGGATCGTGCCCGCCAGTACGCGCACGAGTTCTCGGGCGGCATGCGTCAGCGCGTGATGATCGCGATGGCGATCGCAAACGACCCGAAGGTGCTGATCGCGGACGAGCCGACCACGGCGCTCGATGTCACCGTGCAGGCACAGATCCTCGAGGTGATGGAGCGCATCCGTCGCGATCTCGGCACGGCGGTGGTGCTGATCACCCACGACCTCGGTGTCGTGGCGCGTGTGGCCGATCGCGTGCAGGTCATGTACGCCGGACGCGCCGTGGAGCGGGGCGACGTGATGACGTTGTTCTCCCACCCGACCCACCCCTACACGTCGGGCTTGCTGAACTCGTTGCCGTCCTCCGGCAAGGAGCGGCTGATGCCGATCCCCGGCGCCCCGCCGAACATGCTGCAGCCGCCCACCGGCTGCGCGTTCCGTTCCCGCTGTGCCTATGCGATCGATCGCTGTGGCGAGGTGTTGCCCGAGCTGGTGGTGAACGGGTCGAGTGAGACCGCGTGCATCCGCGCCGACGAGTTGGAGTTGCAACGATGAGCGAGCCCGTGCTCGAGGTCGTCGACCTCGTCAAGCACTTCACGATCCGGACGTCGATCGGCGTGCGGGTGATCCGCAAGACCGTGCAGGCGGTGTCGGGCGTGAACTTCACGATCGGCACCGGTGAGACGCTCGGGCTCGTCGGCGAGAGCGGGTCCGGCAAGACCACCGTCGGCCGCTGCGTGCTGCGACTCATCGAGCCGAGCTCGGGGTCGGTGAAGTTCCGTGGCCAGGAGCTGATCGGGCTGCCGCCGAAGGACATGCGCTCGCTGCGTTCGTCGATGCAGATCGTGTTCCAGGACCCGTATGCGTCGCTCGATCCCAAGATGACCGTCGGCGCCGCCATCGCGGAGCCGCTCGTGATCCAGAAGACGCCCGGCAACCACCAGGCTCGAGTGGCCGAGCTGCTCGAGCTCGTGGGCCTGGCCGCCGATCACGGCAAGCGGTTCCCCCACGAGTTCTCCGGCGGTCAGCGCCAGCGTGTCGGCATCGCCCGTGCGCTCGCCCTGAACCCCACCCTGATCGTGCTCGACGAGCCGGTGTCGGCGCTCGACGTGAGCATCCAGGCCGGCGTGGTGAACCTGCTCGAGGACCTGCAGGACCAGTTGGGCCTCAGCTACCTCTTCATCGCCCACGACCTCTCCGTGGTCCGCCACATCAGCGACAACGTGGCCGTGATGTACCTCGGCAAGCTGATGGAGATCGGCCCGGCCGACGAGGTGTATTCGAATCCCGCGCACCCGTACACGCAGGCGCTGCTCTCGGCGATCCCCGAGCCGGATCCGGTGACCGAGCGCGAGCGTGAGCGGATCCTGCTGTCCGGCGATGTGCCGAGCCCGATCGACCCGCCGAGCGGGTGCAGGTTCCGGACCCGGTGCCCGATCGCGAAGGAACTGTGCGCCGACGAGGAGCCCGAGCTGATGGATCGCGGCCAGGGCCATCCGGTCGCATGCCACTTCCCCGGCCCGGTTCCCGTCGAGGTCACCACGCGCCTCGCCAACGTCGCCCGGTAGGCTCTCGGACCGTGCGCGACTTCATCCTGTACGTCATCATCGTCGTCAACCTGCTCTCGCTGGTGGCGATGGTCGCCGGCATCCTCATGCACAGCGGCCGTGGCGGCGGTCTCAGCGACATGATGGGCGGCGGTGCCACGACGGCACTCGGCTCGTCGGCCGCCGAGCGCAACCTCAACCGGATCACCACGGTGTTCGCGTTGATCTGGATCCTGACGGTCGTCGCACTGGGTTTCCTGTTGGTCCGTAGCTGACGGGCCAGTATCCTCGGGAGTCCAACCACGTCGAAGTGGCGAAATAGGCAGACGCGCCAGCTTGAGGGGCTGGTGAGAGAAATCTCGTGGGGGTTCAAGTCCCCCCTTCGACACCACAGTTCTCGTACCTGGATCACGTAGGCCCACCTCGGCCAGCGTGACCAGCAGCGGGGGAGCGCCAGCAATGGCCACCTGCAGATGGTCGGGGTGCACGGTCACCGATTCGACCATCTCCTCGATGAGCGTGCGCTTCTCCTTGTCGGTCGCCTCGTCCCAGATCAGGGCGAGGTCTAGCTGCCCGAGGATCTCGGTGACCTTCTCGAACTGCTGGGCGAGCGCTGAACGTTGCGTTCGAGCCGCCTCGGCGTCGCGTGTCATCTCGGTGGCCAGCTCGATCTGAGCGGTGATCTTGCGCTCCTCGTCGCGGAAGAGGTCGGCGGTGATCGCATCGGCGTAGTACAGGTCGAGCAGCTTCTGGCGCTTGCGGTTCAGCGCCACCACGTCGACGGACCGGTTCGGCTTCGCCGAATCCGGCCCGCTGCCGTGCCGGCGCAGTTCCGCCCGGATCGCCTCTTGCAGCTCGGCATCCGTTGCGAGGACCTGCAGTCCGAGTCGTGCGGCGCGGTGAAGGCCGGGGGCAGAACGACCGGGGACAGCGCAGCCCTTCCCTCGGTGTTTGCATCGGTAGATGGCTGTGCCCTTCTCGTTGTAGTCGATGCAGATCACCTTGCGGCACTGGCCGCAACGAACTCGCCCGGACAGCAGGTCGCGACCGAGCCGTCGGCCAGTGGGATTCACGCGCTGGGCTGCCTCGAACAGTTCTTCGCTGACGAGTGGCTCGTGTACGCCCTTCTGCCGATGGTCGCGGAGGTAGACGAAGCCGGCGTAGACGACGTTGAGGCAGATGTGCCGGACGGTCGAGTACTTCCAGCCGACGGCGGCCTCGATCTGTTTGTACGAGCGTCCAGCGGCGCGCAGCTCGAAGATACGTCGCACGATCGGCGCGTCTTCGTTCGGAACCAATCGTCCGTCGCTCAGGTCGTAGCCGGTCGGGGCTCGGTTCAGCCAAAGGCCCTTGCGTATCGCCTGGTCCTGTCCCATCCGGACGTTCTCGACGATGTGCTCTCGGTAGTACTGGGCGAACACGCCGTGCATGCCGGCTTGCATCCGACCCGACGCCGTCGCCTGAATCGCGCCCTCGTTGATCGAGTGCAGCGTGACGCAGTGGCGCTCGACGAGCTTCAGCAGCCGGCTGAGGTCGCCCGTGTCACGGGAGAGCCGGTCGAGCCGCCAGACCACCAGGTGGCCCACCTCGTCGCTTTCGATCAACCGGAGCAGCTCCTGCATCGCCGGCCGTTCGAGGTTCTTCCCCGAGATTCCCTCGTCGCTCAGGAAGCTCATCGGACCCAGCTCGTGCAGCCGAGCGAACTCCTTGCACCTCGCGCGCTGGGCGTCGGGGGAGTGTTCGACCTGATCCTCCGTTGAGACCCTGATGTACCCGATCGTCAACATGGTCGGCGTCGCCCTCCTTGAGTTGCTGCTTGATCACGACGCGCAGACCGATGTCGACCAGCGTCTGCGCGATGCGTCCGTAGTTCGGAATCATGGTCATCTCCGCTGCCGCTTCTCGCGGATGCGGTCGGGGAACGAACGGCGGCTGACGCGCTCGTACGTCTCCAGCTCCGGCCCGACCGCCTGCAGCGTGTCCCCTATGTCGTCGGTGCCGAGCGGCACGGCGATGCTCGACAGGATGCCGGAGGCGAGTTTGCGCAGTGTGCGGAGCTCGCCCTGCCGTTCGCCCTCACGGATCCGCTCGGCCGGTGCGCAACCGCCGGCAAGTGTCGACGCCTGGACGAGCGCCCATCTCGGGTCGACCGGCCAGCGTGAGCGCGTCTCGTCGTTGGTCGGCACTCGCAGCGACAGCCACATCTGCGTGGCATAGGCCCACAGTGCCGGCATCTTGGCGAACGCGTCCTCGGGCGTGTCCACCTCGAAGGTGCGCAGACCCTCACGGCTGAACTCGAACTCGACTCGGAGCACCTTCTCGTCCGGGTCGTACTTCGATCCCCACACGTCCGGCCACCAGTCGTGGCCCTTGTCGACCATCTCCCTCGACTTGTCGTAGATCCGGCACATCAGGCTGCCGGCGCGCTTGCCAAACGTCAGGCCGGACATCTGGTCGTCGACCTCGTACAAGGCCCGACGGTTCGAGTAGGTCACGAAATTGCGCCGCTCCCCAGCGCGGAAGTCGAGGCGCTGCCAGTCGCTGTGCAGGTCCAGACGGCTCACGTGGAGGCTGGCATCGACTCCACATGCGTCGAGGAAGTTCCGAGCCCACAGGACCGTGCCGGCCGGCCCGAGCGCGTGCAGGGCAACCGCCGTCGGCTGGAAGCGAACGACCGGAAGGTTCTCGCTCGGCGTGAACCCGATCCGCGCCAGCTCGTGACGGGCGCAGTAGCGGTAGCGCTGCCAGGAGTTCGGCAGCACTTTCAGCGGGTAGCCGCCGATCGTGGTGTCGACCGGTGCGCCAGCTTCCTCGGCAGCGGACCGGCCCTCCTCGAGGTGCTCGAACAGCACGGTCGGCGCCGTCCCCTGAGCGGACAGGTACAGCGCGTCGAGTCCCGACAGCAGCTCTACTGGCGAATTTGCGAGTAGCTGGTTGGACTTCGGTGCAGGCGGGACCATGGGCGGGACCTACTTCTGCTTCGGAGAGGGGGTCATCGGCGGAACCTGGCCGGCGAGGGTGTCCCAGAGCTTCTCGACATCGATCGTTACGCCGTCGAGCTTGAACTCATCCGGATGCACGCCGAGCACCATCCGGAACTTCTTGACCTTCCGCCAGATGGTGGACTTGTGCATGCCGAACCGCTGCAAGCCCTCGAACCCACCGCAGACGTGCCACATGAACCAGAAGCCCATCAGCTCTTCGGTGAGCTTGCGACCCCACGCCATCGCCACCGGATCGAAGACTGGCTCTGTCGCGCGGCGGACTCCTCGGGCGTACGCATCCCAGGCGCGGTGAGCGATGCCCTTGCCCTCTGCGCTCTCACTTGGGTCCGACCGGAAGTCCACCGACATGAGGAGCAAGCTACTTGCAGTTCCACGAGTCGTCAACACTCGCCGATTCGCGAGTGGGTCGATCCTGCGAGAGCCTCCATGCAGTTTGCGGGTGCTGTGTTACAGGGAGCGCACCCGCTACGGACGGAGCGACAGTTCCGGATCGTCTGACGCGCCATCTGCCAGCCAAACCATGCATCGGGCATCGACCGGGTTCGCCCAGTGAAGCCGCGCTACCTGCGGGAGAGACGTAGCCAGCGTGCAGAAGTGTGAGCGAGCTCGATCATCTCTTGAAACGATTCGTTCGTCACAAAACAGTGCCGCCTCCACAAGAAGCAGGTCCTTTTCCATAGCTGCAGCCGGACCTTCGGGGGCTAATCTTATTGCTGTACGAATGGAATTGACTTTCATCGGTTGACACATCGCAATTCGGTTTCGGCTCTGCAACTGGCTGAGTACCTTTATCGCATACTTGGACGCGTGGCGCGACCATTCGTTGGAGATCTCTCGAGTCCAAACCAAACGAAAATCTCGCTGAACTATCATGTCCAGGATGTCTCGACACGCAGAAGCCTGCAAGTCCACGGACGACGGCGCGCCCGCGGATCTAGCGACAGAGGCGTCGACAACGAGCCGAACTGCCGGCACTCCTAGCTCCATCCTGGGAGAGAAGCATCTAGATACTCCCGATCCGCAGCAATTTCTATGTCAGCAAAGTCAACTGGCCACTCCCCAAACGAGCCGGTGGAATCAAGCTCGGCCGAATTCACCACCGTCGCGCCCTCCGTATCGCGTGCGAACCAGTTTAGTGATACAAGCGACGAGAGCGATGGAGTGCGAGCGACTGCCGTCTGCACTGCCCTGATAATGAGATGCGAATGCGTTTCGCATATCACCAAAACTCCACGACGTGCTGCGTCCATGAGCACATCCCCCATCGCGACCTGTGCCCGGGGGTGGAGGTGAAGCTCGGGCTGTTCAAGGTAGACCAGCTGGCCTTGTCTGGCAGCGAGAAGGCCAACCAGGACCGGCAAGGTTTGGGAGACCCCAAGCCCCACGTCCGCGAGGCTTACCAGGTCGTGGGCTCCGCCGTGCTGGGCGTGCGGCAGGCGTCCAACCCGCATACTCACCTTAGTGTCATCCTTTCGCGCGGCAGACACCTTCCAGGTGAGGCCAAGGCTTCGGAGTTGCTGGTTTAGCTGCTCCAGGCGGTCGTCCTTTGCCTCGGCCCAGCTTGATACCACGCTCGCGGTGTAGACCTGAAATGGTCCCGGAAACGACGAATCATGCTTGGTCACAGGATATAGGCGAGAGGGGCTATCTCTGAGTCCGGGCAAATGTATCATCGAGCGCGCCGCGGACTGTAGAAGTTGGCCCGACGGTCGCGGTAGCGCCACATGCAAATCGTCGATTACCTCCACTTCTACCTCAAGAAAGGAGCGCGACCGGCTGATTCGGATCGGTCGCTCCCTAGAGCCTGAGGGCACGAATAAGTCGAGCACTTCATCGCCAATCTGTGAGCGCAGCTCAGCGTCCTCCATGTCTGGTCGAACCGTGACTGTGCGAAGTTCGCGATCGACTCGAGTCTGGCCTCCATCTGCCCTCAGTCTCGGTGCGACATGAGTCATTTCATGAAGATCGAGCCCGGACTTGACCTTCTTGAAGGTGAGTTCTACCGTCTCGCCATCGAAGTCGATAAATGCCACACGGAACCGCCGAGCCTGGTCGGCGGCAGACTTCCCGTGCCAGAACATCTCCTGAGCGTTGTCGAAGCTGACGTGTGGGCCCTGAAGCAACAGAGGGCCAGGATCGAACACAGACTCGGCGGTTTGCTTCACCAGCAACATCGGCTGCATGAACGCGGATTTGCCAGAGCTGTTTGCGCCGCACAAGATTCGTTAGAGGCCGCACCTTCACGCGCGTCGCTGACCGCATCGACTTGAACCCTTCGACCTCGATGTAGCGCTCTCGAGTTGGACCTCGGGGTGTCTTGCGCACGTTCTGCTTCGCCATGCGACGAACTTACTGCTCGACGTCCTGACCGGCGTGTCCGCTGATCGGCAGCGCCTGGGGCAACCGCCAATGGGCGGTACGACTTGCGTCAAGTCGCCCCTTCGACACCACCGAACGCCCAGGCCCATGGCCTGGGCGTCGTGCTTTCCGTGGGCTCATCACGCCGCACGTCTCGAACGGGTGGGGAGCGGGAACACCCGAGCATGGTCGATCTTCGTACCCTTGCTCGCCCGCTCATGGCGGCGCCGTTCGTCGTCGGCGGCATCAACTCGCTGCGCGCACCCGACCGTCTCGCCGGCAAGGCCGCCGACGTGGGTCAGCCGGTCGCTGAAGCGATCGGTCTCCCGAGCGATCCCGTGCTCCTCGTCAAGCTGAACGCCGGGGTCCAGATCGGTGCGGGGCTGCTGCTCGCGAGCGGTCGGCTCCCGCGAGTCGCCTCGTTGTTGCTCGGCGCCTCGTTGGTGCCGACCACCTTGGCCGGACACCGGTTCTGGGAGGAACGTGAGCCAGGTGCCCGCGCTGCGCAGCTGATCCAGTTCTCGAAGAACGCCGGCATGCTGGGCGGCCTGCTCGTGACCGCCCTCGACACCGGCGGGCGTCCATCGGTGTTCTGGAGTGGCAGGCGCGCAGCGGACCGAGCCGCACGCTCGATCGCTGACACGGTCTCGACCGGCCTCCACTCCTTGCCCGGTCGCGACTGATGGCCGTGCGTCAGTCGCCGGCGACGGCGATGCCGACCATGGTCGGGTCCGCGGTGGCGAACCTCGCCGAACCGCCGTTGATGCTCCGGCCGTAGTCGACGACCAGGGTGTGGCCGTTGACGAACGCAGCGTCGTCGCTGGCGAGGTACAGGGCCGCCCTCGCGATGTCCATCGCGTCGCCGGGCACGCCGTACCGCGCCATCGACTGGGACGCCACCGCGGCGAGGTTCGTCGGATCGCCGGACACGACCTCGGCCGTCAGCGCAGTGGGGATGGTGCCGGGCGCGATTGCATTGCAGCGCACGCCCTTCGGGCCGAGCTCCGCGGCGACGGACTTGGTCAACCCGACGATGGCGGTCTTCGCCGCCGAGTACGCGTGCGGCCCGAGTCCGCCGATCACGCCCGCGATGCTCGAGGTGCTGATGATCGAACCGGAGCCCTGGGGGACCATCACCCGCGCCGCGTGCTTGCAGCCGTAGAAGACTGAGTGGAGCAGCACGTCGATCGTCCGCCGCCACGCGTCGCTGTCGGTCTCGGCGATCGAGCCGACCGCACCGACGACACCGGCGTTGTTGAACATCACGTCCAGGCGTCCCCACGTGCCGGTCGCGAGTTCGATCGCGGCGACGACGTCGGCTTCCGACGTCACGTCGCAGCGCAGGAATCGGGCCGCATCGCCGAGCGACTCGGCGACCGCGAGCCCGCGCTCGACCTGGAGGTCGGCGACGACGACGCGCGCCCCCTCGGCGACGAAGCAGCGTGCGGTTGCCTCGCCGATGCCGCTCGCCGCGCCCGTGATGACGGCGACGCGGCCGTCCAGTCGATCACCCATCGGGTGCTCCCCTCGTGTTGACTCGTCGGTTCGTCGCCCGCGCCCCAGTGCGGTGCGACCCCGGATGCGCGACGACTGTGGCATCACCGTTGTGACGCGGTCAAGAGCGATGTGGTCACCGACGGACCGGCGACATGGCTCGTCGGGGCGCGCGAAGGTGGCGGCATGCGCTTCGCCTTCTCCACCTCCCCCCAACGCACGACGTGGAGCTGGATGCTCGAGGTGTGGCAGCGCGCCGATGCGCTGGACGTCTTCGAGTCCGGCTGGACGTTCGACCACCGCTATCCACTGTTCGGCGACTCGACCGAGGACTGCATGGAGGGGTGGATCACGCTCACGGCGCTGCTCCACGAGACGGAGCGCCTTCGCGGCGGCGTGCTCGTCAGCGGCATGGTCTACCGCCATCCCGCAGTGCTCGCGAACATGGCGTCGACGCTCGACGTCACCTCCGGCGGGCGGCTGGAGCTCGGCATCGGTGCGGGATGGAACGAGGAGGAGTGCGACGCTTTCGGGATCGAGCTCGGCTCGCTGCGGGAGCGCTTCGACCGCTTCGAGGAGGGTCTCACCGTGCTCGACTCGCTGTTGCGCAACGACACCACGACGTTCGAGGGCCGCTACTACCGACTCCGCGACGCCATGAGCAACCCCAAGCCGGTCCAGTCGCCGCTGCCGATCTGCATCGGCGGTGTCGGTCGCAAACGCACGCTCCCACTCGCGGCGCGCCACGCGCACCACTGGAACTACAGCGGCACCGACCCCGCCGAGTTCACCGCATGCCAGGCGGTGCTGCACGAGCAGTGCGAGCTGATCGGCCGCGATCCGGCCGAGATCACGTGCAGCGCGCTGCTCCGGTACACCGATGCCGACGCGTTCCGACGCGACGTCGAGGCGCTCGGGACTGCGGGTGTGGACCTCGGCATCGTGTCGTTGCCGAAGGCCGCGAGACCGGCGGTGATCGAGGAGATCGCGGCGCTCGCCATCGCCACCGGCTGACCGCACGTCGTCCGGAAATCCCCCGCCGGAACGTTGCGCGCCTGTTCTGTAGCCAATGTACAGTAAGTCCGCTTCGACCCGCCTGGCGCCGAAGCAGGGGACTCGACGCAGGGGGCTGCACATGGGGGAACTGACTGGGCGCGTCGCCGTGATCACCGGCGGCACGCGAGGTATCGGACGCGCGATCGCGGAGGCCTTCCTCCGTGACGGCGCCAGCGTGGTGATGACCGGTCGCAGCGCCGAGAAGGGCGCGCAGGCGCTGGCCGAGGTCCGCCAGACGTTGGACGCCGGTGACCGTGCGCACTTCGTGCAGGGCGACGCGTGCGTGCAAGCCTCGTGCGAGGAGGCGATCGCCGAGACCGTGGCGCACTTCGGCCGGATCGACATCCTCGTCAACAACGCCGGTGGCTCGAAGGACAATGCGCCCGTCGCGCAGCTGACCGACGAAGCGATGAACTACGGGTTGACCGTCAACTTCTGGAGCACCTTCTGGTGCACGCGGGCCGCGCTCAACCACATGATCCCGCAGCAGTGGGGGCGGATCATGAACATCTCGTCGGTCGAGGGCAAGATCGGCAAGCCGGGCATCTCGCAGTACGTCGTCGGCAAGCACGCCGTGAACGGGCTCACCAAGTCCGTGGCACACGAGGTCGGCACGCTGGGGATCACGTGCAACGCGCTGTGCCCCGGTGCGATCGAGACGGACATGATGAAGGAGGACGGTCCGCCGGCGGCGCAGGCGATGGGGATGAGCTACGAAGCGCTGCTCGACTGGTTCTCGTCCGAGTCCGCGATCAAGCGCCTCAACGACGTGGAGGACGTGGCGCTCGTCGCGTCACTGCTCGCATCCGATGCCGGCGCCGGCATCACCGGTTCGATGATCTCGATCGACGGCGGAACGTCGCCGTACTGAGGAGGGGGAACAGCAATGGGAAAGCTCGAAGGAAAGGTCGCCGCCGTCACCGGCGGCACGCGGTCGATCGGCCGTGCGGTTGCCGATGCGTTCCTCCGCGAAGGCGCCAAGGTCGTCGTCAACGGGCGCGATCAGGCGAAGGGGGAGCAGGCGGTGGCCGAGATGGGCGGCGGCGACGACGTGGCGTTCTTCCAGGGGGACGCGTCGAAGCAGGCCACCAACGAAGGCATCGTCGACTTCGCCGTCGAACGGTTCGGCAAGCTGGACATCATCCTGCTCAACAGCGGCGGCGTGCTGAACACCGCGCCGGTGTCGATGATGAGCGACGAGGAGTGGGCGCTCGAGATCGACTGGAACCTGAACAGCGTGTTCTGGGGGATGCGAAAGGCGCTGCAGCACATGCTGCCGCGCGATTCCGGCCGCATCCTGGTCACGTCGTCGGTCGAGGGCAAGATCGCGAAGCCCGGCATCCCCGGCTACAACGCGACCAAGCACGCCGTCAACGGTCTGGTGAAGTCGGCGGCGAAGGAGTGCGGGACCACGGGCGTCACGATCAACGCGATCCTGCCCGGCTTGATCGAGACCGACATCGTGCGTGACACGGGGCCCGCGTCGGCCGAGATGATGGGCCTGCCGAGCTACGAGGCGATGATCGCGCTGTTCTCGCAGGAGTCGGCGATCAAGAAGTGCAACACCGTCGAGCAGGTGGCCGCGGTCGCGGTGATGCTCGCGTCGGACGCAGCAAGGAACTTCACCGGCTGCATGTTCCCGGTCGACGGTGGCACCATGCCCTACTGAGCGAGCAGCGCGTCCAGCCAGGTGTGCAGGTTCTGGTTGCCCATCTCGTTGCGTCCGAACCGGATCATCTCGCCGGCCTCCGCGAGGACATCGAACCGGCGGGTCACGTTCATCACCGTGACGAAGTCCTCCTCGTAAGTCACGTCGCGGTACTGCTGCCGCTTCGCTTCTGCGTCGGCGCGCAGGTCGTCGGTGTCGAGTGGCTCGCGGAAGTACTGGTACTGGACGACCGTGCACTCACCCGGCGTGGCTCCGGGGAAGATCCGGCTGACCATCAGCGAGCGATGCGGGTGACCCGAGATCGAGACGTTCGGGAACACGTAGTGGACGAGCGAGAAGCACTGGTACGGATCGGACCACAGGTCCGCCGCGACGTCGCGGTGG
>Ga0209023_10002961_pt1 | contig 20586 bp, 22 predicted proteins | sample LakOneMetagenome_FD_187468 | JGI IMG/M metagenome (GOLD analysis project Ga0209023, IMG submission 187468) | Freshwater and sediment microbial communities from Lake Erie, Canada (SPAdes) (version 2) | ecosystem: Environmental > Aquatic > Freshwater > Lentic | place: Lake Erie, Canada...
TGGCCACCAGCGTACGACCGACCGCCAGACCAGAGCCATTCAAGGTGTGGCACAGCTCGGGCTTGTTCTTGTCGTTGCGGAAGCGCGCCTGCATGCGACGGGCCTGGAAGGCGCCAAAATTGGAGCAGGACGAGATCTCGCGGTAGGTATTCTGGGCAGGCAGCCAGACTTCGAGATCGTAGGTCTTGGCGGCGGAGAAACCCATATCGCCGGAACACAGCGCCATGCGGCGGTAAGGCAGTTCCAGCTTTTCGAGAATGATCTCGGCGTGACGGGTCAGCGCCTCGTGCGCTTCGGCCGACTGCTCGGGATGCACGACCTGAACCAACTCGACCTTGTCGAACTGGTGCTGGCGGATCATGCCGCGCACGTCACGACCGCCAGACCCAGCTTCGGAACGGAAGCACGGCGTGTGGCAGACGAACTTGAGCGGGAGGGCTTCGGCGGCGATGATTTCGTCGCGCACGATGTTGGTCACCGGCACTTCGGCAGTAGGGATCAGGTAGAGCGGATCCTGATCGCCACGCAGCACCTTGAACAGGTCCTCTTCAAATTTCGGCAACTGGCCGGTACCGTACAGGCTGGCGGCATTGACCAGGTAAGGCGCGTAAAGTTCGGTATAGCCGTGGTCAGCCGTGTGCGTGTCGAGCATGAACTGGGCAAGCGCCCGGTGCAGGCGGGCCAGGCCGCCCTTGAGCAGCGAGAAGCGGGAGCCAGCAATCTTGGCAGCGGTGGTGAAATCAAGCTGGCCGAGTTGCTCGCCGACATCGGTGTGATCCTTGACTTCAAAATCGAACGTACGCGGCGTACCCCAGCGCTTGATTTCAACGTTGCCGGTTTCATCGCTGCCAATCGGCACGGAATCATCGGGGATATTCGGCAGGGCCGCGAGGATGGCATTGAACTGCTCCAGCAACTCGCCAAGACGCGCTTCCGAAGCCTTCAGCTCGTCACCCAGGGCGCCCACCTGGGCCATGACTTCAGAAGCATCCTTGCCCTGCCCCTTCAGCATGCCGATCTGCTTCGATAGAGAATTGCGCTGCGCCTGAAGTTCCTGCGTGCGAGTCTGCAGCGTCTTGCGCTCGGCTTCCAGCGTCTTGAATTCGGTGAAATCGATCGGCTTGCCGCGCTTGGCCAGGCCTTCGGCCACGGTGTCGAGATTGGAGCGAAGTTGTTGGATGTCGAGCATGGTTATTCCTGAATGTCGCGGTCGACCGGAAAAAACGGCCAAAATCGAAATTATACGCGAGGGACATGGGCTAGCCGAGCAGCGCCGCCGAGATCGGCATTTGCGCCGCGCAGACCGGCAAATTTTGTGTACCATGAGCCGTATAAAAAAACATATCCGACCATGCCCGCGCATACTCGGAGACCGCAATGGAAAATCCATTTCCCGTTGCAAGGCATTTGCGCAGCAAAGCCGCCCTGTTCTTTTGCCGCGTCACTGCGGCCTGTCTGCTCGCCAGCGCCAGCATGCTCCCGGTTGCCCACGCTGGCGACCTGAGCAAGGCCGACATCGAACGTCGCTTCGAGCCGCCGCTGCACGTGCAGGACAAGCTCACGCAGATTCCCGCCTGGCCGCTGACCAGCGAACTGGAGCCGGAAGGCGGGCCGGTTGGCTACGTTTTTGAATCCGTCGACCTTGCCCCCGTGCCCGGCTTTGAAGGCACACCGATGAATTTCCTGGTCTCCATCGACCGCAAGGGAAATTTCATGAATGTCGAACTGCTCCGCCAGCACGAGCCGGTTTTTCTGAGCGGCCTGGGTGAATCGCCCTTGCGCGAGTTTGTCACGCAGTACGCCGGCCGCAACCTCAAGCAACAATTTCTCATTGCCTTGAACGCCGACCGCAACCATACCGGGCCGGCCGATAAGCGCAGTGACCAGACGACGCTGGATGGCGTCGCCAAAGCGACCGCCTCGGTACGCATCGTCAATCAGAGCGTGCTCGGCGCCGCCCTTGAAGTCGCCCGCGCCAAGCTCGGCTTTGCCGACCGCAGTAAACGCGGCCCGTCGGCGCAGGTGCGGACGGATGTTGACGACCCGGTCGCCTTCGCCGACATGCTCAAGAACGGCATGGTCGGCCACTTGCACCTGACCAATGCCGATGTCGAAAAGCTCTTTGTCGGCACCGATGGCGCCGGCGTCGATGAAGAGGGCCTGGCCCAGCCCGATGGCGTTTTCACCGACATCTACATTGCTTACCTCAACGCGCCGAGCATCGGCCGCGCCATTCTTGGCGATGCCCAATACAAGGAGGCCATGACCCGCAATTTCGAGAACCGGCATCTGTGGTGGATCGCCTCGTCCGGGCGCTACCCCATCGTCGACGACAGCTTCGTGCCGGGTGGCCAATCCTCGCGCCTGAGCATGGCGCAGGACGGTCTGTTTCTCGAACTCCGCGACCAGGGCTTCGAACCCAAGGTCAGCGTCGGACTGCCGGAACTCAATACCTCCCGGCTCTTCGGCGTCTATGCCGAAGCCGGCCTTGACCCCGGCCGGCCACTCGACCTGACCCTGAGCATCACCCGCGCCAAGGGCATGATCCTGCCCGTCCTCACACACAAAACCGTGACCCTGCAATACGCCCCGCCCGAGCGCCTGTTCACCTATCCGCCAAAACCGCTGCCGGAATGGGTGCTGGCCTGGCAACAGCGCTGGGTCGATCTCAGTATCCTGAGTACCGCCCTGATCCTGCTCAGCATCGTGCTCGCCCGTCCGCGCTGGATGTCGATTGATGCCAGCCGGCTGAAAGTGTTCCGCCTCGGCTTTCTCGCCTTTACGCTGATCTACATCGGCTGGACCGTGCAGGGCCAACTCTCCATCGTTCAGGTCACCGGCGCGCTCAAGTCGCTGAAATCCGGCCAGGGTCTGTCCAGCTTCCTTTACGACCCGATTTCGCTGCTGCTCATCGCTTTCACGCTGATCACCTTCGTCGTCTGGGGCCGTGGCACCTTCTGCGGCTGGCTCTGCCCGTTCGGCGCCCTGCAGGAATTTGTCGGCCAACTGGCCCGCAAGCTGCACCTGCCGCGCCTGCACATTCCGCTGGCCACGGCCAAACGCCTGGAGTGGGGACGCTACGTCGCCCTCGCCGTGCTGGCCGGCGCTGCACTCTTCTGGCCGCATCAAGGCGAAAGCCTGAACGAACTCGAACCTTTCAAGACCGCAATCACCGTCGGCTTCGACCGCAGCTGGCCGTTTGTGGCCTATGCCGTCGCACTGCTGGTCGCCAGCGCTTTCTACTACAAGTTTTTCTGTCGCTTCATCTGCCCGCTCGGCGCGGTGATGTCACTGGGCGGACGACTGCGCCGGTTCGACTGGCTGACCCGCCGCGTCGAGTGCGGCAAACCCTGCCAGAGCTGCAAGTCAAAATGTGCCTACGACGCCATCGAACCGACCGGCGAAATCCGCTACGACGCCTGCTTTCAGTGTCTGGACTGCGTCGGCATCTACCACGACACCCAACGCTGCCCGGTGCTGCTCTACGAAAAGAAGGGAAAAATCCTGACGCCAAAGGCCATCAAACGCGCTGGCGCAAGCGGCTGAGCAAGGCCCAGAAGCGCGTCAGCAACCAGCCAGCCAGCAGCAGAAAGACGACGAGCAAACCCAGGAAAACCAGCGGCGAGGCAAGCATGGTCCACAAACCGCCGAGGACCATGCCCTCCTCGCCAAATGACGCCAGCCAGTTCGAAAACGGCTCCGGCGAGGTATTGATCGCCAGCCGGCTGCCGGCCTTGGCGAAATGCGTGCCGGCGGTGATCGTGCCGCCGACCAGCCCGGCCGCCACCGTCCACGCGGGATCGACATCCCCCATGGCGAAGGCCGCCAGCAGCGCCCCGGCCGGAATACGGATGAACGTCTGAACGCTGTCCCACAGTGAATCGAAAGCCGGAATCTTGTCGGCGATCAGCTCCGCAAAAGCCATGATGCCGGCCGCGCCAATGACCAGCGGGTTGCGCAGCACGGCCAGCGTCTCCGGCAAATGCAGATAACCGAAATAACTCAAGACACCTGCCAGAAAAACCACCAGATACAGCCGCAAGCCACTGGCCCAGGCCAGGCCGGTGGACAGCGCGATGGTCTGCACCAAGTCCATTATTTTTTGCCCGCCTTGCGATCCAGTTCCCGCAAATGCGCCAGCTTCTGGCCAATCTGCCCCTCCAGCCCGCGCGGGGTCGGCTCGTACCAGCCGGGTTCGGCCATGCCGTCCGGCAGATAAGTTTCACCGGCGGCGTAGGCCTCCGGCTCGTCATGGGCGTAGCGGTAGGCGTGGCCGTGGCCAAGCTCCTTCATCAGCTTGGTCGGCGCGTTGCGCAAATGGTTGGGCACCGGGCGCGAGCCATCCTGCTTCACGAAGGCGCGGGCGGCGTTGTAGGCCATGTAGCCGGCGTTCGATTTGGCGGCGACGGCCAGGTAAATCACCGCCTGCCCAAGCGCCAGTTCGCCCTCCGGCGAGCCAAGGCGCTCGTAGGTTGCCGCCGCTTCGTTGGCCATCTGCATGGCGCGCGGGTCGGCCAGGCCGATGTCCTCCCAGGCCATGCGAATGATGCGCCGGGCGAGGTAGCGCGGGTCAGCGCCGCCATCGAGCATGCGGGTCAGCCAGTAGAGCGCGCCATCCGGGTTCGAGCCGCGCACCGATTTGTGCAGGGCAGATATTTGGTCGTAGAAGGCGTCGCCGCCTTTGTCGAAACGGCGCAGGCTCTGGGCCATCGTTTTTTCGATAAATTCGCCGTTGACCGCAGCAATGCCGGCCGTGCGCGCCGCCGTGCGAACTTGTTCGAGCAGATTGAGCAAACGCCGCGCATCGCCGTCGGCCAGCCCGATCAGGCGTTCACGGGCCGCGGCATCAAAGCTCAGACCGGCCAATGCCTGCGCGCAAGCGCGGTCGAACAACGCCCCCATCTCGGCTTCGTCGAGCGACTTCAGCACATACACCGAGGCCCGCGACAGCAAGGCGGAATTGAGTTCAAAGGACGGGTTTTCCGTCGTCGCGCCAATGAAAGTCAGCAGGCCGGATTCGACAAACGGCAAAAAGCCGTCCTGCTGCGCTTTATTAAAGCGATGGATTTCATCGACAAACAGAATCGTCCGCCGGCCCTGCGTCCGCCACATTTCCGCCTGCGCCACTGCCTCGCGCACTTCCTTGATGCCGGAAAACACCGCCGACAACGCAATGAACTCGCACTGGAATTGTGTCGCCATCATCCGCGCCAGCGTCGTCTTGCCGACGCCCGGCGGCCCCCACAGAATCATTGAATGCGGCTGGCCGGATTCGAAGGCGAGGCGCAGCGGCTTGCCCGGCCCAAGCAAATGCTGCTGGCCGATCACGTCGTCCGGCCTTTGCGGCCGCAGTTGCTCGGCCAGCGGGGCGTGCTGACCTTGCGTGCCAGCGTTTGAAAACAGGTCTTCGGACATCGTTCTTTACATTGCATCCAGCGGAGAAGTCACGCCGCGCCCACCCTTGTTGAGCACGTGCGTGTAGATCATGGTCGTTGCCACATCGGCGTGGCCGAGCAGTTCCTGCACGGTACGAATATCGTAACCGGACTGCAGCAGGTGCGTCGCGAAAGAATGGCGGAAGGTGTGCGGCGTCGCCAGCTTGGCCATGCCGCTCGCCTGCACCGCCTTCTTGACCGCCCGCTGCAAGGCCTTTTCATCGACATGATGACGCCTTTCGGCGCCGCTGCGCGGGTCCACCGAAAAACCAGCTGCCGGAAAAACATACTGCCAGGCCCAATCCGTCTCGGCATTCGGGTACTTTTTATCCAGCGCATTGGGCAAATAGACCGCCGCCCTGCCCTTGGCCTTGTCGTCCTCAAATAACTGGCGGCGCCAGCGCAAATGATCCTGCAACGGCCCGATCAGCGACTGCGGCAGCATCGTCACCCGGTCCTTCGCCCCCTTGCCGTCGCGCACCACAATCTCGGCCCGCTCGAAATCCACATCCTTGACGCGCAAGCGCACGCATTCCATCAATCGCATGCCGGTGCCGTACAGCAAACGCGCCATCATCCCGTGCAGCCCGCTCATGCGATCCAGCAAGCCGCCGACTTCCTGCCGCGTCAAGACCACCGGCAAACGCTGCGGCAACTTGGCACGAACGACGCCATCCAGCCAGGGCAGATTGATCCCCAGCACTTCGCGATACAGGAAAAGCAACGCCGACAACGCCTGATTCTGCGTAGACGCCGCCACCCGGCCGTCAACCGCAAGATGCGTCAAGAACGCTTCAACCTCAGTAGCGCCCATGTCACGCGGATGGCGTTTGTCATGAAACAGAATAAAACGCCTTATCCATTGCAGATATTGCGTTTCAGTCCGGATGCTGTAATGCTTCACCCGAATCCGATCCCGCACCTGATCCAGTAGCTTTGGCGGCGGCGGTGTAGAAGTCGCTTCGTCAGGCATGGTAATTTCCAACGAGGAATTAAGAATCAAAATGTTACCAGTATATTTTTGTTTTTATACACCACGCTGGCAGGAAGTAGACACCTGTCAGGGTGTCTACTAAACGGTTAGAAGGCGTCAGTTCCTTCCACATGTCCGTTACGTTGTCGGTGAACGTCGGCTCCCCATCGTTGTACGGTAACGTTGACGCAAAAATCAATTCAATCAGGGCGCGCAACTGTGCAACTTCTCGCTCTAGTTGCTCAATCTCTTCTGCCGCATCATCTGCTAGCGCGTGAAAGAATCCCTGCTCTCTTATCCTGTCTGAGGTAATGCTCATTTTCATCTCCTTATCAACAAGCCTTCTAACCCGTCATTCAAGGCGCGACTGGCCTCACGGCCAGCGGCCTTAATTCATGCGTTAGGTTTCACAAAACCGCATGAGTCCAGCCACCAAGAAAGTCGCACTCGTTTATGGTGTCTGGGTACTGCTATGCTTGGTGCTTTCTGCTGTGGGCTTTGGCGACTCAAAGGCCGGTCATCTTTTCTTGGCCGTTAGCGGCTTACCACTAGCTCTTCTTTCGCTGCATGTCATTCCAAATGGCTCTGTTTTTGCCACTTTCATCGCTGGGCTTATCGGTTGGCTCCAATGGTGTTTGGTTGCTGAGGCCAACGCTCGCTGGGAAGCATGGAGGAAGTCAAAAAAGTGAAAACACCTAACACTGCGGTCAAGGCCGCTCCCTTCGGTCGCTGGACGCTGCGCGATAAAACGCCGCGCAGCGCCCCTTACCTACAACGTTAGAAGTCATGAGTCCGTATGCGCTCCGCAATCACTAGAGGACTGATTTTTCTGCCCAGTCTTGTTGCTCTCTGGCATTTCATTGGGCAACTGTTTGCTCCCGACGCATGCTTAGATCATGGCGGCAGTTTCAACTATTACTCGTGGGAATGTAGCTACACGGAAAACTTCCCATACGTTGCCACACCGTTTTTCAGCCTCAGTTCGTTCTGGCTTTTCTTAGGGTGTGGCATTGCCTCATTGGTCGCATTTCGCTTCTATCGCAGGAGTAATAATGCCTTCTAACATCCCGGTCAAGGCGCGGCCTTCGGCCGCTGGGACGTCCCGCAAGCGGGCCGCCCCTTACCTAAAACGTTATGTTTTCAGAGGAGGAAATCAATGAAGCCGCTAACCGCACTAACACTCTTACCGCTAGTGCTTACCGCTTGTGCTAACCCCGTCAATCGCGCCACATCAGATAACTACACTCAAACATGCTCAATAGCGGAGAGTAACGGTCAACTCGATATTGCTGAGCAAGCGTGCTACAGAGCTTTGGTCAATGTTGATTGGGGCAATCTCGGCCCTGAACTCAAGTCGCAAAGGTTGTACAACCTTGGGCGTATCAAGCGGAAACTAGCCAAATTCAGTGAGTCTGAGCAGCTCTTTAAAGAGTCGTTGGCGATTGAGGAAAGACTCCCCGAGCGATCGAGCCTGAGAATTGGTCGTCGCCTTGTTGAGCTGTCGGTTTCTCTTGCCAGCCAAAACAAACTGTCCGAAGGCGCAGAGTATCTGGAAAGAGTATTGCCGATAGCCAACCAGTTCCCGAGCCAAGAACGTATCTACACTGCCGAGGTTCTCAAGGAGTACGCCAAGAGCCTGAGGGCTATGAACAAAATCGCGCTTGCGGAACGCTTCGAGTCGCAAGCCTTGGCACTTCGATAGGAACATAACATGGCACTCAACCTCGCTCCCTTCGGTCGCTGGACGCTGCGCGATAAAGCCGCGCAGCACCGGTTAGCTCTACGCTGGGCATCATGTGCATTACGTTTAAGGCCAAACCCCCTGAAGTCGATATGAATCATTGGGCATGGTACGCGCTCTCGGTTTGTATATTCATTGCCATTCCTCTTCTACTTTTAGGCCTACGGTGGCTGTATGGCGCCAAGTACTTCTTGATCGATGCATATCGACCAAGCTTGCCGGGTGCCGTTTTTATCAGCTTTCGGCGGAAGGACTATTCGCTCGCATTGGATATCGCCGACCGCTTGCGTCAGAGTGGCCTGTCAGTCGTCCACTACCAACCCATGGACCTGATCCCAAAATCCGGGGATGCACCGAGAGCACAGGACGGAATGGATCCCCGAATGGATTTCCTGTCGCGCGACCCCGGCGCGACAGCGCGCGTCTACATGGACCTTTTTTTGTCGACTGCTGCATTGGTCGTCGTGGATCCGGAAGGCAACGCGACGGAGAGTGCTTTTGTCAGCGCCGAAATTGAGCTCGCCAAAGGTTTTGGAATTAAGCACTTGATCCTTCGCAACAAGTCGGACATCAACGCTCAGCTCAGAGGGCTCAAAGCGGCTCGACGCCCGAAACGCGTGAATGGGCTGTCCGCCGATGCGGCCAACTCCATAGCGGATGCGTTGCAAAGAATCTATTGTCAGGACGACGATCTCTATTCTCGAAATGCCTGGCATGAAGTGCTCGCCGCACTTTCCCCGGCCAATCGAATGGCTGTCAACGACGGGATTTCTGAGACGTTTGCGGGGTGTATCGCATTATTCAATGGCCTCGCATGCCTGGCCGGTTCCGGAATGTTGATGTACTGCGCCTTTTTTCTCTATTCCAGGTACCTCGTGAATGGATGAGATTGTTGACCTGATTGCCTATCGCCGCCCAACCCCGCGTTTAACCGGACCCGCCTGCACATTGCGCTGGCAGGTGCCCCCGCAGCGACGCGGTGGGCGGTTTTTCATTTTTCGGCCTTTTTGCGGGTTGACCGTGGCGGTCCTTTGCGCCGAGTCAGGGCAGCGGCGATAGCCCGTGGCGCTGACGCGCCCGGTTGCAGGCGGCATGTTCGGTGTCGAACTCCCGGCAGGGTGATGGCCGGCCTTCGTAGATTGTGCAACTCACCGACTGACCGATTTCGCCAGCCAGCGCGACACAGCGCGGCGATGCGCTATCGGTGCCGCACAGGCGGACGATGCCGGCGGTGACCGGCACGGTCATCGCTTGGGGCACGCCCTCGCCCCAGGCAAAGGCACCGCCGCTGAGTTCAGCCGGATGAAAGTCGACACGAAAACTGGCGCAGCAGGCGCCGCAGGTTTGGCAAACGCTCATGGCAGACTGACCCGGCAGCGCCACAGCTGATGGCCGGAGGCGAGGTATTTCTTCTCGAAGGGGGTCATCGGGTCGTCGGTGTGCCACGGCTCGGCAACGACGGTCTGGCCACTGAGCAGCGTCAGGGCCTGCGCCATTTCTTCGATGTAGATGCGCCAGTTGCTGCGGCACTCCAGCTCGCCGCCCAGCTCGCGCCAGACGGGAAACACCGCGTGGCCTTGCCAGCGCCGGGCCAGATGGCCGATCTTCGGCCACGGGTTCGGGTAGAGGTTGTAGTGCCGGGCAAGGCGAATGCCGTTCTCTGCCAGCAGGCGCCAGATATCGACCAGGTCGGCGCGGAGCAGCAGCGCGTTGGCCGGCATGGGCAGCGGCTTGCCACGGCTGATGCGGTCGAGCGATTGATCGACGCCCAATACGAAATGATCCGGGAAGGTTTCAGCGATGCGCTGCGTGCTCCAGCCCACGCCGCAACCGGCATCGAGGATCAGTCGCGCCTGCGGGTTCCAGGCATCGCGGACGGCCAGCGCCACCGCCAGCGCCGCGCGGTTGTAATCGGCCATCGGCTTCCGAAACGGGTGAGCCATATGTTTCAGCACGAGCGCTTCCAGGTCACGGTGCGGGCCGTGCTGGGCGCTGGCGATGAAGCGGGAATTTCCCTGCGGTTCGTCGTCCATCATGCCGCCAGTTGCTCCCGGGTCACGAGGCCCTCGTCGATCATCGCCGCATCGATGTCGGCCGCCGCCTTGATCGGCCGCATGCGGTCATAGAGCACCTCGGCCTCGGGATAGTTTCGCCGCATCATGGCCAGCCACTGCTTGAGCCGGCCGCCGGCATGCACCGGCACGACTTTCTTGCGCACGCCCAGCCAGTAGGTCGCCACGGTAGGCCGAATCTCCGCCCAGCCGCCGGTGGCCTCGCCGCGCACCCGCCGCGCCAGCAGCGGGTCGGCCACGGCACCGCGGCCGATCATGATGTCGGCACAGCCGGTTGCCTGCTGGCAGTTGCGGAAGTCGTCCACCGTCCACACTTCGCCGTTGGCGATCAGCGGAATGTGGATGGCATCGCGTACCTTGTCGATCCACTCCCAGCGCGCCGGCGGGCGGTAGCCGTCGGTTCTCGTCCGGCCATGCACGATCAGTTCGTTGATGCCGGCGGCTTCCAGCGCCTGGGCGCAATCGATGGCCCGGCTGGTGTCGTCGATGCCGAGCCGCATCTTGGCGGTGAACGGGATGTGGGCCGGGACCACGGCGCGCACGGCGCTGGTGATTTCGTTCAACAGCTCCGGCTCGCCGAGCAGGGCCGAACCGCCGCGATGACGAAACACGGTCGGCGCCGGGCAACCAAAATTGATATCGACCCCGGCCGGGTTCAGCGTCACCAGCCGGCGGGCGTTTTCAGCCATGAAATAAGGGTCGGAGCCGAGCAGTTGCACGCGCATCGGCGTACCCGTTCGCGTCTTGCTGCCGTTACGCAGTTCCGGACAAATCCGCTCGTAGGTCTTGGCCGGCAACAGCGTGTTGGAAACCCGGACGAATTCGCAAATGCCCCAGTCGTAGCCGCCGATGTCGGTCAGCACGCCGCGCAGCAAATCGTCGGCGAGCCCTTCCATCGGGGCAAGAAGAATGCGGGACATCGGTTATTCCGGGCAAGGCGTTGAAGTGGCGCGCATTATAATCCCCCCATGCTGCGCTTAGTTCTTGATACCAATGTCGTCCTCGACCTTTTCCACTGGGGCAATACCGATGCCGTGCCGATCATGGCGGCGCTGGAGGCCGGTGAAATTGAGTGCTTTGTCGATGCACGGACGCTGGATGAACTGCAGCGCGTGCTGACCTACCCGCAACTCAAGCTGACACCAGAGATGATGGCCGAGCGCTACGCCCGCTACAGCGCGCTGGTCCAGGTTTTTCCCGAAGGCGAGGCGCCGAAACTGCCGCGCTGCAAGGACAGGGACGACCAGAAGTTCCTGGAACTGGCCGCCCGGTGCAACGCGAACCTGCTGGTCAGCAAGGACAAGGCGCTGCTTCGCCTGCGCGGCCGCACGACGCTCGGATTTCAGATCGTCAAGCCGGCGGCGGCGTCGGCGCTGGTACAGGCTTGAAACAATGCCGTCAGCCGGATATTGTGGTCGTGATGTACGGGCACCCGTTGTTCCGAACTGTCTGATTGCCTGATCGGCACGATCAGGCAATCTCCATAAACCCATAAGCGCAAACTGAGCTGACCACACATGGCCTATGACATCTTCTGGGAAAAACGGGGGGTTTATCGGCGTTACTCCGGCTTCATCAGCAGCGAAGAGCTGGCCGAATCCATCCTGGCGGTCGAACACGACGTTCGATTCGACACCATCCGTTACGTGATCAACGATTTTATTGCCTGCGAGCGCATCGCCTACAGCCCCCAGAAGATCATGGAAATATCGGCCATTGATGGTGCAGCCGAACAGAGCAATCCAAACATCCGTATCGCCATCGTTGCCGACAAACCAGACGTCCGGGCAGTTGGCGAGGCCTACGTGGCAGCGGGCATGAATACGTTTCCGACCCAGCTGTTTTGGACCGTCGCCGAGGCCCGCGCCTGGACAAACGAAGATGTCGCCCCCACCTTCATTGCCCCCCGGCTGCCAGCGAGAAATCGCTGAGCCGCGACGCCTTGTCGGCCGTGGCGTCGCCCGTTTCACGGTATCGGCGTCTGGCTCGCGGCCGAACGCGCAAGATCAAAAGCCTGCCCCCGGCGCGATGCCCGCATCGGGTATCAACGGTGTTGCATCGCTGTCGTCCTTGAGCTGAACGCCAGTCACCCGGCGGACCAGGGCGGTGCGAATCAGCCAGGCCAGTCGATCGGCCGCAATCATGGGCGCCAGGCCCTCGACACGGATATTTGAGACGCAGTTGCGCTCGGCATCCAGCCGTCCCGGTTGCGGGGCGAAGGTCAGGTAGGCGCCCAGGCTGTCAGGCGAAGAAAGGCCGGGGCGCTCGCCGAGCAGGACCAGGACGAGGCGTGCGTTCAGCAACGCACCAATCTCGTCACCGAGCGCTACCCTGCCCTGTTCCGCCATGACGAGCGGCGCCAGGCGCAGCCCGTCGAGCCGGGGCAATAGTGCCTGCACGAGCGGCAGGGCGTGGGCGTCGACGGCGGGGGCTGACAAGCCGTCGGCGATGACGATGGCCAGATCGCAGCTGCCGGTCCGACCTGCTGCGATACGTAGACGGTCGGCACTGGCTTCGTCCAGCCGACGACCGAGATCAGGGCGTTGCAGATAGGTCAGCCGGTCGCCGGCACGGCTGCAGGCCAGGACGGCCGTATCACCACTTTGATCGTGCCAGCGGTTGGCCAGCTCGGCCACATCGAGCCGCTGATGGACGGCGTCGCGCGCCAGGGCATGGGCGATGTCAAAGTTCAGCACGGCACGGGTTGGCAGGCTGCTGCCGCTGCGGCCGAGGGCGATGCGGGCGGCGGTGAGCGTGGTCAGCGCCTGCCAGGGATCGGGCTGGGTGACGGGCTTCATGCCAGGTTCCGCGACAGGTCGCTCAACAGGCGATGATCAGCCCGCGCCGGCAGCAGGTGGCCGGATTCATCGGTCAGGCCCATCGCCTGCAGCCAGGCCTCGAATTCCGGTGCCCGTTTCAGCCCGAGCACCTGACGGACAAACAGTTGATCGTGGAAAGACGTGCTCTGGTAGTTGAGCATGATGTCGTCGGCCCCCGGCACGCCCATGATGAAATTGACGCCGGCCGTGCCGAGCAGCACCAGCAGGTTGTCCATGTCGTCCTGATCGGCTTCGGCGTGGTTGGTGTAGGAGATGTCGCAACCCATGGGCAGGCCGAGGAGCTTGCCGCAGAAATGATCCTCCAGCCCGGCACGGATGATCTGCTTGCCGTCGTAGAGATATTCCGGGCCAATGAAGCCGACCACGGTGTTGACCAGCAGCGGTTTGAAATGGCGCGCCACGGCATAGGCGCGCGCCTCGCAGGTCTGCTGGTCGACGCCGTGGTGGGCGTTGGCCGACAGCGCGCTGCCCTGGCCGGTTTCGAAATACATGACGTTGTCGCCGACCGTGCCGCGCTGCAAGGAGAGTGCTGCCGCGCGGGCTTCCTGCAGCATGGCCAGGTTGATGCCGAAACCGGTGTTGGCCGCTTCGGTGCCGGCCACCGACTGGAAGACGAGATCGAGCGGCAGGCCCATTTCGATGGCGCGAATCTGACTGCTGACATGGGTCAGCACGCAGGACTGGGTAGGGATGGCAAAACGCCCGATCAATTCGTCGAGCATCCGCCACAGGGTCGCCAAGGTGGCCATGCTGTCCGAGGCCGGGTTGATGCCGATGACCGCGTCGCCGACGCCGTACATCAGGCCATCGAGCAGGGAAGCGGCAATGCCACGGGCATCGTCGGTCGGGTGGTTGGGCTGCAGGCGCACGGCCAGTCGCCCGGGCAGGCCGAGGGTATCGCGGAAAGCAGTGACCACCCGGCACTTGCGGGCCACCGCAATAAGGTCCTGGTTGCGCATCAGCTTGCTGACTGCCGCCGCCATTTCAGGCGTAATGCTGGCGGCCACAGCGGCCAGTTGCCCGCTGTCGGTCGCATCGGCAAGCAGCCAGTCGCGGAAGTCTCCGACGGTCAACCCGGAAATCGGGGCAAAACCCGAAGCATCATGGCTATCGACGATCAGCCGGGTGACTTCGTCGATTTCGTACGGGATCAGAGCTTCGTCGAGAAACCGGCGCAAGGGCAGATCAGCCAGCACCAGCCGGGCCGCCATCCGCTCAGCCGCCGTGTCGGCCGCGATGCCGGCCAGACTGTCACCAGAGCGTGCCGGGCTGGCCTTGGCCAGCACTGCCTTGAGATCGGCAAAATGGTAGCGGCGGACGCCGATACTGGCCCTCAGGGTCATGCCAGACGCCGCCGGAAGACCCAGGTTTTGTCGTCCGACACCGAGGGCGCGAAGGCATAGCCGTCCCGATCGAAATCCTTCAGCCCTTCCGGCTCGCTCAGCCGGTTCTCCACCGCATAGCGCGTCATCAAGCCGCGCGCCCGCTTGGCGTAGAAGCTGATGATCTTGTACTGGCCGTTTTTCCAGTCCTCGAATACCGGTTGAATCAGTTCGCCCTTGATCTTGCGCCCCACGGCTGCCTTGAAATATTCCTCGGAGGCGAGGTTGACCGCAACCGGCCGTGGCTGGTCGGCCAGTTCGGCGTTGATGGCCTTGAGCAGTCGTTCGCCCCAGAATTCGTACAGGTTCTTGCCGGCCTTGTTGGCGAATTTGGTGCCCATTTCGAGCCGGTAGGGCTGAATCAGATCGAGCGGCTTGAGGATGCCGTAAAGGCCGGAGAGGATGCGAACCTGCTGTTGCGCGTAATCAAGATCGTCGCCAGTCAGCGTTTTGGCGGACAACCCGTCATAGACGTCGCCGTCAAATGCCAGGGCCGCCTGCTTGGCGTTTTCCGGCGTGAAGGGCAGCTGCCACTCGGCGTAGCGCTTGAAATTGAGCAGGGCCAGCGGGTCGGAGAGATCCATCAGATTGGCAATATCGGCCGGTGACAGCTTGCGCAGCTGTTTGATCAGGACTTCGGATTGCTTGAGGTAGGCGGGCAGCGTATGCGTGGCAACATGCGGCGGCGTGGTGTAGTCGAGCGATTTGGCAGGGGACAGAAAAATCAGCATGGCAATGACGGACGTTGAAACAAGGCCTCCATCTTAGCGGAAGCCAATCAAGCCCGGCGGACGGCCTCCCGGATGGCGGACGGCGGAAAGCCGAAGCGACGCCGGAAGCGCATCGTCATGTGCGATGGCGACTGGTAGCCAACGGCCAGCGCAATCTGGGCCACCGGCTGTGTCGTTGCCTGAAGCAGGGTCAGCGCGAACGACAGCCGGGCATCGGCCAGGATCGCCGACAGGCTGCCACCTTCGTCGGCCAGCTTGCGGCGCAGCGTCGCCTCGCTCATCGCCAGACGCGAGGCAACGTCCGGTGCCAGCCATGCCCTGGCCAGGTCGCCACCGACCAGTTGCCGCACCCGTTGCGTCAGTGTCGCCACTTCGGCCGGCGCCAGGCCGCAACCACACACGTCGAGCCAGTGCAGCATCTCGGCGGCCCGGTGCGCGGCCAGCGGCTGGGGCAACTCGGCGTTGTCGAGTGCGGCCATCATTGCCTTTGCCGACTCGACAAATCCGGACGGCAGTCGGCGCAGCGGTGCAACCCGGCTGAATTGCCGAGCCACCGTTTGTGCCGCCGCGTGGCGGGCCAGCAGCGCTGCATCCCAGGCCAGCCAGAAGGCACGGTAGGTGGCGCCGTCCGGCCGGTTCTCGATGTCCAGCGCCTGCCCGCCGGCAATCGCCACGGCCTCGCCGGCCCGGACCAGGCACTCGCCGCCATCCCAGCGCACGGCCTTTTCGCCGCGCTCGACGACAATCAGCAGTGGCTGCGCGATGACCAGTCGCCGGAATGCCAGCATTTGCCGTTGCAGCACGCCGGCCGCAGCCCCGACACCGGTTCGATGCAGGATGCGCGGGGCCGTTGGGAGAGCATTGATGAGCGACGACATTTTTCGATTTTGGGCAGAATTTCCGGTTGACCGCAGGAACGCACGATCACGGGCGTTGCGGGCATCCGCCGGGATGATGAATGCGTGTGGTCGACGCCGGGTTGGCGATCGGCTTGCCGGCCGGCCGACGCGGACGCTGCACCAGTTCGCCACCGCAGTTCGGACAAATGCCGTGCAACACCGTGTCCGCACAGCTCGCGCAAAACGTGCACTCGAAGGTGCAGATACGCGCCTCCGTCGATTCCGGCGGCAAATCCTTGTCGCAGCACTCGCAGTTGGGCCTGAGTTCCAGCATCGTCATCTCCTGAAAATTCGCGCTGGTGAAAACTATATCAGCGACCGCCGGGTACGATCACCATCGCTTTTGCCAGGCGATTGAGATGCGTCAGGTAGCCGACCATGGCCGGCGAGGCGTCCGGCGGAAAATCCAGTCGCGCCACCTTCAAGGCATGAACGGCAATCTCGTAGCGATGCACTTCGCCCACCGGCGGGCAGGCGCCGAAATAGCTCGCATGCCCCGTGTCGCCACGCACGGCCACTGCGCCAGCCGGCAATTGCCCGGGCTCGCTTCCGGCGCCGGCCTGCAACGCCCGCACCTCGGCCGGAATATTCGCCACCGTCCAGTGCCACCAGCCGGAGCCGGTCGGCGCATCGGGGTCGTACATGGTCACCACAAAACTTTGGGTACCGGCCGGCACGCCCGACCAGCGGACCTGCGGCGAAACGTTGCCCCCGGTACAGCCAAAAGCATGTGCGTATTGCTCGCTTGGCAGGCGGCCGTCAATCTGGCGAGGCACCTCCACCCTGAACTCATCCGAGCGCACCCCATTCGACGCCAAGGCCAGCGCGGCCAGCAGCACAAGACTCAAGCGATTCCCTGTCATTCCCTGTCTCCCTCCGTTTTGAACATAGGCCCAGTCTGCCGCGAGGCACGAGCGGGGACTGTCGCCATTCGATCAAGGCGTATCGGAAAACGATCAATCTCCAGAAATTCGAAGCAGACTGGGGGATCACTCCAGCGACTGTTAAAATCACATCTTTGAATTTCTGGAACACTGATGAAACGCACCCGCTTTGGTTCGCGCGACCGTCTTTCCCGCGAAGCGGCTGAGCTGCAACGTCTGGCCATCGGCCTTTCCGACTCCGGCGGCAAGCTCGAAGACAAATACTGGGAAGCCCAACTGGCCGAAGCCGTCGACAGCCTGTTGAAAAACGGTGCCGAGGACGACATCAATACGGCGCTCGACCGCCTCTTCGAAGCCAACCCGCGCGGTCACGACGAGCTGGCCGACATGGTCGAGTCACGGGCCGAAACCAACCATCTGGAAGCACTCGGCCAGGAATTCGACATCCAGCTTTTTGCGGCCCCCATCCTTGCCTGGTCGCGCTTTTCCATTCCGGCCAGCCCGCTGCCCAAGAGCACGCTCCAGGCACTGGCAGTACAACTCGGCGCCCATGTTTTCGGCCGCGATACACGCCTGGCGCTGGCCGATTTCCTGTTCAGCCCCGACCAGTTGCCGCGCAGTTTCTGTGACACCTGGGTGCTGACCAAACAACTCGGCGAAGCCGCTTTGGCCGGCCAGCATCTGTCGGTCGACAGCACGGGCATGGCCGAAACCAACCGTTTCCTCTCCGATGTCCGCTACATCGTCGGCGCCATTGCCGTACCGCGTGGCAAGCCCCTGTTCTGCTGGAACGAAAAGGATGGCACCAAGGACGCCGCGCTCAAGGAGTGGGTCAAGCAAGGCAGCCCCAACCTCGAACCGCTGCTCACCGGCTGCGCCTGGCAACCGCTGCTGCCGGACGCCTACCATGCCTCCTGCCGCAATGCCGACCGCCTGTCGCGTCCGTATTCGCTGAAAGCCTCGGTGGCTTTCCTGCAAAGCATGCTCGGCCTGATGCCGGCCGACATCCGCGCCGTCGTCGGCCCATGCTACGACCGCCGCATGGAGGAATACCGCGTCAGCCTCGGCCCGACGACGGGGGACGAGGTCTACCACGGCATCGTCTGGCCACTGCTGGGCGCCGAAGACGAAGCGACCGACGCGGCCGGCGAAATCGAAGCCATCCTGCGCGAAACGGGCGTCAAGGAAGTCCTCTTCCTCGACCACCATTTCCCCATGGAATTCTGCGACGACTGCGGCGCCCCGCTCTTCCCCAACCGCGAAGCCGAGCTGGCCCACGCCGAAATGCCTGAGCAATCCGCGACCGATTCGCAAGTCCTGCACTGATGGGCCAGTCGTCGAACGCAGACTGGCTGGCACGCAGCCAGGCGGCCGTCTGGCATCCCTGCACGCAGATGCAGCACCACGCACAGACGGCCTCGCCCGGCCACCTGCCGCTGGTGCCCATTGCCCGTGGCAGCGGCGCCTGGCTCTACGATTTCGACGGCAAGCGCTACCTCGACGGCATCAGCTCGTGGTGGACCAACCTCTTCGGCCACGCCAACCCGCGCATCAACGCGGCGCTCAAGGATCAGCTCGACACCCTCGAGCACGTCATGCTGGCCGGCTTCACGCACCAGCCGGTGGTCGAGCTCTCCGAGCGCCTGAGCGCCCTGACCGGCGGCACCCTCGGCCACGCCTTCTACGCCTCGGACGGCGCCTCGGCCACCGAGATCGCGCTGAAAATGAGCTTTCACTACTGGCGCAATATCGGCCGGCCAGAGAAAGCTGAATTTCTCTGCCTGGCCGGCAGCTACCACGGCGAGACGGTGGGCGCGCTGGCCGTCACCGATGTCGCCATCTTCAAGGATGCCTACGCACCGCTGGTGCGCGCTGCCACGGTCATCCCGTCGCCGGATTTCCGGCTGGGTGAAGCCGGCGAAAGCCCCGCCGACGTGGCCCGCCGCGCGGCTTCCGCACTCGAAGCCCATCTCGAAAAACACGGCGACAACATCGCCGCCCTGATCGTCGAGCCCCTGGTACAAGGCGCCGCCGGCATGGCCATGTACGACCCGGAATACCTGCGCCTCGCCCGCCAGCTCTGCGACCGCTATGAAGTCCACCTGATCTGCGACGAAATCGCCGTCGGCTGCGGCCGTACCGGTACCTTCTTCGCCCACGAACAGGCAGGCATCCGCCCTGACCTGATGTGCCTGTCGAAAGGCATTTCCGGCGGCTACCTGCCGCTCTCCATCGTCCTGTCCAGCGACACGATCTACAACGCCTTCCTAGACGATTCCGTCGCCCGCGCCTTCCTGCACTCGCATTCCTACACCGGCAACGCGCTGGCCTGCCGCGCGGCGCTGGCTACGCTCGATATTTTCCAGTCCGACGACGTTCTCGCGGTCAACCGGAAAAAAGCGCAAAAACTGGAATCCGCCCTCGCCCCGCTCGCCGACCATCCGCACGTCAAACACCTGCGCCAGCGCGGCATGATCGCCGCCTTCGATGTGGCGACCGACGACCCCTATTTCTCCCGCAAGTTCTACCGTGCCGCGCTGGACCGCGAAGCACTGATCCGTCCCATCGGCAACACGGTGTATTTGATGCCGCCGTACATCATCAGCGACGACGAGATCCAGCATCTTGGTACAGCAATCAAGGGCGCACTGACCAACACCCTCATCAAATAAACTATCGCCACCCAATTGCTGCGACTGCCTCAGTTCGGCCATGAGCGGTCGGTCAAGGTTGCCATCCAATATCAATAGATAGGACGTCCTCTGGGCCAGCTGAGTGGCCGGTTTTCGGCGATCAAATTGACATCCGAATTGCCTCCACCCGACCATCAAAAGACAGCCGCCGAAAGATTGCTAATGAGTGCTTCTGAACTGATAAGGGTCATTCAGGTTACCGTGGCGCTTCAATGCCATAGGCAACTGCCATTCATTAAAATCTTGAAAATGTATGTCGGCTTATCAGTGCGGCCATTTACATCAATCATGGCCCTGGAGCAGAGTGGCAATCGCTGAGTGTCCAGTCTCCATTAACTGGACGGCTCCTGGGTGATTTAAGGCGTGGTTGCATCTACTCGTAACGCAGCGCGACAATGGGGTCGAGTCCCGCCGCCCGCCTCGCCGGCATATAGCCGAAGACGATGCCGATGATGGCGGAGAAGGTGACGGCCAGCAGGTTGATTCCCGGATTGAACAGGAAGGGCATGTGCATCAGCGTGCTTAGGCCGAGGCAGGCGATGAATGCCAGGACGATGCCGACGATGCCGCCGAGCGCCGAGAGCACCACCGCCTCGATCAGGAACTGCAGCAGCACCTCTTGCTCCAGCGCACCGATAGCGAGGCGAATGCCGATCTCGCGCGTGCGCTCGGTGACCGATACCAGCATGATGTTCATGATGCCGATACCACCTACCAGGAGGCTAACCGCGGCCACCGCACCGAGCAGTCCCGTCATGGTACGGATGGTGCCGGACAGCGTTTCGGCGATCTGCTTGGTGTCCATGATGTTGAAATTGTCATCATCGTTGTCGGCCAGCTTGCGTCGTTCGCGCATCAGGCCGTGGATTTGTTCCATCACTTGGCTTGATGCCGCGCCGTTGCGCAGTGAGAGCATGACCATGGAAACATCCTGGC
>Ga0209023_10002962_pt1 | contig 20584 bp, 12 predicted proteins | sample LakOneMetagenome_FD_187468 | JGI IMG/M metagenome (GOLD analysis project Ga0209023, IMG submission 187468) | Freshwater and sediment microbial communities from Lake Erie, Canada (SPAdes) (version 2) | ecosystem: Environmental > Aquatic > Freshwater > Lentic | place: Lake Erie, Canada...
TTGCACACGGCGCGCTCACCGTACCTGGAGCAGTCGGTGCGCGGCGGCACGCAGACCGATCGCTCGCTGTTTTTCCGGCACGAGCCGATCATTGCGGCGCTCAAGTCCAGGGTGCTGGCGGCAGCGCGCGAATACATTGCGGCCTTGCCCGCCTTCGAGGCGGGACACCCCTTGCTCGGCACGCCGCGCGGGCGTTTGCTGTTTGCGGGGAGCTGGTCGGTGCAGCTGCGCGGCGAGGGATTCCATGTCAGCCACACGCATCCGAAGGGCTGGATCAGCTCGGCGTTGTACGTCGCATTGCCGGATGACGCTGCGTCGGGCCCGCCTCCGGCCGGTTGGCTCGAGTTCGGTACGCCGCCGCCCGAGCTGGGGCTGACGCTGCCGCCTTACCTGCAGATCGAGCCGAAACCCGGCAGGCTGGTGCTTTTTCCATCGACGATGTGGCACGCCACGGTGCCGTTCCGTGCGGGAGAACGGCTGACGGTGGCGTTCGATATTGCGCCCCCGACCCACTGACAGGACGCCCCGGCGCGCCATGTTGCGCCGCAGCCACAGAATAATTCACCGCAATCGATTGTTGCAATCGATTGCACTTCCTGTTTTACTCTCACGGCAGGCGGGCTGAGGCAGTCCGACAACAATCGTCTACCAGGGGGCAACACTGTGAAGCACACGTACAAAGACTCGCTATTGCTGCGAATTCTCGCGGCATCGTCCATGTTGGCTGCGACTTCGCTGCATGCGCAAAACGCACAGACGGCTGCAGCGACCGACACTGCGGCCACCGGTGACACGCTCGAAGAAGTGGTCGTCACTGCATCGACTGGCGACAAGTCGAAGTTGAACACCTCGACATCGATCAGCTCGATCACGACCGAGCAGATCCAGAATTTCGACGCCACCAGCACGGCGGAACTGTATCGCCTGATCCCGGGCATCCAGGTCGCCGGTACGCAGGGCGATGGCGGCAACTCGAACATCGGCGTCCGCGGCCTGCGCACCCCGACCGGCGGTTCGCCCTTCGTGCAGGTGCAGGAAGACGGCCTGCCGACGGTGCTGTTCGGCGACATCCAGTTCGGCAACAACGACTACTGGACGCACCCGATGCCCACCGACGAGCGCATCGAGGCGATCCGCGGCGGCACGGCCTCGACGCTCGCATCGCAGGCGATCGGCGCGGTGCTGAACCACATCAGCTACACGGGCCGCAACGATGGCGGCTACGTCGAGCTGGAGAAAGGGATCGGCTACGATTTCACCAAGTTCAACTTCCGCCTCGGCGGCAGCCTGAACGACACCACCTATTACAACCTGGGTGGTTACTACGACGTCGGCCGCGGCATCCAGAATGCCGACTACAACGTCAGCAATTCCTACGCGGTCAAGGGCAACATCACCCGCGAATTCGCCGACAACAAGGGCTACATCCGCCTGCTGTTCAAGGCCGCCGACACGCAGGAACCGAGCTACAACGGCTGCATCAGCTCGGCTTCGCTGCACGGCACGTCGGTCGGCAGCCTCGGCCCATCGCAGTGGTGCGATGCCCGCAATGAGGCGCCCGGCTATTCGGCGCTCAACAGCGGCGCGCTGTTCGCCGATGTCAGCGGCAACCTCGCGCGCCAGCCGCTCAACGGCATCCTCACCCACGAACACTGGGTGCAGATGCAGACGCACTACGACTACGGCAACGGACTCACGATCGACGACAACGCGCGCATCGCGCGCATGGGCGGCCAGTTCAACGTGCAGTTCTACGGTGCGGGTCCCACCTCCGGCGCGATCGGCGCCGGCCAGTCGCTGATCTACGCGAACGGCCCGCATGCCGGCGAGTTGTTCACCGATCCGTACGTGAGCTCCAGCGCATCGGTCCATACGAACATGAACCACATGGACCACATCGCCAACGACCTGTCGGGCACCTTCAAGACCGACCTGGGCGCCGGCAAGCTCGACCTGAAGCTCGGCTACCTCTATTACTCGCAGCGCATTGCCGAGGACTGGCACTCAAACAGCTCGATCAACGAGGCACGTGGCTCCACGCCGGCGGAACTCGACCTGGTCGACGGCCCGAACGGCACCGGCAACCTGCTGTGCGTGGGCGGCCAGTGCGCCTTCAACGGTGGCTGGAACCAGCAGTTCGATGCGACCTTCACCGACAACGCGCCGTACCTGGACGTCAACTTCGACGTCGGCAACCTGAACCTCGATGCCAGCGTCCGTGAAGAGTTCTTCCATGGATCGGGCTATGCGCAGGGCAGCTCCGGTCATCCGCTGGGCTACGTGGCGCCGACAGTGGACGCCAACGGCAACGTGGTCGATCCGGGCAATCCGGACGGCACCGGCGTCGACGTCGTGCAGACGGATCCGCGCACCGGCCAGCTGGTCACCACGCACGTGAAGCAGATCTACGGCTACGACAATCCGGTCGAGGCGATCAACTTCGGCGAGCGCGCCACCAACTGGTCATTCGGTGCGCTGTACAAGCTCACGCCCGACCTGTCGGTGTTCGGCCGCGCCTCGCATGGCACGCGCTTCAACGCTGATCGCCTGACGCGCAGCACGCCGTCGTACTTTGCCGGCAACGGCGAGCTCAGCGCGGCGGGCCTGGCCAACTCGGCCTTTCCGGTCAAGCAGTACGAGCTGGGCCTGAAGAACCGTGGCAACCTGCTGGGTGGGCGTTACACCACCGAGCTGACGGTGTTCTATTCGACTTACAGCATTTCGTCGCAGGAAATCTCGGCGACCAACTGCTTCAACATCCTCGGCATCGGCGACGGCCACACGCCGATCACCTGCATCATCGCGGGCCAGTACAAGGACAAGGGCGTCGAGCTGTTCGCGACCTACAAGAACAACGGCTGGAACGTGCTGTTGAGCACCACCTACGACAAGTCGACGGTGGCCGCTTCGCAGAAGTCGCCGTACAAGCGTTCGCCCAACATTCCTGACCTGACCTACACGGGCGAAGTGGGCTACGACATCCTGAGCAAGGCGGAAGTCGGCATGAGCTTCAACGGCCAGTCGAGCATCCCGGGCGGCGATGGCAACATCTATCCGTCCTCGATGATCCTCGGCGCGTTCCTGAAGTACCGGCCGTTGGACAACCTGCAGCTTGGCCTGGCGGTCTACAACCTGACCGATACCTACGCGGCTCCGGGCGCGGCGGGCTTCATCGGTGGCAGCAACAACACGCTGGTCAACGCCGGCGTGGCGCAGGGTCGGGCCATCAAGGGATCGGTGAAGTTCAGCTTCTGACCTGAACCCACGTCCGGGCACTTCCCCCGATATGCCCGGGCTGGCCACTGAAGGGCGGCTGCAGCAGCAAAACTGCTGCATCCGCCCTTCTTCTTCGCTAGGGTGGCGCCCACGACTCCAATGAACGCCTCGTCATCCGATCGTGCGATCCGTTCCATCCTGATCGTGGGTGGCGGTTCGGCCGGCTGGATGACGGCGGCCGCGCTGGGCCAGACGCTGGGCCGGCATTGCAGCATCACGCTGGTCGAGTCCGAGGAAATCGGCACGATCGGCGTCGGCGAAGCGACCATCCCGACGATCAAGCTGTTCAACCAGACGCTGGGCCTGGACGAGAACGACTTCGTCAGGGCGACGCAGGGTTCCTTCAAGCTCGGCATCCAGTTCGTCGATTGGGCGAAAACCGGGCACGGCTACTTTCATCCCTTCGGCAGTTTCGGACGCGCCTTCGACACGGTCTCGCTGCACCAGCATTGGCTGGTGTCGCGTGCCGAGAGCGGCATCGACCTGGACGACCTGTCGATGGCTTGGGCGGCCGCCTCGCGTGGAAAATTCTCGCCGCCCGTGGCCGATGCGCGCAGCGTGCTCTCGACGCATGACTACGCCTACCATTTCGACGCCGGCCTCTACGCGGCCTACTTGCGAAAATATGCCGAGGCGCGGGGCGTCGTACGGCACGAAGGCAAGATCGCCTCGGTGCAGCAGCACGGCGAGAGCGGTTTCATCGAAAGCGTCACGATGCAGGATGGCCGCGTGTTCGCGGCCGAACTGTTCATCGACTGTTCGGGTTTCCGGGGACTGCTGATCGAGGACACGCTCCACACCGGCTACGAAGAATGGACTCACTGGCTGCCCTGCGATCGTGCCGTGGCCGTGCCCTGCGCATCGACCGCCGAGCTCGCCCCGTACACGCGCTCGACCAAGCGGGTCGCCGGCTGGCAATGGCGCATCCCGCTGCAGCATCGCACCGGCAATGGCTATGTGTACGCCTCGGCGCACATCAGCGACGACGCCGCGGCCGCGAGCCTGCTGGCGAACCTCGACGGACAACCGCTCGCGGATCCGCGCTTGTTGCGCTTCGTCACCGGTCGGCGCAGGAAGGCGTGGAACAAGAACGTGGTGGCGGTCGGCCTCTCCAGCGGTTTCATGGAGCCGCTGGAATCCACGAGCCTGCACCTGATCCAGGCCAATATTGCGAAGCTCCTGGCCTATTTCCCCGATCGCGAATTCGATCCCTTGGTGATCGATGAATTCAACCGCGTGGCCGCCACCGAAACGGAACGCATCCGCGACTTCCTGATCCTGCACTACCATCTCACGACGCGCGAAGAGCCGTTGTGGCAACAGTGCGCGCACATGGCCGTTCCCGAGAGCCTGCAGTTCAAGATCGATCACTTCCGCCGCTTTGGCCGGCTGGTCTCCCGCGAGATGGATCTGTTCGGGCCCACCTCATGGCTGGCCGTGCACGTGGGCCAGTTCAACTGGCCGCAGCGGGTCGATCCGCTGGTGGGCTACCGCGACGTGGATGCGTTGGCGTGGCTGCGCAAGCTCCGCGAAGCGATGGCCGGCGCCGCGGACACGCTGCCAACCCATCGGCAGTACATCGAGCGGCACTGCAAGGCCAACACTTGAGCCACCAGATCCAAGAGGAACGCCAATGAAACGCAGCTACGCCTCGATGCTTTGCTTGTTGGGCATTGTGTTCGATGCCGGCGCTGTCGTCGCGAACGGATCGAACGATCCGCTCAAGCCCACCGGCGCATGGTCACTCGGGAATTTCGGTGACGCGCCGACGCCGCCGATGGGCTGGAACAGCTGGAACGCCTTCCACACGCAGATCAACGAAGCCAAGCTCGTGGGATCGGCGCAGGCCATCGTCGCCAAGGGATTGCGCGCCGTCGGCTACCGCTACATGAACATCGACGATGGCTGGTGGCAGCAGCGGCGCGCGAGCGATGGCCGCATGGTCATCCGCACCGGCATCTTTCCGAGCGCGCTCGATGCGCACGGCGGCGACACGAACTTCAAGCCGTTGGTCGATCGGCTGCACGCGATGGGCCTGAAGGCGGGGCTTTACTCCGACATCGGGCGCAATGCCTGCTCGCAGGGTTACCCCGAAGCCGATTCACTGCTGCCCACCGGCAGCGTGGCCGAGCGCGAAGTCGGCCTGTACGACCATCTCTCGCAGGACCTCAAGCTCTACTTCAACGAGTGGGGGTTCGATTACATCAAGGTGGACGGCTGCGGGTTGAACGCCTTTGCACCGGATCGCCCGGCCGTGCGCGCCGGACAATTCCGGGCGTTTCCGGCATTGGTGTTCGATGACGCGATCGATCGCACCGACGTGGCGACGATTCGCGGGCTTTACCAGCAGCTGCGCGACGAGCTGGTGAAAGTGCGGCCCGCGGGCGACTTCGTGCTGTCGCTGTGCAACTGGGGCACGGCCAATGTTCGCGCCTGGGGGCGCGAGGTCGGCAACCTGTGGCGCACGAGTCCCGACATCGAAGCGCGCTGGACGAGCATGCTGCAGAACTTCGACTCCGTCGTGACGCGCGAACTGTATTCCGGCCCGGGGCACTGGAACGATCCGGACATGCTGTTCATCGGGCACGGAGACTTCGATGCGAATCACCTCACCGAGGCGCGCACGCACTTCGCGTTGTGGGCGATCGAGGACGCGCCGCTCATCATCGGCTACGACCTGCGCGAGGCGCCGGCTGCGCTCGTCGACATCTGGGGAGCGCCGGAGATCGTGGCCGTCAACCAGGACGCGGCGGGGAACCAGGGCGTACTCGCCTACACGAGCGATGACCTGCAGGTCATCGTCAAGCAACTCTCGCAACGCGATGCCAAGGCCGTGGTGATCTTCAATCGCGGCAGCGCGAACGTGGACGTGCATCTGACGGCGAGCCAGCTCAAGTTCCAGGCCGATCGCCCCATCGAGGTGCGCGACCTGTGGGCGCGGCGCGATCTCGGCCACTTCATCGGTGAAAAGGTGTTCCCGCTCGCGCCGCGTGAATCGGTGATGCTGCGTGTCGTCGGCACTCCCGAACTGGCCGGTGGCCTGTACCTGTCCGAGATGCCCGCGCGCCTCTTTGTTGCCGCCGACGGCATCCGCGCGTTGCAGGCGGACCCGCAAATCCATCGGCCCGTGCCGCTGGGCGAGGGCGGCACGCGCGGTACCGGTCCGCGCCCCGCGCTCGCGGGGTGGGGCGGGTCGCGCGCCGACTCCACGCCCTACAACAACGAACTGCGCATTCGAGGCGAGCGCTTTGCAAGCGGCATCGGCGCGCTCGGCAATTCGCGCCTGCAGGTGAAGGCCGATGGCCAATTCACGCGTTTCTCGGCAGCGGTCGGATTGGACGATGCCAGCCTCGAGCATGCGATCAGGCTGCGCTTCGAAGTCTACGGGGACGGAAAACTGCTGGCCCAGTCGGGCGACCTCGCGTACCAGGACAATGCGTATCCGCTCACCGCCGATGTCACGGGCGTGAAGGTCATCGAATTGGTGGCGCGCGAAGTCGGCGAAGCGCATTCGCCGACGCTCGCGACCTGGGCGCGCGCCGCATTGTTCACGCAACGCTGATTCGGCCCATGACAATGGTTCCCGCGCGTTGGTTGGCGGTCGCTGGAATTGCCGTGGCCTGCGCGGTGACGACGGCGCGCGCGGACGAGCGGCTCTACGAAGAACCGTACCGGCCGCAATACCACTACACGCCGCCGCAGCAGTGGATGAATGACCCCAATGGGTTGGTCTACGCGCACGACGAATATCATTTGTTCTACCAGTACAACCCCTACGGCAACAAATGGGGGCCGATGCACTGGGGTCACGCCGTCAGCCGCGACCTGCTGCATTGGCAGGATCTACCGATCGCGCTCTTCCCCGATCGACTGGGCGCCATCTTCTCGGGCAGCGCGGTGCTCGACGTGGACAACTCGAGTGGCTTCGGTTCGCGAACTCAACCCGCGCTGGTGGCGATGTACACGTACCACGATCACCTGCGCGAAAATCTCGGGCAAACCGGCTACGAATCGCAGGGACTCGCGTACAGCCTCGATCATGGCCGCAACTGGATCAAATATCCAGGCAACCCGGTGCTCACCGACGCCGCCGTACGCGATTTTCGCGATCCAAAGCTGTTCTGGCATGCGGCGTCGCGCCGCTGGATCGTCGCGCTCGCCGCGACCGATCACGTTGCGTTCTACTCTTCGCGTGATCTACGGCACTGGGTGCACGAGAGCGACTTCGGCCACGGCCTTGGTGCGCACGGCGGCGTGTGGGAATGTCCCGACCTGATCGCGATGCCGGTCGAAGGCACGGCGCAGGAGCGCCATGTGCTGCTGGTGAGCATCGGGAAGGGCGGCCCGAACGGCGGATCCGCCACGCAGTATTTCATCGGTGATTTCGATGGACATCGCTTCGAAGTGGACGGGAGCGGTCACGACGACGCGCGTACGCGGACGCCGAGATGGCTCGACTTCGGCACCGATGACTACGCGGGCTCGACCTGGTCGGGCGCGGCGCCCGGCGATCGGCGTGCGCTGTTCATCGGCTGGATGAGCAATTGGCAATACGCCCAGGACGTGCCCACGCAACGCTGGCGCAGCGCCATGACCTTGCCGCGCGAATTGCGACTCGCCATCGAAGACGGCGGGCCCGTGCTGCGCGCGCGCCCGATCGCCGAGCTGGCGACGCTGCGACGCAGCGCCGCAACGATCGGCCCGCGCACGATCGAAGGCCCGTTCGACCTGACGAGCGCTGCGCACACCACTGCAGGCCTGCTCGAGCTGGACCTCGACCTGGATCTCGGCCCGGCCAACGGCGCCCGGCTGCAATTCTCGAATGCACGGGGCGAGCGCACGATCTTCCGCATTGACGGCGCTGCGCGGCGCTTCGAACTCGACCGCAGCGCATCGGGCGCGATCGCCTTCAATCCGGCCTTCGCCGCCGCGCCGCAAGTCGCGCCCTGGCTGGGCGCGGCCACGCGCCTGCGGTTGCACGTCTTCCTGGACCAGTCTTCGATCGAAGTGTTCGTCGACGACGGCGCGACCGTGCTCACCACTCTGGTTTTCCCGGCGACACCGTACGACTCGGTGCAGCTCGACGGCAGCAGGCCATTCGAATTGCGGACCGCGAACGTGTACGAACTGGCATCAGCCCTGCGCTGATCCCGTAGGCTCGGACGAGTCAACGGCGGAACCGCTCTCCGTCATAGGCCGGCACGGCGCCGGCTTGCGAGGCGACAAAGGCGGCGAGGCGCGCGGCGCGTTCCATCGCAACCGGCGCATCGCTCCCGCGAAGCAGTTCGCAGACCAGCATGGCGAGGAAAGAATCTCCGGCGCCCACCGTATCGGCGACCTGCACCGGAAAGGAGTCCTGGTGATGCCAGTGTCCCTGCCAGCGCAGCCGGGAACCCGCCGCGCCGAGCGTGACGCACAATGCGCCCGGCGCGAAGCGCGCGGACAGCACATCCCAAAGCGCTTCGGGCGTGCAGTCGGCGCCATACCATTGCGCGAACAGCCGGCATTCGTCCTCGTTGATCTTGACCAGTGCCGCGCCCCGCATGCCGGCCTCGCACAGTTCCCGGCTGATGTGCGGGGCACGCAGGTTCGGGTCGAACACCCGCCAGCGTGCCGCGGCCGCAACCTGCACGATCGCCGCGTGCGAGCGCTCGTCGCGCTGGCCGAGCGTGCCGTAAACGAAGGCGTCGCATTCGGCTGCCGCACGCAGCAGCTGCGGCGTGGCCACGAGCGCATCCCACGCGGCCGGTGTCAGGAATTCGTAACGCGCGGAACCCGAGGCGTCGAGTACCGCATGCGCTTCGCCGGTTGCCAGTTGCGCGTCCGACTGCACCAGCGTCGCGTCGATGCCCAGTGCAGCGGCGGCGGCCAATGCGCGCCGGCCGCGTTCGTCATCGCCGACGCGCGTGACGAGGCGCGCGCGCGCCCCGAGCCGTGCCGCATGTGCCGCCACATTGAACGCCGCTCCACCGATGAACTCGCCCCCGGGCAGGAGGTCCCAAAGCGTCTCGCCGACGCACAGTATCGCGGGCTGGTACATGGTCCGTTGCATTATAGTGTGGCCGCGATGGGGAGTAGGGGGCTTGCATGGCGAACCAGCCACGACCGACGCTGACTTTCTGGCAGATCTGGAACATGTGTTTCGGGTTCCTCGGCCTGCAGTTCGGCTTCGCGCTGCAGAACGCAAACGTCAGCCGCATTTTCCAGACGCTCGGGGCGAGCCTCGATGCGATTCCGTCGTTGTGGATCGCCGCGCCGCTGACCGGCCTGCTCGTGCAGCCGATCATCGGCTACTACTCTGACCGCACCTGGACACGACTCGGGCGCCGCCGCCCGTACTTCCTCGTCGGCGCGATCCTGGCCTCGGTGGCGCTGCTGGCCATGCCGCGATCGGGCGTGTTGTGGATGGCCGCGGGACTGCTGTGGTTGCTCGATGCGTCGATCAACGTCTCGATGGAACCATTCCGCGCCTTTGTCGGTGATCAACTCGGCCCCAGGCAACGCGCGACCGGTTACTCGATGCAGAGTTTTTTCATCGGCCTCGGTGCGATCATCGCGAGCTGCCTGCCGCCGCTGTTCACATGGCTCGGCGTCAGCAACCACGGCACCGACGCCGCCGGACACGCCGTCGTGCCCGACACGCTGTACTACTCGTTCGACCTCGGTGCACTGGTGCTGTTTTTCGCGGTTGCATGGACCGTGCTGCGCACGCGCGAATATCCGCCCGAAACGCTGCACGCGTTCAGCGATGCAACGCCGGTGCAGGACGATTCGGAAACAGTCGCCGCGGGCAGCCACGGGCAACCCGCCAAGGGGCTCGCCTGGACGATCCTCGGCGCCGCGGCGGCCACCACCGTTGCGGCGATGGGGCTCGATCGCCAGTTGTATCTCGTCAGCGGCATGTCGCTGGCATGGGGCCTCGCGCAGCTCGTGCACGCCTGGTTCCCTGGGCAGAATTTCTTCGGCACGATCATGCGCGACCTGGAAAACATGCCGCTGACGATGCGGCGGCTCATCCCGATGCAGTTCTTTTCGTGGCTCGCGCTGTTCTCGATGTGGCTGTATACGACCGCGGCGGTCACGCAGGTGCATTTCCACAGCAGCGACCCGGCCTCGCAGGCCTACAACGACGGCGCGGACTGGGTCTCGTTCCTGTTCGGCGCCTACAACGGCTTCGCCGCGCTCGCGGCAGTCGTGATTCCCTTCATGGTGCGCAAGGTGGGCCTGCAGCGCAGCCACCTCATCAATGTCTGGTTCGGCGCATTCGGCCTGATCTCGATCGCGCTGATCCGTGACTACCACTGGCTCATCGCGTCGATGCTTGGCATCGGTTTCGCGTGGGCGTCGATCCTCTCGCTGCCCTACGCATTGCTGTCGGACAGCGTGCCGTCACGGAAGATGGGCCTCTACATGGGCATTTTCAATTTCTTCATCGTGATTCCGCAACTCGTCGCAGCGAGCGTGCTGGGCGCCGTGCTCAAGACCGTATTGGATGGCAAGCCGATCGGCGTGCTGGTGCTCGGCGGCGTGTGTTTTCTTATCGCTGGGCTGCTGGCGCTTCGTGTGCCGCTCCACACGAGCCCCGCACGACCAGCCTAGTCGGCAGCACCGTGCCTTCCGCATGCTCGTTGCGCAGCATGCGCAGCAGCGTTTCGACCAGCACCTCGCCGGCGCGGCGCGTGTCCTGCATCACCGTCGTCAATGGCGGATGCGCCAGGCTCGCGGCGGGAATATCGTCGAACCCCACTATCGATACCTGTCCGGGCACGTCGACGCCTCGACTGTGTAGTGCCCTCATCGCACCAATCGCAATCAGGTCGCTCGCCGCGACGATCGCATCGAAAGGCTCGGCGCGCGCGAGCAGCTCGTTGGCCGCGTCGAAACCCGACTGCTCCGTGCTGATGGCATCGACCTGCTTGAGGTCATCGGGAGCGATGCCCGCCGCAGTGATGGCTTCGACGCAGCCCCGGTGGCGTTCGAGGAATTCCGGGTAATGGTTCGAGGCATCGCCGAGGAAGGCGAAGCGCCGGCGTCCCAAGCCCAGCAGGTGGCGCGTCGCATCGTAGCCGCCGCGAAAGTTGTCGCAGCCGATCGACAGCCCCGGCTGGCCCGCCTGCACGGCGCCCCAGCGAACGAAATGCGTGCCCTGGCTCACGAGTTGCTCGAGGCGTGACTGGTAGGCGACGTAGTCGCCATAGCCGAGCAGGATGATGCCGTCGGCCTTGCGGCTGTCCTCGTATTCCTTGTGCCAATCGTTCGACATCTGCTGGAAGGAGATCAGCAGGTCGTAGCCGCGCAACGCGCAGGCGCGCGTGATCGATCCGAGCATCGTCAGGAAAAACGGATTGATCTGCGAATCGTCGGGTGTCGGATCCTCGAACAGCAACAGCGCCAGCGTGTGTGAATGCTGGAAGCGCAGGTTCGAGGCGTTCTTGTCGACCTTGTAGTGCAGCTGCTGCGCGATAGCCTCGATGCGCTTGCGCGTCTCGGGGCTGACCATCGGGCTGCCACGCAGGGCCCGCGACACGGTGGGCTGCGAGACACCTGCCAGGTAGGCGATGTCGAAGGACGTCGGCTTGCCGTGCATCTGCTTTCGAAAACCCCCGCCAAGCATGATGCCATAGCCGACTACACCGAGCTAACAGCTTGAATTACAGACAATTAAAGAAGCGAGTGACGGGCGGTGCTAACATCGCGCCATGCGCCTGAAATGGCATGCCATGGCTTTCGCGCTGCTCGCGGCATCGGCGGCCATGGCCGCAACCGCACCCGCGGTCACGATCGCTCCGGTCCGGCTGAGCGCCTCGCTCCAGAAGGCACTGCACGATCAATATGGCGCGGCCGAGGGGGCTGTGTTGCAAGAGGCCGTCGCGGAGCGCCTGGAACATGCGCTCGCGAACGCGGGCGCAACGATTTCAGCGTCGGCCCCGCTCAGCGTCGATGCGTCGATCGAGCGGGCCGTGCCCTCGCATCCGACGCGTTACCAGGTGCAGCTGAGCCCGAGTCTCGATCCGGTGCGCTCGATCTCGCTCGGCGGGGCGCACTTGCATGCGGTGCTGCGCGGCGCGGATGGCAAGCCGGTCGACGAAGTCGACTACGATCGCTTCGCCACTTCGCTCCAGGAAGCCTCGCCATCGGCGGACGCATGGAGCGATGCGCGCGTGACGATCGATCGCTTCAGTGACCTGGTCGTGAAATCCTGGCGCCGGCACGCCAGCCGCTAGCGCACGGGAGCAGCGCATCCGCGCGCTGCGTCAGTTCCCAAGCCTGCAGTACACCACGCCGTGCGGCGGAATCGACAGCCGCGCACCTTCGAGTCTTCCTTCCGGCAATCCGTGGCCACTGAGCGCGGTCCCCGCCAGCACGCGCGGCAGATCCGCCGACGCCTGCTGCGCCGAAAGATTGAACGCAGCCAGCAAGCGCTCGCCGTTGTATTGGCGCGTGAACGCCAGCACGGTCTCGGTGGCCAGCAGGAACTCGATGTCGCCCCACCGCAGCGCGGGATGTTGCCGGCGCCAGCGCATCAAGCGGCGAAACGCGTGCAGCGTCGATGAAGGTTCGCGCTCCTGCACTTCGACCGCGAGCTCGAGCTGTTCCGGCGCCAGCGGCAGCCAGGGTGCGCCGCTGCTGAAACCGCCGCGCGCATCGGCAGTCCAGGGCAACGGCGTACGGCAGCCATCGCGACCCTTGAAATTCGGCCAGAACGCCCTGCCGTATGGATCGCGCAGCGATTCGAATGGCACTTCTGCTTCGCGCAGGCCGAGTTCCTCTCCCTGGTAGATGCACACCGCTCCGCGCAGCGAGCAGACGAGCGCCGTGAGCATCGTCGCGACGTGTGGCGGGGAATTCGCAAAGCCCCAGCGCGTGACGACACGCTGCACGTCATGGTTCGACAGTGACCAGCAAGGCCAGGCATCGGGCGACGCCGCGAGCGCGCCTTCGACGGTGGCGCGGATATGCGCGGGGCTGCGCTCGGCGCCCAGCAGCTCGAAGCTGTAGCCCAGGTGCAATCGACCGGGCCGCGTGTACTCGACTATCGCCGCGTTGGAATCCTCGGCGGCGATCTCGCCGAGCGTCACCGCTCCCGGGTAGCGATCGACCAGCGCCCGCAGTTCCTCGATGAAAAGCAGATTCTCCGGGCGCGTGTTGTCGTACACGTGGTACTGGTGCGCGTACGGATTGTCGGGACGGAAGCCGCGCCCGGTGCGCTGCTCGGCCGGCTTCGGCGGATTGTTGCGCAGCTGCGGGTCGTGGAAGCAGAAATTGATCGCATCGAGCCGCACGCCATCGGCGCCGCGGTCGAGCCAGAACTGCAGGTTGTCGAGCACCGCGCGCCGCACCTGCGGATTGTGGAAATTCAGGTCCGGCTGCGCGCTGAGGAAATTGTGCAGGTAGTACTGCGCGCGGCGCGGCTCCCACTCCCACGCGATGCCGCCGAAGATCGACAACCAGTTGTTGGGCGGCCCGCCGTCGGGCCGCGGGTCCGCCCACACGTACCAGTCGGCGCGCGCGTTCTCGCGATTGCTGCGGCTCTCGACGAACCACGGGTGCTCGACCGAGGTGTGGCTCAGCACCTGGTCGATCATCACCTTCAGGCCCAGGCCATGCGCCTTCGCCAGCAGGTGATCGAAATCCTCGAGCTTGCCGAACAACGGATCGACCGCGCGATAGTCGGCGATGTCGTATCCGAAATCAGCCATCGGCGACTTGAAGAACGGCGAGATCCAGACGGCCTCGACACCCAGGCTCGCCACGTATTCGAGCTTGCTGATGATGCCGGGCAGGTCGCCGACGCCGTCGCCGTTCGAATCGACGAAGCTGCGCGGGTAGATCTGGTAGATCAGTCCGCCTTGCCACCACGGGTGCAGCGCCCCGCGTGCGGGCGCATGTGCCGCCTCGGCTGGCTGGTTCTTGTTCACGGCTCTTCCATCGCTCACTTTCGCGGGCAGCTTACCTGTCGCGGCGCCCATGCTGTCGGGCGCGCATACGTATTCATTGCGCGCAGGGCAACGCCGGTACTATGTTCATTTCCGGACAATTCCCCGGGGGACCCCATGTACTCTGATGCACGGCGCATCGGCCTTGGTTTGATCGCCGTTCTTGCGCTGCTCGCCCCGGCCGGCGCCTTGGCCGATGCCACGCCGCTCGACGCGGCGCCGCGTGACTACTCCCGGCAAGCCGCGCGCAGTTCGCCCGCCTGGCTGCACGACGGCGTCATCTACGAGATTTTTCCGCGCGCGTTTTCGCCCAGCGGCGATTTCGCGGGTGTTACTGCGCAGCTCGATCGTCTGCAGCAGCTCGGCGTCAATATCCTGTGGCTGATGCCGATCCATCCCCTGGGCAAGCTCAAGGGCAAGGGCAAGATCGGCAGTCCCTATGCCGTGCGCGATTTCTATGGGCTCGATCCGGCCTATGGCACGGCGGCCGACCTGCATCGGCTGATCGGCGAGGCGCACAAGCGCCACCTCAAGGTCATCATCGACATGGTCGCAAACCACACGGCGTGGGATTCGGTGATGATGTCGCACCCGGACTGGTACACGCACGATGCGGCCGGCCGCATCATTCCGCCCAATCCCGACTGGACCGACGTCGCGGACCTCGACTATCGCAACCCGGGCCTGCGCCACTACATGCAGGACATGCTGGTGCACTGGATCCGGGATTTCGATCTCGACGGTTTCCGTTGTGACTTCGCCGCCGGCGTGCCCACCGATTTCTGGGAATCGGCGCGCGCCGCGCTCAGCCACGTGAAACCCGACATCATCATGCTGGCCGAGGCCGATTCGCCGGACCTGCTCTCGAGCGCCTTCGACATCGACTATTCGTGGAAGATGTACCACACGCTGACCGAAGTCGTGCAGCAGGGCCGCCCGGCTTCCACCGTGCGCGACCAATGGCTAGCCGACGCGGCGCAGTATCCGCGCGGCGCGCTGCGCATGCGTTTCTTCGACAACCACGACCAGCATCGCGCCATCGCACAGTTTGGCGAGCCTGCTGCGCTCGCCGCGTCGGCGCTGATGTTCACGCTCGATGGCGTGCCGATGCTGTACAACGGCATCGAGGCCGGCGATTCGACAGAGTCGACCGCGCCCGCCTTGTTCGAGAAGTTGCCGGTATTCTGGCAGAGCGCGGAGATTCGGCCCGCGTTTCCACGCACGATCCAGCAGCTCATCGCCTTGCGCACAGCGCACGGCGCACTGCGCGACGGTGAAGTGCTGTGGCTCCACAACAGCGACGAGGGCCGCGTGCTCAGCTACGCGCGCATCGATGCCGGCGAGTCGTTGCTGGTGGCGATCAACCTTTCGCCTGCGCCATTCGCCGGCGTCGTCGCCGGTGGAGAAGGGCGCTACGAAGACATCACGCCCGGCCACGCCACGGCTGGCGCCAACCTGCCGGCGCTTTTCCTCGGTCCCTGGGAATACCGCGTCTATCGGCGCATCAGCAGTCAATGACAACGGCGCAAGTGCATCACATCGGTCGCGAGCGCCAACCCGTGATCGTGATCGACGACTTCGCAGCCGACCCGCACTCGATCATCGAGGAAGCCGCGCAACTGCAATACACGCCGATCGGTCCGCACTACCCGGGCATTCGCGCCAACGTGCCGGCCGCTCGCGTGCGCGCTTTCCTGGCGCCGATCGTCGACCTGCTGTTCAGCACCTTCCAGTGCGGCACCGAGCTGCAGGTGCTCGAGGCCTACTACTCGATGCTGACCACGCCGCCCGCTGACCTGCGGCCGATCCAGCGGCTGCCGCATTTCGACGGCGTGGAGCGCGAGCGCCTGGCCCTGCTGCATTTCCTCAGTACCGATCGCCCGAGCGGCACGGCCTTCTACCGCCATCGTTCGACCGGCCTCGAAAGCGTGGATGCGGTGCATTATCCATCGTTCAGTGCGGCAGTGACGCGTGACGCGGCGCTCCACGGATTGCCCGAACCGGCGTACATCAGCGGCGATACGGCCATGTACGAGCAGGTTGCGAGCTTCGAAGGGCGATTCAACCGCCTCCTGGTCTATCGGGGCCACGTGCTGCACTGCGCATACCTGCCGGACGGCCTTTCCTACTCGCCCGACCCTCGCAAAGGGCGGCTGACCGTGAATACATTCCTGATGGGCGCGAACTGAACAAAGCTGTGTCCGCGGCGCAACACACCCGAATGAATACGTATGCATAAGCATTGGCAAATGGCTGCTGATGGCTAAGATTGCGACTGCTGGAGATTTACAACACTTCCCCGGGGGGAAGGACGCCGCGAGTCGATGGGGCGACTGCGACGCGCCGATCAATCATTTTCCAAGGAGAGTCTAGGTGAAGACCTTCAAGACGGCCTATTGCACGCAGCCGGCTTCGCGCCGCGCCACGTTTGCGGTCACGTCCACGGCCACGGGCTGTGCAGTACTGCTGATGGCAGCGACCAGCGCGGCACGCGCGCAGACTGCGCCCGCGGCAGCGGCACCCGCCGGCGATTCCATTGAAGAAGTGGTCGTCACCGGTATCCGCAAGAGCATCCAGGATTCGATCGCGGCGAAAAAGAACAGCTCCTCGATTGTCGAGGTGGTGTCGGCCGAAGACATCGGCAAGTTGCCGGACAACTCGATTGCCGAGTCGCTTGCACGCCTGCCCGGCATCGCCGCGCAGCGCACCGCCGGCCGCGCCCAGTCGCTGTCGATCCGCGGACTCGGCCCCGACTACACCGTCACGACCTTCAACGGCCGCGAGCAACCCTCCACCAGCGACGCCCGTTCGGTCGAGTTCGATCAATACCCCTCCGAACTCGTCAGCCAGGTGAAGATCTTCAAGACGCCCGACGCGGGCATGTCGTACCAAGGCATCGCCGGCACGGCCGACATCGAAACCGTGAAGCCACTCGCCTACGGCAAGCGCGCCGCTTCGGTGACGTACAAGTTCGAGAAGGATGGACAGAAATCGAATGTCCCCTCGCAGTCGGACACCGGCAATCGCGCGAGTGGCATGTACATCGACCAGTTCATGGACAACAAGGTCGGCGTGGCGCTCGGCGTGGCGTACAACAAGACGCCGTACCAGGCACAGACGCGCGAGTCATGGGGCTACGCCGATGGGCCGAACGGCACCAAGATCGTCGGCGGCAACAAGGACGGCGTCCAGTCCTCGTACTTCCAGCGCACGGGAGCGCTGGCCGTCATCGAATTCCAGCCCAATGACCGGCTGCACTCGACTTTTGACGGCTACCACTCCAACTTCAAGGAACTGCAGAACATCCGTCGCATGGAGTACCCGCTGCAGTGGGGTGCTGGCACGCTCGACCCGAACAGCATCGGCCCCGTTGTCGACAACCGCATCACGTCAGGCACGTATACCGGCGTGCCGTTCGTGGTCATCGAGAACTACAACAACGAAACGCATGCCAATGTCGATGCCTTTGGCCTGAACACCGATTTCAAGTTGACCGACAACTGGACGTTGAACAACGACCTCAGCTACTCCAAGGCTCACCGCAACAAGCTTCGGTTGGAGTCCACCGGCGGAGACGGCTCGGGCGATCCCGGTTCACCGCTGTTGCCGAGCGCGCAAACCGCGACGTTTGTGACTGGCGGTAGCGGCGCCTCGATACCGACGATCACCGGCAACTACAGCGACTACAACACGACGTTCCTGGCCGACCCGGGTGGCTGGGCCGGCGGTTCCGCCGCGCACAGCAGCCGCGCCGGATTCTGGGACTCCCAGATCGTCGACGATACGATCAAGTCCATCCGGTTGTCGGCGAGCCGCAAGCTCGAGGGCGGCTTCTTCAGCGCCATGTCCGTCGGCGTCAACTACGCCGAGCGCACCAAGGACAAGAACCGCTTCCAGAATGCCCTGTATTTCAAGGGCACGTTGACGGCCGGCCCGTACTACGAGCAGGTTCCCGATGCCTATCGTCGCGGCATCATCAACACCAGCTTCTTCGGCAACCCGAATGGCATGATCAACTACGACGCGTTGAGCATGTTCCACGACGGCTTCTTCAATGTGATCGACGCGCGGCACGATCCGCTCGCCGATGGCGGCACGCTGAACGCCGACATTACCGCCACTTGGCGCATGAAGGAAAAGCTGACGACGCCGTACGTCAAGTTCGACATCAACAGCTCGCTCGGCTCGCACGCGCTGACGGGCAACATCGGCTTGTCGGCACAACGGGCCGACCAGACCGCGTACCTGAATGCCCTGGGCGGCGCTACCGTGGCACAAGCCGTCGTGTCTCAAGTCACCGACGGGGCCAAGTACACCGAAGTGCTGCCCAGCCTGAACCTCGCCCTCTCGCTGGCGGAAGACCTGAAGTTGCGCTTCGCGGCTGCGACCACGGTTTCGAGGCCGCGCATGGACGATATGGCCGGCGGCTCCACCTATACCGTCATCGGACCGAATACGCTGCCGATCTCGTTTAACGGCCAGCAGTATTACTGGTCGCGCAACAGCGGCGGCAATCCGCGGCTGAAGCCCTGGAAAGCCAATGCCTATGACTTGTCGCTGGAAAAGTATTTCAGCAACAAGGCCTATTTCTCCGCGGCGCTGTTCTACAAGCAATTGAAGCGCTTCCTGTACCTCAACAATACAGTCGTCAGTTTCAACGGCGCGCTGCTGCCGGACCAGACCACGGCCAGCGATCCGACGATCTACACCAACGCCAATGCCAACCGCTTGGGCGTCGCCCAGGTGCTGGTCAACGGAAGCGGTGGCTACATCAGGGGCGCGGAATTGTCGGGTTCGTTGCCCGGCTCCATCGTTGCCAACGCGCTGGACGGGTTTGGGTTGATCTTCAGCGCCTCCTGGACCCAGTCGTCGGTCAGCCCGACGCCAGGTACCTCATCACCGGTGCCTGGCCTCTCACCGCGCGTCATCAACACGACGCTGTACTACGAAAAGTACGGCTTCTCGGCGCGCGTCAGCCAGCGCTATCGCGAAGGGTTTCAAGGCGCCGTGCCGACTTTCGACGGCTCGATCCAGGCCCAGCAAGTCAGGTCCGAAGCGCTGCTCGACGCCCAGGTTGGGTACGAGTTCCAGGCAGGACCGGCCAAGGGCCTTTCGCTGAACCTGTCGGGCACCAACCTGACGGATACGCCATTCGCGCTGTCGAACGTGGGTGACAATCCTTATTTCAACCAGAAGTACGAAAAGTACGGCGCGGTGTATACGCTCTCGGCCACCTACAAGTTTTTCTAGGCCGGACGACGACGCAGTAACATCACACCTGCCGGCAGCGATGCCGGCAGGTGTTTTTTTTGGAGCGCAGCATGCCCGGCGTCGAAATCAAATCGGTCGTCATCGTCGGCGGTGGCACGGCGGGCTGGATGTGCGCCGCCGCGCTGGTCAAGGTGCTGGGCCCGCGCCTGTCGATCACCGTCGTGGAATCCGACGAGATCGGCATCGTCGGCGTCGGCGAGGCGACCATTCCCGCCATCAACCTGTTCAACCAGATGCTGCGGCTCGACGAAGACGACTTCCTGCGCAACACGCACGGCACGTTCAAGCTGGGCATCGAGTTCGCCAACTGGTACGAACGCGGCCATTCGTACATGCATTCCTTCGGCACGGTCGGCAAGGACCTGGCCTACATTCCATTCCACAACTACTGGCTGCACGAACACCTGCTCGGGCGCGGCGGCTCGCTGTGGGATTACAGCCTCGATTTCGTGGCGGCAAGGCAGAACCGCTTTGCGCGACTGGCGCAGATCGAGGGCACGCCGCTGCCTGGCATCACCTACGCCTTCCATTTCGATGCCTCGCTGTATTCAGCCTACCTGCGCCGCTATGCGGAGCGGATGGGCGTGCGCCGCGTCGAGGGCATGGTGGTCGACGTGCTGCTCGATCCCGCCAACGGCGACGTGCAGAAGCTTCGCCTGAAGGACGGGCGCGAGCTCACCGGCGAGCTGTTCGTCGACTGCTCGGGCTTCAGGGGACTGCTGATCGAGCAGGCGCTGAAGACCGGTTACGAGGACTGGACGCGCTGGTTGCCTTGCGACCGGGCGCTGGCCGTGCCGAGCGAGCGCGTGGCGCCGCTCACGCCGTACACGCGTTCAACGGCGCAGGACGCCGGCTGGCAGTGGCGCATTCCGTTGCAGCACCGCACCGGCAATGGCCACGTGTACTCATCGGCGCACATGAGCGACGAGCGCGCGCACGCGCTGCTGCTGCAAAACCTCGATTCGAAGCCACTCGCCGAGCCACGGCCCATCCGATTCACGACCGGACGTCGCCGGTTGCTGTGGAATCGCAACGTCGTATCGATGGGGCTGGCCAGCGGATTCCTCGAGCCGCTCGAGTCGACCGCGATCCACCTGATC
>Ga0209023_10002963_pt1 | contig 20582 bp, 14 predicted proteins | sample LakOneMetagenome_FD_187468 | JGI IMG/M metagenome (GOLD analysis project Ga0209023, IMG submission 187468) | Freshwater and sediment microbial communities from Lake Erie, Canada (SPAdes) (version 2) | ecosystem: Environmental > Aquatic > Freshwater > Lentic | place: Lake Erie, Canada...
AGACGGCTCGATATTTTGTTTATCAAATTCAGCTTGAACTTGTTCTGCGGTTTTACCATTCAATAATGCTTCTGTTTGTGCAAAAAAGTTAGACATCAACTTGTTGTGGTGGTCTTCATTGCCGTATAATGGTTGCACATAGCCAATAAAATCGGTTGGAATTAACTTAGTCCCTTGGTGAATTAATTGAAAAAAGGCGTGTTGTGAATTGGTTCCAGGTTCTCCCCAAATAATGGTTCCGGTTTGGTAATTCACTGGTTTTCCGTCTCTGCCAATACTTTTACCATTGCTTTCCATAATGCCTTGTTGCAAATAGGGCGCCAACTTTTGTAAATATTGCGTATAAGGGATTAACGCTTCGCTTTCGGCACCAAAGAAGTTATTGTACCAGATACTTAATAACGCTAGAATTACCGGAATGTTTTTGTCGAAAGATTCATTTTTAAAATGCTCATCCATTTGATGTGCTCCTTTTAATAATTTATCGAAATTATCAAATCCTACAGCTAAGCTGATTGACAAACCAACGGCACTCCAAAGTGAAAAACGCCCACCAACCCAATCCCACATTGGAAAAATATTGTTGGCATCAATTCCAAATTCGGTTACCTTTTGAATGTTAGTAGAAACGGCAACAAAATGTTTAGCCACATCTTCTTGCGTAGCTGATTTCAAGAACCATGTTCGAATAGTTTCTGAATTGGTTAGTGTTTCTTGTGTGGTAAACGTTTTAGAAACAATCACAAAAAGCGTGGTTTCTGGATTTATTTTTTTAATAATTTCATTTACATGATCTCCATCAATATTAGAAACAAAATGTACGTTTAAATGATTTTTATAATATTGTAATGCTTCAACGACCATAGCAGGTCCCAAATCAGATCCGCCAATTCCAATATTCACTACATCAGTAAATGGTTTGCCCGTGTAACCTTTTCTTACACCAGACACCACTTCATTGGTAAATTTTTCAATACTATGTTTAACTTCGTATACTTCTGACATTACATTTTTTCCGTCAACTAAAATAGTTGCTGATTCTGGAGCACGCAAAGCCGTGTGTAGTACCGCACGATTTTCGGTTTGATTGATTACATCTCCATCAAAATATTTAGCAATTGCCTCTTTTAAATTAACTTCTTCTGTTAGTTTTAAAAGCAAATCTATGGTTTCTTGATTGATGTTGTTTTTAGAATAATCTACTAAAAAATCATTCCACTGAATATGAAATTTTTCAGCTCTAGCGGTATCATTTTGAAACATTTCTTTGATGGAATTGTGCTCCATTTTAGAAAAATGATTGTTCAAGTTTTGCCAAGCCGTTGTAGTTGATGGATTTGTGTTTTGTAAAGCCATTATTTAATTTTTGAAAAGCAAAATTAGATAAAAGATTACAGATTCAACCAAGAGCATCCTATTTTATCTTTAAAAAAAGTTATGCAAACGTTGTAGTTGTGAAAAAAAACAAACTGAAGAATTATTTTTTGAAGGTTACTTCGGCAACACTGTCCAATTGTTGTTTTAAGGGACGGATTTGCTCTTTATATCTTGGCAGATTTCGACTTTCCATCGCTTGAGAATTTGGCAATTTCAATTTGAGTGCATCTACCTGAAGACCGTTTTTCCAGAAGCGGTAACACACGTGTGGCCCAGTAGCCAAGCCGGTGCTTCCTACTTTACCAATAATCTGACCTTGTTTGACGCGTTGTCCTCGGCGAACCAAAATTTTAGACATGTGTAAATATTGAGTCGAATAGGTTTTATCGTGTTTAACCTTGACAAAATTTCCATTACCTGCGGTATACCCTGCTTGTTCTACAACCCCAGCAGCTGTGGTCATAATGGGTGTTCCGGTTGGAGCGGCATAATCGGTTCCGTTATGAGCCTTCCATTTTAATTGTACAGGATGAAATCTGCTTTTAGAAAAACGAGATGTAATGTTAACGAATTTTAGCGGCGCTTTTAAGAAGAAATTCTTCAAGGCTTTCCCAGTTTCATCGTAATAATCTGTTTTACCATTTCGTTCTTGAACAAATGGAAAAGCGTAAATTTTCTGCCCTTTATATTCAAAAAAAGCAGCACGCAAACTATCTACACCATCATAAATGGTATCGTTGATGTATCGTTCTGTAAAACTTAAAGCAAATTTGTCGCCTTTTTTAGATTTAAAGAAATCGATAGACCATGCAAATACTTTGGTTAATCTTCCCGACAAGGTTGGATCGACATTCATGCTTCGTAACGTTTTAGTTAGCGGTCCAGTCAATTCTCCAGCAATAGTTCGAACCTTAAAAGTTAGCGGCCTAGATTTTTTAAATCCAACTATAGAATCGGTTAAATCAACCAAATAATAGTCAATTCGATTGGGTTGGTAAATTAAATATTGTAGTTTGTTGTATTTGTCTTTAGAACGCAAACACACGTAAGTTCTTTTAAATCGGACACTCGTAGGAAAAGAATCTTTGATTACTCTAATAATATCGGCGGCTTTTTTTCCGTTAAGGTTTTGTTTTTTTAAAATTCTTTCAAAAGTATCCTGACTTTGAATGGTATCATAATGCACATTAAAATCATCGAAGTGGAAACCAAAATCTACTATGGGTTTTTGAGGTTCAACATCTTCAATAACAAACTCTTCTTGTTGTTTTTTACAAGAATACAATGTTACTAAAACCAATAAAATTAATGCTATTTTTCTCAATATGAGTTATTTAATCTTTAACAATCTTCTCCCCAATTTTTCAATTCTTCTTCACTCCAAAGTTCGGGAAAAAAGATTCTTCTTTGGTATTTTGGATGCATATATTTTTTCCAATCACTGCCTCCTGTGGCTTCTCCAGAACCTTGACCACTTTCAATATATTTTTTAGCGGCGTTTAAATGTCCCATAACCCAAGTAATGTTTACCGTTTTATCATAATGACGCATGGCTGCAATTAAATCGGAGTTATTTTGGTCTTCTTCTGGAAGTTGTTTGAACTTTCTCCAAATATTAATGGTATTGTATTCTTCCATATAGCGCAAGAATTCATCTTTGTATTTTCTTTCAAATTCTAAAATCAAATACGATTTCTCACCTGTTTTGTAATCTTTACCAGCAGCTTGCCAATATAAATGTTCAAAGGCATGAGTGTAGGGTGTATTTCTATCGATAGTTGCTCTAAATCGGTAATCAATTAGATTAATTAAATCGGTAGAAGAAAATTCTATTAATCGGTATTGGGCGCTTTGGAATCCACTTGCTGGTGTTAACGTATTTCTAAATTTCATGTATTGTTCCACTTCCATTCCGTCACCCATAATATCGAAAGACGTGGTAAGCATGTCAAAATAACGACTGATTCGCATCAAACGATCAGTAAAAAATTTGGTTTCCGGTTTTTCACAATGACATACTTGTTTGATTTCCCAAAGTATCATTTTAAACAATAACTCATTTACTTGATGGTACATTATAAATACCATTTCATCAGGCAATGTGGTGCGTTGCGTTTGAAGGTTTAGCAAAGCATCGGTTTGGATATAATCCCAATAAGTTATTGGTTTAGCCCAAAGCAATCCTTCCAGATGCGTTTCGGTTTTTTGATTTATGGCATCAAATTTTTGTTCTAATTCCTCAATTAAATGAGTGGTTTCTGAATTCATTTAGTCTACTTTAATTGTAAATGGATTGGCCAATCCTTTGAAAGATTCTAAATCGGCTTTTATCGAGCCTACTGCCAAACTCGCTTTAATTCTTAGCGGCAACTTATTGTCGTCGTCTGATATCCAAACGGTTAAACTTTCTTGTTCTTTAAAAACCCTTCCAGATTGAACCAAAGGTCTAAAAATCATACAGGGAACAGTTCCAAATTTAGTATCTAAATCTTCTCTTCCGATGAATTTTAACTTAAATTTTGTGGTTTCATCATCAAAAAACATATCAATTGCAATAGATTCACCTACTTTTAATTTATCTACATTAGGATGATTTCTAAGATAGTAAAAAGTTGATACTATATCTTGAACATTTTCTGGCGTGGTAAACGTTTTGTTGGTATCGTTTTTATAATCTTTTACTAAGATAGTATTTTTATCCTGATTGAAGAAACCTTCTTGGTTTTTTGTGTATCCACCTTCATCAATTTTTCTTACATATTGATAGGGTTTTCCGGTAACTTTATCAAAATAAGACTCGTAGTTATCTTCTACTTTGAAGAACCATTTTGACATTCCGGTTGTGTAGCCTTTACCAATAGCGTGATACACTTTTTTATTGTTTTTTGTTCCTTCTTTAACTTCTAGTGTAGCATAGCCTGCTGTAACTAAACCGTAGTGAATTCTAAACTTAAACCATTCACCAACCTCAAACGCAGAGGGTCTTTGAGAATCAAAACTTACAGTCAAAAAAAGTAACGCCAGAATTATTATCTTTTTCATTATAGAATACTTTATTAGTTAATTTAGTAACTGTAGTGCAATTTTTGTTCCAAATGTATTAAAACAAAAAAACTCCGTCAAATATTGACGGAGTTTTTATGCTATTAACCAACCAAAAAACTATAAATTATGAAAACTTATATAAAAATTAAAGGAAACCACTCCTTCTCTTTTTGTGAGTACAAAGATACTAGTGTTTTTGATTTATTCTCAATAAAAAATTAACTTTAACATATTTTTATTAAAAATGTCGATACTACAACGTTGTATTTTGATGATTGTTTAATAAAATGTGAAAATTATAACGTCCCTCTCAATGCTTGTTCGCGTTCAATTGACTCAAAAAGGGCTTTAAAATTCCCTGCACCGAATCCTTTAGCTCCCATTCTTTGAATAATTTCAAAAAATAAGGTTGGACGATCTTCTACTGGTTTAGTAAAAATTTGTAGTAAATACCCGTCTTCGTCGGCATCAACTAAAATAGAAAGTTCTTGTAGTTTTTTGATATCTTCTTTCATCATATCCATATGAACTCCTAATCTTCTTGGAATATCATCATAATAGGCTTGTGGTGGTGGTGGCAAAAACTCTACGCCACGTGCTTTTAAACCAGAAACTGTTTTAATAATATCATCGGTTGCCACTGCAATATGCTGCACACCTGGACTTTCATAAAAATCTAAATATTCTTCAATCTGAGATTTTTTATTTCCTTTGGCAGGTTCGTTTATAGGAAACTTGATTCTTCCGTTACCATTAGACATTACTTTACTCATCAAAGCAGAATATTCGGTATGAATTTGAGTATCGTCAAACGAAAGGAAATTTTCAAATCCCATAACATCTTCATACCATTTTACCCATTGATTCATTTCACCCCAGCCCACATTACCTACCATGTGATCGATGTATTTTAGCCCAAGTGCTTCTGGATTGTAGTCTGATTTCCATTCTACAAATCCGGGTAAAAATATTCCATTGTAGTTTTTACGTTCTACAAAAATGTGAACGGTTTCACCATAAGTGTATATTCCTGAACGCACCACTTCTCCGTGTTGGTCTTTTTCAACGGTTGGTTCCATGAACGATTTAGCGCCGCGTTTTGTGGTTTCTTCCCAAGCCGATTTGGCATCTTCAACCCATAGCGCTACTACTTTAACGCCATCGCCGTGTTTTTTCAAATGCTCATTAATTGGTGAATTGCTGGTAAGTGGTGTAGTCAAAACCAATCTGATTTTGTCTTGCTTCAAAACATAGCTTACCGAGTCTCTAGAGCCTGTTTCTAGTCCTTTATAGGCGTGTGATTGAAATCCGAAGGCTGTTTTGTAATAATGTGCCGATTGCTTTGCGTTGCCTACGTAAAACTCAACATAGTCGGTTCCTAAAAGCGGAAGGAAATCTTGTGCTCCTTCAAATATTTTTTCTAGTCCGTATTCAACGGATTTTACTTCTTTTGACATAATTCTGTTTTTTATTAATTCACACCTGTAGAATCAATCCGAATAGAATCGACTGAAATTACTTTTGGTTTTACCGTATCATTAATTTCTACTTGATGTTGAACTTCTTTTGATTCATAATATTTTTCTAAAATCTTTTTTGATAAATACTGTCCTTGAAAAGCGAAGAACACTACTGAAATAAGAATTAAAATTGAGCTTAAAATCACACCAATAATGCAAACTATTTTCCCTGCATTAACATTACTTCTGCTTTCTGAAATATAATTTTCGGGATTCAAATAAAATTCGTTCAAGCTTTTATTTGCCGAAACTAATCCTACAATAGAAAGTGCTAATGAGATTATTGCTAAAAATCCACAGCAACAACCCGATATCACTATAACCAAACTTACAATTCCAAGAACTAATGCTGTGGGATCAGCAGACAACTTATTTTTCATATTCATTTTCTTTATTTGTTATTCCAACCAACTTTGAAAATAAGTATCATCAGCAATTTTCATAGCATCTTCGGTAACCATTAACGGTTTGAAAGTATCAACCATTACAGCTAATTCTAGTGTTTCTTTTTTACCAATACTTCTTTCGGCTGCTCCTGGGTGTGGTCCGTGAGGAATTCCTGCTGGATGCAGAGAAATATTGCCTTGTTTGATGTCGTTTCTACTCATAAAATCACCGTCAACATAATACAACACCTCGTCGGCATCGATGTTACTGTGATTGTATGGTGCAGGAATTGCTATCGGATGATAATCGTATAGGCGCGGTACAAAAGAACAAACCACAAACGCATCGGTTTCGAACGTTTGATGTACTGGCGGCGGCATGTGTACACGGCCAGTTATAGGTTCGAAGTCATGTATCGAAAAAGCATACGGATAATTATATCCATCGTAACCTATTACATCAAAAGGATGTGTAGCATATATCATTTCGAAGATTTCATCTTTCTTTTTGATTTTGATAAGAAAATCTCCTTTTTCGTTATTGGTTTCTAACTCGTATGGACGGCGAATATCGCGTTCACAATACGGCGCATGTTCTAATAGTTGTCCAAACCAATTTCGGTATTGTTTTGGGGTGTAAATAGGACGGTGTGATTCGACAATAAACAAGCGATTGTCTTCGGTGTCAAAATCAATTTTATAAATCATACCGCGCGGAATGATGAGATAATCTCCATATTTAAAATCGAGATTTCCATACATGGTACGCAACTTTCCACTTCCTTTGTGGATGAAAAGCATTTCGTCTGAATCGGTATTTTTATAAAAATAATCTACGGTTGATTTTCGTGGAGCTGCAAGTACAATGTGCAAATCGGAATTGGTTAACACAATGGTTCTACTTTCAAGATAATCGTCTTGAGGTGCCACATCAAATCCTTGTAATTTATACGATTGGATGTTATTTGATTTTGCGATTTTTGGCGCAACACTGTATTGAGTTCGAATTTCTTTAACTTGTGTAGGACGTTGTTCGTGATAAGAATTGGTTGACATTCCGTCAAAACCAACGGTTCCAAAAAGCTGTTCGTAATATAAATCGCCGTTTGGTTTTCGGAATTGCGTGTGTCGCTTAGGTGGAATATTTCCGAGTTTATGATAAATTGGCATGTTCTTTTTATTTAAATGTTTGAAATTTGAAGGTTCTATAACCTCATTCACAATCAAAAAAGAAGCACCTCTCATTCAGGATTTCTCTTGATAAGGTATTTTAATAGAATTAATAAGTTATCCCATTGTTTCATTATTACAAATATCGTAAAAAAACTAATAAAAAAAATCCAAAAGTGTCATTTTATACACCTTTGGATTTTATACATTTAAAATTGTTTACTGTTTATTCTGGATTGTTCAATTTTGCTTTTCTTTTTCCGTAAACCAAGTATATAAATACTCCTATTACTAACCAGCCTAACGACAACATTTGCGCGTCAATACTTAAGTTTATCATTAAATAGGTGTTGATTAAAATTCCACATGTAGCAATAACTGGTAAAAATGGAACTTTAAAAGGTCTAACCAAATCAGGTTGTTTTTTTCTTAAAATCCAAACAGCTATACAAACCATTGTAAAAGCAAATAAAGTCCCAAAACTTGTCATATCTGCTAATTTATTAATGGGTGTAAAGGCAGCCACAACCGCAATAACTCCTCCAAGAATATATAAATTAGTTTTAGGAGTTCCTGTTACGCCATGAATTTTAGAAAATACAGGCGGTATTAATCCGTCTTTAGACATTCCCAAGAAAATACGAGACTGTCCCATAATCATTACCATTAACACGGATATTAATCCAATTGTTGCCGCTATAGTTACAACATAACCAGCCCATGCTTGTCCGGCAATATCAAAAGCATAAGCTACTGGAGCTTTAATAGCTTCTGGGTATTTACCCATTGGATTAAAATCATTAAAATTCATCATTCCTGTTAATACTAACGACACTAAAATATACAAAAATGTACAAACTAACAATGAAGTAATAATAGCAAAAGGCACATCTTTTTTAGGATTTATTGCTTCACCTGCTTGAGTTGAAACAGCGTCAAACCCTACATAGGCAAAGAAAATTGCTGCTGCTCCTGATATTACACCTTTAATGCCATATGCGTCATGAGATTTTCCTACATTATCAATAATTTTAGTAGCTTCAGGTATAAATGGATGCCAGTTAGCAGTATTAATAAAAAATGCTCCTGCAATAATCACAAATAAAACAGCAGATACTTTAAGCATTACAATTAAATTGTTGGCTTTAGCAGCACCTTGTGTTCCTCTAACTAGTATAGAAATTACAAATAATACAATGCAAAAAGCCGGCAAATTCATAGAAAAGCCTTCACCGGTATAACTTGCTGGGTCACTGGTTAGCCAATCTGGCAAATGCAACCCAAACATTTTTAAGAGTTTATTAAAATATCCCGACCAAGACACTGCAACGGTCATAGAACCCATCGCATATTCTAAAATTAGTCCCCATCCAATGATCCAAGCAAATAGTTCTCCAATTGTTCCGTAAGCATAAGCATAGGCAGAACCTTCAACAGGTAATATAGAGGCAAACTCGGAATAACACAAAGCTGCAAAAACACAGGCGATACCTGCAATAATGAAGGATACAGCTAAAGCTGGTCCAGCATGATAATAAGCTCCAGTTCCTGTAAGTACAAAAATCCCTCCTCCGATAATAGCTCCAATTCCTATCGCGGTAAGGCTCCATTTTCCTAGAACTCTTTTTAATTCACTTTTTTTCATATCCGCCTCGAAGGCCGATACCGGTTTTACTCTCCAAACTGACATATCTTTTATATTTTTAGTTTATTGTGTTCAAATATACTTTTTTTGTTTAATATTTATAAGGAAAAATAAATTTTATAGGATTTAGAACCAAAACCCTACATTAATCCAAAAGAAACCTTTTGGTAATTCTGGCGACCAAGAATACTTAACTTCTATGGGGCCAAGTGCAGTTTCTAAACCATACCCAAAAGCATATCCAGTATATTTAGGGGTTGCAAGCCAATTTCCTGTGCTGAACAATTTATCTTCTGCATTGGCAATATTGGCCGAAAAGTTAACATGGTTTTTTTTGTAAAATTCAATATCCACTGTCGCTAATGATTTGATATAGCTATCAGCAGCAATACTCAAAAAATCATACCCATAAAATGGTTTAAAATTATTTATTGCGTTGAATCCATATCCTCCAAGGACAAAATCCAAGAAATGGACGCTTTTTTCGCCAAATGAAAATCCTGCTTCGGTTTGCAATCTAAGATTTATAAATTTATAAAAGGTTCTTGTGATTCCGAATTCACCTTTTAGAATGGAAAATCTATTGAATTGATTCGTGTAATTGGTTGAATACAAATACGTTTGTACATCACCATTAAAAAACCATCCTTTTTTAGGAAAATATTTATTGTCAAACGAATCGTATTTAAAATACCCAAAGGCACTGGTATAATCACTGTTTTCAAAAATTGGGTTGGTATTTTCTAATGCTTTAGACTCAATTTTGATGTGTTTCATTTCTAGACCTGCACCGATCAGAAACTTTTGCGCAAAAATAGTTTGCAAATAAGCCTGATTGGTTAAATCGGAAAAGTCAACATTTAGAGCATTAATACCATATTGTGCAAATAAATTTCCATTATTAAAATCGGTAGTAACATTTCTATTGAATTGATTGAATCGAGATTTGAATCCAAAACTAAAATAAAAACCATTGTCTACATAATAATCTAGATTATACCTGAAATTATCTCCAAGCCCCATGTCTAAAGACAAAACATCATTCCTAAAAAGTGATTTTTTTTGAGTTAGATTAATTAATGCCGCACTTTTATACAATCCGTCGTAATGCAATCCAAACTTAATAAAGGTTTTGTTTTTACTTTCGGTTACACTTAAATCTAATTCATCTCCCGAATTAATCGCGTTAATTTTATAATTTATTGAACTAAAATTTCCGGTTGCATTTAAGGTGTTGATTCCTTTTTTTAACTGATCGTAACAAATTTTTGAGCCTTGTTTGAACCCTAATTTACCAATGATATATGCACGTGTATAATTTTTTACATCATTAATTGTAATTTGATCTACTTGCAAACTATCGCGTTCGACATGAAGTTCTTGTACCTTATATTGGTTGTTTTTGACGGCTAATTTTTTAAGCTCCTCGAATACTGTCATGGCAGCATCTTCACCTTTTTTTACAATTTCATTGCCTTTATCAAATGAGATAACGGAATAATCTGTAATATCTGGTTTGATGTAGATATCCGTTCTTTTCACTTTTTCTTTCATTCCTTCAATCATTTGAAGATTGGAGATTTGTACCAATATTTTAGTCGCTTCCCTAAGCGAGTTTCTATCTTTTAAACCGTCTTGCACATCAACACCTATTATAATATCGGCGCCCATTTTCTTGACTTCATCTATTGGATAATTGTTGGTTACACCACCATCTATAAGCATTCTTCCATCGATTTCTACAGGAGAAAAAAGCGTTGGGAAAGCTGAACTTGCCAACAAAGCCTGAGGCAAATATCCTTTATTTAAAATGAGTTGCTCTCCAGTTTCAATATCAGTAGCAATACACACAAAAGGGATAGGAAGTTGATTAAAATCTCTTATATAGCGCACTTTGTGTGTAAGTTTTGTAAGCAAATTGTAATTATACATTCCTTTAGAAAGTGCAATTGGAACGCCAATAGTTAGCTTCTTGAAAGGCAATGCCATAGCATATAATTCGTCGTTGCGTTTTTCATAGAAACTTTTGGAAGTTCTTGGAATATAATCTTGTAAAAGTTCGTCAAAATTGGTGTCTCTAAATATCGAATCTATTTGTGTAGCGCTATAACCTGTGGCATACAAACCTCCAACAACCGCACCCATACTGGTTCCGCCTATGTAATCAATTTTAACCCCTGCTTTTTCTAATACTTTTAAAACGCCAATATGTGCAAATCCTTTGGCTCCACCACCGGTTAATACTAATCCAATTTTTGGACGTTTAATCGTGTCTTGAGAATGGATGTTTTGAGAAAAAAGTCCAAAGAAAACAGAAAATAAACACAAAAGACGAAAGCTACTTAGCCCTGATAGAAGCGGAAATCCTTTTTCTTTTGTTGCCTGAGGTACTCGAAGGCAACAAAAGAAAAAGATTGAAGTGAATAGCAGGAAAATGGATTGCAGGTAAGCCTTAATCATTCGCTTCTGTTATTAATTATCTATTTTATGGTAAAAGTCGGAAATTTTTTTGGCTTTTGATACCCCAACCACCTCTGAAATTTCGTTTTCGGTGGCTAATTTCAATCTTTTAACACTTTTGAAATGTTTTATTAAAGTCAACATGGTTTTTTCGCCAATTCCAGGAATGGTTTCTATAGACGAATTGAGCGCCGACTTACTGCGTTTATCGCGATGAAACGTAATCCCAAATCGGTGTGCTTCGTTACGCAAAAACTGAATTACTTTGAGTGTTTCCGATTTTTTATCAAGGTACAACGGAGCAGAATCACCTGGATAAAAAAGTTCTTCCAAACGTTTAGCAATACCGATGATGGCAATTTTTCCGCGTAACCCTAAATCATCAATACTTTTTAGTGCCGATGACAATTGTCCTTTTCCACCGTCGATAATGATGAGTTGTGGCAAGGGTTGGTTTTCATCTAACAACCTTTTGTACCTGCGGTAGACCACCTCTTCCATAGAAGCAAAATCGTTGGGACCTTCTACCGTCTTAATATTAAAATGGCGGTAGTCTTTTTTGGATGGCTTTCCGTCTTTAAAAACCACACAAGCTGCTACAGGATTAGTTCCTTGAATGTTGGAATTGTCAAAACATTCGATATGACGTGGTTCTACCGAAAGTCGTAAATCTTTTTGCATTTGCGCCATAATGCGATTGGTATGGCGTTCGGGATCTACAATTTGAATCTGTTTCAATTGATCCATTCGGTAATATTTGGCGTTTCGTTCTGATAATTCTAAAATTTGTTTTTTATCGCCCAATTGGGGTACTGTAACCTTTATTTTATCGCCAAAATCTAATGGAAAAGGCAAAATAATTTCTCTTGAAAGCAATTGAAAACGCTCGCGAAGTTCGACCACCGCTAATTCGAGAAGCTCTTCGTCTGATTCGTCTAATTTCTTTTTGAGTTCTAACGTATGCGAACGAATAATGGCTCCGTGTGCTATTTGCAAGAAATTGACATAGGCGACTGCTTCGTCGGAAATGATAGAAAACACATCAATATTAGAGATTTTCGGATTTAAAACGGTAGAATGCGATTGGTAATTTTGAAGGACTTCAATTTTTTCTTTGATTTGTTGTGCTTCTTCAAATTGCATATTGGCCGCAAATTCTTGCATCTTGGATTTAAAATCACGCAAACTTTCTTTGAAGTTTCCTTTTAAAATTTCACGGATAGCATTGACTTGGATTTGATAATTTTCGACCGATTCAAAGCCTTCACAACCACCTTTACAATTACCAATGTGAAATTCTAAACAGACTTTAAATTTGCCTTTATCAATGTTGGCCGGACTCAAATCGAAGTTACACGTTCGTAACGGATACAAGCCTTTGATTAAATCTAAAATGGTATTTACAGTTTTAAAATTGGTGTACGGTCCAAAATATTCTGAGCCGTCTTTAATCATTCTTCGGGTTGGGAATATGCGCGGAAAAGGTTCTTTTTTGATGCAAATCCACGGATACGTTTTGTCATCGCGCAACAACACATTATATCGTGGTTGCAGTTTTTTAATCAGATTGTTTTCCAGCAAAAGGGCATCTTGTTCAGACGAAACCACAATGTGTTTTATTTCAACAATTTTGCGAACCAATACATTCGTTTTGGCATTATCATGCACTTTGTTGAAATAGGAAGAAACACGCTTTTTTAGATTTTTAGCTTTTCCAACATATAGAATTTTTCCATCTTTATCGTAATACTGGTATACTCCGGGATTATCGGGTAGTGTTTGTATTTGAAGTTCTAGGGATGGATTACTCATGTAACAAAGTTAATTCGATTTTTCCAAAAAACAAGAACTTAACAACCTAACAATTATCATGTTTTTAAAAATCACATTCCATTAGTTTTACCAAAAAATTTAGGTATGATTTATTGGAAAAAACTTTCAAAAGAAGAACGTAAAAACAAAGTGCAACAAGCATTGAATGCCAATGTAAATTTTGCTAAAGACACTTCGTTAGGATATCCTGCTTCAAAACTAGACGGAAAAGTATTTTATGATGCCGAATTTCTAAAAGACGCACCAGTGCTGCAAACGTTTGTAGCCAATCCGAATCACATTGGATGCCATACGCTTGGCGATTCTGAAAGTGCTTTTAAAGGTACACACGAATTGGAAAAGGAAGTTTTAAATGTTCTTGCAGTAGATATTTTTAAAGCAAAACCAAATGAGTTTGATGGTTATATTTCACCCGGTGGAACCGAAGCTAACATTCAAGCGCTTTGGATGTATCGCAACTATTATCTGTATCATCATAATGCTGCCTTAGAAGAAATTGTCATTTTAGCTTCAGAAGACACTCATTATTCTATACCGAAAGGTGCCAATTTATTGCAATTGGATTGGTTGAAAATTCCGGTTTCCTTTGAGAAAAGAGAACTTGACAAATTGGCTATTGAGAACATTCTTTTAAAAGCGATTGCAAATGGTAAAAAATTCTTCATTGTAGTTTCCAATATGGGAACGACTATGTTTGGCTCTGTTGACAATCCGAACGATTATATTTCCATTTTAGAAAAATATGATGTAGCCTACAAACTTCATATAGATGGCGCTTATGGCGGATTTGTATATCCGTTTAGCAATGAAAATTCGATTATAAATTTTAACAATCCTAAAATCAGTTCGATTACTATTGATGCCCACAAAATGCTTCAAGCACCATATGGAACGGGTATTTTTATTTGTCGAAAAGGCTTAATCGAAAATGTCTTGACTAAAGAAGCGCAGTATGTAGAAGGCATGGATATTACGCTTTGCGGCAGTCGTTCGGGTGCCAATGCCATTGCTGTTTGGATGATTTTATTTACATATGGCCCACATAAATGGTTTGAAAAAATAAGTGTTTTACAAATGCGAACTCAATATTTATGCAGCGAATTAGACGCGTTAAACATCCCTTATTTCAGAGAACCTTTTATGAATATTGTAACCATTCATGCCAAATATATTCCGAAAGAAATTGCTGAAAAGTATGATTTAGTTCCCGAAACCCATAATTATGAAAATAAATGGTATAAAATTGTGTTGATGAATCACGTTGAAGTACAACATTTGACTATTTTTATAGACGAATTGAAGTCGTCTATTTATGTTTAAAAAAGACCTTAGAAAAAAATACAAAGAATTACGGAATTCGCTTTCTCAAGAAGAAATTGAAGCGAGAAGTTTGGCTATTGCCAATCAATTACTTTCCTTGCCTATTTGGGAAAAGGTTTATTATCATTTATTCTTAACTATTGAAGAACTAAAGGAAGTTGACACCGAATTTATTCTTCAAATTTTAGCGGGTAAAGACAAAGAAATTGTAGTTTCAAAAAGTGATTTTACTACTATAGAAATGTCACATTATTTATTGACTGACAATACAAAATTCAAGAAAAACGCATACAATATTCCGGAACCTGTTGACGGTTTGGAAGTACCTGTCGCAAAAATTGATGTGGTGTTTGTGCCTTTATTAGCCTTTGATTTAAAAGGAAATCGGGTAGGATATGGTAAAGGATTTTATGACATATTCTTATCGCGGTGCAAACCCGAAACTATTAAAATAGGATTGTCTTTTTATGAAGCAACACCAACTATTGATGATGTATCTGAAGATGATGTTCGTTTAGATGTTGTAGTAACTCCAAATGAGATGTATACGTTTACTCCTCTTCGTGATCCAAAACTGTAGAATACGTAACCACTTTCTTTTTAGGTGTGTGAGCAAAGGCTTTTTTATTAAAGAAAATTAAAATTCCGACACCGGTTGAAATTGCAAAATCAGCCACATTAAAAATCGCATTAAAGAATGTGATTTTTTGTCCACCAAGGAATGGCACCCAACTTGGCATCATATAATCTTCAATAAAAGGAAAGTAAAACATATCCACTACTTTACCATGAAACCAAGTTCCGTAATGATTTTTTGGGAAAAAAGTAGCAAGATGATTGTGACTGTCGTCAAACATTACTCCGTATAAAACTGAATCAATAATGTTTCCTAATGCGCCTGCAAAAATTAAGCAAATGGCTACCAATAAGTATTTTGATTTTTCTTTTTTAGTCGCATCCCAAAGCCAATAACCAATGGCTGCCACAGCTAAAATTCTGAAAACGGTAAGGAATAATTTTCCGTAAGAACCAGGAATAACTGTTCCCCATGCCATTCCTTCGTTTTCAATGAAAAATATTTTAAACCATCCGAAAACCTCATGTTGTTCTCCTAATACAAAATTCGTTTTTACAAATACTTTTGAGTATTGATCAATAACTAATATCAAAAAAATTATAAATGCCGAATTTCTGAGTTTCATATTTTTTGGTTTTTGGTGGTGCAAAAGTAGTATTATTTTTCTAAAAAAAACGCTCCTTTTGGAGCGTTATCTTCTGAATTACAAAATGTAATTAGCGTTGCATATTTTTAGCCTCAATACTCATGGTAGCGTGAGGAACAATTTTCAATCGTTCTTTTCCGATTAATTTACCGGTAACTTTGCAAATTCCGTAAGTTTTGTTTTCAACACGGAATAAAGCATTTTTCAAATCACGGATGAATTTTTCTTGACGAATGGCCAATTGTGAATTTGCTTCCTTACTCATCGTTTCACTGCCTTCTTCAAAAGCTTTGAATGTTGGAGAAGTATCATCTGTACCATTATTCAAGTCATTCATATAGGCGCTTTTGATCAATTCTAAATCGGCTTGTGCTTTGTCTATTTTATTAAGAATAATTTCTTTGAACTCTGCTAAGTCAGCTTCTGAGTATCTCATTTTTTCATCTACCATCTTTGTACTATTTTGAAATTAATATCATTGTTTTTATATCGTCAAACTCAATTTCTATACCATTTTGAACAACATCCACAAAGATTAACTCTTGTGTCAATGTTTCGTCTTTAATATAGTTTTCATTATTTCTAATGGCTTGCTCTAAAGCACCACTTCGTTGCAATTGCACTTTAATTTTATCGGTTACTTCAAATCCTGAATCTTTTCTGATGTTTTGGATTCTATTTACCAATTCTCTGGCAATTCCTTCTTGTTTTAATGTTTCCGAAATAGTAATGTCTAACGCTACTGTAATTCCGTTTGCATTAGCCACTAACCAACCCGGAATGTCCTGAGACGCTATTTCTACATCTTCGGATGTTAAAATTATACTTTTTCCTGAAATATCAAGCGTTAGCTCACCTTTTGTGTCAATTTCGTTGATTTGATCTTGCGAAAAAGATTGTATTTCTTTGGAAATCAACCCCATATCTTTTCCAAAACGAGGCCCTAAAGCCTTAAAATTGGGTTTAATTTGCTTTACTAAAACACCCGATGCATCGTCTAAAAGTTCGATTTCTTTCACGTTTACTTCGGCTTTTATAAGGTCAGAAACCGCCTCGATTTCAGCACGTTGATTGGCGTCAAGTACAGGAATCATAACCTTTTGCAACGGTTGACGTACCTTTATCATTTCCTTTTTACGAAGAGATAAAACGAGTGACGAAACCGTCTGTGCTTTCATCATTTTACTCTCTAACGATTTATCAACAAAGTTTTCAACCGAAACTGGGAAATTTGCCAAGTGAATACTGGTAAAATCCTCGCTTCCAGTAGCATTAACTAAATCACGATACAATTGGTCCATAAAAAACGGCGCTATCGGAGCTGAAAGTTTGGCTACATTTATCAAACACGTATACAAGGTTTGATAAGCAGCAATTTTATCCGTACCATATTCACCTTTCCAGAATCGTCGCCTGCACAAACGAACGTACCAGTTACTCAAGTTTTCCTGAACAAAATCAGAAATGGCTCGAGCTGCTTTGGTGGGTTCATAATCGGCATACGCTTCGTCAACCGTTTTTATCAAAGTATGTAATTCTGATAAAATCCAACGGTCGATTTCTGGTCTTTCGTTTAATGGAATTTCAGCTTCTGCATAGGTAAACCCGTCAATATTCGCATACAAACTAAAGAATGAGTACGTATTATATAAAGTTCCAAAGAATTTTCTACGAACCTCAGCAACGCCTTCAATATCAAATTTTAAGTTGTCCCACGGATTAGCATTAGCAATCATGTACCAACGTGTAGCATCTGGGCCGTATTCAGCCAATGTAGTAAACGGATCAACAGCATTTCCTAAACGTTTCGACATTTTTTGTCCGTTTTTATCCAAAACCAAACCGTTAGAAACTACATTTTTATATGCAATTTTATCAAAAACCAATGTTCCGATGGCATGTAAGGTATAAAACCAACCACGCGTTTGATCCACACCTTCGGCAATAAAATCGGCTGGAAACGCTTTGTTTTCATCAATCAACTCTTTGTTTTCAAACGGATAATGCCATTGCGCATAAGGCATGGCGCCCGAATCGAACCAAACGTCAATTAAATCAGATTCTCGCTTCATTGGTTTTCCTGAAGGCGAAACCAAAACGATGTTATCGACAACATTTTTGTGTAAATCGACTAAATCGTAATTTGATTCATCCATATTTCCAATTTCAAAACCTTTGAATGGATTTTCTTTTTGGAATCCAGCTGTAATCGATTTTTCGATGGCATTGTACAATTCTTCAACTGAACCAATTAACACTTCTTCAGTGCCGTCTTCGGTTCTCCAAATTGGCAATGGAATTCCCCAATATCTGGAACGCGATAAATTCCAATCGTTGGCATTTTTCAACCAATTCCCGAAACGACCTTCACCAGTTGCTTTTGGTTTCCAGTTGATGGTTTCGTTCAAATCGAACATTCTGTCTTTGATTTCGGTTACTTTGATGAACCAAGAATCTAACGGATAATATAAAATTGGTTTGTCAGTTCTCCAACAATGTGGGTAACTGTGGACGTATTTTTCAACTTTAAAAGCCTTATTTTCTTCTTTTAATTGGATAGCGATTTCCACATCGGCAGAACGTTCTGGAGCTTCACCATCATTGTAATATTCATTTTTAACGTATTTTCCAGAATAGCTTCCTAAACCTTGAATGAATTTACCTTGTAAATCAACCAAAGGAACAGGATTTCCATTTTCGTCAAGAACCAACATTGGCGGTACTTCAGGGGTTGCTTCTTTGGCAACTTTTGCATCATCTGCACCAAAAGTTGGAGCGGTGTGTACAATTCCGGTTCCGTCTTCGGTTGTTACGAAATCACCCGAAATTACTCTAAAAGCATCTTGTGGATTTTGATACGGCAAAGCCAATTTCATTAATTGTTCGTAACGAATTCCGACTAAATCAGCACCTTTAAATTCAGCTAAAATTTGGTATGGAATATTCTTATCGCCTTCTTTAAAATTTTCAAAATCAGAAGGTTCAACAGAAGCAAAAAATCCTTTCCCGAATTGTTTTCCAACAAGGTTTTTAGCTAAAATAACTTTTACAGGACGGAACGTATATTGATTGAACGTTTCTACTAAAACATAATCGATTTTCGGACCAACTGTTAAAGCCGTATTACTTGGCAACGTCCATGGTGTGGTGGTCCAAGCCAAAATGTGAACATCACCAAAACCTTGTAAAAAGCTAGGTAAAGATTCTACTTTAGTTTTGAATTGTGCAACAACGGTAGTATCGGTTACATCTCTATAACTTCCCGGTTGGTTTACTTCGTGAGAAGACAATCCAGTTCCGGCTTTTGGAGAATACGGTTGGATGGTATACCCTTTGTATAGTAAATCTTTGTTGTAAATTTGTTTTAGCAACCACCAAACGGTTTCCATGTATTTGGATTTGTAGGTCACGTATGGATCTTCCATATCAACCCAATACCCCATTTTTTCGGTAAGGTCGTTCCATACGTCTGTATAACGCATAACTGTTCGTTTACAAGCTTCGTTGTATTCTTCTACCGAAATGGTTTTTCCGATGTCTTCTTTGGTGATTCCTAGTTCTTTTTCGGTTCCCAATTCTACAGGTAAGCCGTGCGTATCCCAACCTGCTTTACGCTTAACTTGAAACCCTTTTTGAGTTTTATAGCGACAAAAAATATCTTTAATAGCACGAGCCATCACGTGGTGAATTCCAGGTAATCCGTTTGCCGAAGGTGGTCCTTCAAAAAACACATACGGTTTATTGCCTTCACGCGAAGTTACCGATTGCTCAAAGATGTTATTTTCTTTCCAAAATTTAAGGGTTTCTGACGCTACCGTTGGCAAGTCAAGTCCTTTGTATTCAGTAAATTTTGTGTTCATTTTGTCGTATTCTTAAATCAGTTTGCGAAAGTAAGGAATTTTGATAAAAGAGAACAGAAAATAGACAAAAGAGAATAGACTTTTGTTGAAAATTTAGAAAGAATTGTGATTTTTTATGTTTTTAAGAAAAAACTTCCTTTAAAACATCTAGAGATTTCGGTTTTTTGAATCCGTCGAGGTGAATGGAATAGTAATCTAATAAGATTTTTAGAAGGATTTGACGTTCTATTCCGGCGAAGATTTTTTGATCGGAATCGAATTTAAGGTTGATTAGTTTTTTGAATAAAAAAGTTTCATGTTCGTTCAAACAACTGGTTCCTTGAAAGGGTGAAAAAACTCCATCAGTCATCTCGAAAAAACTACAATCCGTTTCCGAAGTATCGGGATAAAACCCAAGAAATTTTGTAATTTCCAACAGTAATATTAAGTGAAAATTAGCCGTTTCTTGGTGTGTATCCAACCAAATTAAAGCCGTTTCTAAAAAGGTAAATAGGTCTTCATTTTTCTCCTCTTCTTGAATACTATGATGGAGCATTTCGGACAGAAAAATAACAATAACGCTCTTAAAAACATCGGTATTTATGGTGCTAAAAGCTATTGCTAATTTGATTTCTTTAAAATGCTCTAATGTGCCTTTATTCTTGTGATTGGCCTCAATTTCTAGTAAGGTTAACGGCTGAAAATAAGCAATTTTTTGATTGGATTTTTTACCCGAATACGCACTCGGAACGATATAACTTTTC
>Ga0209023_10002965_pt1 | contig 20562 bp, 11 predicted proteins | sample LakOneMetagenome_FD_187468 | JGI IMG/M metagenome (GOLD analysis project Ga0209023, IMG submission 187468) | Freshwater and sediment microbial communities from Lake Erie, Canada (SPAdes) (version 2) | ecosystem: Environmental > Aquatic > Freshwater > Lentic | place: Lake Erie, Canada...
CACAGAATTTAACCAATACAAATAAACCTTTTATGCAAATAACAAAGTTCAAAATTACTAATTACCGAAGCTTAATTGACTTTGAGGTCAAAAAGTTTGACACCACTACAATATTTTATGGTCTGAATAATGCAGGGAAATCAAATATTTTAAGTGCCCTTCATCTCATTTTCAGAAGGAAAGAACAGTATGACAAAACAAACGGGTTTACCAGTCCAAATAATTTTTATGAAGGGGTAATAAGAAAAAATGGGAATAATTACTTTAACCAAAACGATTCACTGATAATTAACTTTTCAGTTGAAGTACAGTTAAAACAAAGTGAGGTTGTAATTCCGAGCATTATAAAAGCTCTTATAAAAAAAGCAACAGACCCTCTTGTCTTTACCATTAACGGGACAATATTTAAAAACAAGGAAGAATATGAACAGGGATTAGCTGAAATTAAGACTAGCGATATTCATTTAAACGGAGTAAAGATTTATGATCCAACAAATTCTGATGGATTTTATTTCCCAAGCTTATTAAAGGCTGATAAATCCAACGCCGCTGCTCTTGCAGAAGCTTTCACTCAATTTATCAATCCGTTAAACGATTGCGTTCTTGTGATATCTAATAGTAGGGATATGCACCCTGTTGAATTCTCACATGATAAAGAAACAAAAGAAATTACTTCCTTGAATTTTAAACAGTTTTTGTATAAACTATATCTAAGCGAGAAAGGACATACTGATTTTGAAAATATTGAATCTGTTTTTGCTGCTGCCCCATTCTCATTTGGAAAAATTTCATTTTCTGAAATCAATGGCGAACTTGAAATAATGGTAAAAGAAAAGGATATAAGATTGCCAATAAAATATTTAGGTTCAGGTGTTTTGCAAATTCTATATATAATTTCAACTGTTATACATAGCAAGAATAAAATATTGTGCCTTGAAGAATTGGAGCAAAACCTTTCGCCTAAACTACAAGGACAAGCTCTGAGGAAGTTACAAAGTATGTATGGTAAATACTTAGATCAAATCATCCTTTCGTCCCACTCAAGCGTTTTTGCTAATGAAAAATATAGCAAAGCCATTCACTTTATTGAAAAAGATAAAATGAAAACGATAATTGCGGAAGAAATTACAGCAAAGTTGGGAGTAAAAGCAAAAGCCCATTTTATACCAACTACATTTAGTCCTTCAACTTTTTCTAATAGAGCATACACGGATTATCAACAAGAACTTTGATAATAACGTAGAAATATGTAAAGACGGGCGCAGAACCGTGCGCAGAAATATTATTTGGAAGGTGATTTAAACGGGTTTAATAACGTATAAACAGGTCTAAAACAGACTATTAAAGAATAACATACCGGTTTAGGTGGGGGTAACATTGTCTTCAAGAGGACGCCCCACACCACTTCAACAAAACAAAACCCACGCAGGTCGTGGGTTTTTTCATTTAGTGCACAAAACAGTGCATCAATTCTTTGCGTTTTGGTTTTTTCCGGCTGTGCTGTGGCTGTAAATACCATGGCTGCAGCAATAATTACATAATTAGTCTTTTTGTGATTAGCTCACCCCTAAGTTTATTGTACGTTTTTAATTAAAACATTTTTTCTGTCGTCGATCTTAAGCCATTTTCCATTGGAGGCTGCAATCCGGTATGCCTTTTTGTTTATTGGAGATGCCATGCCATCAAATTTACTGATGTCTACGTTATTGAAATTGTTAAGCTCAATACCATGGGTAAAATAGGGCATCCGTGTTCCGGTCCAGCGCAGTTGTACATCATGCATCCTTAAGCCATCAATATATTGAACAAGTATGCCCGGGATTTCACGCTCAAACAATTGCTTTTTTGCAGAACAGCCCCGTAAATCAACATTGCCACCGGCAGTTTCATTTATCCTGCTGTCCGCAAATTCAAACTGCACATGGGTAAAAGAAATATTTTGCAGTATACTTTCTTCGCTTCCGTAAAGGAGCAATCCATTTTCGCCTTTGCAGATGATATTGCTGAACTGTACATTTTTAACCTGGCCCAGCTTTACACTATCATTGCCTCTAACGGCAGAAATATGTATGGGTTCCCCATTACCCCACCAGTCGCCTGTGTGTAATACAGTTTGTATATACATATTGCTGAAGCTGATATTTTCAAGCGAACCCTCATCTCTTACAAAAATACCTATGCCTCTTGTGGAGTTGGTGATGTTTACGTTGCTTACCTGGATGTTTCGCACAGTATTCTGATCAAGAAAACCAATCCGGATGGCGCTGGAATAAGATTGCAGGTTACAATTTGAAATAATTATATTTTCAGCGTTATGGCGTAAGTGGTGATAACCCGGAATTTCAAAATGATGATCGTAGCCCGTAATGGCAATAGCATCATCTCCCGCACGGATATCGCACCCTGTTATGATTACGTTACTGCAGCTTGTTATATCAATTCCGTCTGCATTAGGCACCAGCATATTGGTAAATAATTGGATGCCTGTAACGCTTACACCATCACAATCAGCAAAATGAAGTGTCCAGAAGGGAGAATTAAGCAGTTGCACACCACTCAGCTGCACGTTTGTACAGCGGGCAAATACCAGCATTTGCCTGGGGCGGTTTTTAGGCATAACCGGGCCGTCGCCAACACCACTGTTTACCTTACGGAAATTATCTTTTTGGCGGGTAAACTGTGTGCCGCCCCATTCTATTTTTTTGGCTTTGTCCCATTCAAAAAAAACAGTGTTGTTGCCGTCTATGGCACCTGATCCTGAAATGGAAATATTATGTGCGCTGTCTGCATAAAACAGGCCATAATAATTCTTTCCAAATAAAGGCATTTCGTAAGCAAAATAGTCAGCCAGGTTTTCGCTTCCTTTAATTACAGCCCCGGCTTCTAAATACAAATGCACATTGCTTTTAAGAAAGAGTGTACCAGATTTATAAACACCCGGAGGAAAGTACACCGTGCCGCCGCCATTTTTGTTACAATCATCAATTGCTTGCTGTAATACCAATGTGCAATTAACCTTACCATCTCCAACTGCGCCACTTTTACTTACATCATACTGTTGTTGTGCCTTAACAAAAAAAGTAAAAAGTAAAAATATACAGGTAACGAAGCTTTTGGTTGAAACAGGCATTGTTTTGTGTTATTAAAGGTTGGTCAATTGGTTTTCTTCATAATAATATGCAGGGTTTATTCTGCCAATAATTTATCTACCCGTCTAATTATTTCTATACAGGCCCTTGTATTATGATAAGGGCATTTCCAGATACCCACTTTATCTTTCTCCATAGGGGTGTAATTTTCGGTTACTCCCCAAAACCATTCCCCGTTTTTTTTATCATGTATATGCGCAAGTACGAATTGCCAGCTTGCAAAGGATTGATTAAGGAATGTATCATCGCCTGTATTTTGCCAGGCATTAAAAAAGCCCACCATAGCTTCTGCCTGGGGCCACATGTGTTTCTCCTTAATTAAAAAGTTTTCTTCGGGTTCATATTCGTACCACATTCCGCCATCTTCATCAATCCCCCTGGCAGCTGCAGTTGCCATCATTACAGCAATGTTTTTTATTTTTTGTAAAAGGTCTTCATTGTTTATTGCCGATGCGGCTTCCTGTAATAACCATGAGGTTTCAATATCATGGCCATATGATATGGTTTGTGATTTGGGTTGCCAGTTTTCGTTCATATATAAATATTGGCTGCCTGTTTCCGGATTGATTATATAGCGGCTGAAATCCTGTAACAGTTCCCTTATTTTTTCGTTAAGCCCGGGATTTGGCCAGATACCGTACAGGTTAGTAAATGCTTCCAGAACATGCAGGTGAGTATTCATTGTTTTTTTTTCATTGCTATCTTTGCTGCTGAGCCGAAGATCTTCAATGGGTTTCCAGTCTTTTGTAAAAGCTTCTATATAGCCACCATTAATTTTATCGTGGCTGTATTTTATAATAATACCGTAAAGGTTAATGGCCTGCTGAATGATTTCGGGCCGTTGTACAGATTTATAAAATTCACTTAAAGCATATACAGTAAATGCCTGGGCATATACCTGTTTTTTTGTATCAAGCGGTTTGCCTTTATAATCAACAGTCCAGTAAACACCGCCATTTGCTGTATCAAAAAAATTATTGATGATATATTGATATGCCCTTTCGCAATAATCAAGGTATTCCACATTACCTGTTGTATTATAGGCAGCAGCAAAACTCCATAATATTCTTGCATTTAAAACGGCACCCTTGGGTGCGGTAGTTACCGTTTTATTATTGTAATCAATCTGCCCGGTAAAACCCCCGTTTGTATCATCCACGGTATTTGTCATCCAAAAGCCCAGAATGGATGTCAGTTCTTTCTGCATGGCAGCTTTATAATCTATAAGCAGGCCTGCCATGTCATTGTGCTGTTGGTTGCTTTCCATTTTTAAAAAGTGCCAGGTTTTTTTCTGCTATGGCATTAACGTTGGTTGAAGAGGCCAGGGATGTGTAACCATCTTCTGGAGTATTGATCACATAATCCAGCAATCTTTCAATTGTTGAGGTTGCCACATGCATTCTTGTATCTGAAGAAGCATAATAAATAAACACCGTGCCATCATCATCCGCAATCCATCCGTTTGAGAAGGCCACATTTGAAACATCACCGGTTCTTTCTGCTCCCTCCGGGGCTAAAAAGTAACCTCCTGGCTGATGCACAATTTTTGTGATGTCGTCCAAAGCTGTCATAAACATGTAAAGTACATACCTCAGGCCTGCCGCCGTATTACGTACACCGTGGGCCAGGTGCAGCCATCCTTTTGGGGTTTTAATCGGTGCTGGGCCAAGTCCGTTTTTATACTCATAAACCGTATGATATTTTTTGGTGGCTATGACAATTTCCTGTTCAATAACAGCCGCTTCAATACTGCTGCTTACTCCATAACCAATTCCGCCGCCCGCCCCGGTTTCAATAAAACCATCCTGTGGTCTTGTATAAAAAGCATATTTACCATTTACAAATTCAGGATGTAATACTACGTTACGTTGCTGGGGTGATGGTGTTTTTAAATCTTTCAGGCGCTCCCAGTTCACCAGGTTTTTTGTGCGTACAATTCCGCATTGTGCCACAGCTGATGATTGATCTCCGCGTGCAGCAGCCGGATCTTTCCGTTCTGTGCAAAACAAACCGTATATCCACCCGTCTTCATGATTCACCAGACGCATATCATAAATATTGGTATCGGGTATCTCTGTTTCCGGAATAATGATTGGTTTGTCCCAGAATTTGAAGTTGTCAATGCCATTATCACTTTCTGCCACTGCAAAAAAAGATTTCCTGTCAACTCCTTCCACGCGGGGTACCATCACATACCTGTTATTAAATTTTATTGCTCCCGCGTTAAACACGGCATTAATACCAAACCGCTCCATTAAAAAAGGATTGGCTTCCGCATTAAAATCATAGCGCCAGTGCAGGGGGGTATGTTGTGCTGTAAGAACAGGGTTTTTATACCTTGTTATAATGCCATTGCTTTGTTCCCATTGCACATTGGGCCTGCTCATAAGATCCTTATACGTTTGTTGCATTTTAGACAACCGCTTTTCAAATTCATTAACCATAACAAAAAAATTTCTGTAAAAACCGGTTGGTATTAATCTTCCAGTTTATTCCACCATGTTTTTTTAAGTATAAAAATTATTATTGTCAGAATAGTAATTGTTACAAGCAATGGAAGTTTCATCCATAAAACCACGTACATGGGAAGAAGTGTTAAACAGAGTTGTGCTATTATTCCCAGCAGTACATTAAACATATCAAGCTTAAAACGGCCGTTGGGAATAAAAGAAGGATTGTCTTCCATTACCATATTATGTATAGGCTTCCAGAAACCCCAGGGTTTTACTGTGCTGTAAAATTTTTTAAGTACTGCAGTGTCTGTTGCCGGGGCAGTAAAAGTTCCTACCAGGCAACCCGCAAGAGAAATAACAAACAAAAATGGGAAATAATATAAAAATTCAATCCCGGAGAATAATTTTGAAAACAGCAGGGCTCCTGCCACGCCAGTAAACATGCCCCAGAAAAAGCCATGGGCATTGAAACGCCACCAATACCATTTCAATACATTGGCAGCTATATATCCTCCATACAATCCCGATACAATCCATTGCAAAATGCTGTTTACGTCTTTTGCGAAAAACCCAAATGCTATTCCTGTAGCCACAATTATTATTCCTGACAAATAATTTGCAGTTATTATTTTTTTATTACCGGCGCCGGGGTTGATATATTTCAGGTACACATCGTTAACAAAATAGGCCTGGGCCGCATTCAAAGTACCTGAGAATGTGCCCATGAATGCTCCCAATAAACCGGTAAGCACGAGTCCTAAAATACCGGCGGGTAAAAAGTTATTGATAGTGCCGGGTAATATCCGTTCAAAATCAATCCCGCCATTGCCATCAGCTAACTGAAGCTGGTTATAATAAAGCAGCCCAAGTACAGTAAGCCCAATTATCATTGCATAGCGCACAGGTAATAAGATTAGCGAAACAAAGCCGGTCATTTTAGAGGCTTCTTTAGGCGATTTAGATGAAAGTATTTTCTGCATATCATAATTGGGTGCCGGCCCGGCAAAAGATGCAAACATGCCTTTAAAAAGCATCATCATAAACAGCAACCCAAAAAGCCCAAAGCCATCATCACTAATTTTTTTCATGGCATCGTCTGCAATTCCTCTCCAGTCCAGGTTAAGTTTCCATCCAAAAAAAGGATTATCCCATCCGTGTGGCACAGGTAATGTATGCCCGTTTAAATGCCGCATTGCAATAACCGCTATAGAAAAACAACCAACAGTCATGATTGCATATTTAATAAAATCTCCCAACACAATACTGTGCATGCCACCCAGTACAGAATAAAAAACAGCAAATAAGGAGAAAATTATACCATAAAAGTGCGCCACATATTGTGGGGCAATATCAAAGGGTACATAGGCTTTTACTTCGCTCCAGGGTACAAAAATTTCAATAAACTTACCGAGGCCCACAAAGCCATATGCTAAAAAACCCAGGCAACCGATTAGTGCAAATGCCACCACAACCGTATGGGAAGCTTGCACCCCTTTTCCTTTTGTACCAAAACGTGTGGCCAGCCATTCTGCCCCCGTATTGGCGTTGCTGCGGCGTAACCATTTTGCCAGGAACATCATATTAAACACCTGGTTAAATACCGGCCATAGCCAGGGTATCCAGATACTTTTCAGGCCGTATACAAAACACAATGCAACCATCCACATGGTACCACTGATATCGAACATATCCGAGGCGTCGCTTAAACCCAACAAATACCAGGGGAGTTTTTTTCCGCCCATCAGGTAACTTTCTTTATTTTCCCTTGCTTTTTTTCTTAAAAACCACCCCAGCATCAGCATGCTCACCAGGTAAGAAATAATAATGGCAATATCAATAAGCTGAAGCTTCATTTATCCTTTTTTAATTCTATACCCTGTTTTCTTATATATTTTCACAGCGGCAATATCTTTTTCAAAAAATGTTTTTTTATCCTGGTAAAACCTGATGAAATCTTTTTCTGAAAGTTGCCCTTTGTAGGGTGCATAATAATGCATCTTTTTCATTGATTCGTTATACCCATGATTGCGCCACACCAATACATAGGAAACTGAATGGCTCCCAATGGCATTTTGCAGTATCCCTGTCCACCAGGTGGCATATGGAATGGCTTCATACCCTGTTTCTGCAATGGCTGTTAACTTACCTGTTTGTAAAGCTACGCTGTCTAAAATATCTAACCTTGCAGCAGTGCCTTTTATAAAACTGTTGTCTGTTTTCGGATCATTATACTGGTAGGTATCAAAGCTTATGATATCGGCCACATCATTTCCCGGAAAACGCTCTAAAAATTCATCAGCGGTGTTAAAATTATCGCTTGTATTATAAACAAATATCAGGTTGTGGCAGTGTTTCACCTTAATTAAATAATTAAAGGTATATCGCCACAGTTCTTTAAACTGCCGGGCTGTACAGGTGTTACGGCACCACCAAAACCAGTTTCCTGTTAATTCATGAAATGGCCTGAATAATATTGGAATCAGTTCATTGTTTTTCCCTTTTAAAGAAAGAATAAATGCTGCCGCATTATCCAGCCATTTTTTAAATGCTTCGTACTTTTCCCCTCCTGGTAAAACGGCGTTAACGGCACCTGGTGTGGTATCCCATGCATTACCCTCTGTTAGCGGGTTGTTTACATGCCAGCTTAATGTAACAACGCCCCCCCTGTTATACCCCTCTTTAATATACTCACACATTTTATCAAAGGGTACTCCATCAATATTTTTTCCTGCCGGGTTCTTTTCAATTCCCGACATATCCCAGCCATACAATGCAGGGTAATCTCCACAGGCTTCTTTTACATCGCTATGGTTTTTCTTATACCGCCAGTTTACGCCGTATGCGAGGTCGTCCTGGTGGCCAAAGAGATATCCTTTCGGCGCAAGTTTATGTAAATTTTCATAAAGCGCTTTTGTTTCAGCGGTTGCAAGCGGGTCAGAAAGCCGATTATAAATTCCCCCGGCAAATACTTTGATGTTGATTGCCGCACATGCCAGGATTATGAGACTAAATAAAAAAAGTCTTTTCATTACAGTAATTTTTCCGGGCTGGAGGTTAAAATTTGAAATTTGTAAATCTTTTATAATGTCCGGTTTATCAAAATAATCATACTTAAAACTCGCAGGGGGCGGGAAAAATACACTGGATGTTTTCATATATACTGTCTGCAATTTAAAACGCCGCCTCCGAACGGGTAAAACCCTTAATGTTCTGAAGCGACGTTTTCTTTTCTTATGAGAACCCAAACGACTGCTGAAAAGTAGTTTATAATAACATAGTTGTATAGTACTTTCAAAAGTAGTTTTTTGACTTATTCTTTTAATGTACTATTTTATCATAGCCATATATTTTTTTATCCTTATCGGTGGTTTAATCCATAAAAAGTGCATAATCCCCGGTTTGTTCAGCTCACTAATAATTATATTTTGTTGAACTATTTTTTTACCTTAGCATTTTAGTTAGGTTGTTTGTACTTTTTTAACCGGTTGCTTTATAAATCCCACCGTTAATGGCCTCTGCACTATTAAGAGAAATAACGCCCCTTACACAAGTCGATTGTTTTACCATATTTTACCGTGTAAAATCAAATTTTAACTTCCCCCTTCACTACCACGAGGAGTTTGAGCTTAATTTTATTGATAATGCAAAGGGGGTTAAAAGGGTGGTTGGGGATCATGTAGATGTGATTGATGACCTTGAACTGGTGCTTGTTGGTCCCAATCTGCAGCATGGCTGGTTTGATCATAATTGTAAAAACAAAGAGTTTAAAGAAATAACCATTCAGTTTCACCGCGATTTATTTGATGATAAGTTTTTGCTCCGGAACCAGATGAAACTTATCCGCACCATGTTCGAAAATTCCCTCCGGGGGATTTTATTCTCAAAAGAAACTATAAAAGCTATTAAGCCACGGCTGCAAAGCCTTCCCCAAAAGCACGGGTTTGACTCTGTTGTAGAATTAATTTCCATTCTTCATGAGCTTTCCCTTTCAAGGAATATGAAGACGCTTTCGGATATTTCTTTTAAAAATGCCGAAAGCATTAATTATAACAGCAGGAGGGTGGAAAAAATAATGCAGCATCTGAATGCAAATTTTGACAGGGATATTTCCCTGGCTGAAGTGGCAAAGCTGGTATCCATGAGCGAAGTGGCGTTCAGTCGTTTTTTTAAGGCACGTACAGGAAAGACATTTATTGACACGCTTAATGATATCAGGCTGGGCAATGCCTCCAGGATGCTCATCGATACCACACATAGTGTAAATGAAGTGGCATTCAAATGCGGCTTTAACAACATTTCAAACTTTAACCGGATTTTTAAACGAAAAAAAAAATGTACCCCGAAAGAATTCCGCCAGGAATTTAATGCAGGTGGTATACGCTCGTTTATTTAAGCCTGGCAGGCTTTACCGTTTCCGGACTATATTGATTACCGTAACAGTTTTCTAATAATATACTTCCCGATCTTTCTTCCATACAGTGCACCGGTATCCACACTAAGCCGGTAGTGAATGCCCCCATACAGGCGGCTAACAGAACATTCATCGGCAGCTTCCAGAAAAGAATTAAAATGCCGTTGCATCCCTATATACCTCAGATCACTAGTGTCATTATAAGCAAATTTGTCGCCATATAATTGGGTAAGCACTGTTGCTGCAGACGCGGTTATGGTGCTGTGCCCGCTGGTATATTCAGGAAAAGGTGGTGTTTGTAAAAAAGGGGACCATGTTTTTTCGATGCGGTCACTTATAAATGTAACTGGTCTTATATAGGCCCATTTGTATTTTGTATCCCAGCAGGAAATAAAACCCTCAAATAAAGCGGTAGCTGTTAATGCATAGGTTTGTGCAGCCTTCACTTCATCTGCTGCTGTTTGCCTGGCTGCAATTGCAGCAATACCCATCCAATGTCCTCCTGGTGTTATTTTCTTGCTTCCAAAAGATAAGTGGCCAGAGTGTTCAATTACAAACGGGTTATCATCCCAAAAGCGGGCAATTTTTTTTTGTTCGGCTGTAAGCAATTTATTAATATCATATACTTCCTTTGCGGCTTTAAAGAACTTACTTGTGGTGTCTGTACTGAAAACCGGGGGAGGCCCCGGAGAAAATTGTGATGCAGAATCAAGCAGCAGTGGCTGCATGGTGTTCCAGCACCATTCAACACCGTCAAGATAATCGGGTTGTGTTGGCCGCCATTTTCCCGGTTCATTACTTCCCAGGTATTTGGATTTGCCCCTTGTTTTAAAGTAGTTGTCTGTTGCAGCCCTTTTTAAAACAGCCTGGCCAACAGCAGTTCCAAAAGCTATTGAACGTTCATATACTGAATCATCGTTGATCACTTTTTTAAATGTTGCAAATAATTTGGCTTCATAATTTCGCAACGAATCGACCGAAAAAACAACTTTGTGTGCAACGGTAAAAAAAGCCTGTGATGCAGAAAGGGTAAAATTGTATTTTTTATCCTTATCGGGTAAAGGCATTTTATCAAAGCCGTTCATCTTTACAACGATTGATTCGTTGCCTGGTTTTTCAAAACGTATTGCTTCATAAGCTGCTAATGAGGTATAGGCATAAATCCTGCTGGCTACGGGTGGGGTAAACACATCGTAAATAATAACCTGCGTCAGCTGGTCCTGGTTTTGATGAACCACTTCTGCCGCATTTATAGTAACCGGGGGGGGTGTATTACAGGAAACCAGTTTACCTGTTACTGTTATAGCCAGGCATAAAAAAATAACAGATTTATTTTTCATAAATAATGTTTCATTTAAATTAAGTTTATTTCAGCGCATATCAGCGTTTAATAAATCAAGGCATTTTTACTTTTATTGTATTTCCATTTACATCGGTTATTGTACAGGCTGTTGACCCGTTTGGCATCACAAAAAATAAGCTGTTTTGTGAAAGAAAAGACGAGCCGAAATATAATTCTTCTTTTTTACGGCGGCCGTTACCAAGCGTAAAGACAGCATAAGCATCATTTTTATTTACTTTAATTATTTGTGATGCTGCTCTTTTTTTATATATCTGTAACGGCCCCCTGTTTTGTGTAGCTGCCATCAGGTAACTGCCGCCGGATTGCTGCAGTTTTATCAGTGCTTTACCGTTTCCTTTGATACAAACCCCGCTTTGCAATATTGATAAAGGGGTGAAATTTCCTTTACCGTCGCCTTTTAACACCAGGCCATTCAATGCATCATAACGGCCCACCGTGGGGTCGGTACTGTAATCGTTTGTATTAACAGCAACATCTGTATTTCCATCTCCATCAAAATCATCCGCAACCATTCCGTTTAGTGCCGAAAATTGTGCAGTTATGGGTAACGGTTTTAGCGTAAAATGGCCGTTTCCATCGTTCTGTATATAGACTGAAGACATGCAGGTGGCAGACAATTTAAGTACACCCTGCATCTGAACAGGAGATACCATACTGTCAATAGTGGCATTGGCATATTGCTTATAATTTTGAAACCTTGCCCTGGTGCTGATGATTTGTTTTACCATATCATCCCTTCCATAAGCAGGAAATTCTTTCCATGGAGCATCTTTTTCGGTGCTTAGTGGTAAATACAATGAGAACAAAGCATCATAACTTCCGTTGTTATCGAAATCTTTTGCCCGAACAGATACGGGCTGCGTAACAGATGCCCTGTAAAACGAGTTTAATCCTAAATTACCTGCGATATAATCAATATCCCCATCATTATCAAAATCTGCTCCTGTAATACTGTTCCACCAGCCAGTATTTTTTTCAATACCCGACTGCATGGTTGCGTCTTTAAAGGTTCCTTTTTCATTGTGTAAAAAAATAACAGGCCCCCACTCTCTGGCGGCAACCATATCCACCCAACCGTCATTATCGTAATCTGTAAACAGCGCATCACATAGTAAACCGGCATTTATAAGTGATGGTGCATTGGTTTTTGTAATGTCTGTAAAAAGAACCCTCCCGTTTTTGGTATCATTCCTGTAAAGAAAGCTGCTTACCGGTTTGGGATAAGCGTGGGGTTCCACCCTCCCGGAAACAAACAGATCCAAATCGCCATCCTTATCAAAATCGCATGCTTTTACACAAAGTTTGCTTGTAGTGTTATACGGGATTGCCAACGGTGTTTCTGTAAAGTTTCCTTTGCCATCGTTCAGGTAAAAATGGTCTGCATAAGCCGAATCGCCTGCATTGTAAACATAGCCACCCGCGGTAATAAACAAATCCAGGTCATTATCATTATCAGCATCAAATAACAACAGCCCCCTGTCATCTGATTTTTTTAGATAGAAGTCCGCCCAGGGCAAAAGTGGTTTTTGTATAAATGTTCCATTACGCTGCTGCAAAAAAATCATTGGGCTGTACCCGGGTGCGCCGCCGGTAATAAAATCATCAAAACCGTCTCCGTTAATATCCCCTGCCGCAGCTGCCGGTGTGTATTCAGACAGCTTATGGGGCAGCAGCTTTTGAATATTAAAATCAATAAAATCCCGCTGTTCATTAATATAATTTATGCCGGCCTGGGCTGTAATATTTGTGAACCAGCTGCTGTGGGTGACTAATTCGGCTGGTATATCGCCTACTGAAATAGCGTCTTTATACCGCAATTCAATAAGCTGGTTGGCTTTTACATTTACAAGAGTTTGTTTTTTTGTTTTGTTCCACCACACCACTACAGAATCAATTGTTTCATCCTTTCCTGTACCTGCCACTGTAATTAATGACTGGGTGGATATATACCCCCGGTAAGGCATATTGGTATAGGTTTGCTGCTGTTGCTTTTGATATAGCATTATTGTAGCGCCAATACCATTGATGTTTAACGAATCCCCAACCAGTTTCACTTCTATATAATTGGTTTTATCTTCTTTGTTCTCGTTGGTCCTGTTTTCATAAATATCTGCGGGATCTTTCATGTTGCTTACCACGATATCAAGGTCTCCGTCATTATCAAGGTCAGCATAAGCAGCGCCACTTGAAAACGTGGGCTCATCCATTCCCCAGTTAAAAGTAACATTTGAAAAATGCAGGTTACCGTCATTGCGATAGGCATAGTTATGAATTTTCACTTCTGGTATTTCTGCAAGCATTTCTTTTTTTGTTGAAAACCGCATTGCCTGCTCCCTGTAGGTGCCAAAATCCCTGTCGGTAATATCTTTAGGAAATCCATTGGTAAAAACAATGTCTTTATTACCATCTCGATCGTAGTCTGCTACAAGCGGGCTCCAGCTCCAGTCAGTTTCAGCAATATTGGCGTAGTAACCCACATCACCAAAAACAGGGTGCTGTATACTGTCGTTTTGGCCAACAGTATTACCCATGTTCAGCTGGAGCATATTCCGGGTATACTGGTACTGGTATCCAAAGAAATCGCTGTTGGAATACATCTGGTAACTTACGGGGGGCTGAAACATTTTTTTTCGAATATTATCCTGTGGTGCCATATCCACTTCTATTACATCAGCAAGCCCGTCATTATTAATATCCACCATATCGCTGCCCATCGAATTGGCTGCTGCATGTTTAAAATATTCTTTTTGCCTGTCGGTAAAAGTGCCGTCCCGGTTATTGATATATAAAACATTATCGGATATATAGTCGTTTGTCACCAGAATATCCGCCCATCCGTCACCGTTAAAATCACTAATATCAGCTGCGTGCGAAAACCCTTCAACCAAAATTCCTGCCTTTTGGGAAACATCTGTATAAAAAGGATGTTTTAATGTATCATCCCAGTCATTCCGGTACAACCTTCCTGTACTGGGGTGCTCGCCATTAAGATTTTTCTTTCTGAAAATATTGGCGTATTCGTCTTTAATGATATGGTTAACGGCAATATAAAGATCAAGGTCGCCGTCATTGTCATAATCAAAAAAATAGGCCATTGTGCTTTGTGTGGTATCGGCCAGGCCATATTCTTTTGCCATGTTCTTAAACACGGGTATGCCGCTTTCATTGAGGCCCTGGTTTACATAAAGTATATTTACACGTTCTGAGGGGTTTCTTTTCGCGGTGGCACAAACATACATGTCTAGCAGTCCATCATTATTAATATCCACGGTAGCAACCCCTCTTCCCCAAATACCTCCGCCATCTGTTTTTGAAATTGCGGTAATGTCTTCGAATTTCATTTTTCCCCTGTTTAAATATAGTTTACAGGGTACCATGCTGCCGGTAAAATAAATGTCCTGCAGGCCGTCATTATTAAAATCCCCAATTCCTACTCCGCCGCCATTATAAATATTGGCAAAATCAAAAATATTCACCGAGTCGCTTTCTGTTACATTGTTTGCAAAAGTTATGTTGGTTTGTGAAGCGCTAAGTTTTTTAAATGTTGTTTTTTTATCAGTACAGCTTAATAATAATATCTGAAAAAATATTACAATCAAAAAAAAATTCATTTCATGTTTGTTGATCATCAGTGCTCTCATGCCGTTTTGCAGGATTTTATACTCTTATAAATAATATCTAAAACTGCACTAAATTAACTAACAAAAGGCAGGCCGTTGCGGGCCTGCCTTTTAAAAATATTAACCCTGAGCTTATGGTTTAATAAAGCCGTTGCTCAAATCAATCTGTTGTTGCGGAACAGGGTAAAAATCATTAGCCGGTGAAGCGTATGACGGAACTGGGTTTTTAAGAAGCACCTGGTATGGCATCGGGCTTTCATATGCATAATATGCATTAAGTTCTGTTGATGCAATTCCCCATCTTACAAGGTCAAAAAATCTTCCCCCTTCCAGGCCTAATTCAAGTTGCCTTTCTAAACGAACTGCCGCACGGGCTTCTGCCTGTGTTGCAAAAGCTGTTGTGTAGGGCTCTGTTTTAGGTGTGCCATATGTAACAGGGAAAGAAACAACAGTTGTTGTTTTTGCCCTTTGACGAACCCTGTTAACCAGCGTAAATGCAGTTGCCAAAGAACCGGCTTCCACTTCTGCTTCTGCCAACATTAAAATTACATCTGAAAAACGTATAAGGTTCATATTTAAAGCCACCCCACCGGCAGAATACCATATAGAAGCATCATGAAAAGCTGCTACCTGTGACTGGCGGATACAGGTTTTCTTTGCGCTGAAAGGGCCGGCAGACCCATCTCTTTGCCAGCTGGTAAGATAAGTTCCCCAGTCTAAATAGGGAACGCCGTTCCTTCCAATTGTCCAGTCCAATCGGGTGTCAACATTTCCGGAATATTGTGTTAACCCTGCCTGCCCGGCCGGGTCCAGTACTTGTGTATTTTGCGGGCTGGCAACAGGCAAACCATTTGCATCTGTTTTAAACCTGTTGGTAAAGAAATAGGTTGGGCAATAGAAGCCGGCACCGCTGGGGCCGGTTGCAGGAAGATTAAGCAAATCTCCCCAGTTTCCGTTTCTGGCGCTGGCGTTATCGTTTGATGATGACTGGAAAGCGAATACAGATTCTTTGCTGTTATCAAATGCCACGTTAAAATTATCCTCGTATTTTGCATTCAGATCGAATGGTACGCCTAAAGAATTCTTGCCATTGGTTACCACGTCAGTTAATACTGTTTTTGCTCCTGCAAAATCTTTGGTAAACAATAATACCTTTCCGTAAAATGCGCCTGCTGCATATTTATTTACTCGGCCAATGGCGTCCTGCAGGGCAGGAAGATTATCATAAGCATATTTTGCATCTTCAGCAATTTTTGGAAAAATGTCTGTTTGATTGCTTACCCCTGCAATTGTACCATTAGCAAGGTCCAGGTCAATTTTCTCATCAAGGTAACAGGCTTTACCAAAAGTGGTGCGTGCCTGGAAATGATACCATGCCCTTAAAAAACGGGCTTGACCTGATATATTTTTCCTTGTCGCATCGTCAATACTTGAAACTTTTGCCAATACCTGTAAAACTGTATTACAACGTTTTACACCTTCGTATATCGCTTTCCACCTGTCGTTAATTGCCCCGTTGGTTGAAGTGATATCATGACGCTGTACCGGTGTCATATTGGGACCCTGGTCACCCGGATCACTTCCTTTATTAGCCTCTCCGCCGCCAATACCACCAAATAAAAAATTAGATCCGCCCGAGCCCCATTCGCCTCCGAGGTTTAAGCCACCATCGTGTCCATCCAGCATGGCATAGGCCGACAATAAAAGCTTATTAACGCCCTTTTCTGATGAAAGCGTTGCCTCATCAAGTACGCCGTTGGGCTTTACGTCCAAAAAACTTTTATTACAGGCATACAAGGCAAACACCACTGATAATGCAAGCATTGTTTTTGATAAAATATTTTTTTTCATATTCATTATATTAAAAATTGAATGTAATTTCTTGTTTGATTAAAAATTAATGTTTGCGCCCACCAAAAATTGCCTTACTGTTGGATAAGCTCCAATATCAACACTCGCAGCCCTGTCGTCTGAACTAACAATATCAGGATTTAAACCGGTGTATTTAGTAATTGTGAAAAGGTTGGCACCCTGAACATAAACACGGGCTTTTGATATTTTAACTTTATTCAAAAGCGATGCAGGCAAAGTATAACCAATTTGCAGGTTACGTAAGCGGAGGTAAGATGCATTTTCAACATAATAAGAATTTACAACACCAGAAGTACTGAATCCTGATGCAGCAATGGTTGCTTCCTGAATAGGAGTTGTTGCATTGGGTCTGCTGCCATCGGGCAACCAGCTGTCATTTAAAGCCCGCTTGCTTCTTCCGCCCGGGAAACCACTTGAAAAATCGGTGTACCACCTTGTAAAGTTAAAGGCGTCTTTACCTGCAACACCATAGAAGAACATAGAAAGATCAAAGGCTTTATATTCAGCACCTATATTCAAACCATAGGTAAAATCAGGATTGGGGTTACCAATAATGGTCCTGTCGTCTGCATCAATTTTTTTATCACCATTGATATCGGCATATTTAAACCTTCCTGGGGCAGCTCCCGGCTGGTTCCACCCGCTGGCTTCCGCAGCTGTTTGGAAAAGTCCAATTACTTTATACCCATAGTAAGTATTTAATGCACTTCCAACAAAATTTCTTGTAGCGTTACTGCCAATACGGTTGGCTTCGTTTAAGGGGCTGTTAAAGTCAAAAAATGGCTGGTCACCGTTAATTTTTGTAACCTGGTTTTTGTATGTTGTAAATGTAAGTGTGGTATTTAAATTAATTTCCCTGGTTACTTTAGTGCGGTTGGTAATCATCAAATCAATACCGCTGTTTTTCATGCTGCCCACATTACGGAAGGCAGGGTTATTGGCAACAACGGCTCCACCGATAGCCTGCCCGGCAGGATTGTATAACAGGTCTTCTGTTTTTTTCTGGTACCAATCAAACACGATTTCTGTGTTCTTAAAGATGGTGGCATCAAATCCTATGTTAGTATTTATGCTGGTTTCCCATTTGCCCAGCGGGTTACCCACAAATGACAGGAAGAACCCTTCCTGCGGAGAATTTTGTGAACCGGTAATATCATACCATGAACTCTGGCGGTTGCTGCCAAAAGTGGTGTAGGCATTAGAAGCGCTTACAGCTGCTTCGTTACCCATTTTACCCCAACTGCCCCTTATCTTTAAAAAATTAACCCATGAAACATTGCTCATAAAGCTTTCCTGTGAGGTAATCCATCCTAATGACAAGGCCGGGAAATTACCCCACCTGTTATCGCCTAAAAATTTAGATGATCCATCACGACGTACGGTGGCAGACAAAATATATTTGTCGTTATACTGGTAGTCAGCTTTTGCAAAATAAGAAACTGTTGTACCCGGGGTATAAACAACACTACCACCAAGATTCTGCACAGTTCCGTTATTAAGATTGATAAACGGAATATAATTATATGCATATAGGGTGGTTGCGGCACCAATCAGCTGGCGGCCACCGCCCCTTTGTGCTTCTGTGCCAACCAGTCCTGCCACTTTGTGCTTTCCAAAATTATTTTTATAAGAAAGCTGGTTTGTCCATATCCACTGATTGTTTCTCAGGAAGTTTTCGCTGTAAGTGGTATTGGCGTTATTTTCTGTATGCTCATATTCTATAAATGGATAGTTGAATTGATTGGTGGTATTCATTGATCCGCCAAAACTTGTTCTTGCAGTAAAATGTTTTGCAACATCCAGCTCGGCATACACGTTTCCAAACATGTTTAAATCATTACTGCGGTTGTCTTTTGCCCTGTATAACATCGCCACCGGGTTTTTACCATTTCCCCAGGTTCCAAAAGCGCTTCCTGCCCCGCCCAGGGTTCCTGCAAAATCGCCCGGGTTTATAGTGTATACAGGAACTATTGAATGGATTCTTGTGGTTTGCGCAAGTATGCTGGCTTCGCCCTGTCCGTTGTTTCCTACATTAGCTTCTGAAGCGTAAACCTGGAAGTTTTCACCAATCCTTAAAAAAGGCATTACATTAAACTCACTGTTTAATCGGGCGGTATAACGTTTATAAAATTGCCATTTTGTAATGGCCTCCTGGTTAAAATAATTCAGACTGAGCATAAAACGGCTGTTATCATTAGCGCCGCTTAATGCAAGGTTGTGGTTTTGTATGGGTGCTTTTTGTGTAGATTCTTTGTACCAATCTGTACCATTTTTACTTGTAGGCACAATAATATAAGGGCTGTATCCGGGATCGCCAAGCCGACCATAATCAAGCTTATACAAACTTGGGTTAACGCCCGGATTTCCAGTCATAATTGGCACACCGTTATTTGCTGCGCCGGTATAATATATATAATCGGGTAAAACAGGGCTTGATCCGTTTCCGAATACAGAGCCGGTAATAGCCAGCCCACTGTTTTTCCTGGAAAGGAATAATAATTCGGCCTGTTCCTGCGCATTAAGAAAATCCTGGCCTTTTCCGGGGTTTTGAACGCCGTAATACATATCATAAGCAACATTTACCCCTTTTTTCTTTCCTTTTTTAGTGGTTACAATTATTACACCGTTTGACGCCCTTACACCATATATTGAAGCAGAGGCAGCATCTTTTAATACCTGCATACTTTCAATATCATTAGGGTTAATGCCTGTTATGCTGCCGGTTTGAACTCCATCCACCACATAAAGCGGGCTGTTATTATTAAAAGATCCGAGCCCCCTGATCCTTACTGTTGAGCCCGCCCCGGGAATGCTGTTTTGAACAACGGTGACACCAGAAGCACGCCCCTGCAACTGGGACTGGGCATCCGTTGAGGGCTGAGATTTAAGTTCCGAAACGTTAACAACCGTTACGGCGCCGGTAATATCTTTTTTCCTTTGGGTGGAATAACCGGTTACCACAACTTCGTTTAATACATTATTAACCGCCAACAGGTTTACTTCTACAGAATTTACACCAGAAATATCAATTTCCTGTGTCTGATACCCGATAGAAGAGATGATCAGCGTTTTTGCCCCGGCAGGAACGGCAACAGAAAACATTCCGTTTGCATCTGTTTTTGTGCCCGTTTTTGCCCCTTTTACAAGGATTGTAGCCGCAGCAACAGGCTTTCCATTATCCTTTACAGAGCCGGTAACAGTTTTTTGTTGTGAAAAAGATGATTCGTTGAAGATAAGCATGCATATAGCTATGCATATTACATAGAAAAGTTTTTTTCTCATATAGCAAATAAGTTTTCACAAATCTATATAATCGCTTAACGAGATTTAGATACTTTTTTAACCAATATTAACATTTTAATAGCTTGTAAGCGCTTATTCAGGTGTGCCGGTCAGGCTGGATTTTATGGTATTGATACCCCGAAAACTGCTGTTAATTTGGGGTTTTGGTTATGAGTAAATAATTTTAAAAGGATTATATATTTCACTGCTGGTTAAAAAAATCTCTCATAAATAATAACTGGTATTTAACAGCATTGGTCCAGTATGGCCAGGTATGGTTGCCGGGACGCACAATATAGTCATGTGGAATATTCCTGTACAACAGTTGCTGGTGCAGGTTTTCATTTACCTTAAAGAAGAAATCTTCTGTACCGCAATCAATAACCAGCCGCAGGGTATTGGGCCGGATCAA
>Ga0209023_10002967_pt1 | contig 20538 bp, 24 predicted proteins | sample LakOneMetagenome_FD_187468 | JGI IMG/M metagenome (GOLD analysis project Ga0209023, IMG submission 187468) | Freshwater and sediment microbial communities from Lake Erie, Canada (SPAdes) (version 2) | ecosystem: Environmental > Aquatic > Freshwater > Lentic | place: Lake Erie, Canada...
TAGGCCTCCACGGAGACATCCGGAAGAATATTCCAGCGTATGATCGAAGCTTCGATATCGAAGACCTTCACCCCGTTTTCAATGCGCGGCTCAAGAACGTTGTCCCCTCGGGCATCGGCAGGCGCCTTATAGACCACTTGCCGGGGATTGACCGCCGCCATGTCTTTCATGGCTTCGCCGGGCGTGTCGAACGTCATAATCATGCCCGGCGGCATAATAGCGCCGCCGACGTCGCGTACGCTCAGACCTAGATTGACCTTGAAACCTGGGAGAACCATTCCGGAAATCAGGAGGAACGTCGTCACGCCGGCGAGCGCAACCAACTGTGGCGTCGTCGCGTCGCTCGTCATTTGATGACCGCCGTGAGACTTGTGACCGTTGGCAGCCGTTTGTTTCTGCGGACGGTGTTCGTGTCCCTTTATGTGGTTTATGTCCGCAGCCAGCATTGTAGCCATCTCGGACTTCATTCCGGACATGGAGCCCTTCTCCGCAGCTTCTTTATCCGAGCGCTCGGTCATCAACCCGTGCTTGATCTTCTTTTTCACCATCCAGACGTTGAACGGATAGGCCGTCGTGAAGCCGACCATTACGCCGAGGGACATCACGCCCCAGAAGATCAGCTCGAGCGGATCCATCGCGCGCATGTCGCGGCCCATCATTAGCAGACTCATGGTCGGGGCCATGCCTGCCATCATCGCGTTCATACTTATGAATTCTGGCATGAAGCTTTTACGCACGTTTTCCCAATACGTACCGCCCATCATCTTCTTCATAAACAACGCTTGAAAGATGAAGAGACCAAACGAGAAGCCAGCGACATACTCGACGATCAGGTCGATCCACATCGGCAGACCGAGCAGTGCCGTTACGGCCGCTGCGAGAATAATGCCGGTGGCGTCACCAGCGACGCAATGAATGGTGCTTCCGATGCTCTGCTTCCAAAGCGGGGACGTGAACAGCTCGTGCTCTCCGGGCCGCGGCTCCTTATCAGCAAGTACGTACAGGAGAAGGCCGAACGGGCCCATATAGAGGGTCACAAGGATGAAACCCCACTTCATCACGGTCGGTTCGGGATTCCCATTGAACTGGTCGAAAGCGACGTAGGCCGTGGAAGCGGCCGCAATGACGAACCATGCGATCAGAAAATAGTCGTATGGGAGAGCAATCATGATGTCCTCAAGCTGAAGTCGATGCTCGTTCATCCGCCGAGTCTTGAGATGCGGTCGCAAGCCGCCGCCTCACCGATTCGTCCCTTTCAATTCCGACCGGCAGCATCATGAGAAGACTTCCGCCCGTGTGCGGCAGGTCGGGATGCCAGGGGATTTTCGCGTGACGGACCTCGTTGAAGCCAGCGGCGAGATAGAACGCGATCGCTTCGGCGTTATCGGCCCAAACATGCAAGGTCACGGACGGAAACGAACGCTGCTTGGCCTCATCGACGACCGCGGCCAGCAGTGCGGCACCCACGCCTAGTCTGCGGTGGCTGCGCACGACCGCGATATTGTTCAGCAGGAAGCTGGTGGGATCGTTGAGCTCCGTGCGCGGCCGGAGCAACTCTTCACGCGCGGTCAATGTTGCGTCTGCGGTCTCACTTTCGATCAGCCGGGCAGGAAATGCGTTCGCCAGACCAACAATTACCCCACGCGAAACAACGACCAGGCAATTTCGGTACGAATACACTCCGGTCGGCGCAGCAACCATCTCGCGGTAGGTTCGAACTGCTTTCATCGTGGGATCGATACCCTGCAAGATAAACGAAAGCGTATCTCCACCCGCCATGTTGGCCAACTTCGCGATCTGGCGAATGTCACCACTGGTCGCTCGCCTGATCGGAAACCGTCTTTGCGCGAAGGCTTTTTCCATAACTGTTCTGGTACCGCCGCTCCCACCCGCACTCGTCATCGGTAACTCCACCTTGTTTAGAGCAGTCGATCCAGCGATCGTATTCGATGGTCGGACTGCCGCCGCGACGTCGGATCAGCTCAAGGGTCGCTCCCTTGCAGAGCTTTCACCCAATTCGGCGCGGCGGCCTAGGAACCGCCGCGCCGAAGAGTCGTCACTTTCCCTTTTGCATCTTCGTGATCGTGATTCCGGCCGTCGCCCGTTCGGCTTCGAACTGAACCTTGTCGCCGACCTTGACGGATTTGAGCATCGCCGGTTCCTTCACGCGAAAAACCATCGTCATGCTCTCCTCTTCCATATCAAGACTTTTGATGGGACCATGCTTCAATGTTATTTTTCCAGCCGCCTCATCGATCTTCTTGACCTCGCCGCTCGCCATCGCCGCTTGGGCGAGTGCGACAGCGGACGACAGAGCTAGGGAAAGCGCGAGAGTTGCGGCTGCGATTTTGTTGGTCTTCATATTCAATTCCTTTCGTCAGTTGATTCCGGTTCGGGTTACTTGACTAATATCGTGCCGACCATTCCGGCTTCCCGATGACCGGGGATCAGGCATCCGTATTCGAACTCGCCGGCCTTGGTGAATTTCCAGACGATCTCGTTGGTCTTCTTGGGAGCAAGTCGCTTCCCGTTCGGGTCATCGTGCTCCATGTCGGGATTCTTCTTCATGGCCTCGCCATGCTTCAGATTGTCGGCCGTCGTCGCGAGGATGAATTCATGGTCGAGTTCGCCGTTGTTGCGCAGCATGAACTTAACCTGTTCACCCTTTTTGACCTCCACCTTGCTCGGCATGAACATCATCTTGCCGTCCATCTCACCCATAGTGACCTGAATAATCCGCGCGGCCTTTTTAGGATCACCCGGCTCACCTGCCGAGAATGTTTCGTCGTGGCTATGGCCCGAAGAACCCGCCCCGGCCCAAGCGGACGGGGAGATGAGCACCGCGCCGATAATTGCGATGCAGGTTTTGTGCAGATATTTCATCTCCAAACTCCTTCTACTGTCTTGCTGACTTTCTTCGCATCTATTTGAATTTCAGGTCTCATCTACATTCCTTTCATGCCTTTCATGCCTTTCATGCCTTTCATGTCGCTTGGTTTGCTTGATTCCTTTGGGCTCGTTGAGCGAGGCGCCTGAGTATTTGGAACGTCGACCTGGTGCGCGACGGTGCCGTCAGGATGCTTGTAGGGACCGGGATCCTTGTAATCGTCTCGCGCGAGGCCATCGCGGATCTTCATCACCGTAAACATGCCGCCCATTTCGATCGGGCCAAACTGGCCGGTGCCGGTCATCATTGGTAATGTGTTGTCGGGTGCCGGCATTTCCATGTCACCCATCGCCATTCCTGTCGATCCCATCACCATGGCGTCTGGCGCGAGTTTTCCAACCGCCTTCGCGAGGTCCTTCCTTGAGACGCCGATCAGGTTCTTCACGTCGTGGCCCATCGCATTCATGGTGTGATGCGACTTGTGACAGTGAAACGCCCAATCGCCCGGGTTGTCGGCAAGAAAATCGAACGCGCGAATCGCTCCGACAGGAACGTCGGTCGTCGTTTCCGGCCACTGCGCACTTTCAGGGACCCATCCCCCATCGGTGCAACTCACTGCAAATTTGTGGCCATGAAGATGAATCGGGTGATTTGTCATGGTGAGGTTGCCGATGCGGACGCGTACGCGATCATCCAAACGAACGGCCAATGGGTCGATTCCGGGAAACACGCGGCTGTTCCATGTCCACATGTTAAAATCGGTCATCTCAGTGACCTTTGGCAGATACGTACCCGGGTCGATGAGATACGTGCTCATGATGAAAACGAAATCGCGGTCGACGGGACGGAAGGTTGCGTCGCGTGGATGCACCACGATCATGCCCATCATGCCCATCGCCATCTGCACCATTTCGTCGGAGTGCGGGTGGTACATGAACGTACCGCTGTGTTTCATCTCGAATTCATAAACAAAGGTTTTTCCAGGTGGGATATGCGGCTGGCTGAGACCACCGACGCCATCCATGCCGCTAGGCAAGAGCACCCCATGCCAATGCACTGTCGTATGTTCAGGCAGTTTGTTGGTGACGAAGATACGGAGCTTGTCGCCTTCCACCGCTTCAATCGTTGGGCCAGGGGACTGACCGTTGTAGCCCCAGAGATAGGCCTTCATGCCTTCTGCAAATTCGCGCTCGACGGGCTCTGCAACGAGATGGAACTCCTTCCAGTCGCCGTTCATCCGCCAGGGCAGCGTCCAGCCGTTCAGCGTAACGACCGGATTGTAGTCGGGTCCGCTCGACGGGCGCAGCGGCGGCTGCATCGTCGCCTTCTCCATGATCGGTGCTTCCGGGATGCTGGCTGCCTGGACGCGGCCGCTGATCGCTGTCGCGCTTGCAAGCGCCGTGGCGGTGCCGAGAAAGTTTCGTCGGGACAACATTGGTTTCTCCATTTCAGTGCCCTCCCCCGCCGGACGCCTGCGCGGTCGGCGACGATCTGGTTTCGGGTTGGCTATCGGCGCGACCGCCGCCATTTACTGCGGTCTTCAGTTCGGACTGCGCGAGCCAGAAGTCGCGCTTGGCTTCGATCGCAGCACGCAATGCCGCGATCCGCTGCCGCGCTTCCACCAACAATGCGAACACGTCGATTTGCATGCTGCTGAACCGCAGCTGCATTTCTTGGGTGATGATCTGGCGAAGTGGCAAGACCTCACGCTGATAGTGACCTGCGATGTCGTAGGTGGAGCGGTAGACCCGAAACGCATCGCGCGCTTCAGAACGGACGTTGATCGCCTTTTCGGTTAACCGATTAAACGCCAGATTGTAGGTCTCGATCGCTTGCCGGACGCGGACCTCGCCGCCATCGAAAATCGGAATCTGGAACTGGATGTCGAAGCCACGCTCTCGAAGCGGCGGGCTCCCGGAATCTCGAGTTTTTTTGTCGATCCCCGCAACGTCGACAAGCGTGACGAAGCGCGTGGCTTCGGTGAGATTGAGGGACTTCGCGAGAGCAACCAGTTCAATGCGAGCGATCTGAAGATCGACACGATGTTCAACCGCATCAACCTCGATGCCCGGCAACGATAGCGGCCGGCGTGGCAGCATCGGTAATCTCTGCGGTAGCCGGAACCCTAAATCGCCGTCCCACAATCCAAGGAGGCGGATCAAGCGCTCGCGCGAACTGGTGGCGTCCTGACGAAGGGTGGCGAGATCGGCCGTTACTTCTGCATAAAAGACCTGTTCACGGGCCTGATCGAGCTTGTTCAGCGAGCCGGTTTGCCCGAGCTTCAAAGCGAGCTGAGCCGTGGATTCCGCAGTCGATTTGGCATCCGTCAGAAGTGTAACCAATTCGTTGGCGGCGACGGCGCGGTAATATGTGCGCCTGACGTCGGCTGCGAGGCGTAGGGTGCCTTCTGCAGCTCTCAGCTGTGCCTGCTTGAAGTGTTGCCGCGCAATCTCCGACCGAAACGGCAACGTGGCCAGCGCCAGAATATCGGCGGCGACCTGACGCTCGATCTCGACCGCGCCGCCACCTGCGATGCGACTAATCGAGAACGTCGGATTGGGTGGCAGGCTTTCTTGGACGAGGTCGGCCTCGGCCAACGCCAGTTCATTGTACGCCGCCTGCAAGCCCCGATTGTTGAGGAGCGCGATCTGAACGGCAGTATCCACCGTCAGGCCTCGACGAAGAAGACTTTGGACGGCGCCCTTCGCCCATTCTGCGTCATCTGTGCTGCGAATGGACATTACGTCCTTCTTGATTGTCTCGCCGGCCACATTGGCAACGACGGTCATCCCGCCATCTGGGGAGAATGATGCGCATCCGGAAAGCAGCAAGGCGGACAGGAGGATCGCGACGTGCGTCGCTTTCGGCCGATACGTAACTTCGAAAGTGTGGTTCGCGTTGATATGGATCGCTCGGTTCATAGCGCGCTCCTATTGACCGGATTTCGGCTGAGGGGCGACGCGGTCGTTCTGCTCGCGCCATGAAGACGGAGCTGTCGGACGAAGACTTGTGTAGGGAGCCACCGTCGATCGGTAGCCGACACCGGCGACCTTCGCGCCCGGGTCGGCGGGATCAGCGCCGACGAGCGGCGCCGTGATCGGCATGCACCCTCCCAGGGTGACGATCGCAACGGCCAACCCCGCAAGGATCCGAAATCTGAATCTGAATATTTTTCCCGCCACCGAATGAACGGCGGCGAAGTTCGCCCCAAACTGCGCAAGCATGATTTTTTCCTGAACTGCCGATGAACCACAGGTACGCGTGCCCTTAACGGGCGCGGCACCACGTCATTCCGTCAGTTCAGGAAATGGGAGGGCGGTAATGCCGAGGGGGAGCGTTATCGGCGACGTTCCGGTAGCTCTCGGACTCGCAGACAGACGTCGGCATTGAAGGTTTGACAATGTCGATGACTGTGGTCGGCAGCGCGCTCAGGCAGACCATCCCGCAGCATTGTCCACCCGAGGCCTTGTGATGATCAATTGCAGGATCCGACGTTTCGTCAGCGACTGATATCGCACTGTCAGGGCTGTTCACTTTGTCGAAATGGGCCTTGCCGTCCGGATGTTCGTGTACGTGACCGTCCTTATGAACGTGCTGCGAAGTACTATATTCATGCACGTGAACAATGCCCAGACCGAGATTCTCGTCGGTAAGGCAAGGCGCCGCACGCGAGCCGTCAGCGAACGCAAAGGAAACGCCCGGCGCCAGGACACAAAGCATATAGACCAAGGCGATCAACCACCCTGCCCTCAATCGCTTCGGTCTGGTCAGGCGCATCAACATTGTGGCCGATCTACTTTAAGGTCGAAATCACACTAGTGATGGCTTGAACCTTACGCGGAAATGCTCTCTTCGCCAAGCCTGAACCTACCTGACATACAAAACGGTTCCATTGCGCATCCGTTCACCTGTCCACCCGTCCAATGACTGTCATCAGTTCCGCAATCTTTTTGCGTTGATCGCCCTTATCGCCACTCGTGATCGCGTGTTCCACGCAATGGGCGACATGGTCCTTCAGCACTTCCTCTTCGACTCGACGAAGGGCGGCACGAACCGCGGAAATCTGCGTTATAATGTCGATACAATAGCGGTCTTCTTCCACCATCTTCGACAAGCCGCGGACCTGCCCCTCGATCCGGCTGAGGCGTTTTTGACAAGATGTCTTGATGTCTTTTCGCATATGGCCCATATACCCCTACATGGTATGGGTTGCAAGTGATGATGGAGACTTAGATGACCGCGTCGGAAAATGAAAATTCAGAAGGCGGCTCTAGCGGTTCGGGATGCTGCTGCTCCTCTAAGGCATCTACGGCTTTGCAAGAACCTGTACCGACCGGGTGCTGTGGCGAAAGCCGAGATCTCACCAAACATGACCATGGGGATCATCACCATCACGGTAATGGCATTGCTACGACCACGGTGGTGGACCCCGTTTGCAGGATGACCGTCGATCCAGCGACCAGTAGGCATCGAGTCGAGCACCACGGCCAGACCTACCATTTTTGTTCGGCAGGCTGCCGGACGAAGTTCGCGGCCTCGCCGGAGCAGTACCTCGACAGGACGCAACCTCAGCAACCCCACGTTCCGGAAGGTACGATCTATACCTGCCCCATGCATCCAGAGATCCGCCAGGTCGGACCCGGGAGCTGCCCGATCTGTGGGATGGCGCTCGAGCCTGAACTGGTCACCTTGGATGCTGCACCCAATCCCGAACTCGCGGATATGAGCCGGCGCTTTTGGGTCGGACTCGGGCTGGCTTTGCCGGTGATCGTCCTGGAAATGGGTGGCCATCTGGTCGGCAACCATCGCTGGATCGACCAGACGTTGTCAAACTGGATCCAGTTTGCTTTAGCGACGCCCGTGGTCCTCTGGGCAGGTTGGCCGTTTTTCGTGCGCGGCTGGCAATCGCTCGTCACCCGCAATCTGAATATGTTCACTCTGATTGCGATGGGCGTTGGCGTCGCCTACGCCTACAGTGTTGTTGCAACCTTCGCGCCCAGCATCTTTCCGCCGACCTTCCGCGGTCATGACGGAGCCGTTGCCGTTTACTTTGAGGCAGCCGCCGTCATTACCGTGCTTGTCCTGCTTGGCCAGGTCCTGGAGCTGCGCGCCCGAGAGGCGACATCCGGAGCCATCAAGGCCCTGCTCGATCTCGCGCCGAAGATTGCGCGCCGGGTGGACGAGAGCGGTGCGGACCACGAGGTTCCGCTCGACAGCATTAATGTGGGTGACAAACTTCGCGTTCGGCCGGGAGAGAAGGTGCCGGTGGACGGTGTCATTATCGAAGGGCGATCTTCGTTGGACGAATCCCTCGTCACCGGGGAGTCTATGCCCGTCACTAAAGAGCCCGAGGCCAAGGTGATCGCGGGCACGCTCAATCAATCCGGCAGCTTTGTGATGCGAGCCGAAAAGGTCGGCCGCGACACGCTGCTTTCCCAAATCGTGCAAATGGTCGCGCAGGCGCAGCGTTCGCGTGCGCCGATCCAGCGCCTTGCCGACCAAGTGGCGGGTTGGTTCGTGCCAGCGGTCATCGCCGTGGCACTTGTCGCCTTCGGCGCATGGGCGCTTTTTGGACCCGAACCGCGTCTGGCATTCGGCCTCGTCGCGGCGGTGAGTGTCCTTATCATCGCATGTCCTTGTGCGCTGGGACTTGCCACGCCGATGTCGATCATGGTCGGCGTTGGGCGTGGCGCCCAGGCGGGCGTATTAATCAAAAACGCCGAAGCGCTTGAGCGCATGGAGAAGGTCGACACGCTGGTAATCGACAAAACAGGAACGCTGACTGAAGGTAAGCCGAAGGTCGTTTCGATCGTCCCTGCCGCAGGATTTGGGGAGTCTGACATTCTGCGCTTGGCGGCCAGCGTCGAACGGTCGAGCGAGCATCCTCTCGCGGATGCCATCGTGCGTGCTGCCAAGGAGCAAAATCTCAGTTTAAGCAATGTGGAGGATTTCGATTCGCCGACAGGAAAAGGCGTCACCGGCAAAGTGGAAGGCAAAGTCGTGCTTCTTGGAAACGCGGCCTATTTGAATTCAGTCGGCACCGAAACAAAGGCATTGGTTTCAGAGGCCGAACGCCTGCGCGGAGAGGGAGCAACCGTCATAAACATTGCTGTCGATGGCAAGCTGGCGGGAATTTTTGCCATTGCCGATCCGGTGAAGGAATCGACGCCGAATGCATTGAAGGCGCTTGCAGCGGAAGGCATCCAGGTCATTATGCTGACTGGCGACAACCGGACCACGGCGAACGCGGTCGCAAAGCAGCTTGGCATTGTCGACGTGGAGGCAGAGGTGCTTCCAGATCAAAAGAGCGCGGTTGTAATCAAGCTGCAGAAGGCCGGACGCATCGTCGCAATGGCCGGCGACGGAGTAAACGATGCCCCTGCCCTCGCCGCGGCAGAAGTTGGAATTGCGATGGGCACGGGCACGGACGTCGCTATGGAAAGTGCAGGCGTGACGCTCTTGAAAGGCGATCTTGGCGGAATTGTCCGCGCTCGCCGCCTCTCTCAAGCGACAATGCGCAATATCCGGCAAAATCTGTTCTTCGCTTTCTTTTACAATGCGGCAGGAATCCCGGTCGCTGCGGGGATCCTTTATCCGACCTTCGGATTGTTGCTTTCACCAATCATTGCAGCGGCCGCCATGGCTCTTTCATCCGTGAGTGTTGTCGGCAACGCGCTGCGGTTGCGGGCCATGCATCTTTGATCTTACTTGATCAAGGAGGCTTTCGCTCCCGGATCGCTTGGTCTGGGAGGTGTTATCTTGATGGTCATGGGGCCCACTTGGCTTTTCTGCGCCCGCCGCTTCTACGGCTACTATGCTCCGCAGGCTTACTATGCTCCACAGCCTTATTATTATGGCGGTGGAGCGAGCATCGGATTTGGTTTCGGAGGCGGACATTTTGGCGGACACCATGGTGGTCATCACGGCGGACACCACTGGGGCCACCACTGAAAACTGGAGAAGCAAAAAGCCCGCAGAAGTGCGGGCTTTTTAGTGCAGGTTTCATCCCCTAAAACACTCATCCATCATTACGCGAAAAAACCCAGGGATCGGATCTGATTGCAGCCGCACCGGAACGGGTCACTCTGCACTTGACATAGATACTCCGAGCTCTCCAACCTGAGAATCTTGGGTACGCGAGGCTCGACATGACAGTCCACATCAATCTTAGCGACCGGAAACCTTACATGCTTTCTGTTGCGGACGCGGTCGCGGCGCTCAGCGACGAAGCGGGCTTTCAATCCGGCGATCAAGCTAGGATAACATGTGGCGATTTAACGCTGCCATCGGGCGAGGCTGTCACTCTCACTGGACTTCTATTTGAGCGCGGTAATCGCCACGTTTACACAGTTTGGTTGCGCAGCTCAAAAATATGCCGTGCCAGATATCGGTCGGAGTCGATTGATTTCGAAACCGTTGAGTTGGCGGACGCCATGGTTGACAGCGATGTTAATGTGACCCTGATCGACGGCAGGGTTATCCGAGCAGTTCAAATTACTCCGGCGAAGTTGCCGTACAAAACCACCGAACGTGATTGGCAGATCGTCCATCAGACGATTTCATCGGCGGAAGCGGAGGATCGATGTTACGCTCTTCCGGCCGGTTCTCAAGGGCCTGACTTCATTGCGATGGCGCGCGAATTGAACCTTCTCAATTACAGTGCTCTTCGAGACCTGGACAATGTTCCGTATCTGAAGGTAATACAGGGCGACCTGCTCAAGCATAATCCGAACAGCAAGGTTGTATCGGAGCAAAAGATCTCCGACACCTTGAGCAAGTTTGGAATTCGTCACAAAAGGGCGCGCCCCCGCCGTGCCACAATTTGAGTTTGATCAGCGCGGCTGACAACGACATCGCGTGTGACATCATTAGCTTCCATGCAATGGAGGCATACAATGTCCACGATTTTTGTCACGGTTTCTAAGCGTGCGATTGAGGGTATGAAACGTCGGGCGCGCGAAGCGGCCGATCGCGGGCCGATGGAAGGAATCCTTGACGGTCCGCAGCGGCTCAGTGTGTTGAAGCGCTTTTTGGCCAAACCAAAGGCGAATAGGCAGGCCCGCCGCCGTTGTACAAAAAGCCCCCGAATGCGATCTTAAATCTTGCCACAATCTCACATTGATCGCGATTGATGCGCTCAGCAAAAAAATGATGGATGTAAGAGCTCCCTTCGAAATGAAAGGAGCTCACTGTGACCCACGACCGCGTCGTCATGACGCTTGTACGCTCATTGCGAGCGCCCAAACGTAAGACAAAAACACACTCTAAGAAACAAATTCGGCAGATCGCGAACTTGGTCCTTTGTTACGGCTGGACCTATCCGATCCTGATCGACGAAGACGGCGTTATCATTTGCGGCTATGGCCGCTATCTCGCCGCGCTTGAGCTTGGGCTGAAGGAAGTGCCGACAATCGTCATGTCGGGCCTAAGCGATGCCAAGAAACGCCTCCTTACTATAGCGGATAACAAAATCCCGACGAACGCGGGATGGGATTATCCCGTTCTCGCAGCGGAGCTTGGCGAACTCGCGGTTCTGCTTCCCGAATGCCAGCTCAATATCGAACTCTCCGGCTTTGAAGCTGCCGAGATCGACAGCCTGATGAGCGATCACCTCGACTCTGAGCGTGAACCTGGCGATGTCGTACCCGAGGTAGAAGCCAAGGCGATCAGTCGAACTGGCGATATATGGACGCTGTCGAAACATCGGCTTTTGTGCGGAGATTCGAGAGAACCCGGGGATGTCAAAAAGCTGATGGGCACCGCCCGCGCCGCCATGGCTTTTACGGACCCGCCCTACAATGTCAGGATCAGCTCCGTTCAAGGTCGCGGAAAAACCAAGCACCGCGAGTTTGCCTCCGCCTCCGGCGAGATGTCGCGCGCCGAGTTCACTGAATTCCTTACCAGCTGGATGCACTTGGCCGCTCGGTATTTAGAGGACGGTTCAATCGTCTTCTGCTGCATGGACTGGCGGCACGTTGGCGAGTGCCTTGCGGCCGGCGAAGAAGCTTTCACTGAGCTCAAAAACATAATCGCTTGGGTCAAAACCAACGCTGGGCAAGGCAGCTTCTACCGCTCCCAGCATGAGCTAATCCTTGTGTTCAAGAACGGCACTGGCCGCCACCAGAACAATATCGAACTCGGCAAGTTTGGCCGCTCCAGATCGAACGTCTGGGAGTACGCCGGCGTCAATACGTTCCGCAAAGATCGCCTCGCCGAGCTGACCGTTCACCCAACGGTCAAACCCGTTGCCCTGGTGGCCGACGCCATGCGGGACTGTTCGCGTCGTGGCGACATTGTGCTCGATCCTTTTATGGGATCCGGCACCACCATTCTTGCTGCCGAAAAGGTCAGCCGACGCGCCTACGGCATCGAAATCGATCCTTTGTACGTCGACGTTGCTATCCGCCGTTGGCAGGAATTCACCAAGCGCGACGCGGTTCTCGTGGCCACCGGCCAGACGTTCGACGAGGTGACCGCCGAGCGATCCGCTTCCCCTGCTCTCAAACGCGTAAGGATCTAACACAATGGCTTCGATCCCAAAAATTGAGCGTGTCTTCCGCAAGCGGGTGCGGCTGAAGTCGAGCGACGAAGATGTCGGCTACGGCAAGCCGCCAAAGGCAAATCAATTCAAGCCCGGAAAAAGCGGCAATCCAAAAGGCCGACCCAAGGGCGCCAAAAGTGAGGCCACCATTTTGGTAGGGCTATTGAATCGCAAAATCGAAATCCGCCAGAACGGCAAGGTTCGCAAGATCACCATATTGGAGGGAATTCTTCATAAGCTCGCAGAGGATTCACTCAAGGGCAACACCAAGAGCGCAGCCTTCGTGTTGAACCGTTTGGCTGCCATCGCATCGACAGACAGCACAGAGACTGAGGTCAATCCGGACGACAAGGCGGTGCTTCATGCTTACCTGAGCAAATTCCGATCGAATCCCGATAAGGAGTGAACACAGTGAAGGATCAAGATCTTCTGCACTCCATTCTGCGCAACGACTTCGAAAGCTTCCTCCATCGCTGCTTTCTCATGCTCAATCCGGGTGCCGAGTACCTCCCGAATTGGCACATCAAGGCGATTGCGCATCAGCTTCAGCTCATTCGAGATGGCAAGGTCAACCGCCTAATCCTCAACATGCCGCCGCGATACTTAAAGTCGCTCACGGTGTCGGTGATATTGCCGGCGTTCTTGCTAGGCCATGAACCTCAATTGAGGATCTTCGGCGTGAGCTACAGCAATGACCTCTCGGCCAAACACGCAGCCGATTTTCGCGCGATTGTTCAGTCCGGTTGGTATCGAAAAACGTTTCCAACGATGCGCGTCGATCGGATTGCGGATTCCGACGTCTTTACCACCAGACGTGGCTTCCGGCGATCAACCTCCGTTTCGGCAACGCTGACGGGCCTCGGCGGCGATATCATCATTTTAGATGACCCGCAAAAGCCAGTGGATGCGCAATCAGACACGCTGCGAAATTCCCTGAACCAGTGGTTCACGAATACCCTGCTCTCGCGGCTCGACAATAAAGCGACGGGTGTCATCATTCTGGTCATGCAGAGGGTTCATCTTCACGACCTGACGGGATTTCTGGTCGATAACTCCAAGGACTGGACCGTTCTCAGCCTGCCTGCCATTGCCGAGGTCGATGAGAAAGTGGAGATCGGTGAAGGACAGTTCCACGCGCGCCGCGCCGGCCAAGCTCTTCATCCCGCGTACGAGACTCTCGCAACGCTGGAAAAGCTTCGCACCGAAATGGGTTCCGGAATCTTCGGCGCCCAGTATCAGCAATCTCCAGTTCCCGACGGCGGCGGGATGATCAAACGTGATTGGCTGCGCTACTACGATCAATTGCCGGAACGCAGCTATCGAACCAAAGTCATTCAATCGTGGGACACGGCCGCCAAGGTCGGTAGCCAGAACGACTGGTCAGTCTGCACGACATGGTTGTTGGTAGATAAACACTTCTATCTGATGGACGTCACAAGGGGACGTTATGAGTATCCCCAGCTACGCGCCACTGCGATTGCGCTCGCGCAACGATACGACCCACTCAAAATACTGGTTGAGGATGCATCAACCGGTATCGCTCTGGCTCAAGAGCTTAAGCAAAGCGGTATCTACACGGTCATGCCCGTGCCCATCGAGCGCGATAAGCAAGGCCGCCTGTTCGTGCACCAAGCCAAGTTTGAAGGTGGTCTCGTGCTGTTTCCCCGGAAAGCGCCTTTCTTGGCGCAGCTCGAAACCGAGCTTTTGAACTTCCCACAGGGCAAGCACGATGATCAGGTCGATAGCCTCAGCCAAGCGCTTTCGTACAAGGGCGGCTATGATACGACACTATCTTGGGTGGGGTGAATGCGCGATCAAATGGATGATATGCGCAGCAACGCGAGGTTCGATGTTGCATCAGGCTTGTTGGCGCCCAACAGAGTCCGCCTTCCAGGAATGCGCGAATCGATGGACATCGCTCGCTCGTAGCGCGAAAAAGGCGAGGTTGTGCGACTAGAGCTTGCGGATCGATGAGAAACGCATGGTGAAGACCGGGCTCTTCATTGATCCAGCGATAGTCACGCTTTGCTCTGCCACACAGTCGAGGTTCGAAGGAAAGAAGCCGCCCGAGAACCTGACGGTGTCGCCACGCTTCATTGCGGCGAGAGACTTGAAAAACTGCGTATCCGGATCAATCAAAGTTTTGTCAGAATAGTCCGATATGGCGTTATTCCAGGTTGAGACCTGCAAGCCAGGCGCAAGTTCAATCGTAATTACGCCTTTACCGTCGCCATTGGTGGAGAGGTAGGCGACTTTGCCGATCCATCCCGAGGCGCTCTGGCCTTGGAGGGCACTACAAATCGTTTGCTGCCTGACATTACGCATTCCGCCTGCAGCCAGTTCGTTGGGGGCCGAGGTAAATTGCGATCGTGCCTGCGTGATGGTGGCTATGAAGCGGGCCTGATCGGATGGCAGAGGGACGCTCGGAGCCGGTGGCACCGCACTCCGGCCGCCGCCGACAAGGGCTCCGACGACGATAAATCCGAGTGCGCAGCCCAAGGCCGCCTTGATCACAATATTCATCGACAACTCCCAACTTTTGCTCGCTGTGCCCGTCCGCCGCATCTCAACGGCCCGGCGCGGGTGGATCAGCACATCGCTTCCCACGGGCTGGAAGTCCACGACGCCCTCGGCCGTCGGCGCCACTATCGCCAGTCTCAGTTAATATAATCCTATTTTGGGATAATCCGTTTTCAGGATCAGATTGCTCGCCGCCGATTCACGGCCCTGGCGGCCTATGCAAAAGACCCTTAAATCCGCAGAATATGCCCGACTGATCGACCTGCTTGTCGCAGTGCGAAAATCTGCGGACGTTCGCCAGCACGCCTTGGCCAAGAAACTCGGCCGACCTCAATCCTTTGTTGCCAAGTACGAGAACGGCGAGCGCCGCCTCGATATTATCGAGTTCACGGCCATTGCGCGCGCTCTTGGCGCCGATCCCGTGAAGCTGTTCAAGGAATACGTTGGGGGGAAGAGCCCACCCAAGGCCGCCGCAAAGCGTCCGACCAAGTAGACCGTACCGCTTAGGCTTCTTCTCGGATCATTTTGTGATCCGGACCGGCTGATAAGAGCCATTAGATTGCTGCGTTTCCGCTCGACTTCACCGGCACATGGAGCGTCACTGTCGCCGTAAAACGGAGGCAGGATGATGGACCGCAAAATCACGGAACAGGCAATTGGGCTGATCCTCACCGAGATCGGCGCTCGTCTTGGCGAGGCCGCGCGGATCGCCAAGGCCGCCGAGGCCTGTGCGCTGGCCGGCAGTGTCGCCGAAGGCGTAAGAGTTTCTATGGATCTCGAACAGATATTCTATGAGACCAGCCGTTTGCAGGATGCGGCCTCGCTGCTCAACCGGCTGTCGAGCGACTAAGGCTCTTTCTCCAGCCGAAAGTTTCTCTGCCCGTCGGCAACCGACGGGCTTGCGGCAGTGGCGGCACATGATGCTGTCGTTGAAGCAGGAGAACCGAAATGCCCACCAGCAATCGCAAGCCGCCCCGCAAGGCCGGGCGTAAATCCACACCAGTAGCAAAGCGACCAACGAAACCGGCCGCGAGAGCTCAGCCACCCGTCACGCCGAAGAAGCCGGCAGAGCTGAAGACGCCGAACGTGGCCGTGTCCAAGCAGGACAAGGTCCTTGAGATGCTCCGCGCGCCGTCCGGCACAACCATCGCCGCCATCATGAAGGCCACCGACTGGCAGCAACATTCGGTGCGGGGCTTCTTCGCTGGAACCGTGCGCAAGAAGCTCAAGCTGAATCTGACCTCGGCCAAAAGCGATGGCCAGCGCATCTACCGGATCGCAAAACCGGGCACCGCGAAATGATCCGGGCTCCCTCTTCCATGAAGCCAGCCGATCCCGCCGTCGAAGCCGAGCTTAATCGGCTGGCGACCGCCCCGATTGTCGCATTGCGAAAACGATATCGCGAGGTGCTGCGGTCAGATCCGCCAAAGGCTTTCGGACCAGACCTACTGCGCCGGAGCATTGCCCATCGGATACAGGAAAAGGCTTATGGCAAATTGTCCGGTCCGACCAAGCGCCTGCTCGACCAGCTTGTAAAGGCTATGGCCGCCAAACCCAACGGACGGTTGGAGTTGCCCCGCCGGATCAAGCCCGGCTCGGAACTGGTCCGGACATGGAAAGGCAAGACTTACCGGGTCGTGGTTCGTCCGGACGGGTTTGCCTATGACGGCAAGACCTATGCGGGTCTCTCCGAGATCGCGTCCCTGATTGCCGGCACCAACTGGAATGGACCGCGGTTCTTCGGGTTGCGGTCGAAGACTCTAGAGTCTGCCGATGGCAAGTAACACTCCCAAACCTCTGCGCTGCGCCATCTACACCCGCAAATCGACCGAGCATGGCCTCGAGCTGGAATTCAACTCGCTTGATGCCCAACGGGAAGCTTGCGAGGCATATATAAAGAGCCAGGCATCACTCGGCTGGAAGGTCATCACGCAGCCCTATGACGATCCGGCGTTCTCAGGCGGCAACCTTGAGCGCCCTGCCCTCAAGCAACTGCTCAAAGATATCGAAGCCGGCAAGGTCGATGTGGTAGTGGTCTACAAGATCGACCGCCTCACCCGCTCTTTGGCGGATTTCGCCAAACTGGTCGAGGCGTTCGATGCGAGATCAATTTCCTTTGTTGCCGTCACGCAGCAGTTCAATACCACCACATCAATGGGGCGCTTGACCCTCAATGTCCTACTCTCCTTTGCCCAGTTCGAACGAGAGCTGTCCTCCGAGCGCGTCCGGGACAAGGTTGCCGCTTCACGACGTAAGGGAAAATGGACTGGAGGCACGGTGCCGTTGGGCTATGAGGCTCGGGACAAAAAACTCGTCATCAATCCCACCGAAGCAGAAACCGTCCGCATCATCTTCCGACGCTATACCGAGCTGAAATCCTTTGGCCGCCTTGTTATCGATCTCGACAAACGCGGCATCGTCACCAAACGTCGAAATACCAAGGTCAAGAAATACAACGGCGGCATTCCATTCACCTATGGCCCACTCGCTCATTTCCTGAAAAACCGGATTTACATCGGCGAGACCGGCCACGGCGGCAAGTGGTATCCGGGCGAGCATAAGGCAATCGTTGACCGAAAAACCTTCGAAAAAGTCCAGGAATTGCTCGCGTCAGGCACCAACAAAAGAAAGATCAAACGATCGGAAAGCGGTGCGCTCCTGATGGGCAAGTTGTTTGACGACCGAGGCAACGCAATGAGCCCGAGTTTTTCGTCAAAGAACGGCGCGCGTTACAAGTTCTATGTCAGTTCCGCTTTGCTGCGCGGTCGCAAGCTGGAAGCAGGATCAATCACGCGCGTCTCGGCAGCCGACATCGAGCAGGCTGTGATCACCGCCCTGCGTAAACGTCTGAAGATCGGCGAGGATGTGCTTGATGTTATCGGCACCTATGTCACGCGTGCCGAACTGAGCAGTCGCGCCGTCATAGTCACCACCACACCGGCTGCCCGAATTCGATCGAACCAATTCTCGATCCCTTGGCAGGTGCGCCAACCGGGTTCGGCAACTATCATTGAGACAGACGGCGAGCGCCAGCCTGATGCAAAACTGGTTCAGCCCATTGTTCGAGCCCATGCATGGCTGCGTGATCTAAAGAACAACAAGTTTGACACTGTCGAAGCGCTGGCCGCCTCGGTCAAACTGCATCCGAAGCTGTTGCGGCAAGAACTGCGATATGCGTTCCTCGCGCCGCCCATTATTGCAGCCATTCTCAATGGCGACCAGTCGCAGATATTGTCGCTGGCGCGGATTCCGAAGACCTTGCCGCTGGCATGGCCTGAGCAATGCCGGACACTCGTATTCTGACCGGCTTTAGATTCGTCGATCCGATGATGCTTATGCTACCCTTGGCATTTCGCGATGCGATTTGGGAATAGCTCGCAAATCGGATGAGATCGTCGAAGTTCATTGGTGCTCATCCAAAAGCGTGGACGGGTTTCCGAGGCGAAAAGCCTGCTTCCCCATAATGCGGGAAGCCACGGAGATGGCAAACCAAGCGTCTCGGCTTAGGATATCACTCGAATACTTTCCAGTCGCCATTGATCGGCGATCGAGATTGCGCTCGTCGTCTATGTTTCTGAAGTGCGTCAGCGGGTTTCGCAGATCCACAAGCTGCTTAAGCTCGACCACGTCGTGCTCATCAATCACCTTGGCCGCAAGACAGCGTCGTAGCGTTTCATCGAAGCGAATGCGGTCTGGCAACGCATCCATCTTACCGCCGTGCAGAAAAGCTGCGAGTAGATTTTCGACTAGACTCTGACAAAGCAATACCGTTCCCACGTAATTGCCATGGACGAAGGAGGAACGGGCTTCGATCCAGGCGTTATAAGTGAGATGACCGCCAAACAGCATCCTTCGTCGTCCATCACGTTCCCCGAGATCGTTAAGAAAGCGAAACCGCTGAACTTTGCCCAACAGATCATCGTGGAGATCGGCCAGGAGACGGCGAATCAGCGATATCTCGGTTGCGTCGGAGAGCAGGTCTCTCTGCGTTTCGTCGTCGGGATCAGTCGACATTTCAGCCTGCTACGACTTGTAGAAGGGCTTCCATCATCACTGAGACGGGAGCGACAGCGTCGCCTTCAAGCAGAAAGCCGCACTCAAGATTTATTTCCCGCGAACGGTACAGGAAGTTGGCCGAACCGACATAAGCAGCAACACCGTCAGCAAGCACGACCTTGGCGTGGAAAGTCTCTTCATAGATTTGTCCGTGTTCACGGATCCCCGATATAGCATAACTGAGAATGCGAGCGCCCAGTTGCTGAAGCCGTGCTGCTCCAGTTCCGCAGCCCTCTAATTGTTCGGTTCCACGAAGGATAAGAATTCGCTCGCGAGCCTCGGTCGCTTCGAACAAGTCCGCTGCCCACGACGCGCCTGTTGCATCCATATAGGGCGTCATGATGACAAGCCTCTGCTTGGCGCGCCGCGCAAGGTGGAGGAATGCATCTTTGGTGTCAGTGTGTGTCGTGAAGGATTGTCCTGCGAGCCGCTCCAATTTCGTTGCAATATGGCTGGGTGAAGGAGGAAGCGTTACGACAAAGCGGGCACGCGCATGCGGGGCAATCAATGATTCAGCCATTGCGCAATGCTCGCTCAAAAAAACCGACCAAGGGATCGCTATCCTGCGGCTCCCATGCAGGCGCAGGGCCGCCCTTCAGGCTGGACCGGGAAAGAAGCTGATTGCCGCCTATGCAGGTGACCTCCGAAACCATGATGCAGGCCGGACAAGCGCCGCCGCGTGTATCGCACAGAGAACCTGATCCACATCTAAGCATGCGCTGATCGAGGATGCGGCGAAGAAAATCGGCGGAATGATTGCGCCACATCGCGGAGATGTTGCCGAGATCCGGCGTCATTCCCTTGCGATAAACGACGAAAGCGAGGTCGGCGGGGAAGATCAGCTCGCCAAGTCCGTCACGATCCAAACCCGACACATCCGCAATGGAATGCATCACCTGATGCGAAAGGCTATGCAGAAGAAGGTAGATGTAAGCGGGTAACGATCGAGGCGCGCGAGCTCGGCCCTCACGATCCTTGAACTTATCGAGGAAGGAGCCAAAGTCTTCGTAGGTCTCAAGGTAGGATGCGCCCAGGGTCTTATCGTCAAAATCTGCTGGTAGCGCGATCTCATTTGCCCTGAGCCAACGCCGCACAAGCACTTCATCCAGCCTGAAATAGAGAGCCTCGTTCTTCTGCTGGGTAATGTAGACAGGCCGGCGATTGTTCGGAAGAATTGGGAATGCATTGAGGCGAACAGGCATCGGCTCCTGCCGCCCATTGAACTCGCGGTGATAGACAGGCGATGACGAAACGCGCGAAAAGCCAAAGCTGAATTCGCAGATAGGCAATCCCCGGATCAGCACGATCTCAGCCAAGCCAATGCGCTCAAGAAGCTGGCCTGTCGTCCGTCGGTAGCGCTCCAGGGCTTCAGGATCGCCAACGGCATCGCAAATGAGTCGGTCTGGGTCCATCACGCCGATAGCTTCGTGCTGTGCGCGCCGCTCGTGGATGTGCTCTGCACAGAAGCGGTCATGCTCGACGGATAGGCGAATAGGATCATACCGCCTAGCCCAGTCTCCGCGCTGAGATACGG
>Ga0209023_10002968_pt1 | contig 20537 bp, 22 predicted proteins | sample LakOneMetagenome_FD_187468 | JGI IMG/M metagenome (GOLD analysis project Ga0209023, IMG submission 187468) | Freshwater and sediment microbial communities from Lake Erie, Canada (SPAdes) (version 2) | ecosystem: Environmental > Aquatic > Freshwater > Lentic | place: Lake Erie, Canada...
CCGATCTGGCCGGCAATCCCGAATGCGTCTGGCTCGGCCGCCGCGTCGTCAGCCTGATGTGGCGGGACGACCTCGATACCGCCTTCCGGCACCTCGACCTGTACGACCGGTTCGGCTGCCCCGGCGGCCACGTCCAGGCGGCGTTCCGATGCCTGACCCGCTTTGGCGGCCAGATCGACCCCAAGATTGCCGAAACCCTGTCCAGCCGGATCCATGCCTGCTGGATCAATCCGGGCGCCCAGCCCCAGGCCGCCGCCGCGGCAAGCCCGGCGCCCGCCGCCGCGACCGCCGGAAACGCCGCTCCGGCGCCCGCGCCTACCCCGGCTCCGACACCCGCACCTGCGGCGCCCGCCAAGTAGCCTGCCAAAGTAACCGGACGGCGCGCTTGGGAACGGCCGACTGATCCGGTCGTTCAACCTGCCGCGCCCTGAAAAGGCCATGCCCTCATATCAGTTGTTAATCCACGCGACAGGATTATCCTGATATCACCGCGCTGTCGGTCGAACCTTGGGGACGGGTTCGCTTTCCCCCCATCAGGCCCCAATATGGTTTAGCCGCCGATGCGTGCTGTCGTTGCCGTTCTGCTGTTTGTGACCGCAGCCCATGCTGCGCTGTGGGGTGTTTTTCAGGACAAGGAACCGGCCCCCGACTTCAAGGGCATCCTGCCGAGCGTTTCCTACGCGCCGTTCGAGGGAACCTCGCATCCCGACGTCGACAATATTCCGCAGGTCGAGAAGATCCGTGCCGACCTCAAGAAGCTGTCGACCGTCACGCGCGCGATCCGTCTCTACTCCTCGACCGGTGGCGTCGAATTGGTGCCGCCGATCGCGGCGGAGTTCGGCCTCAAGGTCACCGTCGGCGCCTGGATCGACAAGAACAGCGACCGCAACGAGCGCGAGATCGACGCCGCGATTACGCTCGCCAAGCGCAACAGCAACGTCAACGGCGTCGTCGTCGGCAACGAAACCATCTACCGCGGCGAACAGAAGGTCGAAGACCTGATCGAACTGATCAAGCGGGTCAAGAAGTCGGTCAACGTTCCCGTCACCACAGGCGAAATCTGGAACATCTGGCGCGACAATCCCGAACTCGGTTCCTCCGTCGACTTCATCGCCGCCCACGTATTGCCCTATTGGGAAAATTTCACCGACAAGCAGGCGGTCGACCAGGCCGTGTATCTCTACGGCCTGCTGCGCGAGAAATTCCCCGGCAAGCGCGTCGTCATCGCCGAATTCGGCTGGCCCAGCGCCGGCTATAATCTCCGGAATGCCGAGCCCGGCCCGTTCGAACAGGCCTCGGTGCTGCGCAACTTCGTCGTCCGTGCCGAAGCGATGGGCATGGAATACAACATCGTCGAGGCGATCGATCAGCCCTGGAAATTCTTCGAAGGCGGCGTCGGACCTTACTGGGGCATTCTCAATGCCTCGCGCGAACCGAAATTCGCCTGGACCGGCCCGATCGTCAACGAGAACTACTGGAAGCTCGCGACCATCGCGCTTCTGGTCGGCATCCTGATGTCGCTACCGATCCTGCGGCTGGAACGGCCGACCGTGCCGCAGGCGCTGATGCTTTCGGTGGCGGCCAACGGCGTCGGCGCCTGGACCTCGACCGTGTTCGCCTACTGGGCCGGGCACTATTTCGTGTTCGGCTCGGCGTTTGCGCTCACGCTGGGCCTGATCCTGCTGGTGCCGCTGATCCTGATTGCGATGGCGCGGATCGACGAGATCGCGGCGGTGGCGTTCGGTGGCGCCCCGCGCCGGCTGATCACCAAGACCGCGGATCTGGCGCCCGCCACCATCGGCGAGAACGTCACCTTCCCGAAAGTGTCGATCCACATCCCCGCCTATTTCGAACCGGTCGAGATGTTGAAGCAGACGCTCGATGCGGTGTCGCGGCTCGACTATCCCAACTTCGAATGCGTCTGCATCATCAACAACACGCCCGACCCGGATTTCTGGCAGCCGATCCAGGATCATTGCCGCGCGCTCGGCGAACGCTTCAAGTTCATCAACGCCGAGAAGGTCCAGGGTTTCAAGGCCGGCGCACTGCGGATCGCGATGGACCGCACCGCGGCCGACGCCGAAATCATCGGCATCATCGACGCCGACTACACCGTGCATCCGGACTGGCTGAAGGACCTGGTGCCGGCGTTCGCCGATCCGCGCGTCGGCCTGGTGCAGGCGCCGCAGGAACATCGCGACGGCGACCTGTCGCTGATGCACTACATCATGAACGGCGAATATGCCGGGTTCTTCGACATCGGCATGGTCCAGCGCAACGAGTTCAACGCCATCATCGTGCACGGTACGATGTGCCTGATCCGCCGCGCCGCGATGGATATGGCCGGCGGCTGGTCCAGCGACACCATCTGCGAGGACACCGATCTCGGCCTCACCATCCAGCAGCAGGGCTGGCTGACGCACTATACCAACGTCCGTTACGGCGAAGGCCTGCTGCCGGACACCTATGAGGCGTTCAAGAAGCAGCGTCACCGCTGGGCCTATGGCGGCTTCCAGATCGTCAAGAAGCACTGGCGCCGGTTCCTGCCCGGCGGCAGCAGGCTTTCACCGGACCAGCGTCGCGAATTCTCGCTCGGCTGGCTGAATTGGCTCGGCGCCGAAAGCCTCGGCGTCGTGGTGGCGATCCTCAATTTGATCTGGGTGCCGATCGTGGCGTTCGCCGACATCGCCATCCCCGACAAGATCCTGACCCTGCCGATCATCGCTTCCTTCATCGTCTCGCTGACGCACTTCATCGCGCTCTATCGCCTGCGGGTGAACATCAAGGCCGGCCAGATGCTGGGCGCCATGATCGCGGCGATGAGCGTGCAGTGGACGGTGTCGCGCGCGGTAGCCCAGGGCCTGATCACCGAGCATCTCGCCTTTGCCCGCACCTCCAAGGGCGGCCTGTCGCGGATGTCGATCGAATTCCAGGCGTTCTGGGAAGCCGTGATCGGCGTGCTGCTGCTGGTCGGCGCCACCGTGCTTATCGTCACCAACGGCTACAAGCAGGTGCGCGAGATCTACATCTTCGCCGGCGTGCTGGTGCTGCAGAGCCTGCCGTTCCTGGCGGCGGTCTCGATCGCGCTGCTGGAGAATTCCCGCATCAATTCGTTCCAGTGGTGGCACGACAGCGCGGTGCGGACGGCTGAACTGATCGGCATCCGCCCGGTGCGGATGCCTACCATAGCCGCCCCCTCCCAGCCGGTAGCCTCGGAAATCCGCCGGGAAGCCAATTAGCGGCAGACGGATTGCCCCGCCGGTGTGAAGCGGTCCGGCTAACCCTCAGCAGCACAAAAGAAATTCGGGCCACCGGACCGGTGGATTTGCCGAAGCCCGCTATTGACCCAGCGGACCCCGCCCCCTACACACCGCGGCGAGTGAGCGCGTAGCTCAGGCGGTAGAGCACGTGACTTTTAATCATGGGGTCGAGGGTTCGAGTCCCTCCGCGCTCACCAATAAAATCAGATACTTATATGCATCTGGGGTCTGATAGGCGGTAAGCCGAACAGGCTCCGGGGCAACACGGGGGCAACAAATCACAGCCCCAATTCGGAATCCATAGCCAGCGCTTCCATCTTCGCCGCCACACTCTGGATATGCTCACGCCGGAAGAACACGCGGCCTCCGCGCCGGACAGGCTTCGCGATCTCTCCGGCGTCGATTGATCGGTACAGGCTGGCGCGGGATGTCTTGAGGTAGTGGCACGCTTCGGCGACGGTCATGAAAGGCGACAGCGGGCCGCCTGATTCGTTGGAAGCATTTTTGGTGATCATGAGGGGGTCCATTGCAGTTTGCAGAATAGCGCGTACCTAAGTCCGCGCTCCTGTGGGCATCATCTCTTTATGTGCACAAATGAAAGGTAACGGCGACGGTAAGCCGGTCAACTGGTAGGTTGTCACTTCATAGTTGGACAACCGTGCATTCGAGGCCGACTGGATGGCAATTGATAAATTTGATCGAGACCACTTCGTTACAACCTTGCAGGCCACCTTGTCCCCTACGACGCCCATACGGAGCGCCGAGCATTTAAGGGGCCGCGAAAAGCGACTGGAAGATATTAGGCGCGCGCTCGTACAAACCGGACGAAGTGTCTTCGTCTACGGTGATCGCGGCGTAGGCAAAACATCGCTCGCGCAGACTGCAGCCTTCGAACATCAGTCCTCCACGAACGACCCCGTTCTGATCGGGTGTGACGCGTCCTCAACATTTGCACGGGTAGTGCAACAAGCCACGTCGCGCCTGCTTGGCCTTGATGCCACGATGATCAAACAATCACAGCAGAAAAAAGCAGGGCTTTCAGGTCACGGTCTGTCTGCCGAAACGCAGCGCTCAATCGAATTAGGCCAAGTACCGCTTCCCAACTCCGTTGACGAAGCAATCAACATGATGTCGCAGGCTTCGGGAAAGCACTCCGCAGCGCCAGTTATCGTCATTGACGAATTTGAGCGCATTAAAGCTGATGATCAACGGACACTGTTCGCCGACTTGATTAAGCAAACAGGCGATCAGTCGATGCCCTTCAAGTTGATTTTCTGCGGGGTCGCTTCCTCGCTTGACGAACTACTAGACGCTCACCACTCATGCTACCGCTATCTTGTCACGGTTGAATTGGAGCGGTTGCCGCCTGCGCCTCGCTACGAAATTATCAATGAGGCTTGCAAGGCGTTTGGCGTTACGGTCGAACCCTCCACGCTGGCCCGCATCGCCGCAATCTCCGACGGGTTTCCTCATTACATCCACCTCCTTACGGAAAAGCTGCTTTGGGAAATCTTCACTGACGAGAACACGATCAAGGTTTCGATACCGGCGCATTTCCTCGAAGCAATTAAGGCCGCCGTCCTCGACATCGAAGCGAAGCTGCGAACCACATACGAAAAAGCGACGAAGAAATATGTCGAGGTCGATCAATATGAGGCTGTCCTATGGGCACTTGCGGACCATCACCAACTCAGCCGCCGCAGCGCCGACATTTTCGACGGATACCTTCACCTCACGCGTGCGTATAACATCAGGTCTTTGCCGCGTGACAAGTTTGCACAGCGAATAAACTCTCTGAAGAAAGCGACACACGGCAGCATCCTCAAAGGCTCTCGAACGGGTTGGTATGAGTTTAGAGAACCCGTGATGCGGGGCTATGTGAGGCTGCAAGCTGAAGCCCACCATGTTGAACTGGGGAAAGATCACCCCGCCGAATATCGTGGGTACAACCGCCTGCAAAAAGCTGACGCTACTCAATAGACTGAGCGCGTGATTTGTTCAGGTGCTTCGGACAACCACTGAAACACTCCAACCTGATCGTACGGCAAGACTGCCTCTTCCGCGTCGTCAACGTCGGGATGCCCGCCCCCGTCTTGGGTACGAACGAAACCGCCTTGCGGTGTGCGGTGCATCTCCTGCACGAACTGGTAGCCGTCGCAGTCGAAACGGCGGGTAGCGAAAAGGATGTGGCCGGTGAGATCGTAGCGGGTCGCGATGGTCATTTGCCTTGCTCCGTGGTTGGCGTTGCGAGGCTACTTATTGATCACACATTTTCGTGCTTGTCTGTGAGGTCTGTGAGGACTTCTAAATATATTTTCTGTCAGGATTGTGGGGCGACATCGCCTTACAATAGAGACGCTCGACCGATTCCATCATTGTCGATCCTGCCCACTGGCGCGCAAGTGCTTGTTCAAGTCTTCCGCCATCGAGCGAAGACTAATGGCAAGCCTGTTAAACAATCCGCGTTTTCGTTCGTCAATTGCGAGTTTGGCTATCGACTCGCAATCATCAGCTTGCGCATTTAGTTCTTCAATCTTCGCCTTAAAGTCTTGCATTAATGCTGCATCACCTTCCTCGCCAAAGTCCTGCCTACTCGAAGTTGCTATTTGTCGGCCGCCATAAGTAGCAGCAAAAACAAGACCCCTAGCGCAGCCGAGACAATCCAGAACGTCAACGTCACGGCTCCCCACTTTCGAAATCGGCAGCATGCACCGCTGATGCCACGAGCACGCTCTGTACCAAGTCTGCGTCGCACACACCGCAAAGGCGAACGATAGACCCGGTCGCCTTGAGTGGGTGAAGCATCATGAATGACGTGAATGGCGCGTTGCAAACGCGACATCGTTCTTGATCTATGTTCATGGCCCTCACTTTTGCGCCACCGCAACCAAGGGCATATCAGTCTCGACTTTCGCTCGAGCGAGTTGCATCGCAACTTGGATAGCGCTGAACTGTCGTTCTAACGCCTCACGAACTGGGCCGGGAGCGCAGACATTGATGAGGGAATGAAGATGACCAAGACTTTCATCGAGGTGCAATAACGCACTACGCACTACGCTCGCGATGGACGCCGAATTGATCTTTGAAGCCTGTGGCGGTGGTGGTGAAAATCCTAGTACGATACCCAAGAGCGCCTCCCGTGATTCTACGGAAGACTTTAAAAGCCACGCTCTGCCAATGCGTAAAATGCGCTATCGGATTACAGCAACGTTAAGGCATGGCAACAGCGCTATGACTGCACCCGTATAGTTCTGTCAGTCCCGCGATTAGAAGATTATTAACCAACATTAACTTACCCTGATCGACGCTGCATTTGAGATTCGATCATGGCTGTCAGTCGGCTATCCCCATCGCCGGTTCTTGGCGTCGAACGCTTCGCATCCGTCGAGGAGTTCCGGCCCAACGAGGTGATTGGCGGCGGCACTAGCGTGCCGCTTGATCCAAAAAATGCATCTGCCTCTCGCGCGATCCTGCCGTTTCCGACCAGTCTTTTAGTCCTCCAACGGTCTTTCGCTCGTCGTCTCGAAACCAACATGGGCACGGACCACGGCTTAGGCATGATGGTCCCGCTCTCTTTTGAAGCGACGATCAATGGTCGTGCGTTCGATAACTCTATGCTCATTGTCACGCGAGGCAAGACGCCCTCCTTAGCCGTCGAAGAGCACCCCAACACGTACCTGATGCTACGATTCAATTCGGACATGAGGACGAGAGGGTGGGCAGACTTTGACACGGGGATCGTGCCGGTGATGACCACCCAAGATCGTATGCAGCGCCTAAGTGCAGTCATCCTTGAAATGTTTCACTGCGCTGCGCAAGCAAGCAATCTAGATGGCGTTCGCGACGCTATGCACGAAACACTAGTCAACGCTCTCGATTCTATATTGGTAGCTGAAGGCACTATACGTCCCCGCCCCGGATCATTCGAAAAACACCGGAAACTTGTGGAAGACTTGGACGAGCTTGTCTGGTTAAACCAGACGACCACACTAACCGGCGACCAACTAGCTAACTGCCTTCAAGTGTCGGTACGGACGCTTCAAACCGCCGTCCACACGGTTCATGGTATGAATATGCATCGATACCTTACTGGCAAACGGCTATGGTCGGTACGCCGGAAGCTGAAAACGGGTGCATCGCCGCTATCAGTTAAAGCTGCCGCGATGGCAAACGGCTTCTGGCATATGGGCGAATTTTCGCGCGCCTATAAACATCAATTCGGCGAACTACCGTCCGAGACCCTTGTACGCGCGCGGTCCATATAGACAACTTAGTCACGGCTTTGCCCCCGCAGAGCTGCCGCGACCCCCTCGACGAATGCCGTCGCGAGGAAGACGAGATAGCCAAGCGTTAAGGCGATCAACGTGGCCCCCGCAGCTTTGACAGCGGCTGCGGGAATGTAGCCCCAAACCAGATAGCTCGCGGGTGCTCCAAGCGCGAAGATGATGGCGAGAGCTTCGAATGCTTCTGCCATCAGCGAACGCCCTTCGCGCGACTGGCTGGCGACGTTTCAAACTGATACCTCCGGCCTAGCTGTACGACGCTGATCTCGATTTGATTGCCGATGCTGTCGGGCTGCACTTCCGTTACTTCGAACTGTTCTTGTGTTCGCAGTAACGTAATCCTGTCTTGACGCCGGACAGGCCAAGGCAACTCGCATGATCGAACGCAGAACCGTGGGGACGAAGTCGAGATCAACGGAGCAAGATCGATGTCGAGCGCGCCGCTAACGCGCTGCGACCGCTTGTCGCTGAAAGCAATCGTCGGCTTGTGGGTGTATACGCCCGTAACCGTGATCGCCTGTCGAGCCGGGTCAGGGCTAGGAGGAAAGTTCGGAACTGAGTGCATGGGGATGATGGTGATGCATTCCCCCATCGTCTCCGCTACCGCTTTCGCCATGTCGGCTGCAGCCTCTCGAAAGAGGCTGCCGAATGTGTTTGTCATGTTCGTTCTCCAGCTTTAGCGACCATTGCCGGTTGATGGCAGCGCGCCGTTGCTGCCCGGCATATTCACGCCTACCTTGTCGTTACCAACCCTACCCTGCAGCGAGATAATGGCGTTCTCCATCGATCCAACTTTCGAGATCAGCCATTGGCTAGGCGTGGTCTCAACGTTTATCGTCATTTGGCCTTGGCCCGTCACCGTTCCGTTAAGTTCTGTAGGCACGTAAGGCACGGGCGGTTGCTGCGTGAAGCCCCCGTCTTCATTCATGTTCCTGCGCATCTGCCCCGTGGTGCCGCGCTTTGCATTCGGGCTATCGGGGTTGCCGGTGGTCGCCATCTCCACAGCTTCGGTTACCCAACTACCGACAGTGTCGTAAACCTTCTTTTTGGCATCCGACACCGTCTTGACAGTGTTGCCGACAAAGCCAGCGGTGTCGGTCAGCGTCGGCCAAATAGACTTAGGCGCAGCCGGGCCTTCCGGCCCTCCGATCTCACCCGGTAGCGGCGCGCGCGGGCCTTCCGGTCCTCCGGCTTCACCCGGCAGCTTGTCTTTCTTCTTCATCAGACCGAGCGCTTCGGCGTATGGCCTGATGGTCTCAAGCATATTCGCGATAGCGGAGCCGAGTTTCGCAATCAAGTCGATCAGGTCCAACCCCGGTTGAATGAACTTGCTGTAGATCAACTCGCCGACAGGCTTTAACGCCTCACCGATTTGCTTGATGCCATCGGCATACGTGCCGATGTTCGACGAGAAGTTTTGCAGAGCGTCATTGATCGACTTAAGACCAGCGATCATTGACGGTTCGGCCATGTGCATCAAAGTCGTTTGGATGCCATCAACCAAATTCTGGAACCGCTGGAACTGGCCGGGCAGAGAGTTTAGCCTAGCGTCGGCGGCTTCCTGCGCTTGCTGGCTGTAGCTCTTGTCAGAGTTGAGATTGTGTAGCTTGTCCCAACCCTCTTTTGTCATGTTCTGCACGATGGCTTGCACCGCCGTGCCGATCTCAACGCCAAAGTGTTCGCGATACCAGCTTGCAGGGATTTCCTTCCCCTGTTTCGCAAAATGCGCTTTCGTCGATTCCAGCAATGTGGGAAGGTCTACGCCTTCCGAATAGTTTGTCAGGGTTCGCGTTACGCCCTTTCCGACGACAGCATCATTCTGCGCGCCCTTCTTGCCGCTGCCCTTCACAACGTCGGTTAACGACGTGTTCAACTTGCCGAGGTCTTGCCCGGTCGTGTGGAACTCATCAACGGTCTTCTTGATCTTCGCGCGCGTTTCGGGGTCGAACGTACCCCACCGCGCTTCAAGGCCCGCCGTAACGCTGTCGCCTGTGATCGCCTTCTTGTCGATCTTCATCGCCGCGAACGGATCAAGGCCGAATTGCCTGTCAACAGCGACGCTCTTGTCGGTGACCTTGTTCGCTCGCGAATACACACCACGCACATAAGTGCCAGCGTGCGACCCCGTAATACCGCCCTGCGCTAGGAAGTATTGCATCGCGTCCTGTTCAGGTTCCGAAACGTGCATCGAACGCAGTTCCGGCCCGGCGATCTTCGCAAACTCGAAGTTGTCGGACTCCTTGCCGGGCATAACCCGGTTCAACGCGATCTGGTGCCCTAGCTCTTCGTTGACAGCGTGGCGAAGTTGTTCCCTCGACGCCTTGCTGATGTCGATCTTATTGCCCTTCTCGTCTTTCAAGCGACCGTTCATCTGCAGCAACTGCAACAGCTTTTCGGTGCCCTCGCCGGGATCGATGTCGAGCGCGTCGGCGTAGATCATGCCAGCCCGCGCCACGTCGGGCAGTGACTCTTCGTTGACGCCAACATAGGCCGCAGCCTTAGACGCCTTCATTGCGCCCTTCTGACCGCCCTTGAAGCCTGCCAGTTCGGTCGCGCCGATCTTCCGCATATTCTCTGCGGCTTCCTTCGTCAAGCCGCCGAAGGCTTCCATTCGGCTTTGAAGGTCCGCAATTTCCATGTTCATCTTGAAGGCGTGGGTCGCTACTGCCCCCGCCATCAATGCGAACGCGCCAGCAACCACGCTGCCAGCCGTCTTAGCAATGCTGCCGAGGCCCTGCAGGCCACTCTTCAAATCGTTGACTTCTCCTGTCGCCTTGCCGAGGCCGAGGTTCGGCGCGATGCTCTGATTGAGGCCGCGCGCAAGCGCCTTTATCTCGTTCATTTTGCCGGTGACGTTATCCATCACCGCAAGCGTGACTGTGACTGTCGGTCCCGCCATTGTTGTTAATCTCCTATGTGCGGTGAGTAGGAAGACGCCTTCAGCGCCTTCCCGCTCCCGTCAGTGCGTCTCGCTCTTTCACGAACTCCATTGCCTCGCGGACATACAAAAACAGTTTGTCCACGCGCATCTTCGCGACGGTCTCCGGCCCCCACTTGAACAAATCACCGTAGAGGCAAACGCGGATCAACCGCCGCGCTTCGGAGGGTTTCCAATGTACCCCGCGATCACATGAAACAGTTTCCAAGTGTCGAAGCCATGCATGTTCTGCAAGATGATATCGTCCAAGCCGCTCATGTCAGCCGCAAAGCCCATCATGGCTTTTGCATTAAACTCGAGATCGTTGCTTACATCTCCGTCCGCGTCCGTTCGAGGCACCAGTTTGAAGGGCACTTCATGCTTGATAAAGCTCCGAGCGCGCGGCGGCTTGAGCTTCAAGACGGAGACTTCACCGTCGTGGGTCTTGAGGGGTTCGGAAAGAGCGAACTCGATAAAGTTAGTGTCCGTCATTGTGGTCAGTCCTGTTAGTTCGTGGTTGTGGGAAGGGTGATATTATTGGCGCGCGGTCGTCCCGATCTTTCATCGATGACGATGCCGTAACTGATGCGGCCACTCTCCGTCACTTCGGTGATGCCCGCGCGTTCGAATGCGGTGATGTGTACGAAAACGTCTGGCCCGGCTTCGTCTGGTGTTATAAAGCCGTAGCCGCGAGTCACGTTGAAGAACTTGAGCTTGCCAGTGGCCATTAGCGCGGACCGATTTCGAGGATGGTCTTGATTGTGCTGCGCGCTTCCAGCCCGGCCATAGTGAAGGCCGCGCCCCACGAGACGCCAGTGGATTGAACGATGCGGGAAGCGCTGTTCAGCTTCGTCAGCTCGTCCGATGCGGCTTCACTGCCGTATTCTGCAGACTTGCGAAGTCCAGCCATACGGATGTCGAGCCGCCGCTTAAACATTTCATGGTCAGCGGCAGACAGTTGGGGAGCAATGGTCATGGCGTCGTCGTTTCCTTCGATTGGCAACCCGCGAAGCAGGCTTGCCGCTGCCGATAGCGGCAGAGTGTTGATGGTGTTGCCTTCTGCGAGCGCTACGGCTGCGGACTGGCGGTTGATGGCTTCCGGCAGCGCGCAGAGTTGCTGCCGGTAAGTCGGTGGCCTGATCGGCTGAACGCTGATCGGCGTCGAGACTGTCGGCCTCGTCGGCTGCGCGCCTTGGATGCTGTAACCGCGTTCGATAGCCGCTGCGGTCGTCACGCTCTCACCGTTCGGCAAGAACGTAATGCCCGAATACTTCGGGTGAAGCGTGGCAATGTTGTTCGTCATCGTGGTCGCCTTATCGGTATCGGTTGGTGAAGTAGGCATCGCTACCGAAACCAACTCGCGGCCTGTGCTGCACTTGGACGGCCCGGCCACCGGCTGCTTTCGTGGTGCCGTCGTTGTTGCAGAACTGTTCGAGCCGTTGGATTTCGGCGCGGAGTTCCTTCACGTTCGCGGGGTGGTAGCGAAGCGTTTGGTCGCCGTGCCTGATCTCTGCCCGCCCCGAGCCGGTCGCGAGTTGCATCAAGGCCCCGCGCAGATACGGGAGCATTGAACACGGGTCAGTGATCGCAAGCGCGGTCGGCCCCGTGTTTGGGTTGCAAGTGTTGGTCATCGTCCGTTCTTTCGTTGTGGCTTCGTAGGCTGCGGCTGATCGCCCTCGCCCTCGTCGTCGGGTTGCGGCGTGCGAGAGGTTGGCGTCTTTGGCCGGTCAGGCGAAAAGCCCGCTGCGATCTCCGCTTCACGTTCCGCCTTCCGCTCTTCAAGCACTGTTTCGAAGTCGAGGCCCCGCTCCGCGAGTGCGTCCGATTTTGTAGTCAGGCCCTCTTCAAGTTCCAGCGCGGTAGCTTGCGCAGCTTTTAGCGGGTCGGCGACAACGCGGCCCTGCCCTAGCCACTTGGCTTCGGTGTAGAGATCGCGAGCGACGTAGAAGTCAGGCGCGTTGCGCGGCAGCTTGATTGCGTTCGTTTCGATGGCTTCTTCAAGCCAGCAAGCGAACACCATTTTGTAAATCGCCTCGACGATGTCGCGACGACGACGCATGATGATGCGGTGTGGCGTTTCCGTTGCAAGGCGTGAAGCCGAGAACGAAGTTTGCGAGAAGTCGCCGCTGATGTCTTCGAACGACGAGCCCGCAGCCTTCGCGGCTGACCGCGTTATGCTGCGGTCGAATGACTCAAAGGTGCTATTAGGCGTCTCGCTGCGATGGATACGCAACTTATCGCCAGTCGGCAGAGCGTTGACGACGCCCGGCTTCATTGCGATCTTGTTTTGCCCGTACCAGTGGGCGCGCATTTCCAGCGGATCAACACCGCCAGCGGCTGCGCCCGGCGTGCCCGTGCTCAATCCGTCGTCGGTGCGCAACGCTCCGAGCGCGGACTGCGGTGGCAGTTCGCTTTCGACTGTTGCGGCGTATTGGGTCTGAACAAGCGCGGCGTCGAGTGTGAACTCCCCGAGCGTGTCCTTCGCCTTCGACGGCGTTAGCGCCGGGGTCAGCGGCGACAGGCCGCGAGCCTGTCCCGGTGCCTGCAGTTGGAACCGATGAAAGATGCGCGTGCGACCCCATGACGTGGTAGCGGGGACAAACTTGCTGATCGGATTCTTGAGCGGGTGCCCGATGGTCGCGTCATAAATGAAGTAGCCCCGCACCTTGCCGTTAGCGTCGAACACGACGCCCTGATACGTGTACTCCCCCGGCCCTGGCCCTGTGATCGTCTTGCGGACGTCCAAGAGGTCCGGGTCGAGCAAGTTCACCCTAGTGCGGAAGCGCGCGTTAGCTGCTCGCCGCCATTCCATGCCGATCAGCACTTCGCCTGTGCGTTGCCAGTGATCGTAAGCACCGGCTACAAGCTGGTGCAGGTCGTGTCGGCCTGTCACGTCAACTTCGTCAGGACTTTCCGCGTACCGCTTCCATGCCCGTTCCAGTTGGCCCGCTAGTTCCCGCGCCTGCTCCGGCGTGATGCCGAGTGCCTTAGCGTCGAGCTTGCTAGACAGGGTCAGCCCCGTGCCTACAGCATGCGTGGTGCCGTTGAGCGTGATCGTCGCGAGTGTCGGGTCGGATGTTGACAGGTCCGTCGCTACGGCTTTCGCCTGATTGCGTTCACGCGCCAGAAACGAGCCGTTACCATGCGCGTATGGCCCGCCCGCCGACAGGTTCCACGGTACTTCATACCGCGCCCAAATTGAGCGCTGATGTGTTCCGTCGCTCGACGCTGTAAAGTCGGCCTTAGCGGCTGATAGGCCGCTAGGCGCGGCAGCTACAGGCACCGGCAGCGATGCCGAGCCTTTCGCAAACCGCCTGATTGTGTCGAAGATGCCCACGTTAGCCCCCGTGGTTGACGTTGACGGTGTAGCCTTTGACTTGGTTGTAATGAGCCAATGCGCCGTTAATCTCTGCCAGTCGTGCGGCCTTCGGGTCGCCGCGACTGCCAGCCGCTGCGAATGCGCCGCCTGCGTTCACGCCCGTGCCGCCTTCGCGTTCCATCGCGGACTCGAAGTAAGGTTTTTCCGGTTGGCTCGACGTGAGAATGTTGAGCGCGGTGTCGGCGTCGAGCGTGCTGTGCAGCGCCAGCTTCACCGCCAGTGAAGGCCGCGCCTTGCCAGCGTCCGACTCCAAGATCGCAGAGATGCGAGCGCGTTCGGTCGCGAGCGCCGCGACAACGTTGCCGGGCATTTGTGTCAAAGGTGATTTTGCCATTGTGGTCCGTCTCCTAATTCAACGCGGCTTGCAGCTTCGCTTGCTTTTCGAGCGCGATCTGCATTGGCGTCTTTGCTGGTGTTGATGGTGATGTCGGTGCAGCCGGTGCGGGCCGCGTTAGATGAGGCTTAGCGAGCGTTGAGATCGCGAAGGCATAACAGAGGCAATCGATAGGCTCGTTGAACCTATAAATCCGCTTCCATCGTAGTTGCGTGACACCGCTCTTGAGCGTCACGGTGATAAGTTGCTCCGCGCAGATGCCGTCGAAATATGTCGCGTCGAGGTGCGAAGGGAAGTGAACGTAGCCGGGCCCAACATTTTGAAGCATCAGGCGCTGCGCGATTTCGAGCTTCACTTCCCATGTCCCCACCATCTGCCAAGTGATCGGGCTGAGATACCGCGCCCCCCTAATCTTCGCGCCTTCCTTGCGCCACAGCCCACCGAACTTCTCGCCTTGACCCTTGGTAACGAAGAACCGGCGACGTTGTCGGTTATACTTCTCGCGCTGGTCCTCAACGAACTTGAGTACGGCGTCGGTAAACTCGCCGCCGTCAACTGCGGTGACTTGCACGGGCAACTCGCGCCCGTCTGCCGTCTTGAATGTCCGCGCTAGAGCGGTTTCGAGCTTTTGCCATTTCGACAAGTGTTCATCGCCGCGCAGAACAAGGTGATCTAACACCCATGCTTCGGGGTCTTCACCTTTCGGACCCTTCGGGCCGAAACCCACAAGCGACGCTTCAACACGATCCGCCTGCACGTCAACGCCCGCAACGACGTACTGCAACGCCGCTGGATACGGTTCGCCAATGTCTTCGGCGCGCTCCTGCAAGTCTTGAGCGGAAAGTTCAATATCGACTCCCGCGTCATACACTTCCGCTGCGCAAAGGTTATGAAAGGCAACGCGTGCAGTTGGCGTCGTCGCCGCTGCGAACTGCCGCGCCACTTCCGCCATCGTGGCGAACTGGCTGGCGAGTTGCGGCATATGGTAAGAGCGGACGGTTTTGTCTATCGGTGTTGCGGTCGGACGCCACTCTGCGGCCTTTAGCATCTTGAGCCGTGCAAGTTCGTCGCTTGGCTTTCCGCAACCGGGGCAGACGTGATATGCTTCCTCCGGCTTTCCGTCCGGCCACCTCAAATCACTATGGTGCATCGGAAAGCTATCGCCGCATTGCGTGCAAGTGCAGAACAGTTTTCGCTGATCGCCCTTCAAAAACCATTCGTTGATGCGACTGTTGAACCGAGCGCGCGGTGTAGAAGCCAAGACGACGCGGCGACCTTTCCCCTCAAACAGATCGGCGCGCTTGTAGGCAAGATCAACCGGATTGCCTTCACGCGCTACCGATTCCAAGAAGCGATCAACCTCATCCATTATGACAAACCGGCAGGTGAGCCCCGCCATGTCCCCGGCGATATGGCTCGATGCCATCTTCAACCATCCACCGGGGAACGTCTTTTTTTGAAGGTTGTCAATACCGCCTGAGTGTCCCCGCCTCGTCAACCCGCCCTTGCCGACGAGCGCGCGAAGTGTCGGCGCGTTGTCGATCATGGGGTTGATGCGGCGTTCTACGTAGTCTTCGTAAAGGTCGCGACTGGGGTGAACCATTAAGGTTGGCCCCTGATCGTTTCCTATGATGCTGGCAAGCATACACTCGATGACGGTAGTTTTCCCCGTCTGTGCCGCGCACATCATCGCGACTACTTCGATCCCGTCAGCGACGAGAGAGTCAGCCATTTCGATTTGGTGCTTCGCGAGTTTGAGCGGACCCGGCATTGCGTTGTTTGACGGCGGCAGAATGATGGTCTGTTCAGCGTATTCGCTTGGCAGTATCGGTGCCGGTGGTTTGAATGCCAGCCGTAGGCTGTAAGAGAGTTGCGGGTCTGGCAGTGTCATTGCATATCCTGTTATCTCAAGATTGCTTCGGTGAACTTGTCCACGTCAGCAACATCCCCGAGCGCTCTGGCGATCTCGTCGCCGATCAGCTTTTGAAGTTTCGCCACGTCCGTTTCGAGCGCGACGGCTGGCGCAAGTTTGTATTTGAGGGCAAGCAATGCGGCCTTGGCGTTCGCGATGATTTCTAACGCGGTCGCCTCGACGGCTTTCCGCTCGACGAGTTCGCCGCGCTTGCGTTCGGCTTCAATGCGAAGCAAGTCGTTTTTCAGTTCGACTGTCACGATGTTCGCTGCGGCGAGTTGCTCGCGCGCCGTCGATCCGGGTGACGCGTCGGCGTGTTGCGCGGCGTCGTGGCCTGCAGCGCGCAGCAGGTCAGCGTGATCGCGAACAGCTTGCAGCGCCTCGTCGAGGTCGAACCCGCCGCGACCGTGGGTTAACCCGGCTTTGGCAATGCAGAGCGCGACCGTTTTGTCATCAACTGGCGGACTGCTCCGTCGAGCGATCTCCCGCATTGAAGCGCGCATTTCCTCTAACTCCCTTACGGATTTTTTGTCTGCGTAAGTACCGGCTTGCCTGCGACGCGCTTAATCAGCGCGTTCACGATCAGCAGCGGCGCACTTTCGGGGTCTTCCATCATGAATGCTGCCAGCGAAAACAATTCCAAATCGCTGGCCCGATTGGAAAGGTCTTGCGCGGCTTTGGTGCCAACTACTGCAAGGGGGATGTTAATCGGTTGGTTGGACGTCATGTTGACGGTGGATTCGAGAGTGACGCTATTTTCCGTTACCTTGAGCGTATCGCCTGCTTCGAGTGTCGTCATCTTAAGTGCCTTTCTTTGGCGGTTTGAGAGTGTGCTGAATGCACGGTGCCGCAGCGGTTTCGCGTGCGGACATCGTTTTTTTTACCGTTTTTTGCGAAAAGTCGGCGGCAGCGCGCCGCCCGGCATGGTCGGGGGGCCTCGTCGGAGAACCTATTCCTAGATTTCGAGCCTGAGATCAGGCGCGACGAGGATATCGACAGCGATCAGGCTATAGCTTGTCGCGTGGTCGATCACGTCAGCGTCGAGCGGCCTTGGCGTCAAGCGTCGAGCGCGACGAGGACGCGAGGCGAGACCGACGAGCGCGCAGCGATGCACTGCCCATGATCTCGCCTCGCCAATGCGCGCCACATGTGCCTCGACCACATCAAAGTGAACACACTAGGCGCGTATTCGTCAGTCGCTTCCGCTGTTGTCGCTTGGCCCTGATCCGCCGTCGAGCACGGCCTGCACTGCGGTGGTAACGTTGCGAGGTAGTGAAGCCTCGACGGTCTTCTGCCATGCCACGCGCGGCGCGCTCTTCTCTTGCTTCATGATCGTTGCAGCGGTCGCGGCGTATACAGCCTTGATGTCTTTCTTCCCGCTGCCGAGCCGTATCATCAACGCTCGCCCGCCGTTCGCCGTGAGGACGAAGGCGCGGCGCAAGGCAAGATGTGACGAGCCGCCGCCTGTGACAGAGTGCGTGCTAAAGTTCAACGTCGCGCCGCCGCGTGTTGCTCGACGTGCCTTGGCTGTCGTGTATGCGACCTTGCCTTCGCCGCCTTGCGTCTGCAGGATGCCGATCTTCGTTGTCAGCGCGTCCCACGTCGCGATCAGTTTGCCGGGCGATGCGCGCCGCAGCGGGCCAATGCCGCGCTTCGCCACCGCTGTGCTAACGTTCTCGTCGGCTGCGATCTGCTTGATTGCGATGGTTCGGCCTTCGCGCGCTGACTTGTTCACAGCGGATGCGAGCGCGGACGGCAGCTTGCTCGCTGCCTTACTTGCCCATGACACTAGCTCCCGCGTGTCGATCTTTACGACGACTGCCATTGCTCGCCCCCGTTATCGGATGCGATTGAACAGCGACAGTTCAGCGCGCAGCTTGGCGTCCTGCATCTTCCGTTCGTCTTCGATCTCGACGAAGCGCACGGCCTGCTCTGCCATCCGCTTGAAGCCGTCGCTGCGCAGAAAGTCAGCGGCGTGGTTGGGTAACGGCGCGAAGCCGTTGAACGTGGTCATGCCCGTGCCCCTTTGAACGTGTTGACGATGCGCGCCAGCCATCCCGGCTGCGCAGTAGCAAGCCCTGCAGCGTGCGCAGCTTCGGCCTGCGCCAGTAGCCCGGACGCGATTGCGACCAGCAACGGCGACGGTGTGTAGTTCGATGCTTTCATGTCGGCCCCCGTCAGAAATCGATCATGCCACGGGTGCGCAGTTGCTGCGCATCGACGAGCGGGAGATAATAGTTTGGACTGCCGTTTGCGGCGTTGTACGCGAACAAGGTGCCGCCGACATCTACTTCGACGAAACCAGCGCAAAGGCCATCAGCGCCGCCAGAGCGCATAAGAGGCTTGACGAGGACTGATGCAGGTTCACGGAGTTCTGGATCACCGTACTTTGAGATCGTTGCCATTGTGGCTCCTATGTGGGTTGCCGAGCGCTGCGCCCTGATCGGGCCTCGCAATTCGCTCGCTGAATTGATGGGTGAGAGCCGCGCCCCGGCCTGCGCGCCCGCCCAAGGGGCCAGCCCCAACCGGACGAGGCCCAAGCGCGACCCTCTGCACTACGTCAAAGTGCCGTGATAAAACGTGATACTTTTCGAGTTAGCCCACAGCCGCAGCGACTTTTCGACTTTCCGCGAGTAAGCCTCCCCGGTTGTGTTCTACCATTGATAGGTCGCTCGACTGACAGGCCGCAGGAACGGCAGCGCTGCCCACTGGTGCGTGTTTCGATAGTAGGCTTGACCAACCCGTCGTGGTCGGCGTTCGCGATCTACAAGCCGTAGCGCTTCACCGGCTTGGCGTTTCGAGCGATCATGGCCTGATGACAAAGGCCGAGAATCGCGCAGCCGCAAAGGCGTACCAAAACGAGAAGCGAGCCCGGTGGCGTGAGGAAGCGCACGCGGCTGCGGTCGCGGCTGATCTTGAACAACTGGATACGCTGCGCCGCTACCTGATCTTCGGACGGAAGGCCGCCGTCCCCGCTGACGAACTGATCAACGCCATTGACGACTATGTCGAGCGGCTGACCGGGGACAGGCGAAGGCTGCACGAACGTGGCTCTTCAATCGGGTGAACCTGATCGCCTGAACGACTGATCGCCCCTAGCCTGCCGCCTCACCGCGTGCCGCTGCCAGCGCGCCCGGCGTCGAGGGCCTTCACCTCCCCAGCTTCGATACTTCTTCATTCTTTCAGGCTTTCCGTCGCACCAGTCGCAGTACGCTCCCCCTAAAGGGTGGGGGAGCTACTGCGACTGCGACTTTTCGTTACTGCGACTTATTGCGACGGAACTGCGACTCCTGTTTTTTGATGGGGAAACAACAACTTACAGAACCCCCGTCGCAGTAGAGTCGCAGTAGAGTCGCAGTCGCAGTAGTTTTCGGAGTCGCAGTAATTTTTCGCTACTGCGACGACTAAATTCCTAGAAATCGTCCTCCTCTTCGTCGTCAACCGCTCCGAAATCCGCAGCCGGTGGCGGGGTGTTCGGCCCCACCTTGTACAGTTCGACATTGCGCCGGGCATCGTTCGACCAGTCCTCAACCACCTTCACGAAGCCCTTGGCCTCCCAGTCGGCGAGCGCGCCCGCGATACCGTCCTTTGCGATTTGGTCGAGTGACATCCCGAGCATGTCGGCGATGGCCTTCACGGCGTTGCGCTTGGCGTTCTTGGAGGCCCTGAACTCCGCACCGGCTTTCATCGCAGCCAGTACGGCGTCACGCTGATCGTCCGACAGCCTGAACCCAACCGCGCCCGCTGCCGAGTAGACAGCCAGCGCGACAGTCCGGTCCGCCTTGAACTCGTCGGTTCCATTGTTGGCCTCGACGGTGTGCTTGCGCAACATCAACCCCGTGGGGTCGCGTTCGCTATAGTTGGCCTTCGCCCCTTTCGACAAGGTGATGATGTTGTGCCGAATATCTGCGGGGATGCCGAGCCTGACCGCGTCTTTCATTGATAACGGCCTCATGCTCAACACGACGCGCATCTGCGACGTGATCGCACCAGCACCACGGGAGTCGTCTTGCGACGCTTCACCAACCGACTGCGGCTTGATGTTCTTTTTGCTGTGGTGCGCAATCATCGAGCCGATATCACGTTCAGCGAAGAGCTTCCGCAGTTCGAACACCACAACCTTCATTTGGTCGTTAGAGTTTTCCGGCAGCGTGTGCAGGCTCACCAACGGGTCGAGGATCACGATCTCCGGCCTCTTAGCGTCCAGCAACTTGCCGAACGTCTCGAAGGCTGGTTCATCGATCACAACATTGTTGTGCTCCCCGAGTGACGCAAACGAGATCGAATGCGACACGCCGCTAATGAACGTCAGGTTCTCCGCAACGTCGCGGCGCATCTCTGCCGTGAAGTCGTGGTGTTGCATGTAGGCATAGGCGCGACGGTGCATCTCGTCACGGTCGTCTTCCGCGTTGTAGATGAAAACCTTCCGCTTGCGGATGGTGCCAATCCCGA
>Ga0209023_10002969_pt1 | contig 20536 bp, 17 predicted proteins | sample LakOneMetagenome_FD_187468 | JGI IMG/M metagenome (GOLD analysis project Ga0209023, IMG submission 187468) | Freshwater and sediment microbial communities from Lake Erie, Canada (SPAdes) (version 2) | ecosystem: Environmental > Aquatic > Freshwater > Lentic | place: Lake Erie, Canada...
CCACGTCGTGCGCCGCCCTGCACTTTCCGTCGGTGTCCGGCACGAAGGCTGCCGGTCTGCCGATCATCGTGCGTGGCATCGACACGGGCGATGTCCACGCCACCCTCACCGACACGACGACCGGCCAGTCGCTGGCGGCCTGCGTCGCGACCTCGCACGATTATCCAGCGGAGAGTGCCGCATCGGCGATCCTGGCTTACGACCGCGTTGCCCTCGTCATTCCCGAAGCGGTGCTTGCCGTCGGACATCGGTTCACGGTCGTTCTGACCGGATCCGCGACGATGACTTCGACCTTCGCGACGATCGAACCGCTGGGAGCCTCCACGGGCGCCACACCACCGTCATCGACCATTCCCGGTGTGGTTCCGCCGACCGTGCCCGTCGCTCTGCCAGAGGTCCCACCGGCGCCTCCGTCGCCGGTGGGAACGAGCGATGTCGCATTGGTCGTCGCGTTCGCCGGCTTGCTGGCGATCCTCGGGGCGCCGCTCTCACGACGATGGTCCGCGTGGGAACCCGACCGGGCGCGTTTGACAGCGCTCATCGGCGTCGCGACGACGTGGATCGCGTCCGTGTACCTGCCGTGGGGTTCGGCGCGCATCGGCACGACGCGCCATTCGTGGCGTGGCATCGACATGCCCGTCATCGGTGTCGTCGCACTCGTCGTCGCTGTCGTGACGGCCGTCGTGGCGGTGGTGTCCATCACCCGCGATCGAGAGACCGGTCGACCGATTCGTCTGCTGCTCGGCGGCGTGGCCACCGTCGCGTTCGGGTTCATCGCCGTCGTGGAGGCCGTCGGCAGCCTCATCCCGACTTCGTTCATCCCGACTTCATTCCGCCGGGCATCCTTCGACTTCAGCTCCGGGACGGGGGCGTGGATGGCAGGTGTGGCGGCCGTTGCCGGCATCGTCGTGTCGGTGGCGCCCGATCGCTGGATGGACGGTTTGATTCGGGAGACACCCCTGTCGGCCCGCAGCGTTGCGCCGGTGGGCTGTGTCGTCGGTGCCTCGTTGTTGATCTTCGGCCGGTACCTCCCGTGGGTGCATGCCTCCGTCGCCAACGGCAACGTTCAGGTCGAAGGTTGGGCGATCCCGTACCTCGGGCAGTGGTCGCTGGCGATGGTGTTCGTCCTGCTCATCGGCCTCGCCACGGTCCCATCGCGGTTCGAGATCGGCGGTCTCGTCCTGACGGGTGTGGGACTGTTGGGCCTCGTGATGCCGGCGGCCGTCTTCGCGAGCACTGCCGGTCTTCTTCTCAAGAGCCACATCGCCAAGGATGCGTTCGCCGAGGCCACCAGCCGGTTCACGGACGTCCACCCCGACATCTCACTCGGCGCCGGGCCGTGGGTGACGTACGTCGGTGGTCTGGCCGTGGCCTGCTCGCTGGCCTATGGCAGCTGGGCTCGCCGTCGTGTCTGAGATCCTCAACGCGCTCTTCGCGACGATCGTGACGTGCGCGGCCGCGTGGCTGGTGATCATCGGCGGGATCGGTGCGATCATCGCCGTCCGGCGCGGCCGGCGGGCCGTCTTCGGGTTCGCGGTCAGCATCGTCCTGCCTCCCGTGCTCGGGTGGCTTCTCGTCGTCACCCTGACCCGATCGCCGGATGGTCGAATCCGCACGAGCACGAACGACGGCCCTGATGACGAGGACCCCTTCTTGCGCCTGCTCGACGATTGAGGGCCGTTGGGTCCTCGGGTCAGGTGCTGCCTTCGGACTCCGCGGTCAGGATGTCGGCCGCCGCGCCGGAGATCTCGACCCGCAGTGACTCCAACTCGGATGCGACGACCGTCTTGTAGTCGGAAATCGTCTCGAGCCACGTCAGCGCACGCGCTTCGTCTCCGGCCTTGATGAACTCCTCGAACTCGTCAAGTTGCCGGTCGGACATGCGCTCTGCCAGCACCGTGCCAACGCGCATCTCCAGCGTCTCGCAAATGCGGCGCAGCATCGCGTTCTTGGCGACCACCGGAAGGCGAAACCGCCTCGCAGCACCGGACCCGCTGCGCCGTGCTGAGCCGGCTCGCTGAACGCGTGACCGACCTGCCGACAGCAGCGAGCGACTCAGTCGATCGGTCGTGAGCGGCGACATGTCGTCGATCAACTGCTCGAGCGTCGTGCTCTCCGCCGTCGACAGGATCGTCGGTGCGAGCGACACACGGATCATCGTCGGCGAGGACTGCGACAGCAGCACCGCCGCGAGCCGGCGGAGATCGGCCGAGGCCGGACCCAGGGTCCACACATTCCAGAGCCGCCGATCGGGAGTCCGCTCCAACGTCGCGTTCGAGTAGCCGATCCCCGAATGCCACTCCCGCGGTGGCGCTTCCTCTTCGCGGGCGGGCGATCTCGGCGACGTGAACGGGACGAACGGAGCGGAGGCGCGCTGCAGCTCGGACGGATCGGTGATGGGACGGAACGACCACCGCAGGGGAGGTGTGGCGAGCGCGTCGGACAGATCCTCGGCCAGGTCGGCGAGCCTGTGCTCGGTCTCCGTCTCCGAGCCGACCGACGCCACACCGAGCAGGCGGACTGCGATCGCCCCTCGCTCCGGCGACTTGTCGTCGGGATGGCACGTCGTCTGCAGGACGACGCGACACCCACGACGGCCCTCGAGCGCAGTGAGGATCGCGACCATCTCGCGCGTCACCAGCTCTGCGTCGACGGATCGGTCGGGATGCAGGTGCTCGAGCACGAGCCCGAAGTAGGGGTCGCCGGAATCGAGCCGTCCCACCGCGATCCCGTCCATCTCGGTGAGAGCAGCGGAGCGCGAACTCGGCGAACATCGTCGCGCAGACGGTGCTGTCGAGCTGTGGCGCGTCTATCCGTCAGTATGTTGCGATGCGATGGAACCAGCGGACGTGGACGTCGGTGTGTTGCATCGCTCTCGTCGGGATCTGCGTCGCGACGCGGGCGACGGCGAGTGCGGAGTCGCGGCGGATCCTGTCATCGGATGCGACGATCATGGCCGAAGATCGCGTCGGGGTGCCTTGGGTGTTCAAGGACGCCGCTCCCGGGGCGGTCGCCGTCACCGAACGGCTCGAAGGCAGCGTCGACGGCACGTGGACCGATCTCGGCAACGTGTCGGTCGCGTTCCCTTATCTCGCGGCGATGCCGGACGGCGATTCGTTCGAGGGCATCGATCGGCGTTCGCCGTATCCGCCGGCCCCGAAGCACGGCGATCTGTGCCCGAAGTCCGACGAGGGAAAGCGTTGGGCGCAGGTCTATCGGCTCGACTTCGCCGTGGCATCAGCGTCGTCGGTCTGGGGTCACCATGCGACGGCTTATCGGATTCGATATCTGGGTCGCGTCGCCACGCTGACGTTGGAGGACATCGACGCCGAGTCGGGCATCGCGATGTTCCTCGCCGAGTTCGACGACGGGCTCGATCAATGTGACGAGCGCGACGAGTTCGGGCCGGTGTTGTCCGCCGGGATCCGCTTGACGGCAACACCGTCGCCGGACGGGTGTGCGATCCTCCTCGACACGCCGAACCCGGCGATCGCTTCGACGCGGGGTCTGCGTGTCGCGTCCTGTCGGGCGCTCGTCGCTCCCGACGACACCGAGATCGGACCGGGTCTGACGGCAATGGACCAGGGCGCGACGGTGTGGATGGTCGACGAGCGGCAGCCACGGCTGGCCGGCTGGCTCGCCGGCGCGCCATCCGCCGACGGCTGGATTCCGGTCGTACCGACGACGGACGTGTTGACCTTCGCCCAGGCGATCGCCGCCAACGACGACGATCGCGAGGTCACGACGCCCTACCTCGGAACTGCCCTTGCGCCGATCGGCGACTCGCCTCACGCCGGAGCCGCTGAGGGAGCGCTCATCGCCACCGTCCAGGCGGACAGTCCAGCACAGGCCGCGGGGCTCCACGCGGGAGACATCATCACGTCCTTCGACGGCTTCACCGTGCGCAACCTCACCCAGTTGCGGCATTTCGTCCGCACGGCATCGATCGGTGACCGAGTCGAGGTCGAGATCGTGCGTGACGGTGTTTCCTCGACCAAGGAAGTCGTGCTCGCGGCGTATCCATCGGGCGGGTCATGATGGCCCGAAGCTGGCACGACGAGTACGGCTGGGAGACGCTGCGGGTCAATGAGATGGCCCAGACCGAACGCCGCATCGGTACGGCTGCAGCTGGCCTGCTGATGCTGATGGTCGCGATGTCCGTCGTGCCCGCGCACTGGCTCGACTGGTCCGGATCGATGCGGCTCGCAGGCCGGTCGTATTCGAACCAGTTGTCGGCGATCGCGTCGGTCGCAGCGGTCGTGTTCGCCCTGCGGCTCGCATACGCGGGCTTCGAGCACACGCAGTTCCATCGCGTCACCACCGTCGCGATCGCCGGTGCGCTGTTGGTCGTGTCGACCGATTCGCTGCGCATCCTCGCGGAGCAGGCGGTTGCGCGTGAGCTGTGGTCTCCGGGTCGAGTCTTCAGCGGCGATGCCGCGCGCGCCTTACCGCTCTGTCTGCTCGCGTTCGTCGCGTTGACGCACATCACCATTCTCGTCACGTCGATCGCAGCGATCACGGTTTCTGTCACCCCGCGTCGTTGGTTTCGCCCAGAACGCTCGCAGCGGTTCTCGGTCGTCGCCGGCCGGATCGGACAGCGCATGGTCGACGCGTCGGTCGGACTGGTGGTGATCCACGTCCTCGGGGCGTACGTCATCACCGAGCCGATGTTCGCCGCGCTCGGGCAGACCGTGCCGAGCGTCGGCGGCGTCGCTGACGGCTCATCGCTCAAGACCGTCTTCTACGCGGCGTGGCTCCATCTTCAGAACCTCGGCGTCGTCGAGTACGTGGCCGGGCTGTGGGCGGCGGTGACCCTCGCCCAGCTCGTTGCCAGCACCACACCGCGAATCGGCGCGAAGGTCTTGACGGCGACTCGTCACGCGGGTCGGATGCTCGCCCCGGCACTGATGGGGTTCACGCTGTTGGTCGGAGCGATCGCCGTCGGGTGGTCGGACATCCGGCTGCCACACATGCACGGGATCGTCGCCGCGTTTCGCGAGGGTCGTGCCACCGCCGACATCGCTCATTGGCTCGGTGCGGCCGGGACGGTGTTCGGGATTCCGCGCCAGGGCGTGACCAACACGTTGGTGGTCGTGATCTCAGCGCTCGTCGCCGGCGCGGGTCTGATGACGTGCACGTTCGCGTGTCACGTGATGACCGATGATCCGAGCCTCGTCAGCCGTATCGATCGACGGACCCGTGTGCTCATCCCCGAGTCGAGCCTGAACCTCGTCCTGCCGATCGCGGTCCCGGCCGTCGTGCTCGTGACGCCGTTGCTTCCGGCCCTACGGAACCTGTTCGTCGGTGCGCCGACGTCGCTCGTGAGGTTCGTGAGCGACCGCCATGATCCCATCCGTTTCTACGCCACGCTGCACACGGTGCCGACATCGGGAGCGGTGACTCCCGGCAACCTGCTGACCGGTACGTTCGTCGGCATCGCCGTCGTGAGCGCTCTCGGCATCGTGTTCGAATCTGCGAGAGCGTTCTGCATCGGCCTTTCCGCGACGTGCATCGCCCTCGCGATCATCGCCACGTCAGGGACCCAGCTCGATCTGCTCATGGCGTACGGCGCAGGGTTCTTGCTGGTCACTCCGTTGGTCGTGATGTACGACGAATCGAACCGTCACAACCCGGTCCTTCGGGCGCGAATGACGGTCGGGGTCTGCATCGCGGTCGGGCTGATGCTTGCGTATCGCATCGCTCCCGATGCTCCGCCGGCGGTGCTCGTGCTCGGGACGGTGTTACTCCAGTACGGCTTGTTCGCCGGTTCGCTCAACCGGGCTGCCCATGTGACGCCGCGGGCGATTCGAGCCAGCTACTCGCTTCCGTTGCTCGTCGGCGCCGTGGCTCTCGCTGCGCATCAACCGAATCACTGGGTCCGCGCCGGCGCGTACAACAGCGTGGCCCAGGCGGTGGCACTGCCCTTCGTGACGTTGCCGCTCACGCTGGTGCTCGTGCTTCGGCTCACGTCGAACGAGGCCAAGCAGCTCACGCCCGTCTGAACCGAGCGTCAGGCGACGTCAGATCAGTAGGTCCGTCGGAGGGTGAAGGCGTCGGTGTGGACCTCGGCCTCGACCTCGGCCTCGGCCGGCATCCACCGGAACGTCGGCCTGATACCCCATGGCGTATGTGTCGACGGTTGTGCGATTATACCCCCGGGGGTATCATCTTCTCAGAGAAACGGCCGTGCTGCTCGACGCCACCGTCGTGCGCGTGATGCACGTCCCCGCCACCGTGGCGCTGCTCGGCGAGAAGCACTGGTACGCCCCGAAGTGGCTCCTGAAGATCCTTCCCCACGTCAACTTCGACCACTGAACACCGAGGACCCCATGAACACCATGACATCTCCCACCGCGGCGACACGTTCGACCCGTTGGCCTCTCGAGAGGATCCTGTTCGCGATGGCAGGAACCGTCACGCTGCTCAGCGCGCTCCTGGCGGCGCTCGTGACCCCCTGGTTCCTGCTGCTCACCGCCTTCGTCGGTGTGAACCAGTGGTCCTATGTGCTGCTCCGGGCGTGTCCGGCATCGTTGATCCTCAAGCGGTTCGGCAAGCCGTCCCAGTGCAACTGGTGATCGCCTTCGCCCGGCTTCCTCCGACGAGCGCACCGTCGAGCAGTTGGTAGGTGTCCGTGATGGTGGGGAACAGATCAGGCCGATGGGTGATGACGATGATCGTGGCACCCCTCGTGGCGTCCAGGACATCGCACGCGAGCGCGCGGGCGGTGTGGTCGTCGAGGTGTTCGGTGGGCTCGTCGAAGATGACGATCGGTCGACCGGCGAGGACGGTGCGTGCGAGTGCCAGACGTTGGCGTTGCCCGCCCGAGAGATGGCCGCCATGCTCTCCGACCATCGTCGCCAGCCCGGACGGGAGCGAGGCGACCCACTGCCGGAGGCCGGCACGATCGAGCGCCGCGAGGAGCTGGTCGGGTGTCGCGTCCGGGCGGGCGAGGCGGAGGTTCGCCTCGATGCTGGAATCGAAGATGTAGGCGTCCTGCGCGCACCATCCGATCACCTGTCGGACGTCGTCGCTGGACATCGCGTCGATCGGGACCGTTGCGTCGGTGCCCACCAACTCCACGGTGCCGGCGGTCGGATCGACCAGGCGCAGCAGGACGGCGGCGAGGGTGCTCTTGCCAGCGCCGCTGGGTCCGACGATCAGAGTTCGCGACCCTGGCGCGAGCGCCAGTTCGACGTTGCGAAGGATCTCCGGGCCGCCGGGTGCCCACCGGGCGTGCACACCCCGGACATGTACGCCGAACGGCCCGATGGGCGGTGAGACCGGCGCGCCGGGTTCGCGGACTGCAGGCGGTTGGTCGAAGATGTCGCGGAGCCGGCGCGCGGCGCCGGCGAGTGCCGGCAGCTGGTGGGCCGCCGGGGACAGACCCGCGAGGACCTCGTGGATCGCGAGAGGGACCAGGACCACGACCGCGAGACCGACGCCGGCCAGTGTGCGCGCCTCGACGGCGCCGGCGCCGAACCACAGGCCGGCCCACATCGCGGCGCCGGCGGCGAGGGTGGTGAGTGCGGCTCCGTACCCCGCCGCCACCGCAGAGCGTGCCTCGCACCGGGTCATCGCGACGTCCAACCGTTCGAGGGCCGACAGGCGGGCGGGAAGCGCGCCGTACACGGCGAGCTCGGTGGCCCCGTCGAGCATGTCGAGCAGCGCGATCTGGTAGTCGGCGCGCAGAGGTGCGAGCCGCTCACCCGCGCCGCGGGCGGCGTGGGCCGAGACGATCGGTGCAGCGACGGCGGCGACGAGCAGGCTGACCGCCAGTGCGATGCCTGCTGCGGGGACGAGGAAGGCGATCAGCGCCACGGTGCCGGCGCCGACGATCGTCGACGCCGCGTAGGGGAGTGCCACCCGGACCCAGAGATCCTGGAGACCGTCGACGTCGCTGACGAACCTCGACAGCAGCGACCCGGTCACCAGTTGGTCGTTGTCGGCGCGGATCGGGAGGACCTGCTCCAGGCGTTCGACCGTGGCGACTCGCAGATCGCCGAGGATGCGGAACGAGGCGTCGTGCCCGGTGAGGCGCTCCCCGTAGCGCAGGACCCCGCGGGCGAGACCGAACGCACGGACGGCGACGATCGCCACCATCAGGTGAAGCACGGGTGGGCGTTGGCTCGCTCGGGAGATCAGCCATGCGGCAGTGGCTGCGAGCCCGACCGCCGCGCCGGACGCGAGCGCGCCGAGAGCGATCGCCAGTACGAGTTGCCCGCGGCCGGAACGACCCAATCGGAGCACCCAGCGCAAGGAGGTCATGTCGGTACCGCATGGTGCGGATGTGTGGCCGTTTTGATCTCGACGACGTGGTGCGCGATGGCGATCGCAGCGGGGCGGTGGGAGACCATGATCACGATGCTGTTCGAGGCGAGTCGGGCGATCGTGGCGAGCACGTCGTGTTCGGTGTCCGCGTCGAGGCCGGCGGTCGGTTCGTCGAGCAGTACGAGCGGTGCGTCGCGCAGCACCGCCCGAGCGACGGCGACGCGTCGGCGTTCCCCCGCCGAGAGCCCGCCGCCGGCCTCACCGACGAGCCGGTCCACTCCGATCGCGGCCAGTCCTGCCGCGTCGAGCGCGCTGCGGAGCGCGTCGTCGGTGGCGTCGGGGCGAGCAAGACGAACGTTGTCTCCGACCGTGCCGGCGAACAGGTACGGGCTCTGATCGACCCACGCCAGCTGCGTTCGCCAGCAGTCGGGGTCGAGCGTGGCGAGGACGGCCTGCCGGCCACCGCCGCAGACGGTGACCGCGCCCGCGTCGGGTTGGCGGATACCGAGCAGCACGGACAGCAGCGTCGTCTTGCCGCCGCCGCTGGGTCCGACGACGACCGTGATCTCACCGCAGCGGGCGGTGAGGAACGCGTCGTCGGGGGCGTTGCCGAGCCGGCCGGGATGGGCGACGCTGACGCCCTCGACACGCACGACGCCGTCGCGACGCATGTCCGGGACCTCCCTCGCCGTGCCCGATTCGCCGACGGGACGGTCGAGGATCTCGAAGGTCTGCTCCGCTGCGGCGAGGCCTTCGGCGGCAGCGTGGTAACGCGCTCCGACCTGACGCAGCGGAAGGTATGCCTCGGGCGCGAGGATGATCACCAGCAGGCCGGTGCGCAGATCCAGTCCCGCGTCCACCAACCGCACACCGACGCTGACGGCGACGAGCGCGACCGACAAGGTCGCGATCATCTCGAGCACGAGCGACGACAGGAATGCCACTCGCAAGGTGGCCATCGTGGTGGTGCGATAACGATCGGTGGTGAGGCGCACGGACTCGGCTTGAGCCTTGGCACGCCCGAACACCTTCAAGGTCTGCAGGCCGGAGATGATGTCGAGAAAGTGATGGGACAACCGCGTGAGCGCGTCCCAGCGCTTCGCGTTCGCGGTCTCGGTAGCCCGGCCGACGAGGATCATGAACACCGGGATCAGCGGCAGGGTCACGGCGACGATCACGGTTGCGGTGAGATCCGCAGCGAGCATCCGGGTCAGGACCGCTACCGGGACGATCACTGCAAGGATGAGCTGTGGCAGGTACTGGCCGAAATAGCCGTCGAGCGCGTCGATGCCGCGGGTGGCCATCGCTGCCACCTCGGCCCGAGTTCGGGCGCCATCGGGACCCGACGTCGCCGCCCGGGCGACGAGCTGCGAACGCAGCTGCGACTTCACCACCGCCGAGGCGCGCTGCGCGGCACTGTCCTGGAACCAGGCGACCAGCACCCGTCCGGCGATCACCGCGCCCAGGCCGGCAAGCACCGTGGACAGGGCATCGCGGGCCGCGCCGTCGGTGACGATGCGTGCGATGCCGGTCGACAGCAGCTCGGCCTGCACGACGATCAAGGCGGCGGTGGCGACACCGAGCGCAACCGTGATCGCGAGGTGGGTTCGCGTCGCCCGCGCATGGCGGAGCAACCGTGGGTCGAGCGGCTTCACCGTGTCACGGTGACAGGTGCCGGGTCAGGTGCTGTCGGGGCGGCGGGGATGTCGTGCACGCTCAGGCGTCGGCGGAACACGATGTACGACCAGCTCTGGTAGGCCACCACGATCGGCGTGAAGATCACGGCGACCCAGGTCATGATCTTCAGCGTGTAGTGCGTGCTCGATGCGTTGGTGGTGGTCAACGACCATGCGGGATCCAGCGAGGACGGCATCACGTTCGGGAACAGCGAGACGAAGAGTCCGGCGACCGCGAATGCGATCGTCGCGGCAGTCCCGATGAACGCCCATCCCTCGCGGCCCGCACGGATCGCCACGATCGCACCGACGAGACTGACGGCGGCCACGATCGCGAGGACCGCGAACCAGCCGCGGTGCTGGGCGTCGCTGCGTTCGCCGTAGGTCCAGCCGAGGAACGTGACTGCGATGACAGCGGCGGCGAGCCCGGACTTCCATGCGAGGGCGCGAGCGCGAGTGCGGATGTCGCCCGTGGTCTTCAGCGACACGAAGACGGCGCCGTGGGTGACGAACAGGGAGAGGGTGACGAGGCCACCGAGGATCGCGTATGGGTTGAGGAGGTCGAAGAACGTGCCGACGTACTCCTTGCCGGCGTCGATGTCCACGCCGCGCACGATGTTGCCGAACGCCACGCCCCACAGCACTGCAGGCAGCAGCGACCCGAAGAAGATCGCGCGGTCCCACCACGCCTTCCACGATGCCTCCGGCCTCTTGCCCCGGTATTCGAACGCGACGTTCCGGAAGATCAGCGAGATCAGGATGAGGAACAGCGGCAGGTAGAACCCGGAGAACAGCGTGGCGTACCACTCGGGGAACGCAGCGAACGTCGCGCCGCCGGCGACGAGGACCCATACCTCGTTACCGTCCCACACGGGGCCGATCGTGTTGATCAACAGGCGCCGCTCGGTCTCGTCGCGGGCGAGGACCTTGGTGAGGATGCCGACGCCGAAGTCGAACCCTTCGAGCACGAAGTAGCCGATCCACAAGACGGCGATGAGGATGAACCAGACGGTGGTGAGCTCCATGATCTCGTTCCTCTCAGTACGCGAACGCCAGCTGGCGCTGCTCGTCGTCGGTGCCGCCGTCGTGATCGTCCACCACGGGGGTCTCGGGAAGTCCGGCGCCGATCGTCTTCAGCAGCAGGCGGACCTCGACGACGGCGAGGAACCCGTACACCAGCGTGAAGCCGATCAGGCTGGTCAGCACCTCGGCCGCACTGACGTTCGGGGACACACCTGCCGACGTCGGCATCAGGCCGAACACGATCCATGGCTGGCGTCCCATCTCGGTGAAGATCCAGCCGAACGAGTTCCCGAGCAGCGGGGTCAACGGCAGCAGCAGCGCCAGGCGACCGCACCACCTGCTCTTCGGCATCCGTCCGCGCTTGAACGCCCACAGCACCCAGATCGCCGCAAGGGCGGCGGACATCCCGACGCCCATCATGAGACGGAACGTCCAGTAGGTGAGGGGGATGTTCGGCGTGTAGTTGCCGGGACCGTACTTCGCCTCGTAGGCGGTCTGGATGTTGTTGACGCCCTCGATCTGCGCATCGAAGCTGCCCTTGCCGAGATACGACAACAGACCGGGCACACGCACCGACAACACCTCGTCGCGCCCCTCGAGCGTGCCGATCGTGAAGATCGAGAACCCGGCGCTCGACTTGGTGTCGTACAGGGCTTCGGCGGCGGCCATCTTCATCGGCTGCACCTGGGTCATCACCTTTGCCTGCCGGTCGCCGGTGGCGGCGACACCGACGGCTGCGACGAGGACCATGATCGCTCCGGCCTTCGCAGCGGTGCGGAAGACCGAGGCATCACGGTGCGAGTGGCGGTACAGCTGCCACAGAGAGACACCGAGGACCATCGCGCCGCCGGTGAGGAACGCGGACATGATCGTGTGCGGGAACGTGACCAGCGTGACCTTGTTGGTCAGCACGGCCCAGATGTCGGTGAGCTCGACGCGTCCGGTGGAGGGGTTGAACTCGAATCCGACCGGGTTCTGCATGAAGGAGTTCGCAGCGAGGATGAAGTACGCGGAGATCATCGTGCCGAACGCCGCCAGCCAGATCGACATCAGGTGCAGCCGGGGGGAGAGGCGGTCCCAACCGAAGATCCAGAGCCCGAGGAAGGTGGACTCGAGGAAGAACGACAGCAACCCTTCGATGGCGAGCGGTGCACCGAAGATGTCACCGACGAAGCGTGAGTAGTCGCTCCAGTTCATGCCGAACTGGAACTCCTGCACGATGCCGGTGACGACACCCATTGCGAAGTTGATCAGGAACAGCTTGCCGAAGAACTTGGTCAGCCGCAGGTACTTCTCGTCGTGCTTCCGGTACCAGGCCGTCTGGAACCCGGCGACGACGAATGCCAGCCCGATCGTCAGCGGAACGAAGAAGAAGTGATACACCGTCGTGATCCCGAACTGCCATCGGGCGATGTTCAGCGTGTCCACGTGTCCACTCCGATCTGGGTCGGCGTCACCGTCGGCCCGTCAAGCGCACGCCCGCCACGCACGTGCCGGGCATGGACTGGGTCGCCTCTCAGCGAACCATGGTTCCGCGCTGATACCCCGGGACGTATGTCACTTTCTCGCCGCGGCGAGGGCCGTGGGGCGTCGGCGCGTTCGCAGTGCGACGAGTGCGATGCCACCTGCAGCCGCGGGCAGCAGCGTCCCGGCAGCCCGGTAGGCCAGTGTGGCCGCCAGCGCGTCGTCGAGTGGGGCGCCGAAGCGGTGGAGGATCGCCGGGATCGCGATCTCGACCACACCGAGGCCGCCCGGCAGCAGCGGGATCCAGCTGGCGATCGTCCCGACGGTGCGTGCCAGGAGGACCAGTTCGGGATGGATGTGGAACCCGGCAGCGTGACAGGTCGCCCACAACGTGGCCGCGTCGGCGAGCACGGCAGCGGCGGAGACGGTCGCCAACCGGGCCCGGTTGCGTGGCGGTCCGACGACGGCCATCGCCTGTGCGTGCCACGTTGCGGCGTCGTCGCGCCGGGTGTCCGCCGGGGGCCGCGGCCGCCGCAGGCGGATCGCGCCGAGCACCCCCGCCAACCACTCCACCGTCTGCGATCGTCGAGCAAGGATCGCCGAACCGATGATCGCCAGGAGGACGAGCACCGCCACGAGGATGAACGGCCATGAATCGGCGACGGAGAGATGCCCGAGCGCGACCACCACGATCAGATCGAGCGCCGACACCGCGTAGAACGAACGCTGCGCGAACCACTCGGTGAACCCCACGGTCACGTGAGCCTGGCGTTTGGTGCGGCCGCGCAGATGAAGCTCGCGACTCGCGATCGCCAACCCCTCCGCAGGGGCGGCGGGCGTGATCGCACCGAGACCGAAGATGACCAGACCGAGCCCACACGCTGTCAGCAGATTCATCGGACCGGTTCGACGCCCGAGCCAGAGCAGTTGCAGTCCGAACAGCAGCATGCGCAGCGTCGCGAAGCCGAACGCCAGGGCGACGAAGCCGCCACGCATCCGACCCATCGCCGCGACGGCGTCACCGAGACCGCCGGCAGTCGAGATGACCAACCACACCGCCAGCACGCCGATCGCCGACCCGACGGCGAACTTGGTCACGGGGCGCGGTCCGGTTCTTCGGGGCGGATTCATGCGCCGCCAGCCTGCTCGGCGCCGGTGCGGTTCGTCACATCGCGAGCCCGGACCGAACAGCGGTGTACACGGCGACGACCACCAGCAACCCGACGAACCAGCGCTGCAACGAGCTGGAGTCGCGGGTGCCGGCCAGCCGGCTGCCGGCGACGACCCCGACCAGGCTGGCGATCGTGAACGGGACCACTGTTCCCCATTCGATCGATCCCGATTGCAGACGGGTGGTGAGCGCCACCATCGAGTTGATCGTGATCACCAGCAGGGACGTGCCGATGGCCTCGGGCATCGAGAAGCCGAGTGCGAGGACCAGCGCCGGGACGACGACGAAGCCGCCCCCGACACCGAAGAACCCGGTCAGCAGCCCGACGAGGGTGCCGGCGACGATGACCCTCAGAATCGTCATCGGGTCGACCCTCAGCGCCGGCGCGGCGACGGACGCGGCTGCCGCGCCGACGGACTTCGCCCCGGTCACGCACTTCGCCGTGCGGACCCGCCGCCACATCCCGTATGCGGCCACGAGCATCAGACCGGAGAACAGGATCAACAGGACGTTTGGGTCTGCGGCCTTGTTCCAGTGCGAGCCGAGCAGCGAGCCGCCGACACCGGCAAGGCCGAAGATGAGACCCGGACCGACGCGGACGCGTCCGGCTCGCCAGTGCGGGACCATCCCGATCATCGCCGTGAGTGCAACGAGCACGAGTGACGTGGTGGTGGCGTGCTTGGGGGTCTGCCCAGCGGCGTAGACGAGCGCCGGGACGGCGAGGATCGAACCGCCTCCGCCGAGCGCGCCGAGTGAGATGCCGATGAGGAACCCGAGTGGGGACGCGAGGAGCGCGCGCATGGCTCAGATCACCAGTCCAGGGTTGCGGGCGCGGTTGACGAGCGGATGATCGCGAGGTCCCGTGCGTTCGTCTCGCCGGGGAGCAGGGCGGTCTGTTGCGCCTGCCAGGCGGTGTAACCACCAAGGAGATCGGAGACGTCGGTGAAGCCGTGGGCCCGGAGCAGGCTCGACGCGATCGCCGACCGGTAGCCGCCGGCGCAGAAGACGACGGTGGGCGCGTCCGGGTCGAGTTGTTCGAGGCTCGTCAGCAACGCGGGCAGGCTGATATGTCGCGCCCCTGGGATGGTGCCGAGGGCGACCTCGCCAGGGTTGCGAACGTCGACGAGCACGAGATCGGGCACAGTGCGGATCCGCTCGGCGAGGCCGGCGGCTGACAGGCGCGACAGCCGCTCGATCAGGTGCGGGTAGTCGAGGAAGGTGTCGACGGGGTGCTCGAGGGCGCCGAGCACGTGGTCGAAACCGATGCGTGCCAGGCGGACCCTTGCCTCGGATTCATGTCCCGGAGGGGTGACCAGCACGATCGGTGTCTGCGCGGTCATCACCTCGCCGGCGTACTCCGCGAAGCGGCCGCCGAGGCCGACGTTGACGGACCCGTACAGGTGGCCGGCGGCGAAGGCCATGTCCTCGCGTGCGTCGATCACGACCGCACCGTCGAGCTGGTGGGCAAGGACCTTGCTCAAGCTGAGTGCAGGCACGATGGTTTCGCCCGACAGCAACTCGCGTCGCTCGCGGTTGCGGTTGGCGGCGAACGCGAAGTAGAGCGGAGCGACCGACTGGCCCTGCGTGACGGTCTCGACGAAGTCGTCCTCGGTCATGGGCGCGAGCGCGTAGTTCGTTCGACGCTGTTCACCGATCGTGGACACCGTCTCTGTCGACAGGTTCTTGCCACACGCCGAGCCCGCACCGTGGGCGGGGTACACCCCGGTCTCGTCGGGCAGCGACATCAGGCGCTCGTGCAGCGAGTGGAACAACTGGTGAGCCAACTCGTCGGCAGCGACGCCCACCGAGGCCAGCAGATCGGGGCGGCCGACATCGCCGATGAACAGCGTGTCGCCGGTCAGCACCCCGTACGGAGCGGCGTCGATGCCGTGCGGGTACACGACGATGCTGATCGACTCGGGTGTGTGCCCCGGTGTCTCGCGGATCTCCAGTTCGACCTCACCCAACTGGATGCGCTCGGCGTCGGCGTAGGTCTCGATCGGAAACTCGGCGCGACCGGCGGCGGCGCGTCCGTAGCCGATGGTGGCACCGGTGCGTTCGGCGAGCTCGAGATGCCCGGACAGGAAGTCGGCGTGGAAGTGGGTCTCCAACACCCGCTCGATCCGCAGACCGTGCGCGTCCGCGTCGAGAACGTATTCGTCGACATCGCGCTGAGGATCGACCACCACGGCTCGGCCGGTGGTGAGGTCGCCGATGAGGTAGCTCGCGTGTGACAGGCAGTCGAGGTAGTACTGGCGGAAGAACATGCGGCGCTCTCCTTGCGATGGTGTTGCCATTCCAACGATACCCCATGGGGTATTATTCCATTGGCGAGACCGTGCGCTCCTGGTACCCTCAGGGGTATGTGTGCAGAGATTGCGTGCCCATCATGTCAACGCCCGAGCTGGGCCGGCTGCGGCGCTCATGTCGAGCAGGTGCTCGGCCACGTGCCTGTCGCTGAGCGCTGCCATTGCCTCGACGACGAACTCGCCGAGAGGTCCGATCCGCGGTGAGCGACCAATCGCCCGCTCGCTCGATGTGGGAGTCGAGGTACGACACGGACGCCTACGTCTACGGGACCGATCCCAACGATTTCCTCCGTGCCAGCGTCGCAGCGCTTCCCGTCGGCGTCGCGTTGTGTCTCGCCGAGGGCGAAGGTCGCAACGCCGTGTTCCTCGCCGAGTCGGGGTTCGAGGTGCACAGTGTCGATCTGACCGAGGCCGGTGTCGCCAAGACACAGCGGCTCGCCCAGGCCCGCGGCGTACACGTCGAGGCATCGGTGGGAGACCTCGCGACGTTCGACATCGGCGTCGAACGATGGGACCTGATCGTGTCGATCTTCGCTCACATGCCGGCAGTGGTGCGGCGCGATCTGCATCGACGGGTGGTCGCCGCGTTGAAGCCGGGAGGAGCGCTGGTGCTCGAGGCGTACACGCCGGACCAGATCGGGCGAGGAACCGGTGGACCGAGCGTCGCCGAGATGACGATGAACCTCGGTGCCCTCGCCGACGAGCTCGCACCGCTGCAGTTCAAGCATGCCCTCGAACTCGAACGCGACATCATCGAGGGCGCCGGTCACACCGGCGTCGGGGCCGTCGTCCAGATCATCGCCCGGAAGGCGGGCTGATCCTGCGGGGCAGCGTGATACGGAAGGTGGCGCCTCGGCCGAGGCCCTCGGACGCAGCGGTGAGGTCGCCGCCATGGGCGCGAGCGATGGACCGTGCGATGGTGAGCCCGATGCCGGTCCCGGCCGCGTGGCCCCTCGGGTCGGCTCGAAAGAATCGTTCGAAGACGTGTTCGAGGTTCTCGGGAGCGATGCCGCGCCCGGAGTCGGACACCTCGACCCGTGCGATCTTCGAATCGGCCTGGACGGACACCCGTACGGTGCCGCCCGGGGGGGTGTAGGCGAGGGCGTTGCCGAGCACGTTGGCGAGCGCTTGCGCGAGACGTTCCCGATCGGCGACGACGTCGACCGGCGAAGCAGCGTCGACGACCAGCGTGACGGGCTTCGCGTCGAACTGCGGGCGAAGGCGATCGCCGACGGTGCGCAGCATCTCCGACAGGTCGTTGTCCGCCGGCTCGAGCGTCAGCTGCCCTTCCTCGACGCTCGAGACCGACGCAAGGTCGGCAGCCAATCCTCGAAGGCGCCCGGTCTCGGCCGACACCGCGGCAATCATCTCGTCCTTGTCGAAGAGGCCGTCGCCGAACCCGTCGACGAAGCCGGTGATCGTGGTGAGCGGGGTGCGCATCTCGTGCGCGATGTCGCCGATCAACGCAGCGCGCCGCTGCTCGGTCTGGGCGAGGGCCGTGGCGAGCCGGTTGACGTCGTGAGCGAGCGCGGCGAGCTCGGGCTCGGACGGGGCTGCGACGGGTTGGTCGTAACGTCCGGCCGCCAGTCGACCGGTTGCTGCGCGCAGATCATCGATCGGGCGCAGCACCCGGCGAGCCATCAGCATCGCCGCGGCGGCTGCGACGACGAGGCTGATCGTCAGGCCGATGAGCAGTGCGGTGTCGAGCGCGCTCACGACGGCGTCGTGCTGACTCGCTGCCATCTGTCCGCCGCCCATGCCGCCTGTCCTGCCCATGCCCTGCATGCGGTCGTCGAACAAGCGGGGGACCAGGACGCGGGTCAGGGTCAGCACCGTGGCCGCTCCCGCGAGGGCGACCACGCCGTAGGAGAAGAACAGTCGAGCGCGCAACGTCGCGTGCTTCACGACGATGCGCCCAAGGACTTGTAGCCGACACCTCGAACCGTGCCGACCCAGCGTGGTGCGTCAGCGTCGTCACCCAACGCACGCCGCAGGTTCCGGATGTGGACATCGACCACACGCTCATCGCCGTAGAAGTCGGAGCCCCACACCCGGTCGATCAGCTGGCGTCTGCTGAACACCCGCCCCGGCGCTCCAGACAGCGTGGCGAGCAGGTCGAACTCGAGTGCGCTCAACTCGACCGGCTGGTCGCCGATGAGGACTTCGCGCCGCTCGGCGTCGATCACCAGCTCACCGAGGCGAGTGGTGGAGCTGTTGGTCCCGGCGATCCGTGGCCGCCGCTGCAGCGCCTTCACCCGAGCGACGAGCTCCCGCGGGCTGAACGGCTTGCTGATGTAGTCGTCCGCTCCCACCGACAGGCCGATCAAGCGGTCGGTCTCCTCGTCGCGTGCGGTGACCATCACCACGTACGCGTCGGACCGGGTGCGGATCCGCCGCAGCACCTCGATCCCGTCGATGCCCGGCATCATCACATCGAGCACCACCACATCGGGCGTGTGCGCACCGAACTGCTCCAGCGCCGACTCGCCATCGGCCGCCTCGACGACCCGGAAACCCTCTGCGACCAGATAGCGCCGGATGACCTCACGGATCGGGCCCTCATCATCGACCACCAGGACAACCGGGACACGAGGCATGGTGCCTACTTTCGCGCAGAGGCCCCGACGGAACCGCCGGGACGTCTGCAGTTGGGGGACATCGATCGAGCCGAGGCTCACCCGAGCGGACGGTGCTCCATGCCACCGTCGACGATCGCGTCGTAGGCGGCCTGGGTGATGTGGGCCGGCGTGTAGGTCGCGCCGTTGCGGCCGAGCTGCATCGTGAAGGCCCGCATGTGGTTGCGCGAACCTCGCTCCAGGTTCGCGTAGACGAGTGCGATGTCGGGCGTCGAGGTGCTGCGGGCCTGCAGGTCGGCGAGATCGAGGTCCTCGACGGTCGCACCGACGGTGAGGGCCGAAACGAGCGATGTGTTGCCCTGCTGGACCAGCGAGGTGTACAGCGTCTGCAGTTCAGGATCGGTGAACGTGCCGGCGGCCTCGCCTGCGGCGGGATCGGCGATGCCGTAGCGGTCGAGCAACAGCTGCACCGCGTCGCTGTGCGTCTGCTCGGCAGCGGCGATGTTGTCGAACACCTGGACGTTCCACGTGGCGTCGAGCGCCACGTACACATCATGTGCCAGCTTCTCCTCCTCGCGCATCCGCACCAACCCGGCGCGTTCGTCGGCAGTCAACGCTGCCTTCGGGAGGGCGTCGAGTTGGATGCGCAGGCTCGAGATCGAGCCGCTCATGGTCCCGTCGCGCCGGTCGCTGCCATTGTTCATCCCGGTGCCGTTGCCCATCCGGCCCGGGCCGCCACTCCCGACGCCCCCTCCCTGGTGCTGTTGCATCTGCTGGCTGCTGTCGCAGTTCTGTCCGTTGCCGCGTCCGTTGCCACGTCCGTTGCCGGACATGCCGTCGGAAGCCACTGCCATGCTGACCGGGACCAGCACCGCCAGCGACACTCCACCGATCAGCAGGGTCCTGTTGAGCTTCTTCATCGTTCTCGTCTCCTCGTGCGAACTCTTCGTGCACGACTCATCGAACGACGACGTCGTGAAGCGTCGAGGACGGTTCGTGTGAAGGTTCCGTGTTGTCGAAGACGGGTCCGCCGCGCCACGGTGCGGCCGCAACGACGGCCACGCACGTCCTGGTGTCACCAACGAGGGCCGGTGGGGTCGATCCCGAGCAGTGCCTTGCCGATCGCTTCGTGGGTGAACGCATCGGTGCCGGGGTGGAAGCGCGCTGCGCGGACGTCGCGGGAGAGGCGTTCGAGCTCGTGCCCTCGACGGAACGAGCTGCCGCCGACCACATCGCAAGCGAGGTCGACCACCCCCATCGCTGCCGTCGCGGAACGCCACTTCGCGGCGAAGACGTGGACGGGCCACGCCTGACCGTGCTCGACACCGGCGACCCAATCGGCGGCGAGGCGATCGAGCTGCGCCTGTCCCGCTGCAAGCTCGAGGTGCATGTCGGCGATGCGCGATTGCACGAGCGGATGGTGAGCAATGGTGCCACCCGAGATCGCGATCGACGTCGCACGACGGCAGTGCTCGATCGCGAGCTCCATCGCCCGCTCGGCGATGCCGATGTACACGTTGCTGATCAGGGTGAGTGCCCAGATCGCCATCGCGCCGACCGCAGCGTCGTCCGACGGACCCGCAGGGACGACCGCGAGCACGTCGCTGTCGGAGACGAACGCCCCGTCGAGCACCGTGTCGTGGCTCTCCGTGGCCCGCATGCCCTGCGCGTCCCAGGTGGCCACGACCTCGACCCCCGCGGCCTGGCGGGCCAGGAAGCCGTGCACCACCACTGGACCGGCGGGATCGGTCGGGTCCATGGCATGGAACCCGATCCGGTTCCATACCGGGCCGAGTGATCCGAACATCTTGCGGCCGTGGATCCGCCAGCCACCGGGCACCCGCTCGGCCATGGTGGTCGACAGGGCGATCGGGATGTCGTTGCCGGCTTCGCCATGCCCGGAGGCGAGGATCTCGCCGGAGGCCGCCCAGTCGAGGATCCGCCGACCGAAGGGATGACCGAACCGGGCGAGGTCGGCGCCGAGGCCGACCCAGTACAGGTGCATGCTCGTGGACAGCGCCGTTGCGGGCGCGTACCGGGCGAGCCTCC
>Ga0209023_10002970_pt1 | contig 20533 bp, 17 predicted proteins | sample LakOneMetagenome_FD_187468 | JGI IMG/M metagenome (GOLD analysis project Ga0209023, IMG submission 187468) | Freshwater and sediment microbial communities from Lake Erie, Canada (SPAdes) (version 2) | ecosystem: Environmental > Aquatic > Freshwater > Lentic | place: Lake Erie, Canada...
GCGCCTGGAGCGCGCTGCGCAACGCCGACCAGGCGCGCGCGCGGGCGCCGCTGGCGCACGCGACGCCGTTTGCCGCCGCCGATCCGGCCCAGTCCGACGTGCGGCGGAATAACTTCCTGGCCCTGGTGCTGTGCCTGATGCTGGGCACGGCCGCCCTGCCCCACATCCTGATGCGCTCGTACACCACGCCCGGCGTGGCCGATACCCGCACGTCGGTGTTCTGGACGCTGTTCTTCATCCTGCTGGTGTACCTGACCATTCCGGCGCTGGCGGTGCTGGTCAAGTACGATATCTACACGACCCTGGTGGGCAGCGACTATGGCCATCTGCCGACCTGGATTTCGTACTGGGCCAATGTGGACAAGGCCCATCCCCTGATCAGCGTGGTCGACGTGAATGGCGACGGCATCGTGCAACTGGCCGAAATCGCCATCGATGGCGACGTGCTGGTGCTGGCCACGCCGGAAATCGGCGGCTTGCCGTACGTGATTTCGGGCCTGGTGGCGGCCGGCGGGCTGGCCGCGGCGCTGTCGACCGCCGACGGGCTGCTGCTGGCGATCTCGAACGCGCTCTCGCACGATGTGTATTACAAGGTGGTGGACCCGAGCGCCTCGACCCAGAAGCGGGTGACCATTTCCAAGCTGCTGCTGCTGGGGGTGGCGTTCATCGCCGCCTACGCCGCCTCGACCAAGCCGGGCGACATCCTGTCGCTGGTGGGCGCGGCGTTTTCGCTGGCCGGCGCGACCCTGTTCCCGGCCCTGGTGCTGGGCGTGTTCTGGAAGCGCGCCAACCATGCGGGCGCCCTGGCGGGGATGGCGGCCGGCTTCGGCATGTGCGCCTGGTACATGCTGCACACCAATCCCGTGCTGGGCGGCAGCGTGGCGGCCCAGTGGTGGCACATCGCACCGATTTCGGCCGGCATCTTCGGCGTGCCGACCGGCGCGGTTGTGCTGGTGGTGGTCAGCCTGCTGACACGCGCTCCCGACGCGCGCACGCGCGGCCTGGTCGACCATATCCGCTCGCCGGAGTAGCGTGATGTTTTGAGCAATGTTATGCTCCGGATCCCTCTCACCGACCGCACCCTCAATCTCATGCGCTTTTCCTTTGTATGCCTGGCCGCCAGCTGCCTGCTGGCGGGCGCCGCCCCCGCGGCCACACTGCCGCCAGCCCAGCTGTTTTTCGACAATCCCCGCTTCGGCGGCGCCGTGCTCTCGCCGGACGGCAAATCGCTGGCGGTGCGGGTGGCCAGCAAGGGCACGCGCGAACGCCTGGCCGTGCTCGACATCGCCAGCAACAAGGCCAAGGTGGTGGCCGAATTTGCCGACGTCGACGTGGCCGAGATCCACTGGATCAGCGACAAGCGCCTGGTACTGAACACGGTCGACCGGCGCTGGACGCCGGGCGGCGCCAAGTACGCGCCAGGCCTGTACGGGGTCGACCGCGACGGCGCCAATTTCCTGCAACTGGTCTCGCGCACCCACAATCTGTCCAATGACAATGGACGCACGCTGCTGCCGTGGTTTGCCCATCTGCTCGAGCAGCCCGCGCGCCAGGATTCCGAATACGTCTACGTGGAGCTGCCGCAATATATCGGCTACCCGAACGTCGATTACGTCGACCTGGTGCGCCTGAACACCATGACCGGCAAGGTCATCCCGGTGCCGCGCCCGGAGAAAACGGTCAATTGGATGCTCGACGACGATGGCGAACCGCGCCTGAGCATGACGCTCGACAAGGGCGTCGCCACCTACACCTACCGTGATCCGGACGGCAAATGGCGCGCCCTGTCGCGCTTCCCGGTATTTTCCAAACACAGTTTTGTCCCGGCCGGTTTCGGTCCCGACGGCACCTTGTACGCGCGCGCCTTCAAGGGCGGCGACAAGCAGTCGCTGTATACGGTCGACCTGACGAACGGCCAGCTTGGCGAGCGCGCCGTGGTGGCGCTGGACGGCTTCGACTTCACCGGCCACCTGATCACCGGCAAAACTGGCCTGCTGGGCGTGACCTACACCGCCGACAGCGCCGGCACCCACTGGCTCAATGCCGACATGGCCGCGATCCAGGCCAAGGTCGATGCGCTGCTGCCCGACACCGTCAACAAGATCTCGCTGGCCAAGCGCGCCACCACGCCGGTGGTGCTGGTCGAATCGTTCTCCGACCGCAAGCCGCCGTCGTTCCGTCTGTTTAACCACCAAACCGGCGACATCAACAAGGTGGGCGAGGCCTTCCCGATGATCGAACCGGCCACCATGGGCACCCAGGCCATGCTGCACTACAAGGCGCGCGACGGCATGGACATTCCCGCCAAGCTGACCCTGCCTGCAGGCAGCAGCGGCAAGCACTTGCCGATGGTGGTGCTGGTGCACGGCGGTCCGTTCGTGCGCGGTGTGCAGTGGGGCTGGAGCAGCCAGTCGCAGTTCCTGGCCTCGCGCGGCTACGCCGTGCTCGAACCGGATTTTCGCGGCAGCACCGGCTACGGCAGCGCCCACACCACGGCCGGCTTCAAGCAATGGGGCCTGGCCATGCAGGATGACCTGGCCGACGGCGCCAAATGGGCCATCGCCCAAGGCATCGCCGACGGCAAGCGCATCTGCATCGCCGGCGCCAGCTATGGCGGTTATGCCACCCTGATGGGCTTGATCAAGGAGCCGGAACTGTTCAAGTGCGGGGTGGCCTGGGCTGGCGTGACCGACCTCAATCTGCTGTACGAAGGACACTGGAGCTTCGAGTCGGATATGAGCGACGTCTATAAGCAGTACGGCTTCCAGCAGTTCGTGGGCGACCCGGTCAGGGACGCGGCCAAGTTCGCGGCCACCTCGCCGCTCAAGCAGGCAGCCCGCCTCAAGCAGCCCCTGCTCCTGGCCCACGGCAGCGCCGACATGCGCGTGCCCCTCTACCACGGCACCCAGTTCCGCGACGCTGTGATGGAACAGAACAAGGATGTCGAGTGGGTCGAGTACGAGAAGGAAGGCCATGGCTGGTCGCTGGTGAAGAACCGGGTCGACTTCTGGACCCGCGTTGAAAAATTCCTTGAACGTAATATCGGCGCAGCTGCACCGTAACGGCCCGATCCGGGGTAAGCTTTCTCCAACGGTCCACTCACCCAAGGAGATGCGCATGTCGTCGGGAAAAATTCTGGTTGCTCAGGGAGGCGGCCCCACCGCCGTCATCAATCAATCGCTGGTGGGGGTGGTGCTGGAAGCGCGGCGTTTTCGCCACGTCACGCGCATCTACGGGGCCCTGCACGGGGTGCGCGGCATCGTCAACGAGGATTTCGTCGACCTGACCCAGGAAACCAGCCACAACCTGGAGCTGGTGGGGGCGACGCCCTCGTCGGCGCTGGGCTCGACCCGCGACAAGCCGGACCTGGCGTATTGCCACAAGATTTTCGAGGTCTTGCGGGCCCACGAGATCGAGCATTTCTTCTACATCGGCGGCAACGATTCGTCGGACACGGTGCGCATCGTGGCCGACGAAGCGGCCAAGGCGGGCTATCCGCTGCGCTGCATTCACATTCCCAAGACGATCGACAACGACCTGGTGGGCAACGACCATACGCCGGGCTTCCCCTCGGCCGCGCGCTTCGTGGCGCAAGCGTTCGCCGGGGCCAATCTGGACAATGCGGCGCTGCCGGGGGTGTACGTGGGCGTGGTGATGGGGCGCCATGCGGGCTTCCTGACGGCCGCCGCCGCGCTGGGCAAGAAATTCCCGGACGACGGTCCGCACCTGATCTACCTGCCCGAGCGCGTCTTCGTGCTGGAGAACTTCCTGGCCGACGTCAAGCGCACCTACGAACAATACGGGCGCTGCGTGATTGCCGTCTCCGAAGGCATCCACGATGCCTCGGGCGAAGCGATCGCCAGCCTGCTGGCCACCGAAGTCGAACGCGATGCGCATGGCAATGTCCAGCTGTCGGGCACGGGCGCGCTGGCCGATCTGCTGTGCGACGAAATCAAGTCCAAGCTGGGGATCAAGCGGGTACGGGGCGACACCTTCGGCTATCTGCAGCGCTCGTTCATCGGGTGCGTGTCCGACGTCGACCAGCGCGAGGCGCGCGAAGTGGGTGAAAAGGCGGTGCAATTTGCCATGTGGGGCGAGAAAAGCGGCTCGGTGGCGATCAAGCGCACGGGCTTCTACTCGGTCGACTACGAGCTGATCGCGCTCGAAGACGTGGCCGGCAAGACGCGGGTGATGGACGATGCCTTCATCAGCGCCAGCGGGACCGACGTGACCGATGCGTTCCGGATGTACCTGCGCCCGCTGCTGGGGTCGGGGATGCCGGATGCGTTCCGCTTGCGGCATGCGCCGGTGGCCAAAATCCTCAACAAGGAGTAATGACGTTCAGTCGCGGTGGACGTCGCGATACAGCAGCATGTCCACCAGGCGCTCCTCCTTGTCGGCATCGAAGCCGCAGCGGGCCTCAAAGTTGGCCGGATTTTCGTACGTGCCGAACAGCCAGTCCCACAGGACGATATCGCCATAATTGTTCTTGTGCCGACCGTACTGGTGGTGGATCCGGTGCATTTCCGGCCGCTGGAAGAACCAGCCGACCCAGCGTGGCGTGCGCACACTGGTGTGATAGAAGAATTCGCCAAGCGCCGTGCACAGCGTGTAGTAGGCGCCCGCTTCCGGCGACAAGCCCAGCAGGGCGTACACCAGCACACTGCCGATCACTGAATTGACCAGCATCTCCCCGGGATGCTTGTAGAACGAGGTGATGACTTCGATCCGTTGCGCGCTGTGATGGATTTGGTGAAAGCAGCGCCACAACCAGTCGCATTCATGGCGTGCGCGGTGCCACCAGTAGAACACGAAAGTGGCGATGACATAGGCAATCACGCCCCCGGCCAGTGGCTGCACCTGCCGCGACAGGTGCAGCAGCGATGGCGACGACAGCCAGCGTTCCCACGTCAATCCTGCCACCACCACCACGGCCAGCTGCGCGGCGTTGATCAGCAAGACCCGCAGCGGCCACGTACGCACATGCGGCAGGCGCCATCCGGGGATCAGGCGCTCAAGAATGAAACAGGCGGCAAAGACCGCGAAGATAATGGGTAGCATGGCGTCCTCGTTGAAGTGAGGTACCAGTCTGCCAGCAGGCATGGGGAGCGCGATGGTCGGCGCCATCGGTACAGTGCACCGCCACGTTCGGTATCAACCCATGCTACCTGCCAGCGCCGCGGCAGGTAGCCGTGCGCAAAAACACAACGCCGTTCTGCGCGGGAGCGAAGAACGGCGTTGTGACTGCCGGCGCGCCGACTTATTCGACGATGGTCTGGTGCTCGTCGCCCACGCGCGCGCGGATGGTGCCGATGCGCGAGACGGTTTCGCCGGCGGCGCTCAGCTGGGCAAAGGCGGCGTCGGCATTGGCTTGCGAGACGATCACGATCATTCCGATACCGCAGTTGAAGACGCGGTGCATTTCAGCGTCGGCCACGCCGCCATGCTGCTGCAGCCACTGGAACAGCGGCGGCATGGTCCATGCGTTGGAGTCCAGCACCGCGGTCAAGCCAGGCTGCAGCACGCGCGGCACGTTTTCCACCAGCCCGCCACCGGTGATGTGGACCATGCCCTTGACTTCCATCGACGCCATCAGCGCCAGCAGCGGCTTGACGTAGATGCGGGTCGGCTCCATCAGCACGTCGGCCAGCTTGCGGCCGTGGAAGTCGCCGTCGAGGTCCGGCTTGGCCACTTCAATGATCTTGCGCACCAGCGAATACCCGTTCGAGTGCACGCCCGACGAGGCCAGGCCCAGCACCACGTCGCCCGGCACGATCTTGGTGCCGTCGATGATCTGCGATTTTTCCACCGCGCCCACCGCGAAACCGGCCAGGTCGTATTCGCCGGCCGGGTACATGCTCGGCATTTCCGCCGTCTCGCCACCGATCAGGGCGCAACCGGCCTGTTCGCAACCCTGGGCGATGCCCTTGACGACGGCGGTGGCGGTCGGCACGTCAAGCTTGCCGCAAGCGAAATAGTCGAGGAAGAACAGCGGTTCCGCGCCTTGGACCAGGATGTCATTGACGCTCATGGCCACCAGGTCGATGCCGACCGTGTCATGACGGTTCAGCTCGAAAGCGAGCTTGAGCTTGGTGCCCACGCCATCGGTGCCGGAGACCAGCACCGGTTCCTTGAACTTCTTGCTGATCTCGAACAGGGCCCCGAAACCGCCGATGCCGCCCATGACGCCTTCGCGCATGGTGCGCTTGGCGAACGGCTTGATCGCTTCGACCAGGGCGTCGCCCGCATCGATATCGACACCGGCATCGCGGTAGGAAAGTGAAACATTAGAAGGTTGGCTCATGGTGTATTTGGCAGCGGAGGCGGTAAAATAGAAGGCGGCAACCCGATTCCGGCCGCAAAACGGCCAAAACTGGACAATCCGCTATTTTATCAAAATGGACCGGCCACGGCCCATTTAACCGACAATTCCACCGCCTGATGCCCTTTTTCACCACCACCGAACAGAAACAAACCGCGTTTTGGCTGGTGCTCTGGCTGGCATTTGCGTATCTGATTTACGCCCTCGGCCCCATTCTGGCGCCGTTCGTGGCCGCCGCCATCCTGGCCTACGCCCTCAATGGCGCGGTCGACTACCTGGACCGGATGCGCCTGGGGCGCGCTCTGACGCTGCCGCGCACGGTGGCGGTGAGCATCGTCATGCTGGTCTTCATTGCCGCCCTGCTGGCGCTGGTGCTGATTGTCGTCCCTGTCCTGCAAAAGGAAATCCCCCTGCTGCAGGCGCAAATTCCGCTGGCCCTCACCAAGCTCAACATCGCCCTGGCGCCCACCCTGCAGGCGGCCGGCATCCACGTCCAGCTCGACCTGACCGGGATCAAGGCCCTGCTCAGCGCCCAGCTGGCCACCGGCGGCGACGATCTGTGGGGCATGGCGCTCGGCTACGCGCGCAGCGGCGGGGTGGCCGTGCTGAGCTGGATCGTCACCCTGTCGCTGGTGCCGGTGGTGCTGTTCTATATGCTGCTCGACTGGCACCAGATCCTGCGCAGCATCGCCCTGGCCGTGCCGCGCCGCTGGGCTGCGCCAACGCGCGCCATGGCCGCCGAAGTCGACGCCCTGCTGGCCCAGTACCTGCGCGGCCAGCTGCTGGTGATGCTGGCGCTGGCCGTGTTCTATTCGGCGGCCCTGGCCGGGATCGGCCTGGAGGTGGCGCTGCCGGTGGGGATCCTGTCGGGCCTGCTGGTGTTCATTCCCTACCTGGGCTTCGGCCTGGGCCTGGTGCTGGCGCTGGTGGCGGCCGTGCTGCAGTTTCCCGGCTGGTATGGCTTGCTGGCCGTGGGCGCCGTGTATGGCGTGGGCCAGATCCTGGAAGGCTTCATCCTCACCCCGCGCCTGGTGGGCGAGCGCATCGGCCTCAATGCCCTGACCGTGATCTTCGCCCTGCTCGCCTTCGGCCAGCTGTTCGGCTTTGTCGGCGTGCTGCTGGCCCTGCCCGCGTCGGCCGTGCTGATGGTCGCCCTGCGCCACCTGCGCCGCCACTACCTGCGCAGCAGCTTCTATAATGCGTAGATGATGAAACAGCTGGTACTCGATTTAGGCGCGGAACAGGCGCACAGCCTCGATAACTTCGCGGTGGGCGGACAGAACGCCGAACTGGCGCACCTGATGCACCAGTTCGCCGAGCGCAGCTCGCGCGAGCATTTCGCCTACCTGTGGGGTGAGAGCGCGGCCGGCAAGACCCACCTGCTCGAGGGCCTGGCCGCCACGCCGGGGGCGCGCTACATCGGTCCGGACGGCAGCCAGGCCGACTTCACCTACACGAGCGCCGTCTCGCTGTACCTGCTCGACGACTGCCACCGGCTCTCGCCACAAAGCCAGATCGACGCCTTTGCCCTGTTCAACCAGATCCGCGAGCACGGCGCCTACCTGGTCTCGACCGGTCCGGTGCCGCCGGCGGTGCTGCCGGTGCGCGAAGACCTGCGCACGCGCATGGGCTGGGGCCTGGTGTACCAGATCCATGGCCTGTCGGACGAAGAAAAGATCGCCGCCCTGACCAATGCCGCCGAAGCGCGCGGTTTGACGCTGTCGGCCTCCGTGTTACCCTATCTGCTGTCCCATTTCAAGCGCGACATGCGCTCCCTGTCGACGATGCTAGACGCACTCGATCAGTATTCCCTCGAAACCCAGCGCCCGGTCACCTTGCCGCTGCTGCGCGACCTGCTATTGACCGCCCCGCCGGCGGAACCGACCGAATGAAAAACCTGGCCCTGTTCGATCTCGACCACACCCTGCTGCCGATCGACTCGGATTACGAATGGGGCCAGTTCCTGGTCCGCACCGGCGCGGTCGACCCGATCGCCTTCAAGAACGCCAACGACGCCTTCTTCGCCCAGTACCAGGCGGGCACGCTCGATCCGGTCGAATACCTCGAATTCGCGCTTGGCACCCTGGCGCGCTTTCCGCGCGCCCAGCTCGACGCCATGCACGCCCAATTCATGCGCGAGGTGATCGAGCCGGCGATCTTGCCCCAGGCGCGCCGGCTGCTGCAGGACCATCTGGACGCCGGCGACCTGGTGGCCATCATCACCGCCACCAACCGCTTCGTGACGGCGCCGATCGCCAAGGCCCTCGGTGTCGCGCACCTGATCGCCGCCGTGCCCGAGGAAGACGAGAACGGCAACCTGACCGGCAAGCTGCTCGGCAGTCCGACCTCCGGTCCGGGCAAAGTCACCCACACCCATGCATGGCTGGAGAAGATCGGCACCCCGCTCGACGGTTTCGGGCGCAGCCACTTCTACAGCGATTCGCACAACGATATTCCCCTCCTGTCCGTCGTCACCCACCCCGTAGCGACCAACCCGAACGCAGCGCTATCGGCGCATGCAACGAGCCTTGGCTGGCCTTTACTCCAACTATTCAATGATTAAAAAATTCATCCGCAAAATTCTTGGCGTTAAAGACAAACAGCCGGCGCGCAACGCGACCGAGCCGGTGGTGCTGACCGCAGCCGAACATGGAATCGACCCGAAGCTGTTGTCCTCGAATGCGATCCGGGTCACCTCGTCGCTGCAGGAGGCCGGCTTCAAGGCCTTCGTGGTGGGCGGCGCCGTGCGCGATTTGCTGCTGGGCGTGAAACCGAAAGACTTCGACATTGCCACCAACGCCACGCCCGAGCAGGTCAAGCGCCTGTTCCGGCGCGCCTTCATCATCGGCAAGCGCTTCCAGATCGTGCACGTGATGTTCGGCCAGGATCTGCTGGAAGTGACCACCTTCCGCGGCGCCGGCGAGAGCAGCGCGCCCAAGGATGAACATGGGCGCGTCCTGCGCGACAACAACTTCGGGCCCCAGCACGAAGACGCCATGCGGCGCGACTTCACCATCAACGCCATGTACTACGACCCGGCCACGCAGGAAGTACTGGACTACCATGGCGGCATCGCCGACATCCGCGACAAGACCTTGCGCATCATCGGCCAGCCCGAAGCGCGCTACCGCGAAGACCCGGTGCGCATGCTGCGCGTGGTGCGTTTCGCCGCCAAGCTGCAGTTCACGATCGAGCCGGCCACGCGCGAACCGATCGCCGTGATGGCGCCGTTGATCAACAACGTTCCCGCCGCGCGCGTGTTCGACGAAATGCTCAAGCTGCTCATGAGCGGCCACGCGCTGGCCTGCCTGCAGCAGCTGCGCAAGGAAGGGCTGCACCACGGCCTGCTGCCGCTGCTCGACGTCGTGCTCGAGCAGCCGATCGGCATGAAGTTCGTCACGCTGGCGCTGGAGTCGACCGACAACCGCATCAAGGCCGGCAAGGGCGTCTCGCCGGGCTTCCTGTTCGCCTCGCTGCTGTGGCACCAGGTGGTGGAAAAATGGACGGCCTATCGCGCCGCGGGCGAGTCGCCCATTCCCGCCCTGCACCTGGCGGCCGACGACGTCCTCGAATCGCAGACCGAAAAACTGGCCCTGCAGCGCAAGATCGGCTCGGACATGCGCGACATCTGGTCGATGCAGCCGCGCTTCGAGCGCCGCAACGGCAAGGCGCCATACAAGCTGCTCGAACACCTGCGCTTCCGCGCCGGCTACGATTTCCTGCTGCTGCGCTGCCAGTCGGGCGAGATCGACATGGACATCGGCGAATGGTGGACCGCGTTCTATGAAGGCGACGCGGTCGAACGCGAGCGCCTGCTCACCACCGCCAGCGCCGGCCCGGCCGGCAGCAAGCGCAAGCGCGCACCGCGGCGGGCGCCGCGCAACCGGAGTGGCAGCGACAGCGGCGGCGGCCATGACGGCGGCGCTGGCGGCGAAGGTGGTTACGGCGGCAGCGACGCATGATTGCCTACATCGGCATTGGCGCCAATCTGGGCGACGCCCGCGCCAACGTCGACGACGCGCTGGCGCGGCTGGCGCGCGCGTCCGGCTGCACGCTGGTGCGCCACTCGGCCTTCTACCGCAGCGCGCCGATCGACTCCTCGGGCGACGACTACATCAACGCCGTGGCCTGCATCGAGACGACCCTCAGCGCGCCGGCGCTGCTCGACACGCTGCACGGTATCGAACTGGCGCACGGGCGCGAGCGGCCCTACCGCAACGCCCCGCGCACGCTCGATCTCGACATTTTGCTGTATGGCGCCGAGACGGTCGACCTGCCGCAGCTGCACATTCCCCATCCGCGGATGCTCGAGCGCGCCTTTGTGCTGGTGCCGCTGCTCGAGATCGCGCCCGAGGTGGAGGTTCCCGCGCGCGGCCGTGCGCACGACTACCTGGCCGGGGTGGCCGAACAAGCGATAGACAAGGTGCAGTGAGATGCAAATACCCGTGATCGTGCAGACGGTGGGTCTGCTGGTGATGTCGAACGTCTTCATGACGATTGCCTGGTACGGGCACCTGAAGAACATGTCGAGCCGGGCCTGGTGGTACGCCGCACTGGTGAGCTGGGGGATTGCCCTGTTCGAATACCTGCTGCAAGTGCCCGCCAACCGGATCGGCAACACCCAGTACAGCCTGGCGCAGCTCAAGATCCTGCAAGAAGCGATCACGCTGACGGTTTTCGTCCCGTTCGCCATGTTCTACATGGACCAGCCGTTCAAGCTCGACTACGTGTGGGCGGGACTGTGCCTGGTCGGCGCCGTCTACTTCATCTTCCGCTCCTGACCCGTCGGCCCCGACAACCGGGGTCAGACCTCAAAACTGGAATGTTTTCAAGAGCGGGGTCAGACCTCCGTTTTGGAACATTCCGGGCCAAACTGGCGTGAATTTCGTGCGCAATCTTGCTTTGGTGGCGAGACAGTGTCCTGGCGGATGGTTTTTGGCGCATCGGCGGCCTGCCGATGCCGAAAATATTCCAGAATTGAGGTCTGACCCCGCTTTTGAAAACATTCCAGTTTGGAGGTCTGACCCCGGTGGCGGTTGGGCAGGGTTTGGCGCTTGGGATTACACTAGCGCCGTTGGCACTTTTTTGAGATTAAGGAAATTTTATGAGCGGTTATTTGCAGGGTAAAGAGTTGGCCGGCGGCGATGCGCCGGCACCGGTGAAGCCGCCTGTCACCAAGGCGGTGACCATTCCTTCACTGAATGCGATGCGCGCGTCGGGACAGAAAATTACGATGCTGACCTGTTATGACGCGAGCTTCGCCAGCCTCATGGACCGCTGCGGCGTCGAGGTCCTGCTGATCGGCGATTCGCTGGGCATGGTCTGTAATGGCCATACGTCCACCCTCCCCGTGACGGTGGCGGAGGTGGCTTATCATACGGCGGCCGTGGCGCGCGGGAACAAGAGCGCGATGGTGCTGGCCGATATGCCGTTCGGTAGCTATGCCACGCCGGAAGCGGCTTTCAATCATGCCGTGCAGCTGATTCAGGCGGGCGCGCATATGGTCAAGCTCGAAGGCGGTGCGTGGCTGGCCGAGACCGTGCGCTTCCTGACCGACCGCGCGGTGCCTGTCTGCGCCCACCTCGGCCTGACCCCGCAATCGGTGCACCAGTTGGGCGGCTACAAGGTCCAGGGCAAAACCATCGAGAGCGCCGATCAGCTCAAGGCCGATGCACAATTGCTGCAGGCAGCCGGCGCTGCCATGCTGGTGCTCGAGGCGATTCCCACCGCCCTGGGCAAGGAGGTCACCGATTTGCTGGCCATTCCGACCATCGGTATCGGCGCGGGACCGGATTGCTCGGGCCAGGTGCTGGTCATGCATGATTTGCTGGGCGTCTTCCCCGGGCGAAAGGCGAAGTTCGTCAAGAATTTCATGGACGGGCAGACCAGTATCGATGCCGCTGTCAGCGCGTACGTGGGCGCCGTCAAGGAGGGCAGTTTCCCGGGCGCGGAACACTGCTTCTGAGTCGGCACAGGGCGGCGTGACTGTCGCGATCATTGAGGCTGGCGGAAAAGCCGCGCAGCGGTGCGACGGATGTGCCTGCGGCGGTCAGTCGATCCGGATCCAGGTGGTCTTGAGCTCCGTGTATTTGTCGAAGGCGTGCAGCGATTTGTCGCGCCCGTTGCCCGATTGCTTGAAGCCGCCGAACGGGACCGTGATGTCGTCGCCGTCGTACTGGTTGACGTGGACGGTGCCGGCCCGCAGTGCGCGCGCGGTGCGGATGGCGCGGCTCATGTCGCGCGTCCACACGGCTGCCTGCAAGCCGTAGGGCGTGCCATTGGCCTGGCGCACGGCGTCCCCAATGTCGGTGAAACTGAGGACCGACAGCACGGGGCCGAAGATCTCTTCGGCGGCGATACTCATGCTGCTGTCGACATCGGCAAACAGGGTGGGCGCAATGTAGAAGCCGCCCGTCTCTTCGCGCGCGGCGGCGCCGCCGAACAGCAGCTTGGCGCCCGCCTGCTTGCCCTGCTCGATATACCCCATCACGGTCTTCATCTGCACGGCGTCGACGATCGCGCCCATGACGGTGGCTTCGTCGAGCGGGTCGCCCGGCTGGAACGCGGGCATCATGGCCAGTGCCTTGTCGAGGAAGGCATCCTTGATCGACGCTTCGACGAACAGGCGCGAGGGGGCGTTGCAGCTCTCGCCCTGGTTGAAGTAGATCGATCCGATCGCCGCGCTCACGGCCGCGTCCAGGTCGGGACAGTCGGCGCACACGATGTTGGCCGATTTGCCGCCCAGCTCAGTCCAGGCGCGCTTGAGGTTCGATTGCCCCGCCATTTGCACGATCTGCTTGCCGGTGCGGGTGGAGCCGGTAAAGCCGATGCAGTCGACATCCATGTGCAGCGCCAGGGCGGCGCCGGCCTCGTTGCCGTAGCCGGGGACGACGTTGAAGACGCCCGCCGGCAGCCCCGCTTCGAGCGCGATCTCGGCCAGGCGCAAGGCGCTCAGGGGCGACTTTTCGGACGGCTTGAGGACCACGCTGTTGCCGGCGGCGAGGGCGGGGGCGATCTTCCACGCGGCCATGATCAGCGGATAATTCCAGGGCACGATGGCGGCGACCACGCCCACCGGTTCGCGCGTGATGAGGGCCAGGCTGTCGGCGCCGGTGGGGGCGATCTCGTCGTAGATCTTGTCGATCGCTTCGCCGTACCAGCGGATGCAGTTGGCGGCGGCCGGCACGTCCACGCTCTGGCTGTACTTGATCGGTTTGCCCATGTCGAGCGTTTCGAGCAGGGCCAGTTCGTCGCTGTGCTGCAGGATCAGGTCGGCGAACTTGATCAGCACGCGCTTGCGCTGGGCCGGCGCCTGGCCGGCCCAGCGGCCGTCCTCGAACGCGGCGCGGGCGGCAGCGACGGCCAGGTCGATGTCGGCACCGTCGCAGCGCGCCACCTGGCCCAACAGGCGGCCGTCGACGGGGGAGCGATTGTCGAAGCGCTGCTCGCCCCGGGCCCACACGCGCTGTCCGTCAATGACGGCGCGGCCGTCGATGTGCAGCGCCGCTGCGCGGTCATGCCATTGCTTTTGTGTCATCACAATCTCCCTTTGTCCGGTTGGGGCCAGCACAATGTCGCATCGATGCACCGTGCTGGCAGTTTTTCAATTCTGATGGCGCTTTTGACAGGGTTGAGCGGATATAATCCACGGATTTTCCGGCCGTTTCCTCTTTCCCAGCGGCACTATTCAGCCTTTGTTTCCTCTGGAGTGAACATTACATGAATTACACACTGATCACCTGTGTGGTGCTGTACATGCTCGGTACGCTGGGCATCGGCCTGTGGGCCGGAACGCGTATCAAAAATACCGCGGACTTCGCCATTGCCGGACGCAGCCTGCCCCTGATCATGGTGGTGACGACCACCTTTGCCACCTGGTTCGGCGCCGAGACGGTGATGGGCATTCCAGCGCGCTTCGTGCAGGGCGGCTTGAGCGCGATCGTCGAAGATCCGTTCGGGGCCGGCACCTGCCTGATCCTGGTCGGCATGTTCTTCGCGGCGCGCCTGTACAAACTGAACCTGCTGACCATCGGCGACTACTACCGCCAGCGTTACGGCAAGGGTGTCGAGGTATTCTGCTCGGCCGCGATCATCCTGTCCTACCTGGGCTGGGTGGCGGCCCAGATCACCGCGCTCGGCCTGGTGTTTTCGGTGCTGACCAATGGCGCCATGAGCGAGGCCTGGGGCATGATCATCGGCACCTTGCTGGTGCTGATCTACGTCGTGGCGGGCGGCTTCCTGGCCGTGGCGGTGACGGACTTCATTCAGATGATCGTGCTGGTGATCGGCCTGTCGGTGATCGCGTTCTTTTCGGCCGATCTGGCCGGCGGCGCCGACAAGGTGATCGACATGGCCAACCAGAAGTCGTTGTGGAATTTCTTCCCGCCCGCGTCCTTCCATGACATCGCCTTTTTCATCGGTGCCGCCCTGACCATGATGCTCGGCTCGATTCCCCAGCAGGACGTGTTCCAGCGCGTGATGTCGGCCAAGAATGCGCCTACCGCACGCACCGGCGCCATCATCGGCGGCGCCAGCTATATTCTGTTTGCCGCCGTCCCCATGTTCATCGTGGCCTGCGCCGTGCTGGTGCTTGGCGAGAGCGGCATGGAGATGGCCAAGAACGATTACCAGCGCCTGCTGCCGACTTTCGTGATGACCAAGATGCCGCTGGTGATGCAGATCCTGTTCTTCGGCGCCCTGCTCTCGGCCATCAAGAGCACCTCGTCGGCCACGCTGCTGGCCCCGTCGACCAGTTTTGTGGAGAATATCTACAAGCATCTGCGCCCCGGCCTGACGGACCGCCAGCAGTTGTTTGCGGTGCGCTGCACGATCATCGTGTTCGCGGCCCTGGTGCTGGCGTATGCGATCAAGATGAAGGGCACGCCCATTTACGAGCTGGTGTCGGCCGCCTATCAGGTCACGCTGGTGGCCGCGTTCGTGCCGCTGGTGATGGGCCTGTACTGGAAGCATGCGACCAGCCAGGGCGCCATCGTTTCCATCGGTCTGGGCTTGACCACCTGGATCATCTACTTCCCGCAAATTACCAGCCTGGGCGAACATTTCCCTGGCCAGCTGGCCGGGTTGATCGCCGCCTTCATCGGCATGTTCGCCGGTTCGCTGGCGCCGCAGGTGCTCAAGGATCTGAAGGAACGCTGAGCGGCGTCGTTCAGATCCAGCCGCGCCCGGCGATGTCGGCCCGGGTCGCATCCAGGCTGGCGCGGATCCTGGCGATCATGTCGTCGATCTGCGCCGTCGTCATCACCAGCGGCGGCGCGATGATCATGCGCTCGCCCACCGCGCGCATGATGATGCCGTTGTCGAACATGTAGCCGCGGCAGACCATGCCCACGCCGAGCGCCGGGTCGAACAGCGTGCAATCGTGCGGCTGGGCGCCTTTGGTCTTGACCAGATTGAGCCCGGCCACGAAGCCCAGGCTGCTGGTGTAGCCCACCAGCGGGTGGTCGGCCAGGGCGGCAAACGCGGTTTTCAGATACGGCCCCGTCTCCAGCGCCACCTGCTGCACCAGCTGCTCTTCCATGATGATGTGCAGGTTTTCCAGCGCGGCCGCGCAGGCGACCGGGTGGCCCGAATAGGTGAAGCCGTGGTTGAAGTCGCCGCCCTTTTCGGTGAGGACCTTGGCCACGCGGTCGCCCACCAGCACGCCGCCGAGCGGCACATAGCCGGAGGTGACGCCTTTGGCGAAGGTGATCAGGTCCGGCTTGATGTGCATGAGTTCCGAGGCAAACCAGGCGCCCAGTCGGCCGAAGCCGCAAATGACTTCGTCGGCGATCAGGAGAACGCCGTACTTGTCGCAGATGCGCTGAATTTCGGGCCAGTAGGTGGCGGGGGGAATGACCACGCCGCCCGCGCCCTGCACCGGTTCGCCGATGAAGGCGGCAACCTTGTCCGGTCCCACCTCGAGGATTTTCTTCTCGAGCCAGCCGGCGGCCACGATGCCAAATTCGTTTTCGCTCATGCCCTGCCCCGACTCGAACCAGTTGGGCTGGCCGATATGCTCGATGCCCGGCAGCGTGCCGGCCTGTTCGTGCATGCCTTCCATGCCGCCCAGTGCCGACCCGGCCACGGTGCTGCCATGATAGGCGTTGTAGCGGCTGATGATGGTGTGGCGTTCGGGGCAGCCCAGCAAATCCCAGTAGCGGCGCACCATGCGCAGATTGGTGTCGTTCGCTTCCGATCCCGAACCGGTGAAAAATACGTGGTTGAACTGCGGCGGCGAGAGCGTCACGAGCAGCGCCGCCAGGTTCACGGCGGGGATGTTGGTGGTGTTGAAGAAGCTGTTATAGAAGGGCAGCGTCTCCATCTGCCGGTAGACGGCGTCGGAGATGCGGGTGCGGCCGTAGCCGACATTGACGCACCACAGGCCGCTCATCCCGTCGACGATCTTGTTGCCTTCGGAATCCCACAGGTAGATGCCGTCGCCGCGCACCATGACGCGCACGCCCTTGGCCTTGAGCGCGGCATGATCGGTGAACGGATGCAGGTAGTGCGCCGCGTCGAGCTGGCGCAGGGCGGCGGTGTCGTAGACGTCGTTGACGGCGGCCTTGACGGACGCGAGCACGCTCGCGGCTGGGGCCAGAGATTGGGGTGGCATGATGGACCTCGCGTGTTGGGTGATCAGACGTGCAGCAGCAGGTGCTCGCGCTCCCACGGACTGATGACGGTCATGAATTCCTGGTGTTCCAGGTCCTTGATGGCCGAGTAGACGTCGATGAAGCGCTCGCCCAGCACGGTGCGCAGCTTGTCTTCGGCGCGCAGCATGTGCAGCGCTTCGGGCAAGCCTTGCGGCAGTTCGAACGGCATTTCGTAGGCGCTGCCGGTCATCATCGGGGTCGGTTCGAGCTGCTCGGTCATGCCCAGGTAGCCGCAGGCGAGCGTGGTCGCCAGCGCCAGGTAGGGATTGGCGTCGGCGCCGATGATGCGGTTTTCCACGCGCCGGTCCTGCACGCCCGATTCGGGCACGCGGAAGCCCACGGTGCGGTTGTCGAGCCCCCACTGGATGTTGATCGGCGCGGCCGTATGGCGCACGATGCGGCGGTAGGAATTGACATACGGGGCCACGATCGCCATGGCAGACGGCATGTAGCGCTGCAGGCCGCCGATATATTGCTTGAACAGGGTGGAGGCGGAACCGTCTTCGCGGCTGAAGATGTTCAGGCCGGTCTTGATGTCGACCACGCTCTGGTGCACGTGCATGGCCGAGCCGGGCTCGCCCGCCATGGGCTTGGCCATGAAGGTGGCGTACATGTCATGCTTGAGCGCCGCTTCGCGCAGGGTGCGCTTGAAGAAGAACACCTTGTCGGCCAGGCCGAGCGGGTCGCCGTGCTGGAAGTTGATTTCCATTTGCCCGGCGCCGATCTCGTGGATCAGGGTATCGACGTCGAGGTTCATCAGGTCGCAGTAGTCGTAGATGTCTTCGAACAGGGGATCGAATTCGTTGACGGCGTCGATGCTGTAGACCTGGCGGCTGGTCTCGGCGCGGCCGCTGCGGCCAATCGGCGGTTTGAGGGGCAGGTCCGGATCCGTGTTCTTGGCCGTCAGGTAGAACTCCAGCTCGGGCGCGACGACCGGCTTCCAGCCTTTGTCTTCGTACAGCTTGAGCACGCGCCGCAGCACGGTGCGCGGTGCGAAGTCGACCAGTTTGCCGTCGGCGAAATAGCAGTCGTGGATGACTTGCGCGGTCGGGTCCACCGCCCACGGCACCATGGTGATGGTGGTGGGATCGGCCTTGAGGATCATGTCGCGGTCGGTGGTGGAAATGGCGCGGTCGTAGGGACCGTCGGCAATCGGGTAGTTGCCCGTTACGGTCATGCCCAGCACCGCTTCGGGGATGCGCATGCCGCGCTCCTGGGTGAATTTGGCACGCGGCAGGATTTTGCCGCGCGCGACGCCGGTCAGGTCGGGGATCAGGCATTCGATCTCGGTGACCCGTTTTTCGTTCAGCCACAGATCCATATCTGTGTAGGTAAAGTTTTCGCGAATTGCCATAGTGTGCTCTCTGAAGTTTGACTCAAACGCGCGGCCGCGTGGGGCCGCGTGCGTGCTGTGGGAACTGGCCGATGGCAGGCGAAGCTAGGGAATGTGGCTCCCATGCCGCGCGCGGTAGGCGCGGCAGGCGTCGCCGAAGGCGCCGAACATGCGCATGGAATCGGGATTGTCGGCCAGGCGCCATTCGGGATGCCATTGCAGCGCCAGCGCGAAGCCGCTCGCCGATGGCACCGAGAAGGCTTCGACCAGGCCATCGGGGGCGCGCGCTTCGACGGCGATGCCGGGCGCGAGCCTGTCGATACCCTGGCCATGCAGGGAATTGACGGTCGTTTCGGTCACGCCACCGAGAATCTGCTGCAGCAGGCCGCCCGCTTCAAGCTCGATCTTGTGGGCCGGCCCGTATTGGTCATCGAGGGAGTGCGCGGGATTTTCGCGATGGTCGAATTTGCCGGCCACTTCCTGCACGGCCTGGTACAGGGTGCCGCCCAGGGCGACGTTCATTTCCTGGAAACCGCGGCAGATGGCCATGACGGGAATGCCGCGGTCCAGCGCGGCGCGGATCAGCGGCAGCGTGGTGGCGTCGCGCGCGATGTCCTGCGGCTGCGTGGGATCGTGCAGGACGGCGCCGTAGTGGCTGGGGTGGACGTTGGAGGCCGACCCGGTAAGCATGATGCCGTCGCAGATGGCGAGCATGGCGTGCAGATCGAGCCGCTCGGCCAGCGCAGGCACTATCAGGGGCGCGCAGCCGGCGCCGGTGACGACGGCTTCGACATATTTGATTTGGGCCGCGTAGTAGGGATGCTCACCTAACTGCCGCGTGCACGCTGGTACGAGGACGATGGGACTGCGCATGATGCCTGCTTTCGTTGGGCACTGGCCTCATCATAAAGGCATTCTGATGCTGTGGCGAGGCCCTGTTGATCTAGGTCAGACAGGCTTACAGCTTACCCGGAAGGCTGAAAGAATGCCAACACGTCCCGTTTCTGATGCTTTCGCAGGAGAAATTCCAGCGCTGCGCGCTTTCACGCGGTGGCCAGCCCCAAGCGACACCATTGCACAAATTCCTGCCCCAGCAGCGCTGCCACCCGGTGCACGCTGCTGGTCAGGCGCCGCTGCGCGCGCGGTTTGCACGCCCAGCCGGCGATGGCGGGGTGGGCGTGCGCCTGGCGCGCCGGCGCGCTGCGCTGGCCTGTATGCGCCGGCTGCGGGGCCGCGCTGGACGCGGTGGCGCCATCGGGCGGGGTGGCGCGCAGGGCCGGCGGTGCTGCGCTGGGGGGAAGCGCTTGCGGCACCGTGCAGGGTTCTGGGGCGGGCGCGGCGACCGCGGGCGGATCGACCGGCACGGCTATGCCCTGGGTGCTTGCCGATTCCAGCGGCGCATTGGCCGCCCGCGCGCCATGCCCGATTCTGCGCGCTGGCGCGGGGCGCCTGCGCAGGCGCATGGCGTCCGCGCGCTGCCAGCAGGTGGCGTCCGGCAGCAGAACCCAGATACTTTTCCAGGCGTTGCGGCGGATGCCGCCGACGGCGGCCACGAAGCCGCTGGGCGAGACCGCCTTGTCGTCGTGGATGACCTTGTCGCCCACCACCCGGCAGTGATGCTGCTTGCCGTTGAAGACCGTGCGCAGGACGGTGTCGGCGGGAAGGAACAGGCTTTTCCATTGGTAGCCTGCAAATTGCGGCTCGCCGTAGCTGCCGGGCAGATGCTTGCGCATCCATTCATCGAAGGCTTGTTCGATGATTTCCCATTCCATCTTGTTGGCATCGAGGGCGGCGGAGCCAAGGCGCAGCCCGAGCTGCCTCGAGATTGGCATGCTGGCGCCGGGGTCGGGGTGGTACATGCGCATAACGTTCTCCGTCAAAAAGGCGCGCGTTTGAACGATTTCGCGCGGAAGTGGACGATGTGCCCGCGAAACCGCACGCGTTGCGATCGCAAGGGCCCGATTTGGTCACGATTTTGCCCGCGCCGCGCACGATATCGCGCGACGCGGGTGGGTGCTCTGCTATTTGGTTCAGGTTGGACCGCGCGCATTCGTGTTCGTTCGATTTCGCGTGCGGGGCGTGCGATATCGCGTTGACTTCGTGCGGTTGTGCGGCGCGTGCGTGCGTTATCGCGGGGTTTGCGTGGGCTATCGTGCACTTTCGCGCGTTTGCGCGCGTTTTTCCTGGATTCGGCCTGAAAATCACCCCCTCCCCCTCCCTCCCCCT
>Ga0209023_10002971_pt1 | contig 20533 bp, 17 predicted proteins | sample LakOneMetagenome_FD_187468 | JGI IMG/M metagenome (GOLD analysis project Ga0209023, IMG submission 187468) | Freshwater and sediment microbial communities from Lake Erie, Canada (SPAdes) (version 2) | ecosystem: Environmental > Aquatic > Freshwater > Lentic | place: Lake Erie, Canada...
GATCTCGGATATTTCAAGAGCGGGCGCCGAACTTGATCGCTTGTCGAGCGCTGGTTTCCAGCGCATGCGGATCGATGACGCTCTTGGTCGACCAGCCAGCCAAATGTTGTTCGGTGATGTCGGCCAGTGCCTTGATCCAGACGTCGTCCTCGTTGAGTGCGGGGATGTAGTGGTATTCCTTGCCACCGGCCTTGATAAAGTCATCGCGGCCTTCCTGGGCGATTTCCTCCAGTGTTTCCAGGCAATCGGCGACGAAACCGGGACAGATGACATCGACGCGGCGAATGCCCTTCTGGGCCCATTCGTGCAGCGTCGGCGCGGTGTAGGGTTGCAGCCATTCAGCCTTGCCGAAACGGGACTGGAAGCAGATCTGGAATTGCTCGGGCTTCAGGTTCAGGCGCTCGGCCAGCAGGCGGCCCGTCTTGTGGCATTCGCAGAAATACGGGTCGCCAAGATCCAGGCTGCGTTTCGGCAGGCCGTGGAAGCTGATGAGCAGCCGGTCTTTGTCGCCTAGGGTGCCATTGGTCTGCCAATGCTTGCGCACGGATTTTTCGAGTGCGGCCAGATAGCCTTCGTCATCATGGAAATTTCGCGTAAAGCGCATTTCTGGCTGATTGCGAATCGTGGTCAGCCAGTTGCAGGCATCGTCGACCACGGTTGCCGTGGTGCTGGCGGCGTACTGCGGGTACATCGGCACAATCAGAATGCGCCTGGCGCCTTCGGCCTTCAGGTGGGCGAGGGTGCCGGGTATCGACGGCGAGCCGTAACGCATGGCCGAGGTAACGGTCAGGTGATGGCCGCGCTGGCCGAGCAGGCCCTTGAGCAGTTTGGCCTGACGTTCGGTGTGCACACGCAGCGGCGAGCCTTCCGGCATCCAGACGGTGGCGTACTTGGCGGCCGATTTTTTCGGCCGGATGTTGAGGATGATGCCGTTCAGGATCAGCCACCACAGTGGCTTCGGAATCTCGACCACGCGCGGGTCGGACAAGAACTGCTTCAGGTAACGCCGCAAGGCAGGTGCTGTCGGTGCATCGGGCGTGCCGAGGTTGACGAGTACGACAGCGGTAGTCGCCGCGGTGCCGTGACGGTGCGGCGGCTCAGGAAGAAAACGGGGCATTAGTGGTCAGTCTTGTAGGAAAGTGCGCTGGAAAGCAGGCGGGCGGTGATGTCGACAATGGGGATGACCCGTTCGTAAGCCATGCGGGTGGGGCCAATGACGCCGACCGAGCCGACGATCATGCCATCGACCGAATAAGGCGCAGCAATGACGCTGCATTCATCAAGCGGGGCGATACCCGATTCCCCGCCAATGAAAATTTGCACGCCCTCGGCGCGATGGGAAATGTCGAGCAGGCCGATCAGGCTGGAGCGTTGATCAAAAAGGTCGAACAACTCGCGCAGGCGTTTCATGTTGGACGATAGTTCTTCGACGTCGAGGAGGTTTCTTTCGCCGGAAATGACGTAAGGCGCCGCACTTTCCGCCATGGCCGCGTCGCCGGCATCGAGGGCCAGAGCCATCAATGGTTTGATGTCTTCACGGAGCTGCTTGATTTCGGCCGACAGGCGGTGGCGAATCTGCTCGAAATCGAGGCCGGCGAAATTTTGTGTCAGGTAATTGCCCGCGCTGACCAGTTCCGAAGACGAATAAGCCTTGTCGGTCGTGACGATCCGGTTCTGCACGTCGCCGTCGGCGGTGACGATGATCAGCAGGATGCGCTTTTCGGACAGGCTGAGAAATTCGATCTGGCGGATACGGCTGGCCTTGCGCCGCGGCGCGATCACCACACCCGCAAAATGTGACAGGCTGGACAGCAGTTGCGATGCGCTGGCAATGATCTGGCCGGATGGCCGGCCGTGCAGGGCTTCTTCCATCTCGCCCATCTGCCGCGCTTCGAGCGGTTGCACGGTCAGCAGGCTGTCGACGAACAACCGGTAGCCGCGCGCCGTCGGAATGCGCCCGGCCGAGGTATGCGGGCTGGCGACAAACCCCGCTTCTTCGAGGTCGGCCATGACATTGCGGATGGTCGCAGGGGAAAGATCGAGGCCGGAAAACTTGGAAAGCGCACGCGAGCCGACCGGTTGCCCGTCGGCAATATAGTGTTCGACCAGGGTTTTCAGGAGGGTGCGCGAGCGTTCATCAAGCATGAGTGGATTGTACAAAAATCTGGCGTCAGCGCCGCAAGACGTTTTTTATGCAAGAATTCGATCCCATGAATAGAAGCTTTGCTTCCGCTAGTTCCCCGAGGACCATCGCACTGGTCGGCAAATACCATAGCATGGAGATTGCCGAGTCGCTGCGTCGTCTGGCTGAATATCTTTATGAGCGCGGGATTACCGTTTTCATTGAACGCGAGACGGCGGAACATATTGGCAAAAAGGTCGATCTGTCGCGCTGGGTGACTTGCGGTTTCAACGACATCGGCGCCCATGCCGACGTCGCCATCGTGCTCGGCGGCGATGGCACCATGCTCAATGCGGCGCGCCGTCTGGCCCGTTATTGCGTGCCGCTGGTCGGCGTCAATCAGGGGCGACTCGGCTTCATGACCGACATTGCCCGCGAAGACATGCTGACCTGCATGGACGATCTGCTCGATGGCCGCTTCACGCCGGAAAACCGGATGCTGCTGGCAGCGGAAGTGACGCGCGACGGCAAGGAGATTGCCTCGAACATGGCGCTCAATGACGTCGTGGTCGACAAGGGTGCCATTGGTCGACTGATCGAATTCGAGCTGTTCATTGATGGCGAATTCATCTACAACCTGCGCTCCGACGGCCTGATCGTATCGACGCCAACCGGTTCGACCGCCTATTCGATGTCGGCCGGCGGGCCGATTCTGCATCCGACCACCGCCGGCATCGCCCTTGTGCCGCTCTGCCCGCATGCTTTGAGTAACCGGCCGATTATCGTCAACGACAGCGCCGACATCGAATTGCGCATCGCCAGCGCCGACGACCCGCGCGTGCACTTCGACGGCCAGGTGACGCTCGACCTCGAGCGCGGCGATTGCGTCCGCTTGCGTCGTTCCGAGCACGCCATCCGTTTCCTGCATCCGCCGGGTTACAGCTATTTCGCCATGCTGCGCCAGAAACTGCAGTGGAGTGAGCGGCCAAGGGGCACCTGATGCTGCAGCAACTGACTATCCGTGATTTCGTCATTGTCGACCGGCTGGAACTTTCGTTTTTGGCCGGTTTTGGCGCGTTGACCGGGGAAACCGGGGCCGGTAAGTCGATTTTGATCGACGCCCTGGCATTGGCATTGGGCGAACGGGCTGATGCCGGCGTCGTGCGCGCGGGCTGTGACAAAGCCGAGGTGGCCGCCACCTTCGCCATCGGCGGTCTGCCGCAGGTGCGCGACTGGCTGGTGGCCAACGATTTCGACGGCGATGACGAGCTGCTGCTGCGCCGTGTCGTCGATGTCGGCGGTCGTTCGCGCGCCTACATCAACGGTTCTCCGGTCACCGTCCAGCAAATGCGCGAGGTCGGTGAATGGCTGGTCGATATCCACGGCCAACATGCCCACCAGTCGCTGTTGCGCGCCGATGCGCAGCGTACCTTGCTCGATACGCATGCCGGCCTGGTCGGGCTGGCGCGGGAAGTCGCCGCCGCCTGGAAAATCTGGCGCGATGCCGAACACCTGCTGCGTACGGCCAGTGAAAGCGCGGATTTGTTGCAGCGTGAGCGAGAGCAGTTGCAATGGCAGATTGGCGAACTCGATGCGCTGGCTTTTGGTGACGACGAATGGGCGACGCTCGACGTCGAACACCGTCGTCTCGGCCACGCCGCCAGCCTGATTGAAGGCGCGCAGTACGCCCTGGCCGTCCTCTCGGACGACGATGCGGCCTGCGAGCGACAGATCGACGGGGTCGCCACGCGGCTCGGGAATCTCGCCGAGTACGACCCGGCGCTGGCCGAGGTGGCCGCGCTGATCAGCTCGGTGCAAGCCGAATTGTCCGATGCCGTTTCCACCCTGCGTCGCTACGCTGACCGGGCCGATCTCGATCCAGCCCGTCTGGCTCAAGTCGAGCGGCGCATGGAAGCAGTGATGGCCCATTCGCGCAAAAATCGCGTCCAGCCACCGGAGCTACCGGGCTTGCTGGTCGGCTGGCGGCAGCGTCTGGCCGAACTTGATGAATCGGCCGATCTGGCGGTGCTGGAAACCAAGGTGGCGGCGGCTAAGGCGGCCTATCTGGCCATCGCGCAAAAGCTCTCGGCCGGCCGCCAGAAGGCGGCGACCGACATGGGCAAGGCGGTCAGCGACATCATGCGTCAGCTGGCGCTGTCCTCCGGTCGTTTCGAAGTGGCCTTGCCGGTCGTTACAGACGGCGCGGTCTATGGGCTGGAACAGGTCGAATTCCGCATCGGCGGCCTGGCCGGCAACGAAGCCAAGCCGCTGGCCAAGGTCGCTTCCGGCGGCGAGCTGTCGCGCATCAGCCTGGCCATCCAGGTGCTGACCTCGCGCTCGGCCAGTGTTCCTACACTGATTTTCGACGAGGTCGATGTCGGCATCGGCGGCGGCGTCGCCGAAATCGTCGGTCGACTCTTGCGCGAACTGGGCAGCGAACGTCAGGTCCTGTGCGTCACCCACTTGCCGCAAGTTGCGGCGCAAGCCAACTGGCAGTGGCAGGTCAGAAAATCAACGCAGAATGGCGTCACCCTGAGTGCTATTCAGCCGCTGGATGATGGCGGTCGCGTTCAGGAAATCGCCCGTATGCTGGGCGGGGTCGACATTACCGAGATCACCCTTCAACACGCCCGCGAACTGCTCCACCTGACAGCCTGAGCCTGTTTTTTCAGGTGTTCCACGGTCAACCGGGAAATAAGGCCAAAAATCAAATGGTGCTGATGAGGTGCAGCACGGCGAGCAGCGCCAGCAACAGGAAGAATGCACCGCTGATTCGTTGAATCCAGCGCAAGGGCAGGCGATGGAGGAGGCGCCGTCCGGCATATACGCCAAGAATTGAAGTGCAGGCCAGTGCCAGCGTGGCGCCCGCCCAGGTGGCGGTTGCGTTGGCGGTGCTGCCCAGGCCGGCGATGGCGATTTGCGTTTTGTCGCCGAATTCGGCGAGAAAAATCATCAGGAAGGTGGTCGCGAAAATGCCTTGGCCGGGTTTTTCCTCGATCGCTTCATCTTCGTCTTCTTCCTCGAAACGCAGGGCGTTGATCCCGAAGACGGCAAACAGCACGGCAACGGCTATCGTGACGATCCATGCCGGCAGCCAGGCAGCAATCGCCGCGCCAAACAGCACGGCGAGCAGATTCAGAATGGCGAAGGCGGCGATGGCGCCCAGCACGATCGGCAGGCCGCGGTGGCGCGCGGCCAGCGTCATGCAGACCAGCTGGCTTTTGTCGCCAATTTCAGCGAGCGCAATCAGCAGGAAGGTGGCACCGGCTGACGACAGCCAGGCAGCTGGCGCGACAGCAGCGATTTCAGTCATCGGGGGAGCGGTGGGTCAGGGCTTTGCGCCAGGGATTTGGCGGTGCGGACATGCCGCCTTGGTGCATTGAACGTAGAGATAGAGCGCGTGATCCTGAATGGCGAAGCCCCGCTCTTCGGCGATGGCGTTTTGCCGTTTTTCGATTTCAGGATCGTAAAACTCTTCAACGCGGCCGCAATTGACACAGACCAGATGGTCGTGGTGCTTGCCATGGTTGATTTCAAAAACGGCCTTGCCAGATTCGAAGAAGTGGCGCTCCAGCAGGCCGGCCTGTTCGAACTGCGTGAGCACGCGATAGACGGTGGCCAGGCCGATGTCCATGTTTTCCGCAATCAGCATTTTGTAGACATCTTCCGCCGTCATGTGGCGCAAGGTGCTTTTTTCGAAAAGCTCAAGAATTTTCAGGCGGGGAAAGGTGGCTTTCAGCCCCATATTCTTAAGGCTTTGCGGATCACTCATCAGGGAAGTTCCAGAAATTGTTCGATCAGGCGAAATGCCGATTTCGGGTATGATATACCGCTTCAAAGCCGATTGAAAAACTCCGGAAACCTGAATGCGCCGTTCCCGTCTATTGCTCGTAGCCGCTTCCTGCGCGCTGATTGCCGCTTGTACTTACAAGCCAGGCTTCATCAATGAATACAAGATCGATGTCCAGCAAGGTAACGTCCTGACCCAGGAGATGGTTGCCCAGCTCAAGCCGGGGCAGACGCGTGACCAGGTCCGCTTTCTGCTGGGCACTCCCTTGGTGGCCGATATTTTCCATCAGCAGCGCTGGGACTATGTCTATCGCTACAAGGATGGACAGACCGGCAAAGTCGATTCTCGCAAGCTGACCGTCTTTTTCGATCAGGAAGGCAAGTTGCTTCGGGTTGAAGGAGATGCCGCGGTCGCCGATGCTGGTGAGCTGAACGTGCCGGTCAACAAGAGCCGCCTGATCGATCTTGGATCGCTGTCTGGCGAGGCCGCCGATACGCCGCTGCCGCCGCGCGAACCGCCGGGCTTCTTCCGTCGTTTAATGAATATGTTGGGGTTTTAGAGCATGAGCGCAACTCGAATTGGTGTCGTGGGCGCAGGCGGCCGCATGGGCCGCATGCTGATCGAAGCAACCCTGAAGGATGATCAATTGGCGCTGGGTGCCGCCTTCGACGTCTCGGGTAGCCCGGCTATCGGTAAATCGGCCGGTGACTTGGTCGGCATGCCCTGCGATGTGCTTGTCACAGACGATGTGGCGGCTGGTTTGAAAAATATCGATTGCCTGATCGACTTCACGCGACCACAAGGTACGCTGGTTCATCTTGAATTGTGTCGTCGTGCAGGCGTGGCCATGGTGATCGGCACGACCGGTTTTGAGACTGAAGGTAAGGCAGCCATCGCGGCTGCAGCCAACGATATTCCAGTCGTCTTCGCGCCTAACATGGCGGTGGGTGTCAATCTCGTATTCAAGTTGCTTGATACCGCAGCGCGCATTCTGAATCAGGGCTATGACATTGAAGTGGTTGAAGCCCATCATCGCCTGAAAGTGGATGCGCCATCAGGTACGGCCCTGCGCATGGGTGAAGTGGTGGCAGCCGCACTTGGACGAGATCTGGATGCGTGTGCCGTGTATGGGCGCGAAGGAGTTACCGGCGAACGAGATCCATCAACGATTGGTTTTGCCACTGTACGAGGCGGCGATATCGTCGGCGACCATACGGTGATGTTCTGCGGTATCGGCGAACGCGTCGAAGTAACGCACAAGGCCAGCAGCCGCATGCCTTATGCCCTTGGCAGTCTACGCGCAGCCCGTTTCACGTCTGGGCGCAAGAACGGTTTGTTCGACATGCAGGATGTTCTCGGCCTACGCTAACCCATGAAATCCAGGCTGCTCGCGAAACAGCTGCAGGAAATCTTCGGTGGGGAAGGTGAGCCTCGCTTCCGGCAATTGATCGAGCAGGCGCGTGCCGGCCAGCAACATGGTCTGGCGGACGGTATTGAGAAATTGATCGGTATTGTCGATTCGACGTATCGTGCTTATGCCGGGCTCAATCTCAGCGCCTGGCATTCAAAATTGTCGGGTGACGTCCTGGCGGACTGGAATCTCCGCGCCGGCACCATCGAAACGGGTCGTCAATGGAAGGAAATGCTCGGTTTTGCCGAGCGTGATTTCGACAATTCGATCGACCAGTGGGAGCGCATGGTGCATCCGGATGATTTGCGCCTGCTTCAGGCGCGGATTGCCGCACACGTGCAAAGCCAGGACCCTTTTTTTCAGGCGGAATGCCGCTTCAAGGCGCGCGATGGGCAGTGGCGCTGGTTTCTTCTGCGCGGGGCCGTAGCCGCCCGTGAGGCGGATGGAAAGCCCGTTCGCATACTGGTTTTGCAACGCGATATCAGCGAGGTCATGGCCGCGGAGGCGGCCTTGATTTCTGCGAAAGAGGCAGCCGAAGCCGCCAACAAGGCGCGCGGCGCCTTTCTCGCCAATATGAGCCATGAAATCCGTACGCCCATGAATGGCATCATCGGCATGACGGAACTGGCGCTTGATACGCAACTCGATGCCGAGCAGCGCCATTATCTGAAAACGGTGAAATCCTCGGCTGAAGCGCTGCTGACCATAGTGAATGACATCCTCGATTTTTCAAAGATCGAAGCGGGCAAGATGGAGTTCGAGTCCCTGGCATTTTCGATTCAGGACACGGTGCTGGAGGCTGTTCGGGTGCTTGCCGTCAGCGCCCACAAAAAGGGGATCGAGCTTGTGGCCGACGTGCGGCCAGACGTCCCGCTGCGCATCGTTGGTGATCCGACACGCCTGCGTCAGGTCATCATCAACCTGATCGGCAATGCCATTAAATTTACCGAGCATGGTGAAGTGGTGCTGGAGGTCACTGTTGATCAGGTGACTGAGCGTTCGGCGTATCTGCGCTTTTCTGTCCGTGATACGGGCATAGGCGTGCCTCCGGATAAGCAGCAGGCTATTTTTGAGGCGTTTTCCCAGGCCGATGTCTCGACGACCCGCCGCTTTGGCGGTACGGGTCTTGGCCTTGCTATCAGCGCGAGGCTGGTGCAGTTGATGGATGGCAAGATTTCTCTCGAAAGCACGTTTGGGCAGGGGTCAGTATTTTCATTTACCGGGCGATTTGGTTTAGAGCCATCGGTGTTCATGCAAACCCAGGCACTCGTCCAAGGCTCAAGATTTGGCGGTCGGCGGGCGCTGGTCATCGACGACAATTCAACGGTTGGCCGCTATCTGGTGAATCTTCTTGAGCGCCAGGGAATTCAGGCGTCCTTGTCGTCAGACGCGACGGCTGCAGTGGCTGCGATCGAACAAAGCCGAGCCGTGGATTTTCCCTACGACTATGTGATCGTGGATGCCAACATGGACGCGCCAGCCGGTTTTGCCTTGGCAGAAAGCTGGCAAGAATCGGGTCGCACGGAAAAGTTGTTGATGATGCTGACCACCGAAAATCAGCGCCACGATCTAAATCGCCTGCGCGAAATCGGTGTCTCTGCCCACCTGGTCAAGCCGGTAGGTGAGGCTGATTTGCTGGATGCATTGGCTTTGGCGGAGGGGCCGGGCGGGGAGGGGCAAGACGAATTTTCACTGGCCCAGATTGATCTAGATGCTTCTTCCGATGAGGGTGTGGCGCTCAAGATACTATTGGTCGAGGACAACCCGGTCAATCAGGAGCTGGCCACCCGATTGCTCGAACGTCGCTCGCATCAGGTAACGCTTGCCAACAATGGTGCTGAGGCTGTTGATTTGTTTGACCGCGGACATTTCGACGTCATTTTGATGGATATGCAGATGCCTGTTATGGGGGGCATCGAAGCGACCGAAGCGATTCGTTCTCGTGAAATGCGCCGCAGTTGGGTTGTCTCGCATGAGCTTCGCCCTGTTTATATCATCGCGATGACCGCCAACGTCATGGCCAGTGATCGGGATCGCTGTCTGGAAGCCGGAATGAACGACTACGTTGCCAAACCGTTACGTCCGGCTGAATTGTTTGCTGCGCTGGAACGTGCGCGTGGCGGTAGCGGCGGTGAGGAGTCGATTATCTTTGGCGTCGCGCCGATTCGGGCAGGCGGGCAGCTTGATCTCGCTTCGGCCCTGCGGGATATCGGCGAGCCGGAATTGTTCGCGACCATGGCTGGCATGTTCCTGAACGAATGGGATACGCACCTCGGTCGCCTCAAGGGCGCCATCGAAGTCGCCAATTCACATGAAGTGCGGATGCATGCGCATACCGTGAAGAGTCTTCTGGCCATGTTTCATGCTGAAAACTCCAGGCGTAGAGCCATGGAAATCGAGTTGGCAGCAATGGCGAATGCAAACGTCGATTGGCCCAGCTGCATGCGGCTCTACGTTGCTCTGGTTGATGAGATGTCGCAGATAAAACCATTGCTTGAGCGCTACGTTGAGACTCGTGTAATCCCTTGAATTTGCCTGAAAAGGCGCTTTTCGGCTAAAATAGAAAGGTTAAAAAGCACGAGCGGGGAGGCGCAAGCCTTCCCGCTCGGCACATGAATAATTAGAAATTCAAGGAGAGCCGGTCGTGTCGTTGCTGCCCTCAGTTATACCCGCCATTCTCGCCCTCGCCGACGGAACGGTTTTCAAGGGCCAATCCATCGGCGCAGATGGCGTAACCAGCGGTGAGGTGGTATTCAATACTGCCATGTCTGGCTATCAGGAGATCCTCACCGATCCTTCCTACTGCCGTCAGATTGTCACGCTGACCTACCCGCATATCGGTAACACCGGTTGCAATTCCGAAGATTTTGAGTCGAATGCCAATTACGCTGCTGGATTGGTTATTCGTGATTTGCCGCTCGTTGCCTCCAGTTGGCGTTCTCAGGAAGATTTGTCGGCTTACTTGAAGAAGCACGGGATTGTGGCGATTGCAGGCATTGATACCCGCAAGCTGACCCGAATTCTGCGTGAAAAGGGTGCCCAGGCAGGTTGCATATTGGCCGGCGACGGTGATCCGTCGAAGGCGCTGGCCATGGCCCGGGCATTCCCCGGGTTGAATGGCATGGATCTGGCCAAGGTGGTTTCAGCCAAGGATGGCTATACTTGGTCCGAAGGTGAGTGGACGCTGAAAGGTTATGTACAGGGTCCGGCGCCGCGTTTTCATGTGGTTGCCTACGATTTTGGCGTCAAGAAAAACATTCTGCGCATGCTCGCTCAGCGCGGTGTCAAGCTGACGGTCGTGCCGGCTCAGACGCCGGCTGCCGATGTCCTGGCACTCAACCCTGACGGGGTATTCCTGTCAAACGGCCCCGGTGATCCTGAGCCATGCGATTACGCGATCGCAGCCATTCGTGAGTTTCTTGATCGCGGGATTCCGACTTTCGGTATTTGCCTGGGTCATCAGTTGCTGGCGCTGGCCTCTGGCGCCAAGACGCTGAAGATGAAGTTTGGCCACCACGGTGCCAATCATCCGGTCAAGGACATGGATACCGGCCAGGTGCTCATTACCAGCCAGAACCATGGTTTTGCGGTCGACGGTGAGTCCTTGCCGAAAAACCTGCGTGTGACACACGTGTCGTTGTTCGATGGTTCATTGCAGGGTATTGCCCGCACCGATGTACCTGCCTTCTCATTCCAGGGGCATCCGGAAGCCAGTCCAGGTCCGCATGATGTGGCCTACTTGTTTGACCGCTTCCTCGACACTATGACGCGCGGTGTCGCAGCGCTGAACAAAGCCTGACAAGGCGAGAGTAAAGAAATGCCGAAACGTACAGATATTAAAAGTGTTTTGATTATTGGCGCAGGCCCGATCATCATCGGCCAGGCCTGTGAATTCGATTACTCCGGCGCCCAGGCCTGCAAGGCACTGCGCGAAGAGGGTTACAAGGTCATCCTGGTCAATTCCAATCCGGCGACCATCATGACAGACCCGGAGATGGCCGATGTGACCTACATCGAGCCGATCACCTGGCAGGTGGTGGCCAAGATTATCGAAAAGGAACGCCCAGATGCGTTGCTGCCAACCATGGGTGGCCAGACGGCGCTGAACTGCGCGCTTGATCTCGATCGCGAAGGCGTTCTCGCGAAGTTCAATGTTGAATTGATCGGCGCATCCAAGGAGGCCATCGACAAGGCGGAGGATCGCCAGAAGTTCAAGGACGCGATGACCAAGATCGGTCTCGGTTCCGCCCGTTCGGCTACGGCGCACAGCATGGAAGAGGCCTACCAGGTGCAGGCAGCCATCGGCTTTCCGACCATCATTCGTCCGTCCTTCACGCTGGGCGGTACGGGGGGCGGCATCGCCTACAACATGGAGGAGTTCGAGACCATCTGCAAGCGCGGTCTCGAGGCCTCACCCACCAACGAGTTGCTGATCGAAGAGTCGTTGCTTGGCTGGAAGGAATACGAGATGGAAGTGGTCCGCGACAAGGCGGACAACTGCATCATCATCTGCTCGATCGAAAACCTCGACCCGATGGGCGTCCATACCGGCGACTCGATCACCGTCGCGCCGGCCCAGACGCTGACCGACAAGGAGTACCAGATCCTGCGCAACGCCTCGATCGCCGTGCTGCGAGAGATTGGCGTCGATACTGGCGGTTCCAATGTGCAGTTCTCGATCAATCCGAAGGATGGTCGGATGATCGTGATCGAGATGAATCCGCGTGTTTCGCGTTCCTCGGCGTTGGCGTCCAAGGCCACCGGCTTCCCGATCGCCAAGATCGCTGCCAAGCTGTCGGTGGGCTATACGTTGGACGAGTTGTCCAACGACATCACCGGCGGCAAGACCCCGGCCTCGTTCGAGCCATCGATTGACTATGTCGTCACCAAGGTGCCGCGCTTCGCTTTCGAAAAATTCCCGCAGGCTGATGACACGCTGACCACGCAGATGAAGTCGGTCGGTGAAGTGATGGCCATTGGTCGTACATTTCAGGAGTCGCTGCAAAAAGCGTTGCGTGGCCTCGAAGTTGGTGTTGATGGCTTCAACCTGAAAACAGTCGATCCGGCCACGATCGACGAGCAGCTGGCTCGCCCTACACCGGATCGTCTGTGGTACGTCGCTGATGCTTTTGGTATCGGAATGTCGGTTGAGCGTGTCTTCGAGTTGACCAGGATTGATCCGTGGTTCCTTGTCCAGATCAAGGAAATTGTTGATCTTGAGCTGGCTTTGGAAAAACGGGAATTTTTCTCGTTGACCGCGGAAGAGGTGCGCTACCTGAAACGCAAGGGGTTCGCCGACCGTCGTCTGGCTTACCTGCTCAAGACGAGTGAAACGGATTTCCGCAACCGTCGTCATGAACTGGGGGTGCGGCCGGTTTACAAGCGTGTCGACACTTGTGCGGCCGAATTTTCGACGGATACGGCCTACATGTACTCGACCTACGAAGATGAATGCGAGGCCAATCCGACCACCAACAAGAAGATCATGGTGCTCGGCGGCGGTCCGAACCGCATCGGTCAAGGTATCGAGTTCGACTATTGTTGCGTCCATGCCGCCATGGCAATGCGCGAAGATGGTTACGAAACCATCATGGTCAACTGCAATCCGGAAACCGTGTCCACCGATTACGACACCTCGGATCGCCTGTATTTCGAGCCCCTGACGCTGGAAGACGTGCTGGAAATCGTCGCCATCGAGAAGCCGGTTGGCGTCATCGTCCAGTATGGTGGGCAGACGCCGCTCAAGCTTGCGCTGGCATTGGAAGCCAATGGCGTCCCGATCATTGGCACCAGCCCGGAATCCATCGACATTGCTGAAGACCGTGAGCGCTTCCAGAAATTGCTGCATGAGCTGGGTCTGAAGCAGCCACCCAACCGCACGGCACGTACCGAAGAGGATGCCTTGCGCTTGGCTCAGGAAATCGGCTATCCGCTGGTCGTTCGTCCCTCCTACGTGCTGGGTGGCCGCGCCATGGAAATTGTCCATGAGCAGAAGGATCTGGAGCGCTACATGCGTGAAGCCGTCAAGGTTTCGCACGACTCCCCGGTGCTCCTTGATCGTTTCCTGAATGATGCCGTCGAGTGTGATGTTGATGCCTTGTCCGACGGCGATGAGGTCATTATCGGTGGCGTCATGGAGCATATTGAGCAGGCCGGGGTTCACTCCGGTGACTCTGCTTGTTCGTTGCCGCCGTATTCCCTGGGCAAGGCTGTCCAGGAGGAATTGCGTCGTCAGACCAAGCTGATGGCCAAGGCGCTCAATGTCTGCGGATTGATGAATGTTCAGTTCGCCATCAAGGACGAAGATGTCTATGTTCTAGAGGTGAATCCGCGTGCATCGCGCACGGTACCCTTTGTCTCCAAGGCGACGGGTTTGCAGTTGGCCAAGATAGCCGCACGCTGTATGGCAGGTCGCAGTCTGAAGGATCAGGGAATTACCAAGGAGGTTATCCCGCCTTATTTCTCGGTCAAAGAAGCTGTTTTCCCCTTCGTCAAGTTTCCGGGGGTCGATACCATTCTCGGCCCTGAAATGAAGTCGACCGGGGAGGTCATGGGTGTTGGTGTGAGTTTTGCCGAAGCATTCGTCAAGTCTCAGCTGGCTGCCAGCGTCAAACTTCCTACAGCTGGCAAGGTTTTCATGTCTGTCAAGGACAGTGACAAGGCCAAGGCAATAGAAATTGCTCGTCACCTGCTCGACGCCGGTTTTCATCTGGTGGCGACGCGCGGGACGGCGCATGCCATTGAAGCAGCGGGCCTGCCCGTGCAAACGGTCAATAAATTTACCGAGGGCCGGCCGCATATTGTTGATATGATTAAGAATAATGAGATTTCGTTAATCATCAATACGGTCGAAGAAAAGCGACAGGCGGTAAACGACTCACGCAATATTCGTACGTCCGGCCTGCAGGCGCGTGTCACGATGTACACGACGATCTGGGGGGCCGAGGCTGCGGCTGAAGGGATTCGCAATTTGGGTGAGTTGGTGGTCTATCCGATACAGGCCTTGCACACACAACTACACTGAGACAAACCTGAAACCGCCGGGTAGCCCTTGGGCGCCGGCGGTTTTTCTTTTGCTGGATATGATATGAGCAAAGTTCCATTGACCGTTAAGGGCGCTGAAAAGTTGCGCGAAGAATTGCATCGACTGAAGACGGTTGATCGTCCGTGGGTGATCGGCGCAATTGCTGAAGCAAGGGCCCATGGTGACCTTTCTGAGAACGCGGAATACGATGCTGCCAAGGAGCGCCAGGGCTTCATCGAAGGGCGGATTCAGGAGGTTGAGGGGAAGTTGTCTCATGCCCAGATCATCGACCCGAAACTGTTGGATGCGGATGGCCGCTGCGTGTTCGGTGCTACGGTCGATCTGGAGGATCAGGACTCGGGTGATTCAGTGACTTATCAGATCGTTGGCGAAGATGAGGCTGATATCAAGGCTGGCAAGATTTCGGTGAATTCTCCGATTTCTCGCGCACTGATTGGTAAGTATGCCGGCGATATCGCTCAGGTTCAGGCGCCAGGCGGTATCCGAGAATACGAAGTGATTGACGTTCGTTACGAATAAAGTCGTGCGCCGCTTTTCCGAAGCCTTTTATCTTGTCGTCGTCACCCTATGGGTGGGCGGCATGTGGGCTATTGGGTATCTGGCGGCACCGGTTTTATTTGCAAGTCTGGCAGACCGGCAACTTGCGGGTATGGTGGCAGGAAAATTGTTTGCGCTGGTTGGCTGGTTTGGGCTTGGGAGTGCGGCTTATTTGCTGGTTTTTCTGTTTTCCCGATGTGGCCGCCGGTTTTTCAAAAGCCCCGTGTTCTGGCTGGTATTCATGATGGCGTTAATGACAGTGGCCAGCCAGTTCGGTATTCAGCCGTTAATGGCCCAACTCAAGGCAGATGCATTGCCACGCGAAGTGATGGAAAGTGTTTTCCGCGACCGTTTTGCCACGTGGCATGGCGTCTCCAGCATTCTCTATCTGATACAGAGCTTGCTGGGGTTGTGGCTCGTGGTCTGGAGTGGCCGCGGACTGAGGTGATCAGCCCTGGAACGCGCGTTTGCTCTTGCGGGGTGCGCTTGGCATTGGACGTCTCGTTTTTGGCGCTTTTTTCGCGTTGACCGCAGCAATCTCGGCAGGAATGGGTCGGTAGACGACTAGCAGCTTACCGATGTGCTGGACGGGTGCGGCATTTAGTTGAGTGCAGATTTGTTCGTAATAGGCCAGCCGGTTTTCGCGGCTGTCACCATAAACGCGAATTTTGATCAGCTCATGGGCGTTAAGATTGGTTTCGATTTCTTTGAGCACGCCGGGAGTGAGGCCGTTCTCGGCAATCGAGACGACAGGATTCAGGTCGTGGGCCTTGGCGCGCAGTTCCCTGCGTTGGGCTGATGATATTTGCAGCATAGTAAACCTTTCAAAAACGGCATTTTACCGAATGAAAAGAACCAGAACCAGCAAAGCTTGGATGCGCGAGCATGTGAATGATACGTACGTCCAACTTGCCAAGAAGGAAGGCTGGCGCTCACGCGCCGCTTTCAAGCTCCTTGAGATTGACGACAAGGACAAATTGTTGAAGCGGGGCGAGGTCGTTGTTGACCTTGGTGCAACGCCAGGGGGCTGGTCTCAGGTAGCATCCAAGCGAGTCGGTGATGGTGGCTTGGTGGTTGCGCTGGATCTGCTCGAAATGGATCCAATTCATAACGTACACTTCATTCAAGGTGATTTCCGTGAGGACGTCGTGCTGGAGCAGCTGGAAAAACAATTGGGGGATCGACGAGTGGGGCTTGTAATGTCCGATATGGCACCCAATATGTCAGGGGTTCCGCTTGTCGATCAGGCGCGCGTCATGCACTTGGCTGAGCTGGGTTTGGAGTTTTCGAAGGTTCACCTGAAACCAGAAGGTGCTTTTCTGGTCAAAGTTTTCCAAGGGACCGATTACGAAACATTTCTGCGTCAGATGCGCGAGACGTTTAAAAGTGTCGTGGTACGGAAACCAGATGCTTCCCGCGATCGTAGTGCCGAGCTTTATTTGCTTGGACGTACATTACGGTAAGAGTTTTGTTTAGAATGTTATTTTTATCGCTCGGCGCTGTATAAGGAGAGCAAGCTTGAACAACATGTTCAAAAACCTCGCAATCTGGCTGGTAATCGGCTTGGTTCTGATGACTGTTTTTAATCAGTTTAACAACCGCCAGGTTGCTACCGGTGCTGTCGAATACTCCCAATTCATCGACGAGGTGAAGGCAGGACGGATTTCGAAGGTGGTCATGGAAGGGCGTACGCTGAAAGCAACGACCAGCGAAGGCAAGCGTATCACTTCCTACGCGCCGCCAGATCTTTGGCTGGTTTCCGATCTCCTCAAAAATGGCGTAAAGATCGAGGCTCGCCCCGAAGAGGAGCCATCCTTCCTGATGAACCTGTTTGTCAGCTGGTTCCCCATGTTATTGCTGATCGGCGTCTGGGTCTTCTTCATGCGTCAGATGCAGGGCGGTGGCAAGGGAGGTGCTTTCTCATTCGGTAAATCACGTGCCCGCATGACCGACGAGGCTCAAAATATTGTTACCTTTGCGGATGTGGCGGGTTGCGACGAGGCGAAGGAAGAGGTCCAGGAAATTGTAGATTTTCTGCGTGATCCATCCAAGTTTCAGAAGCTCGGCGGCCGTATTCCTAAGGGAGTGCTGATGGTCGGCAATCCAGGAACTGGCAAGACGCTTCTCGCCAAGGCGATTGCAGGCGAGGCAAAGGTACCGTTCTTCAGTATTTCCGGCTCCGACTTCGTTGAGATGTTTGTGGGCGTCGGTGCAGCTCGCGTTCGCGACATGTTCGAAAATGCCAAAAAGCACGCACCCTGCATTATTTTCATTGATGAAATCGATGCCGTCGGTCGACATCGTGGCGCTGGCCTTGGTGGTGGCAACGATGAGCGCGAGCAGACGCTTAACCAGTTGCTCGTTGAAATGGACGGATTTGAGGGGCACACAGGCATTATCGTGATCGCCGCGACGAACCGTCCGGATATTCTGGATCCGGCACTGTTGCGCCCAGGTCGCTTTGATCGTCAGGTTGTAGTGCCGTTGCCCGATATTCGTGGCCGTGAAGAAATCCTGAAAGTGCACATGCGCAAGGTGCCAATCGCCGGGGACGTCAAGGCTGATGTGATTGCCCGAGGTACCCCGGGTTTTTCTGGGGCTGATCTCGCCAATCTGGTCAATGAGGCGGCTCTATTCGCCGCCCGCCGCAACAAGCGGTTGGTCGATATGGATGACTTCGAGATGGCCAAGGACAAGATCATGATGGGCGCCGAGCGTCGTAGCATGGTTATGACTGAAGAAGAAAAGATGAACACTGCTTACCATGAGTCTGGCCATGCAGTGGTGGCCAAGTTAGTGCCGAAATCTGATCCCGTACATAAGGTGACAATTATTCCGCGTGGTCGTGCCTTGGGGCTAACCATGCAATTGCCAGAGCAGGATCGCTATGCTTATGACCGCGAATATTTGATGAGCCGCATTGCTGTACTGTTTGGCGGACGGATTGCTGAAGAGCTGTTCATGAATCAGATGACGACTGGTGCTTCAAATGACTTTGAACGGGCTACTGCTATGGCGCGTGATATGGTCACACGCTACGGAATGTCTGATCTTGGTGTGATGGTGTATGGCGAGAACGAAGGCGAGGTATTCCTTGGTCGCTCAGTGACGCAGCACAAGAATGTCTCTGAAGCAACCATGCAGAAGGTTGATGCAGAGATTCGTCGGATTATCGACGAGCAGTATGCGCTTGCCCGCAAGTTGCTTGATGAGAATCGGGATAAGGTTGAAGCGATGACCAAGGCGCTGCTTGAGTGGGAAACCATTGATGCGGAGCAGATCGACGATATTATGGCGGGGAAGCAGCCGCGCCCACCAAAGCCAACCCAATCGACGACCCGTCCGACTTCTCCCTCCGATACACCGGGGGCTGAGCCAACAGCCGCTGCTACAGCCTAATCGCAGGAGCTTTTGAATTAGCCGGGAGGAGTCTCCCGGCTTTTTACTTTGTGCATCATGAATATACTCCGCTGTGGGTCTTTCCAGCTTGCTCTGGATTCTCCTCTGATAATGGGGATAGTTAACCTGACACCAGACTCGTTTTCGGGGGATGGATTGGTCGGAGATGTCGACCGAGCCATTTCGCATGCGCTTCAGCAGTTCGAGGCTGGCTCGGATATTCTTGATATCGGTGCAGAGTCGACTCGTCCTGGTGCCATTCCAACATCAGAGCGAGAAGAGTTGCGACGGTTGTTGCCGGTCCTCAGGGAAGTTACCGGTTGGGGGGTGCCTGTCTCGGTTGATACTTACAAGCCAACGGTTATGCGTGCTGCGCTTGAGGCCGGGGCGAGCATGATCAATGACATCACGGGTATGATTCACGAGGATGCATTGGCTATAGCGGCGGAAAGTGATTGCGCCGTGTGTGTCATGCATATGCAAGGAAATCCCGGCACGATGCAGACCACTCCCGCTTATTGCGATGTCGTTTCAGAGGTGAGGGCTGCGCTGGCCGAAGCTGTTGATCGATGCCGGTTGGCGGGTATTCGCGATGACCGCCTTGTGCTTGATCCAGGGTTCGGATTTGGCAAGACACTCGAACACAATTTGGCACTCTTTCGTGCATTGCCCGAAATGTGTTTGGGAGGATTTCCGTTGCTGGTTGGTGTATCGAGAAAAGCAATGCTCGGGGCAATAACAGGTAGTCCAGTTAATCAGCGAATGGCGGCCAGTGTGTCAGCAGCACTGCTTGCCGTCCAAAAAGGTGCAAAAATAATACGTGTGCATGATGTCGCCGCAACCAGAGATGCGTTGGCAGTCTGGTTGGCAATAGAACGAGAGGGTAGAGAATGAGCAGAAAGTATTTCGGTACAGATGGTGTGCGTGGGCGTGTCGGGCAGTTCCCAATTACCCCTGATTTCGTGATGCGTCTTGGCTATTCCGCAGGCAAAGCCTTGTTGGATCAGCACATTATGCAGATTGGTGAGCGCCCGGCGGTGCTTATTGGCAAGGACACGCGTTTGTCCGGTTATATGTTGGAATCCGCTTTGGAGGCGGGGTTTTCAGCAGCGGGGGTTGAGGTTTTTCTAGTCGGACCGTTGCCTACGCCTGCGGTGGCATATTTGACTCGAGCGTTGCGTTTACAGGCTGGAATAGTAATTTCTGCATCACATAACCCTTATTACGATAATGGCATCAAGTTCTTTTCTGCACAGGGAACAAAGCTTCCGGATCATGTTGAGCGAGCCATCGAAGAGGGTATTGATCAGCCCATGCAGTGCGCCGCTCCGGCCGATCTGGGCAGAGTTCGTCGAATTGAAGATGCCCGTGGTCGCTACATTGAATTCTGTAAAAGTACATTTCCTAATGATTTGGATCTGCGCGGGCTAAAAATTGTCGTCGATTGTGCACATGGCGCTGCATATCAGATCGCACCGAGGGTGTTTCACGAATTGGGCGCTGATGTGGTCACAATTGGTGCTCAACCAAACGGCCTGAATATCAACGATGGCGTAGGTGCTACAGCGCCCAAGGCATTATGTGAGGCGGTGCTGGCGAATCATGCCGATCTTGGTGTTGCTCTTGACGGTGATGCAGATCGCCTGCAGATGGTTGATGCCGAAGGAAATCTTTACGATGGCGATCAGCTTCTGTTTGCAATAGTTCGCAGTCGTGCGCGGACAACTACGGTCAAAGGTGTTGTTGGAACCTTGATGAGTAATCTTGCGTTAGAGCATGCGTTAGCCAAGATCGATATTCCTTTTACGCGTGCAGCTGTAGGTGATCGATATGTAGTTGAGATGCTCAATGAAAAGGGCTGGCTGTATGGTGGTGAAAATTCAGGGCATATTCTCGCAATGGACAGGCATACGACAGGAGATGGTATCGTGGCCGCATTGCAGGTCCTGGCTGCGTTACGAGAGGATGGTCCGGATTTAAAGACATTGCTTGGTGGGCTAACTCTCTATCCGCAAAAGCTTGTAAACGTTCCAATTGTCCGAGGATTTGCTTGGAATGATCATCCTGCGATAGTTTCTGCCTTGGTGACGGTGGAGGCAAGTTTGGCCGGGCGAGGTAGGGTGCTGTTGCGTGCGTCAGGAACGGAGCCGCTATTGAGAGTCATGGTTGAAGGGGAGGACCGATTGGAGGTAGAGAATGCTGCAGAGAAACTGGCGAGCGTTGTTCGGG